>ENA-ORNY01000069-ORNY01000069.1-human-gut-metagenome-genome-assembly--contig:-NODE-69-length-83344-cov-16.010049_pt1 | contig 83344 bp, 95 predicted proteins | sample MGYA00242122_ERZ509036 | MGnify/ENA primary metagenome ERZ509036 (study PRJEB26280, sample SAMEA2338696) | human gut metagenome | biome: human gut; feature: human-associated habitat; material: faeces... | reverse complement strand
CATTTTATCTAGATTCTAGTGTCCTAAAAATTGTAGGTACAGGAGATGGAACTAAGGATAACGCATATCGCGTTGGGTAAGGTAAGTACTATGGTAATGTGCGTGGCGGCAGTATCCGCCCCACACTGCCAATTTTGAGAATTCAACAAAGAACTTGTAAAGTTTAAAAAATAGAAAGGAAAATATGAATAAAAAAGGGCAAGCATTAATTGAATTTATAATTATATTACCAATATTTATAATGATGATGTTGGCCGTTTTTGATTGCGTAAGAATATATAGTGAAAAAAGTAAATTGGAGGGTATAATCGAAGATGTTATACTTGATGATAATACTTACTCTGATGTAAATGTAACTAAAAATAGAGTTAATAAAGGAACTGAATATGTTGTAAGTAAAGATATAGAAATATATAGTCCAGTAGTAAGTGTAGTAACTGGTAATAAATATAATGTTACTGTAAAAAGGATTGTTTATGAATAAAAAAGGACAAGTATTAGTGCTATTTATAATATGTATACCAATTATGATAACACTATTTTCTTATTTAATTGAGGTAAGTTATATTGCATATAATAAACATAAAATATATTCAGTTACTAAAACTATTATTGCAAAAAACTATTCAAATGATAATTTATTTGATATAATAAATATGTATAAAGATAATGATATTGATGTTAAAGATTTAAAGATTGATAATTCTTTAGGCTATAATATTTCGTTTAAAACAAGTATTCCTAGTTTACTTGGAAAATTAATTAATAAATCTTCTTATGACATTGATATTAATATAACAGGGGTTAAAGAAAATGGTAAAATAAAATACCAAAGAGGCTAGTATGGGAAAAAAGGGTAAAAGTATATGTTTATTTTCTTCGAAAGGTGGAACTGGTAAAAGCAGTATTGCTACTTTATTAAGTGGTTTTTTTGCTATGCAAGAGAAAAAAGTTTTAATAATAGATTTTGATTTATCTTTTGGAAGTATAGGTCTTTTATTAAATAAAGAAAGTAATAAAAATATATATGATCTTTATAGTGATTATAGTAATAATAAATTTACTGATATAAGTGATTATGTAACTAAATATAATGATAATATACTTTTTTTAGCAAGTTCTAGTGATCCAAGACAAGGAGTTAAAATAAATGATGCTTTTATTAAATTTATTTTAGAAAAAAGTATATATTCATATGATTATATAATAATTGATACAAATAGTGATTGTTCTAATGTAAATATTGATTTACTTGATAATGTAGATAATGTTTTATTTATAATGAATAATGATTTACTTAATATTAAAAATATGCGTAGTATGATTAATATCTTTAAAGTTGCTGGTAAAACAAATTATAAAGTACTATTAAATGAAAGTACAAACCCTTATAAAAATTATTATAGTTTATATGATATTAAGAAAATGATTGGAACTGGAGTAGATTATAATTTAACTAGTAAATTCTTTATGAAAAATTATGATTCACTTGTATTTGATGGAAGTATTATTACACTAGATAAAAAGTTTAGTAAAATTTATCCTAAAGCAAATAAAGTTTTTATGAGTATTTATAATGATATGGAGGAAAATAATGAGTAGTTTAAAAGAGGTATTTAAATATGATGATACTGAAAATAATAATAATGTAGTGGACTATGATGTATTTTCCAATAAAGATTTACTTGATAGTTTAAGAACTAAAATTGTAGAAAATATAATTGATTTAAATCTTAAAAATGAAGACAATATAACTTCATTTATCTCAAGGGAAATTGATAAAGCTGTTGTAGGTATAGAACTTACCTCAATGGAAAGAAATTATTTATATAATTTAATTGAAAATGAAATAAATGGTTATGGACCTTTAACAGAGCTTTTAAAGGATGAAAATATAACTGAAATAATGGTAAATTCTCCGAGTGAAATATATATAGAACTTGATGGTAATTTAATTAAGGATGAAAGTGTTTCCTTTATTAATGATGAACATATTATTAGAACAATTCAAAAGTTAATAGAGCCAATGGGAAGAACTATTGATTCATCATCACCAATGGTAGACTCTCGTTTAAAAGATGGATCACGTATTAATGCTGTTATTCCACCACTTGCAACAAAAGGACCAGTTATTACAATAAGAAAGTTTAAAGCAAGTATTTCTTCAGCAGATGAACTAATAAGACTTGGAACTATTACACCAGATATGGCAACATTTTTGGAAGCATGTGTTAAATCAAAACTTAATATTTTAGTATGCGGAGGAACTGGAAGTGGTAAAACAACACTTTTAAATATTTTAAGTAGTTTTATACCAGAAAAAGAAAGAATTATAACTATCGAAGATGCTGCAGAACTAAGACTTTCTCAACCTCATGTTATTACACTTGAAACAAGAACTACAAACTATGAAAAAAGTGGAGAAGTAACAATTAGAGATTTAGTAAGAAATTCACTTCGTATGAGACCAGATAGAATTATTGTTGGTGAAGTAAGAGGAAAAGAAGCCTTTGATATGTTACAAGCAATGAATACAGGTCATGAAGGAAGTTTAACAACTTTGCATGCAAATGGTAATTTAGATGCACTTCATAGACTTGAAACAATGGTTTTAATGGCAAATATTGATTTACCAGTAAGAGCAGTAAGAGAGTATATTTATAATGCAATTAATATTACTATAAATATTGAAAGACTTTCTGATGGTAAAAGAAAAGTAAGTGGAATATCTGAAATTGTTGGTTTTAATGGTGATGAAATAGAGCTTAATAATATATTTACATTTAACCAAGAGGGTATTACAGATATTGGTGAAGTAAATGGAAGTTTTAAAGTAAGTAAAAAAGTACCTAACTGTATAAAAAGACTCGAAAGTTATGGTTTTAAGGATATAAGAAAAATATTTAAATAGAAAGGATTTGTATGAAAGAAATGCTACCAAAAATAATTGTAATACTTGGTATATGCATAATATTTATAATATGTGCATTTCTTTTTGTGCGATTATATTTTTCTATAAAACTAGAAAATAAACTAAAAAAATTTACAGTTAATGTAAGTGAAAATAATACTATAAGTTTTGTTGATAGATTAATGATATTCTTTTTAAAAATAATTAAAAAGAATTCTAAATTAAATAGTAAATCTGTAATACTTAAAAAATATTCTGTTAGGCTTTCAAAATATTTAATTTATAATAAAAATAATAATTTAAGTTCAATTGATTATGTTTCTATTAAAATATTATATATGATATTTATTGATATTCTTTATGTAATAATGTCTATTTTAAAGGGTGTTAAAACAGATTTATCACTTTTTATAATACTTTCATTTGTAAGTTTTTTTATGATAGATATAATTTTAATAATAGTTTATAAAAAGAAAAGAAATACTATTGAAGCAGGTCTTTTACAAGCAATTGTTATTATGAATAGTGCCTTTAAAAGTGGAAAAAATATTTGGCAAGCAATTAATATTGTTAAAACCTCTACAGAAAGTCCTATAAAAGAGGAATTTGAAATTATTTCTAAAGATATTGATTATGGACTTGATCTTCTTACAGTATTTGAAAGATTTTATAATAGAGTAAAGGTTGAGGAAGTTAAATATATTACATCATCATTATCACTTTTAAATAAAACTGGTGGTAATATAGTTTCAGTATTTAATATGATAGAAAAACACTTTTATGATAAATTAAAAATCAAAAATGAACTTAATTCTTTAACAAGTTCAAGTAAAATGCTTTACCGTATTTTGGCCGTTATACCATTTGTATTTATAATTGTTATTACAATGCTTAATAAAGATTATTTTAAAGTATTAATAACTACAAAAATAGGTATTATAATTGATTTCTTTATTCTACTTATATATATAATTTATATTATAACAATTAAGAAAATAACGAAGGTGGAGAAAGTATGAAAGTAAATGATTTTTATAAAAATATATATTCAACATCTTCGATTAAAGCCTTAGAAAGTAAATTTAATTATTTATCTTATGATAAGAAAATTAATATTAATGAATTTCTAACTATTAGAATTATCTTATCTTTAATTATATTTATAGTTTCAATATACTATTTTAATTCAGGATATTTTATTGCTCCAATACTAACATTTTTATTCTATATATTTTTTGAATATATTTGTATTGATGTCAAAATTAAAAAAAGAGCAAGAAAACTAGAAAGCGATGCAATATTCTTTTTTGAGGTATTGAATTTAACTATTCAAAGTGAAAGAAATTTAAAATTATGTATAAGTATTACCTCTAAAAGTATTGATAGTGATTTAAGTACAGAGTTTAAAAGAATGCTTGATGAAGTAGGTTATGGAAAATCTTTAACCGAGGGCTTAAGGGATTTAATGAAAAGAATACCTTCAAAAAGTGTTTGTAATGTAATACTAAATATTATCGAAGCAAATGAATTTGGTAATAGTATCGAAGGGGCTTTAACTAATCAAATAAACTACTTAACTGATAAGAGAATCCTTGATATTAAAGAAAGTATTAATATGATGCCTATGAAAATATCTATAGTATCAGTACTTTTATTTCTACCACTTATGATGCTTTTGATATTAGGCCCAATATTTATAAATTATATTTTAAAATAACTAGAAAAAAATCTAGTTATTTTTTAATGACTAAATGTAAATTACTTTACATAAAAATATATGTAAAGTATATGTCTAATAGTTTATTGAAAAATGTCAAAAAAGTGTAAAATTTTAACTTTTTTTAAAAAAAATTAACAAAAAAAGGAGGAAATCAGAAATTTTCCGGTAATAAGTATAGTGAAAGGAGAAATTTAAAATGACATAGTAAAATTTTAAAAAAGTAAAATAAGCGTAAAGTAAAAAGAAAGGAGAAATATTATGACATAAAATTAATTTTAAGTGCTAGATTAATTTATTTCAAAAAAAGTAAAAAAAATATGCAAAATAATTTATACAATATAAGAAATGAAAATATGAAATATTATTTTAAATCTAAATTAAGACATCTTTCAAAAGGTTCTAATATTTATAAAGATGTTACAGAAAAATTTCTATTATTTACAGTTCCCAATAATCATAATATATCATTTGCAAAAGAAATTATTGTTAATGGAAAAACTTATAAACTTAATAATCAAAATAAGTTTAATTTTAGAAATAATGAAATAAATGTAGCATTTTGGTTAATTAACACTATTGGAGGTAAAGTTGAGTTAAGATTTGAAATTGGAGAAGAGCGAAATATAATTAGTGCAGATTATAATTTCTTATCTGAACCTTTAGATTTAAAAGAAATAAAAAGAGGAGCTAGTAAATACACCTTTGATCATTTAATAACCAAACAAGCGAAGTCATTTATAATGGATGTTACAAATAATAGTAATATGACTGATGAGTTAATAAATGAAAACTTAAATCATTTATTTAAATTTAAAACTGATTTAAATTATATAATTGTCAAAAGAGATAATGATTTACTAGGTATCTATAAAAGAAAATAGTGCATTAAGACATAAAAAAGAAGCGATACCCTCTGCACAAGCAGTGGGACCGCTTCCATAAGAACATTCTATCATATATGTTTACTGTCTGTCAAATAAAAAAGAAGCGACACCCTCTGCATACAGCAGTGGGATCGCTTCCATAAGAACATTCTATCATATATGTTTACCAACTGTCAAACTGAAAATGTAAAAAAGAAAGGAGGGATTAGAAATGGTTGAAATTAATTTAAATATATCAGGTACACATGCGGATTTTGAATATGCATCAAAAGTATACTGCGTTACATCAAAAGACGAAGAATATGTTTTAACACTTGCATGTAGCGTTTTAAATAGAGATGAAAAGCATAAAAAATATTCTGTAATAAAGGATGAAAATAAAAAACCACTTTATGTTTTAAATAATGAAACTGGTAAAAAAATATATTTTAAAGATATTAAAATGAACTTAAATTTTACTCGTATAGATTTGTAAATTGATTTATGTCATATTATGTAGTATAATTAAATTGCATTTGAGGTGAGAAATGAAAAAATTATGGAAGAATAATAGGGTGGTTTTTGTTCTTGTAATAATACTTATTATATGTTTTATTGCAATATGCAGTGTTGCTCTAACTTTCTTTTATTCAAAAGATACAAATGAGTATGGTAATAGACTTGATGGTATTGAGAAACATCAAATATCTAGTGAATTTAAGTCTAGTTACAAAGAAAAATTTTTAGAAAGTGAAAATGTTAAAAGTGTAGATTTTAATATTAAAGGTAGAATTATTTATGTAGAAATAAAGTTTGATGAAAATATTACTTTAGATAATGCTAAAAAGTTAGTGGAAAACTCTATGAGTCTTTTCGATGAGGATACACTTTCATATTATGATGTTCAATTTATAATTCAAAGTGATAATTTTACAATAATGGCATCAAAAAATAGTGCCGCTGAAAATATTTCATGGAATAATAATACTCCAATAGAAGAGGATACAGATGAAGAAAAATAAAAAAATAGTGCTTATATGCACTTTTATTTGTCTAATAGTAATAGGTACTGTAGTAGGAATTATTATGTACCTAAGGGCAAATACTCTTACAGTAAATGAAAAAAAATGGATTGATGAAAATAGTCAAAAACAAACACTTCTTAGTATAAATGTTTTAAATAATTCATCAGTATTTGGTAGTGATGGTACTGGAGTATTTTATGATTTTCTTGATTCTTTTGCTGAAAAATATAATTTGAATATTAATAAAGTTACATTTAATTATGGTTCTGTAAATGGTGCAGTTTCTTTGAATTTAAAACAATCTTTAACTGATAATGATGAAGTTTTTTATGAGGATCATTATGTATTAATAGGAAATAATAGTGAAATAATTACAAATCTATCTGATATACCAAATAGTAATATTGCTATTTTAAATAATGATTTATCTAATGTATCAAAATACTTAACAAGCTATAGTTTAAATTATAAAACTTATGAAGATATTGATAGTTTATTTACTTCGATGAATGAAAATAAATATGCAATTGTACCTTTACATTTATATTTAAATAATATTTTTAATAATAATAAAGAAATAATTTATCATTTTAGTGATATAAATATTTATTATGTACTTACTACAAATGATGATGTTTTAAGTTCAATACTTAAAAAATATTATGACACTTGGAAAGAAAATTTCGAGGAAAGTTATGATGAAAATCTATTTAGTTTAATTTCAAATAAACTTGGATTAACTGAATATGAAATAGAAAAAATGCGCTCTATTAGTTATAAATATGGTTATGTAAATAACTCTCCATATGAAGTTATCTCTGGAGGTAATTATGGTGGAATAGTGGCTGTTTACTTACAAAGATTTATGACATTTTCAGGTACAGATTTTTCTTTTAAAAAGTATAGTAATTTTGCTAAGTTTAATAAAGCCGTTACTAATAATGAAATTGATGCTTACTTTGGTTATTATAATTTAAATAGTTTTAATAAAACATCAAGTGGTGTCGATGTAAATTATGTTGTTATTGCCAATATTAAAAATGATGTGGTTATTAATAGTATTAATGCTTTAACTGGTAAAGAAGTATATGTTCAAAATAATTCACTTTTATATTCATATTTAAGTAATGTTTCCGGTGTTCAAATTAAAACATATAAAAATGCTAAAGAACTTACTAAACTTAATAATAAAGATTGTATTATTTTGGTTGATAGTAATATTTATGAATATTATAAAACTCATGGACTTGGAAATTATACAATTAGAACAAGTGGTAGTTTAAAAGAGGTTTATAACTTTAGAATTAAGGATAATGGTGCATTATATAAACTTCTTAATAAATATATTACTGTTTTAGATAGTCATAAAATTTTAAATGAAGGTATAAATAACCATAGTGAAACAGTAAAAAATGGTGCTATTATATCACTTCTTGCAAAATATTTTATTTATTTTCTAATATTATTTTTTATTGTAGCTTATTTAGTAATTAGAAAAACTAGAAAAATAACAATTGCTAAAAAGATAAAAAAAGATGATAAGTTAAGATTTATAGATCAACTAACATTACTTAAAAATCGTAATTATTTATCTGAAAATATTAATGTTTGGAATAATAATACAATTTATCCTCAAACAATACTTATTGTAGATTTAAATAGACTTCAGGAAATTAATGATACAAAAGGTTATGAAGAAGGAGATAAACAAATTAAGGCCGCAGCAAATATTTTAATTAGAACGCAACTTGATAATTCCGATATAATTAGAACAGATGGTAATGAGTTTGTGGTTTATCTTGTAGGTTATAATCAAAAACAAATAACTAATTATATTCATAAACTAAATAAAGAATTTAAAAATCTTCCTTATGATTATGGTGCAGAATTTGGTTATTCAATGAAGATTGATGAAATTAAAACTATTGAGGATGCTTTAAATGAGGCAACAAAAGTATTAAAAAAGCAAAAGGAAGTAAATGAAAACAAGGATTAAAAGGTTTTATAAAAGATTTATTAAGGTCATAAGAAGAAGTGATATGAAATTACTTCCAGGACAACTAGCATTTTTTATGGTACTTGCTATTGTTCCAACTTTAACACTTCTTACTTATGGTGCCTCAGTTCTTAATCTTTCAATGGATTTTATTTATAGTTTTCTAGAAAAAGCATTTTCTAATGATGTTGCAAGATTACTTTTAAGTACAAGTTCAGATAGTACAGGTTTAAAATTAACAATACTATTACTTACTTGTTACTATTTATCAAGTAATGGTATGGATTCAGTAATTCTTTGTTCAAATACAATTTATAATATAGAAAATAAAGGCTGGTTTAAACGAAGATTTAAGGCAATAGTTCTTTCAATTATCTTAATACTTCTTTTGATATTTTTATTACTTGTTCCTGTATTTGGTAGTGTAGTGGTAAATTTAATAACAAAAGTAAATTTAAATCCAGGTACAACTAACATAGTTATAAAAGTATTTGAATATTTACGAAGCCCAATTATGATAGTATTACTATTTTTCGTAATAAAAATAATTTATACACTAGCTCCGGATAAAAAAATTAAATCACATAATACAAATTATGGAGCACTTTTTACAACAATACTTTGGACAATTGTTACAGAAATTTATTCTTGTTATATTCAAAATTATGCCTCTTATACATCCTTTTATGGAGGACTTGCTAATATCTGTATTTTAATGATTTGGTTTTATTTTCTTGCATATGTTTTTGCTATTGGAATGGCACTTAATTATCAAAGAGAAAATGATAATTACCAAAAACTACCATAATAAATTGGTAGCACTTGTATATAATAATAATATGTACACAGGTATTACTTAGTACATTTAAAAGGTTTTAATATCAATATAGCAAATATGGCTAACGATATTGAAAAGTAATATTCTAAAAAAGATGGACGATTAATTTTCCATCTTTTTTATATTGTACTTGTTCTTTTATTTTGATTTAATTTATTAAATAATTCGGTTTCTATCTCGGGAGCAATTTCGATAGAAAGCTCTATATTTTTAGGAATATCTCTTTTTCCAATTGTTTTATAAGATTTTACATCATTATCACTTTTTTTATTAAACATTCCAAGTATACAATAGATATTATCTTTAATTTGTTTAAATAATATTCTAGTTTGATAACCTTTTATTTCAAATACATCTTTTAAATTTTCATTATTTTTAAGCATTTTTATACTTCCATTTGGAAGAGTACCATATTTAAAACCATTAATAAGGTTAATAATATTTTCATAATATTCTTCGGGAATATCCTTTAGATCAGAAATGATTTTTGCATTAAGAGGATTTACTTTAGACGTAGAGTATATAAGCAATTTTTCCTCTTTTAAGGGAAGATGAGCATCTTCGATTATAATTTCTTTATTAAATGTTTTTTCATAATAATCTCTAACATTTGTATAAATATTAAGTACTTTAAAGTAATCTTCGGTTAACATTTTTCTTTCATCATTTGAACGTGACATACTTGTATCTAAAATAAATGAATAATAAGTAAGTAGTTCCTCTTGAAGTATTTCCATTAGTTTTTGATATAAATAACTCTTTTCTTTTTCATCTTCGAAATCTTTACTATATTCTATTATAAAAGAAATAATTTCATCTTTATCTAGTCTATCTATCTGATCTTTTATATAATCAGCACAAGAATCTAAAATATTTTTCCTATTTGGATTTATATCTTCGAATGTAATAATCTCAAAACCCATATTTATAATTGTAGGTATTTTTAAATATAATTCATTTATAAAATTAATTTGTTTTTCATCAAATGCTTTAATTTTTTGACTATAGAAATTAAGCTCATTAAAATATATTGCTAAATCTTTATCGGATATATGATATTCATTTTTTATAAGAATTAATATTTGCTTTATATCTTCGGTAACTTTTTTGGATACGGCAGCATTTCTTTTCGAAGATAATAAAAATATTTTACAAGAATTATAAAAATTTGAATATACTTTTATATTTTCTTTTAAAATAGCACTTTTTTGTAAATCTTTTTGCATTTGTTCATATAAAATATTTTTAAAATCATTTATTGATTTAAAATCTTTACTATAAAGTCTATTTATAAAAATATTTACATAACTATCATTTTGAAATATTTCTTGGAGTAATAATTCAATTTTAAGTCTATTTTCAAAAATTATATCATAATCTTCATTTAAATAACTTAATACCTCTTTTAAAAGGGTAATATGTACATTTAAACTTTCATTTTCATTCATATCTTTTTTAGAGTTTTCAATATAAAGTTTAATATAATAATTAATTTTATCTAACTGGTTCATAATAACTTTTAATCAATTTAATGTATAATTGATTTCCTTTCTATCTATATTAATTATAAATTACTTTAATAAAACTTGCAATAAATATGAATAAATTATATTTTTGTTTAACATAATTATAGTGTATGAAAAATATTTATGATGAAAATATATGTAGATTATTTAGAAGTGCTGAAAAAGAAAGAGAAAGATTGGAGTCAGAATATGTTAGCACTGAACATTTACTTTTGGCAATTTTAAAATATGATAACAAAGTAAGTAAATATTTAAAAAGATTAAATGTTACTTATGATACTTTTTTAGATACATTAAATAAATATGTACCACCAGAGAAAAGTCCAAATAACGTTAATATTTATACACCTCTTTTAAAAAAAATAATATCTCAAACTGAAAATTTAAGTGAAGAAAGTTTATTTTTTAATATTTTAAATGAAGGAGAAGGCGTAGCAATTAGAATACTTATGAATATGGATGTTGATGTTGATAATCTTTATAATTATTTTAAAAATGATACATCCATTAGTAATTTAAAGTGTCTTAAATATGGCGAAGTTTTAAATGAAACAGCTTCATTTAATGAAAAAGTTGTTGGTAGAGAAAAAGAAATTGATTTAATACTTGAAACTTTAATGCGAAAGAAAAAATGTAATCCGCTTTTAATTGGAGATGCGGGAGTAGGCAAAAGTGCTATAGTCGAAGAAATTGCTCGAAGAATAAAACTTAATAAAGTTCCTTTTAAGTTTAAAGATTTTATAATTGTTTCACTTTCAATGTCATCCCTTATTGCAGGTACTAAATACCGTGGTGAGTTTGAAGAAAGACTTAATAATATTTTAGATCAAATAAAAGGTAATGAAAATGTAATCTTATTTATTGATGAAATGCATACAATGGTTAATGCTGGTGCTGCAGAAGGTGCTATAAGTGCAGGTGATATTTTAAAACCAACTCTTGCAAGAGGAAATATTAAATGTATTGGTGCAACAACAAAAGAAGAATATGAAAAATATTTTATTAAAGACAAAGCTTTAGCCAGAAGATTTGAAACAATTTTTATTAAAGAACCTACTGAAAATGAAACAATAGATATTTTAAAAAGTGTAAAAGAGGAATATACAACTTTTCATAAAGTAAATATTTCTGATGAAGATATTGAAGTGCTAGTTCATCTTGCTAATGTTTATTTTCCAAATAAGAAAAATCCAGATAAAGCAATAGAACTTTTAGATAGCACTCTTTCATATGTAAAATATAACTATTCAAATGGTATTATTAAAGAAAAAGAACTTAAATTAAAAGGTTTACAAACTAAAAAAATATATAATATAGAACTAGGTAATTTCAAAGAGGCTCTTATTAAAAGTAAAGAAGAAAAAAATCTTTTAAAAGATTTAACTCTACTTAAAAGTGGTAAAAATGTAGTGGCTACTAAAGAAGATATATTAAATGTTTTAGAACTTAAAAATAATATTATAGATAACTCTAAAAAAGTTAAAAGAATAAATAATTTAAAAAATGATTATCATAAAAATATAATTAATAAAATAATTAATAAACTTGAAAATAATAGAGTAAGTGTTTTAACTTTTGTAGGTGATTATAAAAATCTAATAAATGATTTAGCATCGTCAATTAATTATGATATTTTAAAAGTAAATAACAATATGGAAAAAATATTTGATAAACTTAAATATAATCCAAGTACCATATTTGTCGTAAATAGTTTAGATAATTATAACTTTAATAATATTATTAAAAAAGCCAAAGAAAATAATTTAGTGGAATATAATAATGAATATGTTTCCTTTAACAGTGCAATTGTTATTTATACTTTGAAAGAAAATAATATTGGTTTTATTAATAGTGCTAGTGATGATGTAATTTATTTTGATAAAATAACTCAATAAATTAAGTAGTTTTTTTGACGTATAAATAAATATATGATAATATATTTATATAATCGAAGGTGAAGTTATGGGCATATTAGATAGTTTAAAGGATAGTTTTGTTTTATCTAAAATAAATAAAAAATCAAACATAGAAATAGAGCAATTAGTTAATTTAACTGATAATCAATTAAAAAAATTAATGAATAATAAAGAAATTTATTTGCTTGATTTAGGAAAAATATCTTCATATGATTTTTTAAAAAAATTAATTGAACTTTATAAATTTTCAAAAGATGATTATAAAAATGTTAGTTTACTTTTAAATAGGCCTGATGAAAAAATGTATAAAATTGTAGAAACAAGTGATGTTTCAAATATTAGAAAGAATTTATGTGAAGAAAGTATTAATAGATTTATAACAGATGCTTCATATACAATAGATATAAATTTATTTCCTGAGGAATTTATAAAAAATTATGATGATATTTTACTGGTAAGTGCACTTCCAAATGATATTAGACAAAAATATTATTCAAAGAAAATTACTGAAAAAGATTTGTTAGATAATATTAAGTTATTTAGTAAAGTTAAATATCCAAATATCATATTAGATAATGTAAATTATAAAAATGAATACTCTAAAAATTTTATTTTAAAACTTGGATTAGATGGTTTAGAAAAAGTTACTACCATTCTAGGAGATAATTTTTACCATATATATAATGATCAAAATAAAATGGAAGAAATGTGTAAATTTTTAGAGCAAAACAAGCCAAATAATTATTATGATGGCGTTGTAAACTATTTATATACCGATGAAGAACTTTTAAGTGCTTTAGGCATTAATCAATTTAATACTGAACTAAGTTTTTATACTCAATATTATCTTGAACAAATAAATAAAAATAATATTAATAAAATAGATTTAATAAATTATTGTAATAAAGTTTTTTCTAGTTATCAAAGAGAAAGTAGTTATTATAAATTTATGGAAAATATGACAACTATTTTATCAGGAAATGAAACTATAAATAGTACTGAAGAATTATTTGAAAAAACTGCAATTTCTTTAGCAAAAGAAAAAGAAAGTAAAACACAAGCATTTACCAGTGATTTTATAAGTGCTCATCAGCAATATTTTTTACCAAATGAAGCTCCGGATGCACTTAAAGAAAAATTTTATAATAAACAATTAACATATAAAGATGTATTAGATAATTTGTCATATTTTTCTAATACTAATATATCATTAGCTTTTTTTGATGAAAATGATAATCGTTGTGGTCTATTTGATAATAATCTTTTTCTAAATTTGCTTCAGATTTGTGATGGTCATTTGAAAAACTTAAATTGCACTTTTTTTGAAAATATTTTATCTCGACCAGATTCCAAAATTAATTTTATATCATCTTATGATGAATTTTTATCAATATTTGAAAAGTATTATATGAGTAATGGTATACCAATAAAAGACTTTGAAATTTTAAAAAAGATTGGTTTTAATAAAAGTTATTTAAATGAAATTGAGAATAACATAAAAAGATATAATCTACAAAAAGATAATATTAAATGTGATCTTCGTCTTTTGACTAATAATATTGTGGAAAAATTTGATATTAATATTTTAAAAGCACTTATGACTTATTACCATAGTGGGGCTGTTTCTTTATTAATAAATTATAGTAATGATGATGTAATTGTAAAAAAAATTAATACTTTGTTGGCACTATTAAGTAAAAGTGATAATAATTTTATTAATGGTAAAAATATAAATTATATTATTCTTTCATTTGATAAATGTAGGGGTCTTTTCGATGATTTAATAAAAAATAATATTATTTTAAATGAAGTGCAAATAAAAAATTTAAATGATATTTTAGCTAATAAAAATAAATATAATATAGAAAATATAGAGCAGTTAACAAATTACAGTATTCATAAGAAAAAAATATTAAATGAAAAACTTGAAAGTAATAATTTGGATGATGTACAATCTGCGATTACTGAATGCTTATTTTCATTTGAACGAAGAGATATATTTGATTTAGATAATGTTTATGGCATTTTTAAAGATAAAATGTATCTAAAAAAAATACAGTCATATTTACCTGCTGATATAGCTAGTGCATTAGAAATAATAAAAGAGGTTTATAATAACCGTGATATAAATAATTTAAAAGCAATATTTGATGATTGTATGGAGTTAGGAAATGTTGGTATTAATGCTGTACAAATTAAAACAGCCCTTCGAAATGCATATGAAAAACTTTATAATAGTGAATTATTTAAAGGTGAAGGAAATAAAGAATACTATATAAATGGGGTTAATAGTGATATATGCTCTCGAAATGTGAATGGTGAAAAAATTTCATCAGAAAATAATATTAAAGTGGTTGAACTTAATGACAAGCCATTTAAATTAATAGTCCATCATATATTTGTTGGTTCACCAGATCCTTTGCTTGAAGATATTCCTAGTAGAATAATTAAAAATCCTGAAATTTGGAATACTAAAGAGGGGGCAACTACATTATCTACCACCGTAATTTCAAATTCTTGTATTAAAACATTTGGGGTAAATCAACCAGGTGCTCATATATATTATGGATTTAACCAGTTACCATTTGATGTCTTAAGAGGTACCATGTCAGGAGATGCAGGTACTTTACATGGAGGAGGTCAACTTGAGGCAATAAGTGGTGCCAACAAAGTAAATACACTAGATTATTTAATTAATGTTACAACCGCACATTCACCTTATAATGAAATTGTATTAATGCGAAGAAGTCCTATTAAAAATAAATTTGATGGTAGAGTTCAGCCTAATTGTATTGTTACTTTTGATGATAACATTGATGAATATACAAAATTAGCAGCTCAATATTTTAATGTTCCAATTTATATAATTAACTATAATAAGTATAGGGAAATTAATATGCAAAATATTGATAAATATTTAAATGGGAAAATAGAAAAGTTTGATAACAATGATATAGAAATTATCTTTTCCACTGATTTTGGAAATTTAAATAGAAATGTAAACAAAGTAGAAATGTGTGTTCAACTATCAAAAAAAGCACTAAATGAAAATTTAATAAATAGTGAACAATATTATGATAGAATTCAACACATTGTAGATTATACTGAGGAAAATGATATAGTAGTTAATTCAAATGATTTAGTAATACTTAATAATATTTTAAATAATAGAATTGAGGTGGAAGAAAATGAACTTGCAAAATAATAAATTAACTAAAGAGGAAAAACTAGTTTATCTACTAAATAAGATCGAAGAAATTAGTAATTGTAATCATAATAAAGAATTAATAAATGACTTAAAAACTAAATTATTATTACAAATGAACTCTAATATAGAATCTTTAGAAGATGAATAAGTTAAATATCAGTACTTACTTTACACTGATTTGACACAAAAATAAAAATATGCTATAATCTTATTAGTTAAGGGGGACTATTATGAATAATGAAAATTTAAGTGAAATAATCGAGTATTTAGAAAAAATGCATAAATATGTATTAATAAGCCGTTTGGATATGAATACTTTTAAAGAATATGTTGATTCATTAGTGACTTTTTATGAAAAAAATATTTTAAATGATTACGTTATACTAAAATATGCTAATATTCTTTCAAGCGCAGAGGTGCTTTTAGGTAGTGAAAAAATATTTGTTGAAAGTGCTGAAAGACTTGAAGAACTTATAAATCAAATTAGATGCTCAAAAGAAAGTATTCATAGATAGGGGTTAAGTATGAATAATAAAGAATATTCATTACATATGGTAAAAATTGCAATTAAAGCTTGCAAGACACTTGAACATATGCAAAGTTATGTACTTGAATATAGAATAAGTCAAACAAGTTTTATAGAATACTCTAGTTTATTAAAGATTCTTTATAATGAACATTTTATTGATGATGAAGATATTTTATCATATGCAAATAGTTTATTAAATGCTAGTGTTATTATTAAACAGGGGGATATTTATAATCAAATTATTCAAGAACTTAATGAACTTATTTTAAGTATAAAAGGTAACTTAGGAAGATAAATTTCTAAGTTTTTTTTATAAAATGAGAAAAGATAAATATCTTAAATTAATAACAAAAATTTATTTAAGTTATATTTTTAATATGGTATACTAATTATATGGATAGTATAAAAAGTTTATGTTCACAAATTAGTAAAGAAAGTAAATGTCCTTTATGTAAAGGAAGTTTTCATATGGATGAATGTCAAAAATGTGGATATAAATCTGTTTTGATAAAAGAATGTATAGATAAACTTTTACCAATGTTAGATCAAAATGTAAGTAGTGAGGAACTTCTTAGTTTATATACTATTAAATCTCTTGGTTATGATAGAATAAATATGCTATTATCCTTAAGTGGGGTGGAGGATTATTTAAAAAGTAAAGAAGAAAAAATTCTAAATCAATCTAGATATGAATTATCTGATGAAAGAGTAATGCTTTATTTTATTGAAAATAATTTCCCAAATAAAAATAAAATGATAAATAATCTTATAAAAGAAATGCTTTCTGATAATTTAGATATAACTGATGAAGAAAAACTATCTTTATTTAAATATTTTGTAGAGTATGTTACATCTAATAATTTTGAATGTGTATTTACTAGTTCTAACAGTAAAAAAGAAATTATATTTAATGAAAATGATATTAGAAAGTTATTTTATCAAAAAAAGTATTTAGAATTACTTGAAACTGCATTTTATAAATGCAATTATGCATGTCGAAGTATAATGCTTGAAAATGGTAAAGGTTCACTTAAAGAAATAAAAGAAAAAATAATAATAGATAATTTACCTGATTATTATGAAGAAAATAGTAATGCTTTATTTATTGAGATTAACTGCAGATATAATGCAAATATTTTACTTAGAGATTATATATCATCTTTAGGTTTTAAAATGAGTGATATGCTTTTAAAATGTTATGAAGAAAGAGAAAAAAACTATTTAGATTTATTAAACAGTAATTATAGAGTTTATCATGGAAAAAGTGTTAATATTGATGATTTATTTTTAGAAATAATATCAAAATTAGATATAAACTTTATCAAAGAAAAATATCCTATATTAAATATAGAAAATAATGATAGTATAAAAAAATTGTAAGTTTTGATTCTTACAATTTTTTATGTTTTTTCTTTATTTCTTTTTTTAATAATTATAATTTTCTATAAAGCCCAATTGCAGTTCCAAGTATTTTACAATCAGGAAGTATAATTGGTGCCATTGTATCATTTTCTGGTTGTAATCTAATATGACCATTTTCTTTATAAAATCTTTTTAAAGTAACTTCATTTTCTAGAGTCATTGCTACAACAATATCACCATTATGAGCATTATTACATCTTTTGATAATAACATAGTCATCATCAAAAATACCTGCATTAATCATACTTTCTCCGGATACATGTAATGTAAATACTTCTTCATTTTTTGGAACTAGACTTGCTGGTAAGTCAAAAAATTCATTTGGTGTTTCAATAGCTGTAATAGGTGAACCAGCAGTTACTTTTCCAAGAAGTGGTACTTTGACAACATCCTCATTTTTTTCATCATACTCATTATCAACGAGTAATGAAATAGTTCTAAATTTGTTATTTGTTGAAGTAATATATCCTTTTGTTTCTAGATTTTTAATGTGAACAAATACTGTAGCTGGACTTGATAAATGTACTCCTTCACAAATCTCTCTTATAGTGGGACTATACCCATTTTTTGCCGTATACTTTTTGATAAAATCTAATATAATAATTTGTTTATTAGTAAGTTTTTCCATGTGTTTCCTCCTTCTATAATTTTATTTTACAATATAAAATGTAAAATGTCAAACAAATGTTTAAATTTTATATTGACACAAACAAATATTTGTAATAAACTAATATTGAAACGAGGTAGTGATATGTTAAAAAGATTAATTGAAAATTATGGAGTACTAATTTTATTTTACTTATTTATTATTTTAAGTGTTATTCTCATTAATAATAGGTTTGCTGGTATGTAATATCTTTTGATTAATTACATATTAATTATTATGAGTAATATTTTTTTATCAGATTTACAAGAAAAAGAAATTATATCAATTGAAACTGGATTAAATTATGGACATATAGTGGATGCACAAATATCTAGTGATGGAAAAATCATATCTTTTGTCGCAGAAAGTAAAAAAATATTTAGAAAACCTCTTGTTAATAATGAGATATCTTTTACTTATGAGGATATTGTTAAAGTTGGTAAAGATGTAATACTTGTTAAAGTTTGAAAAATTGTTTATAATAATTAGTATGAAAAGAAAAATTATAATTTTTAGTATTATGTTTTTATTAATTGATGAAGCAAGTAAAATAATTCTTGATAATGTTTTATCATTAGGAAAAAGTATAACTATATTTGACAAGTTTTTATATATTACAAAAGTATATAATGATGGTATTAGCTTTAGTATGTTAACTGGTAAAAGATGGTTAATAGTATTTTTTAGTATACTCATTTTAATATTTTTATATTTTTATATGAAAAAGTTTAAAGAAAATAAAAGAAATATTATAGCTTTTTCTTTGATATTCGGAGGCCTTTTAGGTAATTTAATTGATAGAATAATTCATGGATATGTAATTGATTTTATAGATTTTTATATTTTTAATTATAATTATCCAGTATTTAATTTAGCAGATAGTTTTATATGTATAGGAATATTAATGCTTTTATATAGTATTTATTTAGGGGAAGATAATGAAAATAGTAGTAAATGAAGATAATATAAGAATTGATAAGTATTTAAGTGAAAATACTGAATATTCAAGAAGCTATATTGAAAAGTTAATTGATGAAAAATGTGTTTTAGTAAATGGCAAAGAAGTTAAAGCAAGTTATAAAGTATGTTTGAATGATGAAATAGAAATTAATGATACTTTAAAAAAAGAAAGTGATATTAAGCCTGTTAAAATGCAACTTAATATTGTTTATGAAGATGATGATTTAATGATTATTAATAAACCAAGTGGACTTGTAGTACATCCAGGAGCGGGTAATTATGATAATACTTTAGTAAATGGTCTTTTAAATTATACTAATAATTTAAGTAGTGTTGATGATGTAAGACCAGGAATTGTTCATAGGCTAGATAAAGATACTTCAGGACTTATGGTAGTGGCTAAAAATAATAAGTGTCATGAACTTTTATCAGAAATGTTTAAAAATCATGAAGTTAAAAGAACATATTATGCACTTGTTTGTGGAGTTGTTCCCTACAATAAAGGAACTGTGGATGTTCCCCTTAAAAAAGATGAAACAAAGTTTGATAGAGTATGTGCAAGCGAAGATGGTAAAAAAGCAATAACTCATTTTACAGTGTTAAAAAGATATAATGATTATACATTATTATCATTGAATTTAGAAACAGGTAGAACTCATCAAATTAGAGTACATATGGCATATATGGGATACCCAGTTTATAATGATCCTGTGTATAATAATAGGAAAGCAACTGAATTTGGACAGTTTTTACATTCTAAAGAAATAGATTTTATTCATCCAATAAGTGGGGAAAGATTACATTTTGAGTGTGAACTACCTAAAGAATTTAAAGATTTTATAGATAATTTAAAGTAAAGGAGTAGTAATGGAAAAAGTAAATGTTAGAAAACAAGATGAAATACTTATGAGTTTAGTACATTATTTTGTTACTAAGGAAGGCTATGCACCAATATATGTTCAAGGTGTAAAAGACGAAATTTGGCTTGAAAATATTGATGGTCCTTATAGAATAATAAGAATTAATAGTAACTATATTCATAACGAAGAACAATATAAATATGATGAATTTAAAATAAAAAATATAATGGGGCAAATAAAGAAAAAAACTTTATCATTTAAAGTAAACACTTTAAATATTAATTTAAATGTATCAGATAGAGTTAAAGTTGAAAGTGAAAAAAATATTGATAATGTTTTTGTAAAAGATATTGATGAAATTAAGAAAAATAAAGAAATAAATGAAGTATTTCCAAATATGAAAAATGATTTATATCAAAGTAAAAATAGTTTAGATTTATTATTGAATGTTACAAATGATATTAATAAAAAGACAGAAACAGATAACAAAAAATATGAGAAAATATTTTCTCGTAAAAAGATATTAATAACATATATTATAATAGCTATATGTATATTAATGTATATTATTACTGTTTTAATGGGCTTAAATAATATGAATCTTTTAATACTTGGAGCAAATAATATTGAACTACTTAAACATGGTCAAGTTTATAGATTAATAACTTATGGATTTTTACATGGAAGTATAATTCATTTAATATCAAATATGTACTGTTTATATGTTATAGGTAGTCAAGTAGAAAATAATTTAGATAAGAAAAGATTTTTAACTATTTATTTTATAAGTATGATTACCGGAGGACTTTTAAGTGCTTTATTTAATGATGGTATAAGTATTGGTGCAAGTGGGGCAATTTTTGGACTTCTTGGAGCACTTTTATATTTTGGATTTCATTTTAGATTATATTTGTCTGAGGCTTTAAAAACAAGAATAATTCCAGTTATTATACTTAACCTTATTATTGGTTTTGCTGTTCCAGGTATTGATGTAGCATGCCATATAGGAGGTCTTATCGGAGGATTTTTAAGTGCTATGATGGTAGGCATTCCTGATATTGATAATAAGAAAGATAAAGTTAATGGTATTATTTTGCTTTTAATATTTATTGGCTTTATGGCTTATTTAATTTTTAAATAAATTTTCACTAATTATTTAGTGAATTTTTTGTGTAAAGTTAGTGTCTAAAAACTATTCAATAATAAAAAAATAATTTATAATATTTAAAGGAGGTAAACGATGATTTTAGATGGAAAAAAAGTTAGAAATGAATTACTTGAGTATTATGAAAATAAAATTAAAGAGGAAAATATAAAAATAACTCTTGCTATTATTTATGTAGGGAGTGATGAACCTAGTAAAATTTATATTAACAATAAAATTAAATATTGTGAAAAAGTAGGTATTAAAACTTTACTTTATGAAATGGATGAAAAAACTAAAGAAAAAGAAGTTATTGATTTAATTGAAAAATTAAATGATGCACCCGACATAACTGGAATAATTTTACAAAGTCCAGTACCTAAACAAATTGATTTTGCAAAAGTAAGTGGAATGATTAATCCTTTAAAGGATATTGATGGTTTTACAAAGGATAATTTATATAAACTTATGCATAATGAAGATGGACTTTTTCCTTGCACTTCAAAAGGGATAATTAAACTACTTAAATATTATAATATTAAAATTGCCTCAAAAGATGTATGTGTAATAGGTAGGGGTGATATAGTGGGAAAACCTTTAATATTTGAACTTCTTAATAATAATGCTACTGTAAGTATATGTCATTCACAAACTAAGAATTTAAAAAAATATACAAAAAATGCAGATATTATAATTAGTGCAGTAGGACATCCTAAATTAATTACAAGTGATATGATAAAAGATGATGCTATTTTAATAGATGTTGGAATAAGTGTAATTGATGGAAAAATTGTTGGTGATATAGACTTTTGTGGTGTTAAAGATAAATGTTTATATATAACTCCAAATCCTGGAGGAGTAGGACCAATGACAATTGCAATGATAATTGAAAATTTAGTAAAAGCTTATGAATTGCAAAAATAAAAAAGAAAGGATGATTTAATGGATAAAATAATTATAGATGCTTTAGCAAAAGAAAGAGAAAGACAAGAAAGATGTTTAGAACTAATTGCTTCAGAAAACTATGTTTCAAATGATATTTTAAAATTACAAGGAAGTATTTTAACTAATAAATATGCTGAAGGATATCCTGGTAAAAGATATTATGGTGGTTGTAAATATATAGATATTATAGAAAGTAAAGCAATAGAGTATGCATGCAAGTTATTTAACTGTAAGTATGCAAATGTTCAACCACACTCTGGATCAAGTGCAAATATGGCAGTACTTCGAAGTTTACTTTCATATGGTGATAAAATTCTTTCTATGGATTTAAATAATGGAGGTCATTTATCTCATGGATTTAAAACATCTTTTTCTGGTATGGATTATAATGCAGTATTTTATTATTTGGATGAAAAAACAGAAATGCTTAATTATGATGAAATTGAAAAAATTGCTTTAAAAGAAAAACCAAAACTTATTATCGCAGGTGCTTCAGCATATTCTAGAATAATTGATTTTAAACGCTTTAGAGAAATTGCTGATAAAGTAGGAGCCTATCTTATGGTTGATATGGCACATATTGCCGGACTTGTTGCTGCAGGTGTTCATCCATCACCATTTCCTTATGCAGATGTTGTTACATCAACTACTCATAAAACTTTAAGAGGACCAAGAGGGGGAATAATTCTTACTAATGATGAAGAAATAATTAAAAAAGTAAATAAAACCATTTTTCCTGGTATTCAAGGAGGTCCTTTGGAACATGTAATTGCTGCGAAATGTCAATGTTTTTATGAAGCAATGAGTGATGAATTTAAAAGTTATGCAAAAAATGTTATAAATAATGCCAAGGTATTAAGTGATACTTTAAAAGAGGAAGGCTTTAAAATAGTATCTAGTGGTACTGATAATCATATGTTTCTTTTAAATGTTAAAAGTATAGGTGTGACTGGTAAAATGGCTGAAGATATTTTAGAAAAAATAAATATAACAGTTAATAAAAATATGGTTCCTGGTGATACTGAAAAAGCAGGTATAACAAGTGGAATAAGATTAGGTAGTGCCGCTCTTACAACAAGAGGCTTAAATGCTGATGATTTTAAAGAAATTGGTTTAATAATATCAAAAGCATTAAAAAATTATAATGATGAAAATATTTTAAACGAATTAAAATTAAGAGTTAAAAATATAACAGATAAATATCCATTATGGTATTAAGGAGGTAATATGTCTAATTGGGATAAAGAATATTTAAAATTATGTAAAACTATTTTAGAGGAAGGTAAAGAAGTTATTAATAGAACAGGTATTAATACAATTAAAATACCTAATTATAATTTTTCTTTTGATTTAGAAAAAGAGTTTCCATTTTTAACCACTAAAAAATTATATTATAAAGCAGCAATAAAAGAACTCTTATGGATATATAAAGGCATTAATGATGTAAGATGGCTTCAAAAAAGAAATGTTCATATTTGGGATGAATGGGAAATTGATGAAGATGGAATATATAGAATATATTATCCAACTGGTAAAGAACCCGAAAATGCTCCAGTAAGTTTACCAGTATATTTTAATACTGGAAAAATTGGAAGTGATGGTAAAGATATATTAGAAAAAATGTATTATGATGAAGAAGGCATTTATAAAGAAAGCGAAAAAACAATAAACTCAAAACCTATGATGGCATCCCCAACAAAAAAAGCAACAGAAGAGGGAAAAGTACTTCGCTTTGCTAGATATTTTGGTAAAGAGTATGCTCATACAATAGGCCATGCTTATGGCTATACAGTAAATAAAAATGATTATTTAAATAAAACTATTTCTTTAATAAATGCAAGTAAAATAGATCCATCAATATCAGACTCTCGAAGAATACTAATTAATTTATGGCAAGAGGAAGATATAAAAGATGCCGTTTTAAAACCTTGCGTATTTATGTCAATGTGGGATGTAACTGATGGTTATTTAAATGGTACAGTTGTTCAAAGAAGTTGTGATGTACCACTTGGACTTCCTTTTAATGTAACACAATATTCAACACTTGCTTATTTACTTGCACATATTACAGGTTTAAAACCAGGAGTTCTTAATTATACCATTAAAGATGCTCATATTTATGTAAATCAAATAGATGGTATAAAAGAACAAATTCAAAGAGGCGAAGAAATTAAACAAGGTCTTAGAGAAGAATATCCCGCACCAATTTTAGAAATTGATAAAAATATTAATTCTTTTGAGGATATTGATGATAAAAATTTAACTAATATTAGAGTAAGAAATTATAAACATCATGGGGAAATAACTTTCCCTTTGGCACAGTAGGTGAAATATGATATCACTAATCGCAGCAGTTGGTAAAAATAATGAACTTGGACTTGACAATCATTTAATATTTAATATTCCTGGAGATTTAAAATTTTTTAGAAATACTACATTAGGTAAAACGGTTATTATGGGAAGAAAAACTTATGAGTCAATTGGTAAACCTCTTCCTAAAAGAATAAATATCGTTGTATCTAACTCTTTAAAAGAAACTGATGGAATAACTATTATAAATTCCTTTGAGGAAGTATTAGAAAAATATTTAAATAGTGAAGAAGAAGTTTTTATAATTGGTGGAGAAAGTCTTTATAATTATTTTATTAATTATGCACAAAATATTTATTTAACAAAGGTTTATGCAAATGCAGTTGCAGATAAATATTTTCCTTCGTTTGATGAAAATAATTATAATCAAACTTTACTTGGAGAAAATAAAGAAAATAATTTAGAATATAAACACATTTTATATAGGAGGAAAAATGAAAGGTAAATTAATTGTTATCGAAGGAACAGATTGTTCTGGAAAAGAAACTCAAACAAAACTACTTGTTAAGTATTTAAAAGAAAACAATACAAAGGTATTTACAATGTCATTTCCAAATTATGATAGTCCCACAGGTAAAATTATTGGTGGTCCATTTTTAGGTAAAAGTTATATTTCAAATGGTTATTTCCCTGAGGGAGCACCAAATGTAGATCCAAAAGTATCTTCACTTTATTATGCGGCAGATAGACTTTACAACCTTCCTATTATTCAAAAAAAATTAAATGAAGGCTATACAGTAATACTAGATAGATATGTATATTCAAATATGGCTCATCAAGCAGGTAAAGAGGATGATAAAGAAAAAAGACTTGCACTTTACAATTTTAATGCAACTTTGGAGTTTGATCTTTTAGGTCTTCCTAAAGCAGATAAAGTAATATTTTTATATATGCCAGTCGAGGGTGCAAGAGCACTTAGAGCAAATAGACCTGAGGCCCTTGATCAAAATGAAATGGATGAAGAATACTTAAAGAAAAGTCAAAGAGCTTACCTTGAACTTGCAAAAATATTTAATTATATTCAGATTGATTGCTTTGAAGACGGTAAAGTTCGCTCTATCGAAGATATTTCTAAAGATGTCATAAGGGCATATAAAAAAAAGTAGATTTACACTAATTTGACAGTTATAAAAAAATATGCTACAATTATAGCACTTAGGGGGAAATTTAAATGAAAATTGATAACAAAACACAAAAAGAAATAACATTTGGTGTTATGGCGGCTACATTAGCAATGACTTTAGGGGTAACACTTTATTCTCATTCAAACAGTAATCATTTAACATGTAAGTGTCCATTTGCGTTTATCTATGGAGATAAAGTTATTGAACATAGTATTAATGAAGTTGAAAAACATACTAAACAACAAAATGTTAGAATTATTCCTGATGGCTATAAATATGATCCTAATACTTGTTTATGGTATACAGTTGAAAATGGCCAAACAGTAGCTACTTCTGGAGAAAATTATAATTTTTGTACAATTTATGGTAATCAAGCAGAAGATTATGGAATAGATTCTCATACAATTAATAGCACAACAGTTAATGATCAAATTGAAGAACAAGTTAAAAGTTTATACAGATAAAAGTGATTTAATTCACTTTTTTTGAATTTTAAAGGAGTAAAATGAAAGATATAATTGAAATTGATGGTAAAAAATATTTTATACTTTTTACCTATGTTGATGATGATTACAAGTATATTTTTTATACAGATAATACTTATAATGAGTATAAAATGTTAAATGTTATATTTGGAACTTATGAAGTAATAAATGATAATTATATTGTTAAAGAAATAACCGAAGAACTTAGAAAGAAAAAAGCAGTAGCAATATTTCAAGAAGTTATGAAAGGTCTAAAAAAGTAAGTTTTAGTATTTAAAAAAAACAAACAATATGGTAAGATATAATTGCATTTAAGAAAATGTTTAGAAAATGTTAACCGCTTTTGGATGGTGCGGGATATAAATTATTTATGGTTGTAAATGAATGGAAACCTTTTTAACATTGGGTTTCTTTTTTATAGGCTAAAAAACTAATGCAATTTTCCTAAGTTACATAATTTATGTATGAAGGGAGAAAAGAAATGTTATTTGATAGTGATAGCTATTTTAATGGCTATAATGATATGCTTTATAATTTTCCTGGTTTAGATTTTAGTAAAAAATATGAAGAAAAAGATGAAGGTTTCTTAAAGGGAAATATGTTTCCAAATGAATATAAACCTTATAAAAATTATACTTATTTAATACCAAAACTTAAAACAGAAAAAGATAAAGATTTATTTAAAGTAATGGAGGCATCTTTTGCGGTAAATGATTATGTTTTAGCACTTGATTTAAATCCAAATGATGAAAATTTATTTGCAAAATATAAAATGTGGTGTGAAAAGCTTGAAAAATGCTCTAAAGAATATGAATCAAAATATGGACCACTTTGTTATACCAAAGGAAATAATTATAATTCATTTAAATGGGTAAATGGCTCATGGCCTTGGGAAAGTGAGGATGGAAAATATGTTTAAATATGATAAAAAACTTGCTTATCCAATAAATATTACTAAAAAAGATTTAAAAATGGCAAAATATTTAATTACTCAATTTGGAGGTCCTAATGGTGAACTTAGTGCTGCAATGAGATATTTTTCACAAAAGTTTACAATGCCTGATGATAAGGGAAGAGCACTTTTAAATGATATAGCCACTGAGGAACTTGGTCATGTTGAAATGATATGTACAATGGTTCATCAGCTTACAAAAAATGCGACAATTGATGAACTTGAAAAAGCAGGACTTGGAAGTTATTATACAGAACATGGAGTAGGTATATTTCCAGTTGATGCTACAGGAAATCCATTTACATGTGCATACTTTGCAGTAACTGGTGATATTCTTGCCAATATATCCGAAGATATGGCCGCAGAGGAAAAAGCAAGAGCAACTTATGAAGGATTAATAAATCAAACAAATGATGAAGATATTATTGGACCACTACTTTTTTTAAGACAAAGAGAGGTAGTTCACTTTAATAGATTTAAACAGTTATACGATTATTATAAAAATAAAGGTTATTAAATAAAAAAAGATCAAATTTCACGCATTTGATCTTTTCCTTTGAATGGATCTTTTTTATCAATTTTATCTACGAATAAAATACCATTTAAATGGTCTATTTCATGTTGAAAGGCAACCGCAATATCTTCGCGAACTCTAATAGTTTGTTTATTACCTTTTATATCTTGATATTCAACATTTACTCTTGCATGTCTTGGAACAATTCCTGTTGTAGGTCTATTTATAGATAAACAACCTTCGCCCTCACCAACATATACAAGTTCTTCGGAAGCTGATTTAATAACTGGATTAATAACAATATGTTCTTCAAAAGAATCATCTTCATTTTTATTAGCAATAACAAATATTCTTTTTGGAACTCCAAGTTGAACGAAAGCAAGTCCCATCCCGGCTCTTAAATCATATTTTTCAGCAATTTTATCGTCTTGAGATAACTCTAAATATTTAATTGCATCAAATATTAATTTTTCATCTTCGCTTGAAAGAGGGAAGACTACTTCTTTAGAAATTGTTCTTAAAATTTTATTTTTTTCATCTAAAATATTTAGATTAGGTATTTTCATGTTAGCATCCCCTTTGCAATGTATATTTTACCAAAAAAAAGGTAATAACGCAAATAAAAAAGAAAGGTTTCCCTTTCCCTTAATTATTTGGGCCTTGATTACCAAATCCCCATGCTCCAATGATTATTACAAGTAGTATAAAAAGTACTATCCAAATAGCACCACCAATTCCATAACCAGTTGTATATCCACCGTAAGTGCCACCACAGCAAGGAGTTTGAGTTTGACCATAAGCAGGGTAATAGCCATTATTTCCGTAGTAATACATTTTAATAACCTCCTTTATGTATCTATTATAAAATATACATAATTTTTTATTTTGTGATTAAATATTAAAAATTTTTACAATTTACTTATTAGAAAAAAAATGGTATCATAATAATATGAAAGATGATTTAAGAAAAATAGATAAATTACTTTTGTTTTTGGTTACACTTATGTGTATTTTTGGTCTTGTAATGATTTATTCTGCTTCGAGTGCCTCGACTATACTTAGATATTATGTTGCTCCAAATCATTTTTTTATAAGACAACTTTTAGTTTTAGTAGTGGGTTTTATCTTTGGTTTTTTTGTAACACTTTTTCCAACAAATAGATATAAATTCTTAGCATATTTATATTCACTTTTTGTTTTAGTTCTTCTTATGTATGTTCTTGTTAAAGGTAAAATTGCTGGTAATGCTCAAAGTTGGATTGCAATAGGACCTTTTAATCTTCAACCAAGTGAATTTGCAAAATCTGCATTAATACTTTTTATGGCAGTATTTTATAATAATTTATCGAAAAGAAATACTAAAAACTTATCGTTATATTTTATTCCCTTACTACTTGCGGGAATTTATATGCTTCTTACACTTTTACAACCAGACTGGGGAAGCGCTGCAATTATTGGAGCAATTGCAATTTTAACTTTTTTATCTGTACCTATGATTAAGAAAAATATTTTAAAAATTATGAAAATTTTTGTAATTGGAATTATTGTTTTAGCTTTAGCACTTTTATATAAAGGTGGAAATATTTTATCTAGTAATAAACTTTCAAGACTAAATTTTAAAGCACCTTGTACACGTTATCAAGAGGAAAGTGGTTATCAAGTTTGTAATGCATTAATTGCTATATCAAATGGTGGCCTTTTTGGAGTAGGTCTTGGTCAAAGTTCTCAAAAATATTTATATTTACCAGAAAGTCATACAGATATGATATTCCCAATTATTTGTGAAGAACTAGGCTCAATCGTGGGAGCATTAACAATACTACTTTATGGGGTTATTTTATATAAGATATTTAAAATTGCTAAAAGAAGTGATAATTTAAGAACAAGTATCTTAGCTTACGGAACATTTTGGTATTTTACATTACATATATTTATAAATTTATTTGGTCTTCTTGCACTGATACCACTTACTGGTGTACCACTTCCATTTTTATCTTATGGAGGAAGTTATACATTAAATGCAATATTTTTAATATTTGTAACCGAAAGGGTGGCTATTGAAAATAAAAAAAATAAACTTAAAAGAGAAATTATGTCAATCTAATTGACAACAAAATAAATATCATGATAAAATACTATCTTATCCAAAAAAATGGAGTGGTGTATTATGGATAAAAATATTTATTATTTAGTTGTCGAGGCAAGGCCAAAAGAATTTATGCCAATTGATATAAACATATTACTTAAAAGTAATATGAACTTTTCAAACATTGAAATAATTGATTCATTTACTAAAGAATATACATATGATGAGCTTATGAATATGATTATTCAAAATAATCTTTTACCGAACAGTTTCTTAAATGGAAAATTGTATGTAATAAATGATAAGAAGTTTAGATTTAAAGTTTTAACTAAAGATGACAATTTACTTTTAGATGATTTTTTTATTAATAATATTGAAGATAAACTAATGATGAATAAGTTTTATAATATATTTTTAAAATATGTAAAAGATGAAGATATAATTAATATGATGAAAAGTGCATTAATTACAAAAAATATTTCTCAAATATTAGATGTGCTTTGTAAATTGAATTATTTAGAACTTAGAATGATTTATGTATATATTGAAAAAATTTTAAGAGAAAAAGAAGAAAAAAGAGTACTAAAAAATGACAATTAAGTTGTCATTTTTGATTGCAAAATAAAATAAATGTGATAAACTTTATATAGTAGGTGAGTTATGAAAAATAAAAAAGGATTTACTTTAGCGGAACTTCTTAGTGTAATAGTACTATTAGGTATAATTATAACAATAGGATTATTTTCTATTAGTTCAATAAGAAAAACTATATTAGATAGACAATATAAAAATCTTAAAACTGAGATAGAACTTGCAGCTGAAAAGTACTATCAAGATACTGAAAGTACAATTTTTTATGTACAAACATTATTAGATGAAGGTTATATAAAAGCGGATAATTCATCGTTAAATATTTATAGTCCAGTTGATTCAAATATAATGAATTGTTACACGATAAATGTTGTTGATGAGAAAGCAACTCTTGATGATATAATAAAAAATAAGGAATGTAATGCAGAAATTGCTGGTAACTATGAACTTAAAATTGTGCGTGAAAATAATAAATCCTCTGATAAATGGTATAAAGAAAGTGAAGAATTATCTGCGGTAAAAAGTGATAACTCAGTAGATGATTCTTTAATATATACATGGACAACTGATTTAAATCCAAATACTATTTGGGATAAAAGAAAGTTTGATTTAAAAAATCTTTTAAGTGAAAAAGGTGGAGTAATTAATGATGTATTTTATGTTCAAGCAAATAGTCAAGATACTGATAAAGTTTATAGGAGTGCTGGTAAAAGAATAAAAATAGATAAGGTAAAGCCAATAATTGATAGTGCAGATGCTGGAGAACAAAATGATTGGGTTAAACAAAGAGATGTAACGATAAAAGCACATGATTTAGGTTCTGGTATAGTGGGATATTTATTTTCGGATAAAGCAGATTGCTCTGGCAATTTTGAAAAGTTGACAAAACCTCAAAATGAATTTACTTTAAAAAGAACTTTTAAATCAAATGGAGAATACTATTTTTGTTTAATAGATGATGCAGGTAATATATCTGATAGTGAAAAAATTGTAATTCAAAAAGTTGATGGTAAGCCTCCAAAATGTTACTATAATAATGAAAATTATGAATGGCATAGTGGCTCTAGAACAATTTCTTATGGTTGTCAGGATGATGAAAGTGGATGTGATAAGTTAATAGTAAATGGTAGAAATACATATACATGCAGCGGAAATAACTGTAATATTTTTACTCAAAATAAAACTTATAATGGAACATATAAAAATATAAAAATTAATGATATAAATCAATCTATAGGTACATTTAAAATTATTGATAAAAATGGAAATGAAACAACTTGTCCTGATAGTAACAAACAATATCTTGATTTATATTTGGATAATACAAAACCTACGATTAGAATTAACTCAATGTCTTATTCAAATGGATATTTAAATGTAAATGTTTCTCTAAGTGATAATGAAAGTGGTGCTAATGTTGCATACATAACATTTAATGGTAATACTTCTTCCACAGTAAGTTGCAAAGGAACTTGTAATGTAAGTTTATATATTGGTTCAATTACATCGGGAACTGTATATGCATATGGTAAAGATGTGGTTGGTAATATAAATAATGCTACAAAAAATATTAATAATTATTCAAGTTATAATGAGGGTGAAAGAGGTTCTTCGAGTTCCTTCTCACAAAATTTAAGTATTAGTGGCACAACATTATATTATAATGCCTCTGCTTCAGTCGGAAGTGTTTCTTGTTATTCTTCGGGTAGTTGTACAGTTACTCCAGAAACTACAACAACTTCATGTACACTCGAGGAAAGTCCTAATACAGCAGAAGCTTATTATGATGATTGTGAAGATGGTGGATATTTAAATGGTCGTGGAATGTGTGATGCAAGCTCTCAAAATTACACAAATGATTCAGGTTACTGCTATTTTAGTAATGGTAATTATAGTGGTGATGACTTTGATTTTGGATATCAATGTGATTGTTCATGTACCTACGGAAATAGATGGTATGATGGCTATGTTGAATATTGCTGTAATGATTGTTCTCAATATGTAAGTTGCTCAAATAGTGGTAATGTTTGCTATAATATAGCGGGTGTAAGTAATTTTGGTAATTATACTGGCTATAAAGGTATTACTGCATACAAAACATGTTATTATGATTCTTATGAACCATATTCATATTGTCCTTACGGATATGAACAAAGTGGAAGTGATTGTTATAGTTGTGATCGAGGTTATCTAAATTACAGAAATCTTTGCGTTTATACTGGTACATGTACTACTTATAGATATTATTATTCTTACAACTATTATACATATAATTAAAAGGAGATTTAATGAAAAATAAAAAAAATATTATATTACTTTCAATTATTATAATTATAATTGTGGTTATTAGTGTAATAACATTTATATTTTTAAAGAAAAAAAATGATAATACTAACAATACCTCAACTTCAAAGGATAAGTTTGCTACTTATTATCCAAAAGTTTCTAATGTTTTAAAGGAAGATAATATTTTAAAACAATTATTTTACTCAAATCCTGATATAACCGATGAATTAGTTACTTTTGAAAATAAAACATATTATGGCTTATCAGATAAATATAATATAAAAGATGTTAGTGAAATTTATACTAAAATTAATAAAACTTATACAATAAATTATAAAAAGGAATTATTTAATGATATAAATAATTATAATTCTTTTGTTAATTATAATAATAAGGTTTATATTAATATTAAAAAGAAATGTTTTATTGAAAATTATGATGAAAAATTATTATCAATTAAAAATGTTGAGAATGAAAATATTACTTATATATACGATAAAAAAGAATATGTAGTATCATTTTGGGACGATATCTATTTAATAGATTCCTCTCCATTTAGTTGTTAAAAATTTATAAAGGAATAGCAATATAGTTTATTCCTTTTTTTATAATATTTTCTTGAAAAACTCATCAAATTTGTTATACTTATTATAGTAGGTGAGTTATGAGAAATAAAAAAGGTTTTACTTTAGTGGAAGTTATTAGTGCAATTGTAATTTTATCTATAATAATTACTTTGGGTGTTTTTTCCATTACTAAAGTGCGTTCTAATATTTTAGAAAAACAATATAAAAATATTAAACTAGAAATTGAACTAGCAGCAGAAAAATATTATAGTGATACTGAAAGCAAAGAAGTTTATGTAGATACTCTTATAAAAGAGGGCTATTTAAAAGCAGATAATAAGTCAATGACAATTACAGATCCAAGAGATAAAACTATATTAAACTGTTATATAGTAACAATTAACGATGATGAAAAAGGTAGTTTAGGAACAGAGAATAATGTTTTAGAAAATGGAAACTGTAATGAAAGTGCAATAGTAAATAGTGAAATTTCAATTGTAGGGGAAGATGGAAATAAAATAAATAAAACATGGTATAAAAATCCAATCACTTTAAAAGTAAAATTTAAAGATAGTGAAAAAGATCTAAATAATTATAGTTATACATGGAAAAGTGAAAAGAATCCCAATATAATTACTGATGAAAAAACTTATAACCTTGAGGAAACATATGAAGAAAGAGGAAAGGTAATCGATGATGAATTTTATGTAACTTTAGTAAATGGTGATGAAATACTTGAATCAAAAGGTCAAAGAGTAAGAATAGATGGTGTTTTACCTGAAATAAAAAGTCTTGTAGTACTGGATATAGATAAGTGGACAAAAGATAAAACATTAAAGGTAAATGCTACTGATGTGGGTTCTGGAATAGAAAGTTATATATTTAGTAAGGTTAAAGATGATGGTGAGGGTGATTGTGAAAGTATTCCTTTAGAAAAATATAATAAAATACCTGATATACCAAATCCAAATGATGTAAAAATAGAACAAAAGATAACTAAAAATGGAACATATACATTTTGTGTAAGTGATAAAGCTGGAAATAAAGTAAAGTATGAAGAAACTATTTTAATAGAAAAAATAGATGATATACCTCCGAAATGTGATTATATTGAAAATGAAAAATGGACAAATAGTAATGTAACTATAAATTTTGGTTGTAAAGATGATGAAAGTGGTTGTAGTAAATTAACATATAAAAAGAAAACAACTAATTGTAATGGAACATGTTATAAAACATATACATATACAAGTACATATAAAAGTGCAAATATAAGTAAAACAATAGGTTCATTTACTATCGAAGATAATGCAGGAAATATTGTAACTTGTCCAAGTGATAAGAAAGAAGTAAATGTATATTTAGATAAAGATAAACCAGTAATAAGCAATATAAATATATCGAGTAATCAATTAAATTATAACAGTAGATATACAAAAGTATCTTTTACATTGACTGATAATCATAGTGGTATAAGTAGTTTTTGTATAGGAACATCAAAAAATAATTGTAATACAAAAAGCGTTAATTCTTACTGTACTCAAAATGGAAATAGATATGATTGTAGTGTAGATTATACATTTACAAGTAGTGATGGAAGTGGAAATACTGAATATGTATATATAACAGCCTATGATAATGTAAATAATTTTGATACACAAAAAGAAAAGTATGAGCTATATAAATCTTGTACATTTACAGATTTTGAAAGATATGGTAAGTGTTCTGAAGAATGTGATGGCGGAGTATATTATGAATATCGAACTGATAAATATTTAGGAATATCTTGTAATAGTTATGGAGATACCCCATGTAATACAAAGATAAAATGCTGTGATAGTACATATAGTGTTTATTCACATTCTGGAAGTTGTAGTAACACTTGTGGAAATGGAAGACAAAGAGTATATTATGAACTTTATTCAAAAATTAATGACAAATATTGTGGTCAAGATTACGATTATATTGACTGTTATGAAGAGTCTGGCTGTTATGTTCCTGAACCAGATCCAACACCAGATCCAAATCCAGGTGGAGGTGGAGGCAGTTCTTGTAAACCATCAACAATAAATGGAAATAGATGCGATACAACACATGACATTCTTTACTATATTTCAACTTGTTGTGGAGGAGAATGTAATTATTCTGCAAAAGCGGGTAATGTTGAATATGGAACGATTTCTCAAAGTCTTTTACAAGGAGCATCTAAATGTTCTTCATATGGTGAACCACCGGCACCATCTAAACCAACGTGTAGTTATGTAAATGTTGGTTGTGCTGGAAATGGTCATGATTATGGTACAAAAAATTGTACATGTGGTCATGGCTATGGTGGATATCAGTGTGGCTGTAAATGCCCAAGAGGATGTGTGGAATAATGAAAAGAGTTATTATTGTTTTGACTTTATGTCTATTAACTTGTGCTTGCGTTTCAAATAAACCTTCCAAGGAAATACTAGAAAGAGAAAAGTATACTAATACAAAGCAAATTGTTAAAGAAAATATTTATGGATGTTGGAACTTTGATAGTCTTGATGTTTATAGAGAAAAAAGGCTTATTTATGATGCAAAAGAACATAGTACAATTAATTTTTCTAAAGACAGTTTAGAGTATTGTTATTATAATGAAAAAAGTAAATTATTGTGTATTAATTTAAATTATGAAATTGATGGTAATTTTTTGAAAATTGAAAAAAATGATGTTTTAAATGAAAAATATACAATGTATATGTATGAAAATGATAAATTACTTGATTTTTCTTTAACTACTGTTTATGATGATATGGATTATTTATATCATATGACATATTCTAAAGATTGTAAAATTAACTAGGGTGATATAAAAATCATCCTTTTTCTTGAATAAAAATAGTAAAAAATATATAATATTATTAGAAAGAGGTATTTATGTTTAAAAGAAATAATAATAAAGAAATTGATACAGATGGATTAAATGAAATAATCTTTTTATCTAAAAAGATGCTTAGAGTATTTTATGTTTGTTTAATAGTAGCGGTAGTTCTTGGCGTTTTAATAGCAATAAAAGAACTTAAACTTTTTAATCTTATAAGCGGAGTAGTTAAAGTTATTTCACCACTTTTTATAGGTTTTATTTTAACTTGGCTATTTTATCCACTTCAGAAAAAGTTAGTAGATAAAGGTATGAATAAGGCGTTAAGTGCTATTTTAATATTTATTTTAGTTGCTGGCTTCATAATTTTATTTGTTTATATTTTTATACCTGTACTTTATAAACAAATTAATGATTTAATTAATATGCTCCCATCAGTTTTTTCAAACTTTACAAATTTAATATCAAAAAGTTTAGATAAAGTAGATATAAGTGGACTTGATGTAGGAACTTTAAAGAAAAGTATTATTGAATCAGGTCAAAATATGATTGTATCCATTACTACAAAACTACCTAATAGTTTAATAAGTATTGTTAAATCACTTATTTCTGCAGTTGGCATTATTGCACTTTCCCTTGTTATTATGATTTATATGCTTATGGATTTTGATAATATTACTTTTTCATTTGAAAAATTCTTAAAGAAAAAAGGTGCTGATGATTATGTAAAACTTTTAAATAATATTGGTTATAATGCAAGAAAAGTAGTTAATGGAACTTTACTCGTGGCCTTTATGGTGTTTGTTTGTGATACAATAGGGTTTGCAATTGTAGGATTAAATGCTGCCGTACTTTTTGGACTTTTCTGTGGTATTACTGATTTAATTCCTTATATTGGACCATATATTGGTGGTGCTGCTGCTGTAATTGTTGGTTTTACTCAAAGTCCAATTATAGGTTTTGCTACTTTAGTAGTGGCAATAATTGTTCAACTTGTGGAAAGTTATGTACTTCAACCTGTTGTTATGAGTAAAGCAATGCAGCTTTCACCAATTACAATTATTGTGGGATTACTTTTATTTGGATATTTCTTTGGAATAGTAGGTATGATTATTGCAACGCCTTGTATGTCCATAATTAAGGAAATTATTATATTTATTTCTCGAAAAAGAAAAAATACTGCTTACTAGGTGCTTGAAACTGTTAAAATAGTATGCTATAATACTTCTAGCCCAAAAGGTATGTAATCCGCTTAAAAAATATTATTTAATGATTACAGGTAATAAAAATATATAGAAAGGAAGGAATTAAAATGGCTAATTTAGTAGACAAAATTAATGAAAAACATATTCGTAAAGACATTCCAGAATTCCGTGTTGGAGATACTGTTAGAGTTGATGTTTGGGTAAAAGAAGGAAAAAAAGAAAGAATCCAAGCTTTCGAAGGACTAGTTGTTGCTAAAAAAGGTGGAAGTGTTTCAGAAACTTTCTCTGTTAGAAAAAAAAGTGGTACAGTTGCTGTAACAAGAATTTTCCCTGTTAATGCACCAACAATTGATAAAATAACAGTTATTAGAAAAGGTAAAGTTAGAAGAGCAAAACTTAACTTTATTAAAAATATGTCTAAAGAATACAAAGTTAAGGAAAGAAATTAATACTTTCCTTAATTTTATTTTTATGAAAGGAATAAAATGTTTAAAATAATTAAAGAAATACTTAGTTATGTAATTATAATAGTGGTAGTAATCCTTATAAGAACTTTTATAGGTACACCGGTAAGAGTAAACGGTACAAGTATGGTTCCAACTTTAAAAGAAGGTGAAGTACTTTATTTAAATAAACTTAATAAATCTTTTGACCAAGAAGATATAGTGGTTATTGATAAAAAGGTTGAAGGTTCAGCAATTATAAAAAGAATTATAGGTATGCCTAACGATAAAATTAAATGCATCAATGGGGTAATTTTTATAAATGATGAAAAATATGAAGATAACTTTGGAAGTGGTGAAACTTCAGATTTTGATGAAATTACTTTAGGAGATGATGAGTACTTTGTACTCGGAGATAATCGTATTGTTTCAAAAGATTCAAGAGTTTTAGGACCGATAAAGAAAAAATATATCGAAGGAACAACTAAAATAGTTTTATTTCCTTTTTCAAAAATAGGAAAGGTTAAATAGCATTTATATGCTATTTTTTATGGTTTATGAATAGATGCAAATGGTGTAATTTAAAAAATCAAAAGTATATTTATTATCATGATAATATATGGGGTAAGTTAAATACTAGTGATGAATATTTATATAAAATGCTTATATTAGAAAGCTTTCAAGCAGGACTATCTTGGGAATGCATTTTAAATAAAATAGATAATTTTGAAGTAGCCTTTGATAATTTTAATATTGATAAAATAATTAATTATGATGAAAATAAAGTTAATAATCTTTTATTAAATAAGGGGATTATTCGTAATAAAAATAAGATACTTGCGAGTATAAAAAATAGTAAGATTTTTAAAAGTATAGTAAACGAATATGGTTCATTTTATAAGTATTTATGCATATTTACTAAAGATAAAATATATTATGAAAATAATTTAGTTACATCACCACTTTCAGATGCAATAAGTAAGGATTTACAAAAAAGAGGAATGAAGTTTGTGGGAAGCACTATTATATATTCTTTTTTACAAGCAGTGGGTATTATTTATTCTCATGAAAAAGAGTGCTTTTTATATAAATCTAATGTATAATTAAATTGTGGAGGAAATAAAATGGCTAAAAATAAAAAATTATATAAAGTTAATGAAGGTAAAATTATTGATGGGGTATGCGCAGGTATTGCAGAGTATTTTGATGCAGATCCTACAGTTATAAGACTTTTATGGATATTATTTTGTGCAATGGGTGGAAGTGGAATTCTTGCTTATATTATTTGCATGATTGTATTTCCAAGAGAGGATGTAGAGTACATTAAGAAAAGATGAAAATGATTGAAATAAATGAAAAAAACAATTTAAAATTTTTTAAAGATTTATTAAATGATTATTTAATAAAAGGATTAGAACCAGAAATATGTTTTACTTTATATGACAAAGATTATATGATAATTCCGTTAAAAGAAAAAGTATCTTTTCAAGAAGTAGGCAATAAAGAAATATTTTTTGAAACTATTGATGCTCTTTTTAATGAAAAGTTGTTTAATGGTAAATCTTTGGAGGATGAATTTGAAAATATTGAAAAGATAGGGTGGATTTAATGAATGAAATATACAATATAAATTTATGGCAAATAGTGCTCGAAGGTCAAAATAAATTACTTCCCGAAGACACTGTATATCAAATGATAATTGGGCATAGTATTAAAGAGGATATATGTGAACTAACTATGTTTATATCTAAAATTAATTATGAAAATATTTTAAATGGAGTTTACCATATTAGAGTTTATCCTTATGCTACAGAAAAAGTTTTATTATTTGATGAAGACAATAATTTAATTTCTTTAGTAAATGGTTTTGAAATAAATTTTGATAATTTAAATTTTTATCAAATAAATGATATTACTAAGGAAAGACAAAGATGAAAATATTATTTTTAGATATTGATGGCGTTTTAAATAATTTAGATTATATTCATAAAGTTTATCCTGAAAAATGTATATTTTCTAAAAGAAATAATATTAATAAATGTTTAAATTATAAAATGTATTTAGAATATATAAAGTTTAATTTTAATCCAGAAAACTTAAAAGTATTAAAAAAAATATGTGATATGATAGATTGTAAAATTGTTTTAATAAGTAGTTTTCGTTGTAAAGAAGTAATTGATGCATTAGTAGATTTAGGATTTCCTGTTATAGGTATGACAAATTATATTAATCAAAATAGATATTTAGAAATAATAGATTATTTAGAAAATAATAATGTAGATAGTTTTGTTATACTTGATGATGAAAAAGAGTATTTAAAAGGAACAGCTTTAGAAAATAATCTAGTTCAAACATCTTTATATGATGGAGGATTAAAAGACTTTCATATTGAAAAAGTCATAAATATTTTAAATCAAAGGAGTCGCTTTTGAAAAAGTATGATTTACCTTATCCAAAATTTGAAAATGATAATTTAAATTATTATGTAACTATTAGTGATTATGAGGGAAAAGAGTTTAATATTAAAGAAAATAATTTATATAATGCTCTTAGTGAAGTAATAAATTATTCCTTATATTTTTCTTTTAATATAGGAAAAAAACACTGTCATGAACATGAATTTGATTATGTAATAAAAAATCTTTATTTATATCCTGAAAGTTTTAATTTAAATGATTTAGATAAAAAATGCTATAGTAATGATGAACTTAGATATTTAAATCATTTACAAAAGTTTTTATTATTTATTGGTAGAAAAGATTCTAATAAAATAACTGATAATTTATGTAATAATGAAAGAGCAAGGCTTTTTAAAAATACTAGAAAATTATATTTTAGTGATGAAAAGTGTAAGGAGTTATTAAATAGAAAAAATATTTATTTAAATTTATATAGTAATAAAGAAAATCTTGATATTATTTTATTAAATAAAGAAGGAGATATAATAGGATTATTAAATGCTACTTTTATTGAAAGTAAAATAATAAATAATTTAAAAGAAAATGATATTAATTATGATTTTTATGGTTATGATAACTTTAAATCCTTTAAAGAAAGCTTACAAAATAGTTTTTTAGGAGAAACTGTAAATATTTATAAAGTAATTTTAAAAGAAAAGTATTAAAAAAACTGTAGATTTTTTCTGCAGTTTTTATATGTGTCTTGAATAAGTTCCTGTTAAGTCAATTTCATTTTCAAAAGTATTTACATAATACTCTAAAAATAAATAGGATAATGATAATTTTAATGTACATCTAAGTGCTTCATCTCTTTTGCTTGAATAGGAAGAAGAATTTATGTATTCTTTATTTCCAATTAATATTGTTTCTTTACCATTTGGAAAGTGTTTTATTTTACTTTTATCAAAACTCGAAATATTTGCAACTCTATTATTTGTTCTATTTGAACCTAAAAAGGCAAATACATTATTTTCTGGATCTAAAGTAAATTGATTTCCTGTATATCCTCCCATTGCAAAAGATGTTCCACTTAAAGGATGATATACTTCAGTTGCTTTGGGGTTAGGATTTTTAGAGTAACATAGTTGACCAAAAAATTGTTTATAGGTATTTAACTCTTCGATGAATCTTCCTGTTGCATTTTTACTCATTGATTTTAAATATTTTTCGCTTAAAATATCATACTTCATTAAACTAATCGCAAATTTTGCCATATTTTCACTTGTAGAAAAGAGTCCTGCATGACCGGCAAAATCATTTGCTTGTTGTCCAAGAATTTGCGCTTTTTCATCATTAACAGTTCCTAAAGGAATATTTCTAAAAATAAATTCTCCATTTTTATAAACAATAGTATTATCAGTGGGTGCTAAGTAAGATAAATCTTGTGGGTTTACAAAAATACTTGTTTTTTGCATATTTGCTTTATCAATTATATTTTCCTTTACAAAATCATAAAAATTTTGATTAGTTACTTTTGAAACTACCTCTTTTAAAACCATTGCTCCTAAATCGGTATAAGGATTTGCAGTAGATAAAAACTTTTCATTTACCATTATATTATAAAGTCTATTTTTACTTTCTTCATAAGAAATATCTTTTTCATCAATTCTTCCTTTTGTAATAAGAGGAGTATTAAATGTTAAAAGTGAAAGAAGAGTAACTCCTTTTAAATTGTGAAATCTTTCATCATAATAAGTTATATCTTTATTTAAATCAATTATATTTTCACTAGCAAGTTTTAAAACACTTATAGATGTAAATAGTTTTGAAATGCTTGCTAAATCATAAATACTATTTTCACTTGTATTAATTTGATTGATACTTCCTGCATTAATAACCTCTTGATAGTTTTTTGTTCCATAAGAAATTGATAGGGAAGGAGCCATTTCCATATCGTATATAAGATGGTTAACTGCCTCATTTATCCCTGATGTTTCATACATTTTTTTCCTAATTGATTCAATATCATCATCAGGATTATTTTTAATAACTTCATAGGCGCTTTGTAAAAGATTTTCATAGTCTTCATAAGAATATAAATTCTTTTGTACATTTTCCACACCCTTATTTTGATTAATTAATAGGTTTGTAATAAATTCATTTTTAATGTTTTCTAATGCAGTCATTATTACCTCCATTTAAAGTATATCAAAAAAATAATAAAAAATGAATAGTAAAAAATACGAAAAAGTGTTTGACTTTTAATTTTATAAATGATATACTTATTTTGATGCTCGAAGGGAGGAATATTGATGGAGTATTTATTTGATGATTTAAAAGGTTTACTTATTAGTGCAAAGAAAGAATGTAATAAAAGACTTAAATCTTTGGATGATATGGTAAATAATATTATTTCTTGGGATTATACGGAAAACAGTACAATAGAAAAAATATTTGATGAACTTTTAGGAATTGGTATGTTTTGTGATGTTAAAGAAATATATGAAAAACTATTAAACTATTATAAAAATATTGATTATGAAGGCTATGAGTTTTATAAAAATGAGTATATTAGTCAATTTGAAAGTGATTTAGAAGAGAGTTATTCATTATAAGAAAGGTAATTAATATGATAAAAACAAATAATAAAGGACTTTTAATAGTAGTATCTGGGCCAAGTGGTGCAGGTAAAGATACTATATGTCAAAAACTTATAAAAGATGATTCAAATATTTGGATGTCTGTTTCAATGACTACGAGAAAACCAAGACCACTTGAAAAAGATGGCGTTGATTATTTCTTTGTGTCTAGTGAAGAATTTGAAAATAAAATAAATGATAATACTTTTTTAGAATATGCCTCTTATAATGATAATTATTATGGAACTCCTAAAGATAAAGTAGAGGAAAAATTAAATGAAGGCAAAGATGTAATATTAGTTATTGATATAAATGGAGCGATAAATATTAAGAAAATTATTCCATCAGCACTTTTTATTTTTATTATGCCTCCGGATATGGAAACTTTAAAAAATAGACTTATTGGTAGAAAAACAGAAAGCAAAGATAAGGTTGTTCAAAGATTTATTACTGCTTATAATGAAGTCAATAATTATAAAAAATATAATTATGTTGTTGTAAATGATAAAGTAGAGGATGCAGTTAATAAAGTTAAATCAATAATTCAAAGTGAGAAATGTCGTGTTGATCGTATTGAGGATATTTATTTAGGAAATAAAGAAGAGTTAATACATGAAATATTAATTGATAAAAATTTTGAAAATAACTATTGACAGTTGAATGACCATTCATATATAATTAAATAGTTGAATAGATATTCAACTAAAGGAGATATTTAATGAAAGATAGTATGTGTGATTGTAATGTTATTCATAAAGATATTGTTGAAAAGGCTTTAAAAAATAGACCTGATGAAGTAACTCTTTTAAAACTATCAGAGGTTTTTAAATTAATAGGAGATCTTACTAGAATTAAAATTTTATGGTGTTTAGATAATAATGAAATGTGTGTATGTGATATAGCAAATGTTCTTAATATGAGTAAGTCTTTAGTATCTCATCAACTTGCGGTTCTTCGAAAAAGTGAAATAGTAAAGTCAAGAAGATCTGGTAAAGAAGTATATTATACTTTAGATGATGAACATATAAGGACATTATATGAGATAGGTATTAAACATATTAATCATAAAATCGGAGGCAGTAATGAATAAATATAGATATAAAATTAATAATTTAGATTGTGCAAATTGTGCAAGAAAAATTGAGGATAGTCTTAATAAAAATAAAGATTTTAAAAATGTTAAAGTTAATTTTAATACAATGATGATTTCTTATGAAACTGAAAAAAATATAAGTATAAGTGGTGTTAATAAATTAATTAAAAAAATTGAACCAGAGGCTTACATTAGTGAAAATGAAGAAAATGTAAAAAAAGAATATCATTTAAGTATACTTATTATTGCTCTAGTTATAGGGTTATTTGGATTTTATTTAAATATTTCAAAAACAATTAAATTGATTTTATTAATAATATCATATATTTTACTTTTATATAAAGTTTTTATTAATGCTTTTAAAATGATAAAAAATGGTGGAGGTATTAATGAAAATGCTTTAATTTTAATATCTTGCATTGGTGCTTTTGTTTTAGGTGAAGCGATGGAAGGTATGATGGTTATTGTTTTATATACCATAGGTAAGATTTTAGAGGAAAAAGCCTTAAATAATTCAAGAAAATCCATTAAAGATTTAATGAATATAAAAAGTATTTACGCAAATAAACAAGAGAAAGATAAAGTAAAAACTATTAATGTTGAGGATGTAAAAGTAGGTGATGTTTTAGTTGTTAGAAAAGGAGAAAAAATTCCAGTTGATGGAACTATTATAAATGGAAAAACTTATTTAGATACTTCCGCTCTTACTGGAGAAAGTGAAAATATTTTAGTTAAAAATGGTGATAAGGTACTGTCTGGGTCTATTAATAATAGTGATGTTATTACTATTAAAGCAACATCTACATTTGAAGATTCAACAGTTTCTAAAATATTAGAGTTACTAGATACTGCCACAGATAAAAAGGCTAAAACTGAAACTACTATTTCCAAAATAAGTAAAGTTTATACACCAATAATTTTAATTCTTGCTTTAATAGTGGCTATATTTTTACCACTTATAAGTAGTGTTACATACTCACAAAGTATTTATAGAGCATTAACTTTTCTTGTAATATCATGTCCTTGTGCTATTGCAATATCTGTGCCACTTTCATATTTTACAGGTATTGGTGCAGCCTCAAAAAATGGAATTTTAATTAAAGGTAGTAATTTTCTTGATAATTTACAAAATACAACTGGAATTATATTTGATAAAACTGGTACTTTAACAAGTGGAACATTTACTGTTACTGATATAATAATTCAAGATAAAGATTATAGTAAAAAAGATGTTATTAATTATCTTGTTATGGGAGAAACATTTTCAAATCATCCAATAGCTAAATCAATTTTAAAATTAACTGATAAAAAAATTGATACCTCAAGAGTTAAAACTTTTAAGGAAACTACTGGAAAAGGAATATCTTATGAGATTGATGATAAAAAAATTGTTATTGGTAGTAAAAAAGTATGTAAATGTGATTGGGATGGAACATTACATTTAAATATTGATGGTAAACATATTGCAACTATAGAAATTAGTGATGGTATTAAAAGTGAAACAAAAGATTCTTTACAAAAATTAAAAGAACTTAATATAAAAACATATATGTTTACTGGTGATAAAAAAGAACATGCTTTAAAAATTGGTGAAAAACTTGGTATAGATGAAATATATTACGAGATGCTTCCTCATGAAAAGTTTACAAAATATGAAGAAGTAAAAAATAATGAAAATACCCTAGTATTTGTGGGTGATGGTGTTAATGATGCACCAACATTAAAACGAGCTGATATTGGAATATCTATGGGTGGAGTAGGAACAGATAGTGCAATTGAGGCAAGTGATATAGTTCTTATGAGTGATGATCTAATGAAAATACCTCTTGCAATAAATATATCAAAATATACAAAATATATTATTAAAGAAAATTTATTATTTGCAATGGGAATTAAAATATTAATATTATTATTAAGCATATTTGGATATGCTAATATGTGGTTTGCTGTTTTCGCAGATACTGGTGTAACACTTCTTACAATATTAAATACACTTAGAATATTAAGAAAATATAGAAAAAGATGATATAATAAAAGAGAAAGTTAAATAAAAATAATTTTTAAGGAGGAACAGGTGAAAAAAGAAAATTATGGAATATTATTAATTATACTTGGAAACTTACTTTATTTAAGTTATATATTTTTTTGGAAATAAAATTAGTTCTAGTTTTAGTGAATTTTCAAGTGGTGTACTATTAGGTCTTTCTATTGGAATTAATTTAGTGGGAATAATTATTACCTCTAAAAATATTGCTGAAAATAGTAAAAAATAGTTATATGTTAATAAAGAAGTATTATGAAGTATATTGTTTTATTAAGAGAAATTAATAACTGGATTGTAGGTATAAAATAATATGAAAAAGAAGTTTCAATTTACTAAAAATATAGATATTTTATTTTTGTTAATTATTCTTTTTTTAACAATTATTGATTTTGTGACAAATTATAAAGAGATTTATAATTTATTTTTAACAATTTTTAATATCAATAAAATTCAAAATTTTTATATGCTATATTTTGTACTATATAATATTATTGCCTTTGTAATAATGATTATATTTAGCTTATTAAAACATTTTTATTTAATTATCGCATATATAGCATATAAAATTGCTCAAAGAAAACATATAAAAGAAAAAGAGGTAAAAATCTCAAAGGATGATACAAAATACTATAGAGACATTATTTCAAAATACTCACCAGCAGTACTTAGTTATATATTTGATTTTAACGTTGGCAAGAATGAATTAATTGCAACTTTATTAATGTTAGAATTAAAAGGGAAAATTAAAATAGAGGAAAAAATAACTATTTTGAATTCTGACTACAAAGATCTTGAACAAAATGAAATATATGTTTTAAATGCAGTAAAAAATTGTAAATTAAAAAAATTTGATTTTGATGAATATAAAAAAGTAGTTTGTGAGGATAGCTTAAACAATAATTTATTAAAGAAAAAGGGAAATAGATCTAAATATATAACAGTTTTTTTCTTAATTACAATTGTCATAACAATTATATTATTTTATTATTCTTTTATCAAAATGATGATAATTTCGAATAGTAATTCAATAGAAATTGTTGATTTCATTCTTCCAATTGTAGCTATGGTTATAGTATCGATGTGTCCAGTATTTTTGCTTGCATATGTGTTTTTTTATCATAAGTTTCAGGTTAATGATCCATATATAAGAAATAGTGAAGGTAAAAGTCTTTACATAAAGTTAAACGGATTAAAAAATTTTTTAACTGACTTTAGTAATATAAAAAACAAAAGTAAAGAAGAACTTATTTTATGGGAAGATTATTTAATATATTCTGTTTTATTTGACTTGAATACAAAATTAACCGATGACATTAACTCTAAAATTTAAGAATGCTTTACACATATTTGACATTTAATGCTTTTCGTGCTATAATTAAATCACTGATTAAGCAATGTGGGTTGCAAAAAAAGTGAATATTGGACTCGTTGTATAATCAATGAGTTTTTTTAAGGGGGTTATTATGAACTATAATGAAGCATTAAACTTATTCGGTTTTACAGGAAGTTTTACTGAAGAAAGTTTAAGAAAAAAATATTTAGAATTATCAAAAAAATATCATCCAGATATGGGTGGTAGTGATGAAATGATGAAAAAAGTAAATGCTGCTTATGTTGCTTTAAAAGGTAAATCCACTAATTATGATTTAACATACTTCAATAGTTTAAAAGAAAAATTGCAAAAATTTGTAAGTAAAAAAGTTTATGAATCTGGAAGTGCTGAATATGAATGCGTTAATAAAATTAATGAACTTGTAAATTCGTTTGCTTATATTTCTAATAAGGTTATTTTAAATTCAGCTTACAACAACATTTTAGCAAAAATTAATAGTGTACTATCAGAATATAGAAAAACTGTTTTGAATAATATTCCTGAAAAGTTTCTAAAAAAGTATGATAATAATATAGCAGATTGCATTGATGAATTTATTAAAAAAGTAAATGTTATAAAGAAAGATTATGAAAATATTGAAAATACATTGAATAATGTAGTTCAATCACTAGATATAACTATAAATGCGAGTACTTTAGAAAAAATAATTGGTATAAAAGAAACTATTTTAAATGATATTATTGATAATAACGTCAGTTTAGAAGATGGAACTAATAAATTTCGTTGTGAAATAATGACTATGATTATGCAAAAGGAGGCATTAGATAAAGAACTCGAAGAAACTTATAACGCTATACTAGTAAACTTTAATGCCAGAATGAAAGAACTAAAATTTACTGATAACGAGCAAATTCAAACTTCTTTAGATATATTAAGGGAAGCTTTAGCAAAATTACAACTTGTAAAAGAAAATAAATTAAACAAAGAAACATTATCAAGTCTTAAAACAATTGATTTTAAAGTTAAGGTTGATTTTGAAAATGTTGAAGATAAAAATGATAACCAAGAAAATGATAATTATGAAATTTTTATAACAAGAGATTCAAATAAAGATATACCTGAATTTGTTATAAAACTATTCAAAGATGGAGAATTTATTCATTTTTTAAGAAAATTCATAAATGATAGTCAAAAAAACGAAGTTGATGAATTTTTAACCTCTGAAAGTAATTTTTATGAAAAATATATGAGATTAGATGAATTTTTAGATAATGCTGAATTTATTAATAAATTTTATAATGATTATTATGGTAATGGTAGGCTTGCACTTTATCTGTTTGATAATACAGTTATTTATATAACTAATAATGGTGCAGGAACTATAAAAGCAAGTAGAATAGGTGATTTAGGATTAGTTGATGAATCTTCTTACTATCCTTATATGTATGGGTTACAATATAAAAAAAGAATTTTCCTTAAAAACGGCATACTTGATGATTTTAAAAAATATCTCATCCCAAAATCTAAATATAAGTTAGATTATAATATTCAAAAAGATAAATTTAATGTGTACAACAAAGATAAATTTAATGTGTACAATGGAAAAGGAAGATAAGCGATTATTTTCTTTTTTTTATATAGCAATTGTGTTATACTGATAATAGTAAGGGTGTTGTAAATGGATTCTGAGAAAAAACTAGAAAAGCGAAAAAGAAGAATTAAAAAGAAGTATTTTAGTACAGGCGCATTCGTAATGATTACTATTCTTGGTATAATTGGTGTAGGTCTCATTTATTTTTCACTTAAAAATATTTTTGTATCAAAGTCTTTAGGCTTTGGAATGGCAATTATAGTAGGACTTTTTTTTACATTAATATCAGTATATTGTTGGATACTTTATTTTTTGAATATTATTTTAAAACCACACAAAGATGTTCTCTTTCTAAAGAAAATTGAACACACATATATCTACTTTATTGACAAAAAAGGAAAAAGGTATAATTATGATTTTGGTTATGATATGCTTGAGGAAGGATATTATAATGTTTTAAAACCGCACAATTATATTTATGATGTTTTAGAAAAAACTAATGATACTTGGACTTTGAAAGAAAAAAAATAACTATTTTTTTAATATGTATACAGTTTCTGAAAATTTTGAGGGTGTATTTTTATTACCTATTATCTATTTGACATTAATTATTGGACTATTTTTATTTATAATGGGAAATGGGTTTGAAAAACTTTATTCAATTCCTTTAATTTTTGACCCATTATTTGTGATAATTTATGATTTAATATATAAAATAAAGCTAAAAAAATCAGAAACTGGTAATGTTGATGATACTAATTTAATTAAAATTTCTAATATATTTCAAAGAATACTATCAGTTGTACCTTCTTTAGCGTTTTGTATAATAGTTTCAGTAATATTTATTAACTTAACTGGAGCATTTTCAAAATTGATTTTTTTGCCATTTTTATTTTGTGGCTATTGTACTTTGGGATATTATTTGGCTATTGCATTTCAAAACAATAAATTAGCTATACAATTTTTAAATATATTTTATATTATATTTTTAGTCTATTGGTTTGGTTTTTTAATTGTAGCTAGTGTAATTTCTGTTATTCAAAATCAATTTACAAATATTTTATTTACAATTCCATTTTGGTTGCTGGAATATTCATGTTATATAAATATTTTACTAAAAAATAACGAGAATGTTATTAAGTATTAGAAAGAAGATAAGCAATTATTTTCTTTTTTTTATATTGCATTTATGTTATACTATGGATGTATGAGTTTGATAGGATTCTTTTATTAAAATTATTTGAGGTATCCTAGCAATATCTAAACAATTGAAAATATTTTTGAGAAAAAAGAATTACATAGAAACTAAATGATTTTCAAAATGGTAACTGCAGAAGAATAAAAAATAGCACTATCTTAAAATTCAACGTTGATATTTTTGAAAAAGTGATAAGATATTAATTTTGATATTATTATATTTGGTCAAAATTATACATTTTTAGTATATGTGCTTTACGATGAGTATTTAAAAGAAAGGATTGGTAGTAAAATGAATAAAAAAATCAAAAAAATACTGGTGGTAATATCAATTATTATAATTATTTTGGGAATAATATTTGGAATAAGTGTATCTAATAACCTAATAAATAGTGCTGATAACAATTTATATGTAGATGGATCAAATTTTTCAGGCATAGTGGAGTTAACATCATTTATTGGTGCAAAAGTATTGGGATTTGTAATTGTAATTTATAGTATATTGCTTGATTGCGTAATTTGGATAGTATATGGAATTATTATTTTGATAATAAAGTTGATAAGAAAAAAACAAGTGAAAGTAATGAATGAAAAATTAAAATTTTAGATTAGGGAGTTGATAAATATGACAAAAGATTTAATGATAAGAAGTAGTAGTGCGGAATTTCTAATATTTGAAAGGCAAACACATGATAAGGGAATTCAAGTTAGATTTGAAGATGGTGATTTATGGCTAACACAGAAAGCTATTGGAGAACTTTTTAATATTGATAGAACTGTAGTTACCAAGCATATTAAAAACATATATTCTGAGCTTGAATTAAATGAAGATTCAACTAGTGCAAATTTTGCACTAGTTCAAAAAGAAGGCAATAGAGAAATTACTAGGAATGTACTCTTTTATAATTTAGATATGGTTATTTCAGTAGGTTATAAAGTAAACTCAGATAGAGCCATCCAATTTAGAAGGTGGGCAACTCACATATTAAAAGAGTTTTCAAAAAAAGGTTATATAATAGATAAAAGGAGAATGGCAAATGGTACGTTCTTTGATGAAGACTATTATGATTATTTACTTGCCGAAATAAGAGAAATAAGATTATCAGAAAGACGCTTTTATCAAAAAGTTACTGATATTTATGCGACAAGTGTGGACTATGATAAAAAATCTCCGACAACAATTAAATTTTTTAAAAAGGTTCAAAATAAAATGCATTATGCAGTATCACATCAAACTGCTGCTGAAATTATATATAATAGAGCTGACTCAGAGAAAGAACATATGGGTCTTACTTCTTGGAAAAACTGCCCAAATGGAAAAATTTTAGAAACGGATGTAGTTATAGCTAAAAACTATTTGTCTAAAGAAGAATTGGAAAGTTTAGAACTAATAGTATCAGCATTTTTGGATTTAGCGGAAAATAGAGCAAAAAGACACATTCCAATGACTATGGAAGATTGGTCGGAAAGAATAGATAAGTTTTTACTTGCCGATGATTTAGATATATTAAAAGATGCTGGAAAAATATCACACGAAATAGCCTGTGATAAGGCATTATCAGAATTTGAAAAATATAGAGTTAAACAAGATCTATTATATAATTCTGATTTTGATAATTTTTTAAATGAAACAAAAATGATAGAAAAGGAAAGCGAAAGTAATGAATGAAAATATAACAAAAATTAATTGGTAAGTGCGGAGTTATGAAAAAACATTATTAAATCCTTGAAAATAAAAGAATTTTTAATAAATGCTTTTTACATTTTGGGACATTTTTTAATAAAATTTTAACTTAAATTGATAGTTGTATGACTTATGAAAAACTAAAGGAAAGGAGAGTATTGATGGAAGATAATAAACTAATTATATATAAAAATAGTGAAGGTAACATTATAGTAGATGCTATTTATAAAGATGAAACTTTATGGCTATCACAAAAGGGTATGTCAAAAGTTTTTGATGTTGGTGTACCTGCAATATCAAAACATTTAAAAAATATATTTGATGAAAACGAATTAGATAAAAATTCAGTTGTTTCCAAAATGGAAATAACTGCACTTGACGGTAAAAAATATAATACTGAAGTTTATAGTTTAGATGCTATAATTGCTGTTGGTTATAGAATTAATTCGAAAAAAGCAACAGAATTTAGAATATGGGCTACAAAAATATTAAAAGAATATATGACAAAGGGTTTTGCTTTAAATGATGAACGCTTTATAAATGGAAATAAATATGATACAAAATATTTTAATGAATTATTAGAACGTATTAAAACAATTAGAGTAAGTGAAAGAATGGCATACCAAAAAATAACTGATTTATTTATTGCCACAGCAACTGATTACAATCCAAAGTCAGAAGAAGCTTATACTTTCTTTAAAATAGTTCAAAATAAATTACACTATGCTATAAGTGGTCATACCGCTGCTGAACTAATATATACAAGAGCAAACTCAGATAAAGAACATATGGGACTAACTAATTGGAAAAATTCTCCTGATGGTTTAATATATAAGTATGATGTGATTATTGCAAAGAATTATTTAAACGAAGAAGAAATGAATAATTTGAAAGATTTAACGAATTTATTTTTGGTATTTGCAGAGGATGAAGCAAAACAAAGACATGTAATGACAATGAAAGATTGGATAGATGCAACTGATGATTTATTAAAATTTAGAAGAAAAGAAATATTAAATAATAGTGGCAGTATATCCCATATGGAGGCAGTAGAAAAAGCAGAAAAAGAATATGAAAAATTTAGAGTTATACAAGATCAAAAATATATTTCTTCAATGGATGAATTTTATAGTAAATATTTAAAAGAAACAAAAATAATAGAAAAGGGAAGTGAAAGTAATGAATGAAAATATAACAAAAATTAACTATTATCCAGGACATATGGCTAAAACAAAAAGACAAATACTTGAAAATATTAATCTAATTGATATTGTTTATGTAGTTGTTGATGCAAGATGTCCAGTGTCTACGATGATAAAGGATATAAATGAAATTATAAAGGGTAAAACTAAAATTTTAGTTATGACTAAAAAAGATTTATGTGATGAAAAGAAAACAAATATTTTTGTAGAGTTTTATAAAAAGTCTGGTTATGAAGTAGTACTTCTTGATTTAAAAAATAATAAAGATTTTAAGAAATTATTTGATATTACTAAAAAATGTACTTCATATATTCAAGAAAAAAGAAAAAGTAAAGGCTTAAAAGAAAAAGAAATTAAAGCTTTAGTAATAGGTATTCCTAATGTAGGTAAATCAACTTTAATTAATAATATGGTTGGTAAAAAAGTTCAAAATGTTGGTAATAAACCAGGTGTAACTAAAAACTTAAATTTTTTACCTACAAAATATGGTATAACACTTTTAGATTCTCCAGGAATATTATGGCCAAAACTTGATAATATTGAGCATGCTTATAATATGGCCACTATTGGTTCAATTAAAAAAGAAGTATTAAATATATCTGATATTGGTATGTACATAATTAACTTCTATCTTAAAAGCTATCCAAACATTTTAAAAGATATTTATAAAACATCAGAAACAGATGCAATTGAGGTATTTGATAATTTATCTTTAAAATGGGGATTTACAAAAAATGGTGAAACAGACTTTACAAAAGTTAGTGAAAGACTATATAATGATATTATTGGAGGAAAAATAAAAGGAATTACACTAGATGAAGAAAAGACAGATAATTAGTATTTTAAATGATTTAAATATAGATAAAGATAAATATATAATTACAGGTGAAACTGCTCTTACTATTTACGGCATAATAAAAGAATGTGATTATATATTTTTAATGTGTAGTGAAAGTATTGATAATGAATTTATTAAAGTTATAAATAAAACTTGTAATTTTGAATTAGTTCATAATTTTAAAGTAGAATCTTTAGAATCACTTTTTGCTAAAGAGAAAAATAAAACTTTAAAAAGAAAAATTGAAGATTTAATCCTTATAAAAGATAATCATCACTTTGAAAAAGAATTATATAATAAGGGTTATAAATTAATTGCAGGTACTGATGAAGCAGGAAGGGGACCTTTATGTGGACCAGTTGTTGCTGCAGCAGTAATTCTTCCTCATAACTATGAGCTTTCTGGGTTAACTGATTCAAAAAAACTTACAGAAAAGCAAAGAGAAAAATATTTTGAAATTATAAAAAAAGATGCTATTAGTTATAGCATAAGTATAATTGATAATAAAAAAATAGATGAAATAAATATTTTGGAAGCATCAAGACTTGGTATGAATACAGCAGTGGATAACCTAAAAGTTAAACCAGATTTTATAATAACAGATGCAATGGATTTAAGAAGAGAAAACTCTTTAGGAATAATTAAAGGTGATGCCAAAAGTATTACTATAGCGGCTGCATCAGTCCTTGCAAAAGTAACAAGAGATCATATAATGGATGAATATGATAAAATATATCCACAGTATGAATATAAAAAACATAAAGGTTATCCTACAAGAAGACATCTTGAATTATTAGAAAAATATGGTATATTAGATATTTATAGGACTACATATGGTCCAGTTAAAAAAATTATGGAGGAAAATAATGAATAAAAATAAAATACTAAATAATTACTTAATTTTGCTTACTTCAGGATTTTTAATCGAAGTTATTTTTAGATTAATTAATAATTTAAATATTTTAAATTTTTCCTTTTTAAGAACTTTTATAGGTATTAATGTAATTAGTATTATTTTATCTTTAATATATTCAATATTTCCAAGAAAAGTATCTTATGTTTTTTCGAGTATAACTGTTTTAATTTTTTCTATTTATTCATTTGCCCAAATGCTTTTCTTAAACTTTTTAGGAGTTTATATGTCCTTTAATACGGTAAGTCAAGCGGGTGCAGTAAAAGATTACATAATGGATTTCCTTAAAAGTTGTAAACCAGTATTTCTAACTTTATTTTTACCTTTTATACTTCTTATGTTAGTTTTTATTATTAATGGTATAAGACTTAAAACAAAACCAAATGATTTTCATTTAAAAAAGAAATATAGATATGAATATCAAATAGTATCTTGCATTTTACTTATAGTGCTTTGCTTATCCTCAATATTTTATTATCATTCATTAAGCGATAAATATAACGATAAATATCAAGTACTTTCTTTAAAAGAACTTTTCGAAGGAACCTCAAATCCTAGTTTAGCGGTAAAAGACTTTGGTATTATTTCATATGGCTTACTAGATTTAAAAAGTAAATATGTTGAAACAAATATTTATAAAAATGATGTAATTGCTTATAATCCAGATAAAGATAAAAGAGATATCGATGATACTACATGGGAAAGTATTATTAATAGTGAAACTAATAGTACATTAAACTCATTGAATAATTTTTATATTAATAATAAGGTAACTAGTAAAAATGAATATACTGGTAAATATAAAAATAAGAATTTAATAGTTATTATGATGGAAAGTGTTAATGATATTATTATTAATGAAGAGTATTTTCCAAACTTTCATAAATTATTAAGTTCAAGTTATTACTTTGAAAATAATTATTCTCCGAGAAATAGTTGTGCTACAGGTAATAATGAATTTAGTGCAATGACATCACTTTATTCAATTTATAATAATTGTACTTCAAATTTATATGTAAATAATACATACCCAGAAAGTATATTTAATTTATTTAATAATAAAGGTTATACGACAAATAGTTTTCATGATTATGATAATACTTATTATGAAAGAACAAAGATACATCCAAATATGGGTAGTCAAAATTATTATGATGTTAATAGTTTAAATATGGAGTATTCAAGTGTTTATGGAGCTTGGCCTAGTGATGTAACTTTAATGGAAAAATATTTAGAAAAACTTGATGATATTGATGGCAAATTTATGAGTTATATTACAACTGTTACAACTCATCAGCCTTATGCATCACAAAGTGAATATGGAGATAAATATTTAGATAAATTTGAAGATACTTCTTATTCACTTGAACTTAAAAGATATCTTTCAAAAATGACTGAACTTGATAATGCTTTAGGAGTTCTAATTGATGGTTTACAAGAAAGAAATCTTTTAGACGATACTATTATAGTACTTTTCGGAGATCATTATCCTTATGGTATAAATCTTAATATATTAAATGAAATACTTGATAGAGATTTAAGTGATTATGAAAATGAAAAAGTACCACTTGTAATTTATGATAGTTCTTTAAAAGAAACAATAACTATGGATGAATATACAAGTTATGTTAATATTCTTCCTACAATGGCTAATCTATTTGATTTAGATTATGATCCAAGATATTATATGGGTAATGATTTATTTTCTGAGGATTATCAAAGCTTAGTAGTGTTCTATGATTATTCATGGAAAAATGAATATGCATACTTTAATGCAAGTACTGGTAAAATAACTTACTTTACAGACTTTACATACTCAGATGATGAAATTAAGAAGATAAATGAATTAATTTATGCTAAAATGAATATGAGTAGTTCAGCAATTAAAAATAATTATTTTGCTTACTTATTTGAAAAAATTGAAAATGAAAAGGAGAATGTTAAATGAAAAACATAATAATCGTGGAGTCCCCAGCAAAATGTAAAACAATATCAAAGTATTTGGGAGGAGATTATACTGTAGTTTCTTCGAAAGGTCATATTAGAGATTTAGCAACATCTGGAAAGTATGGACTTGGTATTGATATTGAAAATGATTTTAAACCTAGTTATGAAATAATTAAGGGTAAAAAGAAAGATGTTAAATATTTAAAAGATTTAATTGAAAAAGCAGATCATATATATCTTGCAACCGATCCAGACCGTGAGGGAGAGACTATTTCTTGGCATTTATATGATGAATTAAAAGTACCTGATGAAAAATATGATAGAATAGTGTTTAATGAAATTACTAAAGATGTTGTTTTAAAAGCTTTAAAAAATCCTCGTAGAATTGATATGAATTTAGTTCATTCTGGAGAAGCTCGTAGATTTCTAGATAGAATTATTGGTTTTAGATTAAGTAAAGTTATGCAGTCCAAAACAGCTGGTAAATCTGCGGGTAGAGTACAATCTGTTGCTCTAAAACTTATTGTGGATAGAGAAAGAGAAATACTTGCATTTATTCCTAAAGAATATTGGACTATTGAGGCTGATTTCAAAGATTTTAAGGCAACTTTAGAAACTTATAAAGAAAAAGATATAGAAATTCCAAATGAAAAAGAGGCTGATAAAATACTTGATAGTTTAACAAATACTTTTACTATTAAAAAGGTCGAAGAAAAAGAAAAGAAAAGAAGTGCTAAAGAAGTATTTAAAACTTCAACACTTCAACAGGCTTGCTCTAATAAACTAGGGTTTCCTGCCTCAAAGACAATGAAAATCGCTCAAAAACTTTATGAGGGTATTGAACTTGATGATGGATTTCATGGCCTTATCACTTATATGCGTACTGATAGTGTAAGACTTTCTGATGAATTTACTTCTGCATCTTTTGCTTATATTAATAGTAAGTTTGGTAAAGATTATGTAGGTTATGTTAAAAAGGGCAAAAAGACTGAAAATGTTCAAGATGCTCACGAAGGTATTAGACCCACAAATATTAATTATGAACCTGATAAAATTAAAAAGTATTTAGCACCTGATGAATATAAACTTTATAGAATTATTTATTATAGAGCTCTTGCTTCATTAATGGCTGATGCTAAATTTAATTCGACTACTGTACTTCTTGATAATAATGATTATGGTTTTAAAGCAACTGGTAGTGTTCTTACATTTGATGGCTATTTAAAAGTTTATGGTGATTATGAAGATCAAGAAGATACAATTTTACCAGACTTTAAAAATTATAAATCAGGTATAATTTTATCTGATACAATTACTAAGACTCAACACTTTACTAAACCACCAGCAAGATTTACAGAAAGTTCTCTTATTAAAGAACTTGAATCTCTTGGTATAGGTAGACCCTCAACTTATGCAACAATTATTTCCACAATTAAAGATAGGGGATATGTTACCCTTGAGGATAAAAAGTTTGTTCCAACAGAGGTTGGTTTTGAAACCACTGATAAATTACAAGAATTTTTCTCAAGTATTGTAAACGTTAAATATACCGCTAATATGGAAAAAGATTTAGATGAAATTGCTGATGGTAATGAGGATTATAAAAAAATGCTTAGAGAGTTCTATGATAATTTTGCTCCTCTTGTGGATAATGCCTTTAAAAATATGGAAAAGAAGAAGCCCGAAGAAACTGGCGAAAAATGTCCAGAATGTGGTAGCCCTTTAGTTATTAGAAAAGGTAAATATGGACAGTTTACAGCATGCTCTAATTACCCAACTTGTAAATATATTAAAAAAGAAAATAAACAAACAGAAAAAGAAATTATTTGCAAATGTCCAAAATGTGAAGGTAATATTATTGTTAGAAAAACTAAAAAGGGTAAAGAATTTTATGGATGCGATAATTTCCCTAAATGTAAATATGCATCTTGGTATAAACCAACAGGTGATAAATGTCCTAAATGTAATGATCTATTAGTTATTAAAAATGGTGAAGTAATTTGTCCTACTTGTGATGAATAATTCATCATTTTTTTTGATATTAAAAAAACACTAAGATTTTACTCAATTCCAGTGTTTACCTAGTTCGTATTTTCCTATATCTTAAACATTTAAGAAAATTTATCAATGTACTTTTGTACTTTACAAACTAATTTTACTATAAAAATTTATAAATTACTAGTGCTTTTAACGTATTTTCGTAAGTATTTTTTCTTAAATGTTTAAGATTTGAGAAAAAAGGAAGGCGTATTTATGGGAAAAAATAAGAAAAAGGGTATTTTAATTATATCTTGTTTGTTCGTAATATTGTTATCAATATTTTTATATCCAAGAAAAGATGATAATAAAAGTATAATAAAAAAGTCTTATGCTTTTAAAATTAAAAATAATGGAGAAACAAGTTATACTTCAGTAAATAATCTTCCAAGTGATTTAACAAATTATCATATTGATGAAGAAAAAACAATATGTGAAAATGGTGGTAAGGTCTCAATAGTGGGTAATAAACTAGCTTATCAAACATTAGGTTCTGATAGATGTAGTGTTTATTTATATTATGAAGAACCTCATGATATTAATATAAATGTTTCTAATCCAAGTTATCTTTTAGGGGGATATACAAAAAGTATAACTAATTGTGATGGCATTACTGGTGGTACATGGGATTATAAAATTAATGGTATTATAATTGATAATATTTCAAAAACAAATTCATCATGTAATATTACATTTACTCCAAAAACGCCAAGTAATGAAAAATTATTAACGACTATAGTAAATAATAAAGCCACTAGAAATGAAAATGGTAAAAGATATCAAGGTAAAAACCCAGATAATTATATATGGTTTAATGATGAATTATGGAGAATAATAGGAAATATTCCAGTATGTTTAACAAGTGGATGTAGTAGCACTCAAAATAGAGTAAAAATAATAAGAAATGATTCAATTGGGGCAATAAAATATGGTGATAATTCAACGTGGATGGGAAGTAATATTCAAAATCTATTAAATACATGTTATTTAGGAAAGACATCATCATGTGATAGTTATTGCTATTCAAATTCTACTTTTGCAATTGGAATATGTGATTACTCAGCAGGTGGAATAGATACGGCAGACTATTATGGCAAAATGGTAGAAGATGTTTATTTTAATGTAGGAGCAGGGGATGAAACATATAAAACAGCAGCAAACTATTATACACAAGAAATAGCAACTCATACAACAACTGCATCTAAAATTGGACTAATGCACGCTAGTGATTGGGGATATGCAATTGAAGGTTTTACTGGAGTATTAGGTAGTGATGGAAGCCCTCAGAGTTCATCTGATAAAAATTGGCTATTTTCAAATGGTGATGAATTAATAATGAGCATATATTCTTCTTCAAACCCTCTTTTCGTTGACAACAGCGGCTATTTGCGCTACACCTCGGCTTCGTATGGATCATCCATCAGGCCAGTCTTATATCTAAAATCTAATGTTTATGTAGTAAGTGGTACTGGAAGTAAGGTAAATCCATATAGGATAGGAATATAATATAAATCGTGCTTCGCTATGTGAAACCGATTTTGAATAAATGTATATATAGGTAGAAATACCATTAAATATATATATAGGGTAATTATTTTAAAATTTGGTCTTCTTCGAACCCTCTTAATGCTAACAACAACGGCTATCTCAATGGCAACTCGGCTTCGAATGGCCACTCCATCTTTTTAGAACTTCTTGTGTTTGGTTTAGGTTTTATGGCTATAAAGAGTTAAGCATAAGAAATATTAATTATCCTTAAAAGTTTTATACTTTTAAAAAATAGTAGATGGACGAAGAAACATACGTGCTTCTTCTATCGACACTTAAAATAATTTTAGAAAGAAGGTATATTTTGAAATCTAGTAAAAAAATAGTTATATGTGTATTATTAATTGTTACTTCTTTTATTTCATTAATATTAATTAATACAAATACTAATAAAACATTTAAATATAAAGGAAGTACTATTGCATTAACTGTTGATGGTAATAATGCAACATCTTTTCCAACAAATGGCAAATATAAAGTAACTGTTAATTGTAATAATGCAAAAGGTAGATGGAATCCTAAAACATGGAAACTGGAAATAACTAAAATAACTGGAACAGTTACCTGTGATGTATCGTTTAACTCTAGTGTAAGTAATTTAACTAGCTTAATTAATAATAGAACTACAAAAAGTGAAAATGGTTATAGATATGAAGGTAAAGATCCAAATAATTATATATGGTTTAATGATGAATTATGGAGAATAATAGGAAATATTCCAGTATGTTTAACAAGTGGATGTAGTAGCACTCAAAATAGAGTAAAAATAATAAGAAATGATTCAATTGGGGCAATAAAATATGGTGATAATTCAACGTGGATGGGAAGTAATATTCAAAATCTATTAAATACATGTTATTTAGGAAAGACATCATCATGTGATAGTTATTGCTATTCAAATTCTACTTTTGCAATTGGAATATGTGATTACTCAGCAGGTGGAATAGATACGGCAGACTATTATGGCAAAATGGTAGAAGATGTTTATTTTAATGTAGGAGCAGGGGATGAAACATATAAAACAGCAGCAAACTATTATACACAGGAAATTGCTACTCATGCAACTAGTGCATCAAAAATAGGCCTTATGTACGCTAGTGATTGGGGATATGCAAATGATGAATTTAATGGTGAATTAGGTTTTACGACAATGCCTTTTGGATCTTCTAAAAATAATTGGTTGTCTTCAAATAATGAATGGACAATGAGCGGATATTCTTCTTCGAACCCTCTTATTGTTTCTCACTTGGGCTCTCTTTTTTCCAACGCGTCTTCAAATGGTTCTTCCATCAGGCCAGTCTTATATCTAAAATCTAATGTATATGTAACAGGAGGTACAGGAACAAAGGTAGATCCATATAGGATAGGAATGTAATATAAATCGTGCTTCGCTTTTGTGAAGCCGATTTTTTCTTGCAATAAAATGGTTTTGTGAGTATAATAGTTCCTACAGGTGGGTTATATGAATAGTGAAAAAGAAATGCTAGAGCAAATGAAAAATGATTTAGATAAATTAAATGATATGTTAAAGAAAAGAGAAGGTAAGAATTATTATAGGAAAGAAAAAGCAAAAGTTATATGTAAAATAATTGCTCCTTTTGTGGGATTTACAGGAACAATTTCCTCTTTATATTTTTTAACTATTGGAGTTCCCTTTATGAAACATAATATAAAAGCATATTTAAATAAAGAAACAACTACTTATGATGATAATACTAAAAGTGTTTATGAATACTATCAAAAAAAGCAATCTATTAAACCAATGCTTTATATATATGGCACTTGGGTAAAAGAAAATGATTACTATGTAAGAGAGGTATCACTTTATACGGTGAGTGATGAAAATGAAGATATATTTGAAGAGGGCATTTTAGTTTCCTCAGGTAAAGAAAAAACTATGGAAATTACTGATAATCACAAATATAAATTAATGACTTATGATGTAGATAAAAATGAATTTAATTATGTTTTGGAAAGTAATGATGCTACTATAGTAAGAAACGTTTGTTATATACTTGCTGTATTTATTTCTTGTTTATGTGGATTTGCTTATAATGAGTCTAAGATTAAAATATATAAAAAAACTTTAACTGATTTAAAGGAAAATTATTATGAAGAATATGTAAAAATAGAAAAGATATTTAAAAGTAGAGTAGAAAACTATGAACTTCTTTCCGGAGAACATTATGAAAGATAAATTAAATAGTTTTATTCATTTAAATGAAAATGATATTTTGAGTAAATTTAATTCTAAAGATTTAAGACATTTATTTTTCTTACTCGAAGATTATTTAATAAGCTATAAAAAGAAATTAAATATAAATGATGATAATATTTCATTTGGACTTGAGATAGAAACAGAACATGCAAAAACAGGCTTAATAAAGGATTTTATACAAAGTAAATATCCTTCTTGGAGTTATTGTGGTGATAGTTCATTAGATAATGGCATTGAGGTATTATCACCAATACTTACTAATAATGAAAAGTCTTTTGAACAGTTAAAAAATGTTTGCAATTTTTTAAGAAAAAATTCTTTTATAGATGAAAGTGCTTCAGCACATATTCATGTTGGTGCTCAAATATATAATAATTGTGCGAGTGTTTATCTTTTATTTTTAATTTGGTTTGCTTACGAGAAAGTAATTTATAGATTTTCTTATGGCGAACATAATGCTGGAAGAAAAGAACTGTATTATTATGCTGATTCCATGTTATATAATGCTAAAGATTTGGTAGATATTTTTGAAAAAATATTTGAAAGTTCTGGCGATTATACAAAATATGAACTGGAGTTTTATAAGTATATACAGAAAATAGAAGGATATAAATCACTTAATTTTACAAATGTTAGTCAGTTTGGTAAAAAAGAAGAAGGAAATACTATAGAATTTAGATGCCCTAATGGGACTTTAAATGAAGTTATATGGCAAAATAATTTAAATTTCTTTTTATCTTTAATGAATTATGCAAAAGATAGCTACAATAATGTAGATTGTGAATATTATGTAAATAAGGCAAATGATAATATAGATAGTGATTATGATTATAGTGAACTTTATTTAAAAGATGCTTTAGAACTTGCAGATTTAATATTTAAAACTAATCAAGATAAAATAGATTTTTTAAAGCAATATGTTAAATCTATTAATGATATTAATTATTCATATGATAGAGTAATTAGACTTACTAAATAAATCTCATTTCGCAAACTAGAAAAAAATTAGAATTTGCGAAATGTTTTTTAATTTGATGACAAATGTTTAAATTGATGATATTATATATTCAAAGGGAGAAATGCTTGGAAATAATAATGTAAAAGTAACAAGTGAATCACTTTTGGAATTTTTAAAAAACTAAAGAACTAGTAAAAATGTGTTTAATTGTAATTATAAAACTCTTAATGAAGTATTAATATTATTAAAAAATATTTATAATGAATACCCAAAATGGAGTAAAAGAGGTAATATATAGTGTAAAGAAAAATCTTTACATTTTTATATAAAATATTTTAGAAAGGAAAAGTGTTATGAAAATAGGAATAATTTTTGCAATGGAAGAGGAAATAAATGAAACTTTAAAATATGCTGATGTTATTAATGAATATGAAATGTTTGGTATAAAGTTTTATGAAGTTTTGATTGATAGTAAAAACTGTATTTTAGGATTATGTGGAGTAGGTAAAGTAAATGCCTCAAGGTGCACGCAAATTATGATTGATAATATGAATGTAGATTTTATTATTAATGTAGGTGTTGCTGGAGGTCTTTCAAATAACTTAAAAGTACTTGATATAGTAGTGGGGGAAAAACTTGTACAACATGATTTTGATATAACTGCTTTTGATCATGAAAAAGGCTTTATTCCTAACTGTGGTGTTTATTTAAATAGTGATGATTATTTACTTAATATTACTAAAAATATTTTAATAGAAAATATAAATATTCATGAAGGAGTAATAGCCTCTGGTGATATATTTTGTACAGATAAACATATGAGTGAAAAGATTCATAATAAATTTAATGCATTATGCGTTGATATGGAAGGAGCAAGTATAGCTCAAACTTCTTTTTTAGCGGGAGTTCCTTTTATCGTTATAAGAAGTATTTCTGATATACCAAATAATCAAAATGTAATGACCTATGATAAATTTTTAGAAAGGAGTTCTAATATAGTTTCTTTATTTTTAAAAGAAATGATTGATAAATTATGACATTTGAAATAGAACTTAAAATTAGATTTAATGGTGATTATGTTTTTAATAGAGAAAAAGGAATTATAACTATTGAAAATGATAAAATAATAGGAAATATAGGTAATGATTTAATATATGGAGTATATAAAAGAAATATTATGTATCCACTTTTATATTCAGACAATGCTTTTTCTTTTTATAAAGATAAATATCTATTTACTTATCCATCATTATCTTCGAGTAATGGAACTATTTATGAAAATGATACTGTTGTTGGTACATTTTCAATAGATTATATGAAAAAGATAGATGGTAATTTGGAACTTTCAAGTGAATACCATTTGCACTAATTTGACGTATTTTAAGAAAAGTGGTATAATTACTACAGTTAAGGGGGATTAGAATGATAGATAAAATAATACAAACTAAAAATCATAGTTATGAAATGCTAGGAAAAAAGGATAATATAAATATTAAAACTTTTGGAGATTTACATTATTTCAAAAAATTTGATGATAGAAAACTTGAGCTAATTAGTGAAAATTTATCAAAAGAAGAATTAGAATATCTTTGTTTAGCTGGAGATATTATTGATAGCACAGATTTTCTAAAAACACATAAAGAAAAAAGTGAAAAACTACTTTTATGGCTTGAAAGTTTAGGAAACAAGTATAAGACTTTTGTTAATTTAGGTTCACATGATTTTACTACTTGTGATTTTAAACAAGGAAAAAATGACTTTCCTGAAGGTTACTGGAAAGAAGCCAATTCAATTAGTAATGTTTATGTATCACATTATGCACCATATTATGAAGATGATAAAGTTATAGTATTTTCTTTAGAACTTCCATATGAATATTATTTTAATGGAACTGGTAATGAAAGCAAAGAATATTTACTTAATAAACTTGAATTTGCAAAAAAATATACAAATTATGTAAGTAATTTAGATAATTCGAAAGTAAAAATATTAATAGTACATTCACCAATATATATGACTGATCCAAAAGTTATATCTTATATAAAAGAATTCGATTTCGTTTTCTGTGGTCATATGCATAATGGTATGGTATTTCCAATTGTTGATGATTTAATTTCAAATAACAAAGGAATAATTGCTCCGAATAAAACATTATTTCCAGATAATGCAAGAGGTACAAAAACTATTACTGTTAATGGTCATCAGATTCATTTGATTATCAATGGAGGAATAACTAAACTTCAAGAAAGTGCGGGATTCCTTGGCAACTTTAATGGATTTTACCCAATGAGCATTGATAAAGTTGATGTTAATGTAAGAAGCTTAAAAAAATAGCTTCTTTTTTGTTTTTGATATAATCTTGATATTTTTTATTATGTATGCTAATATATTTGTCGTTATGGGGGAAAGTATGGAAAAAATATCTTATGAAAAATTTGTAAAATTAGTTAATAGTTTTGATGAGTTTAATGAAAAACTATTATTTGCTTTATATGAAAAATATGGAAAAGAAATTATTAATACTTATTTTGATAAAATGAGTAGTGATTTACAAGAGGATGATTTTTTAATATTTGCAAAAAAATATTCAGCATATTTTGATAATATATATGATGGTTCTTTAAAAAATGAATCTGGTGTAACTGATTTAATAAATCATACGTTTTATAGTCTTGGAACTGATAATACTAGTATTATGAATCAAAATGAAGAAATATATTATGGAAATATTTTAAATGAAGCAAAAACTTTAAGTATATGTGAAAATAATGATAATTTATATCCAAAAGTTAATATTGCTAAAATATTAAAATCTATATATTTTTCTAATGATTATGAAAATAATTTAGAACTTTTAAAAGAGATAAAAAGTTTACCATATAAATTAGGTGATGATAACATTTTAAAAGGAGAACTACAATATATTAAAACAATGTTAAAACTTATAAATAAACCTAATTATGAAGAATTTTGTAAAATATTTAATGAATTTAATTTTAATAATATTGATATAAGTGATAATATTTCATATGAACTTACTTTGTTAAAAAAATATATAATAGCTAAAAATAATTTCTTTAAGAGAAATATTAGATTAGTTTATTCAATATCAAGACATTTTAATAACGTAAGTAAAATGCAATTCAATGATATTATCCAAGAGGGTAATTTTGGTTTAATAAAGGCAATAAATAGATTTGATATTTCTAAGGGTAATAGATTTTCAACTTATGCTACTTACTGGATAAAACAATTTATTTTAAAAAGTTTAAATTATAATACAGATTTAATTCGTAAACCACATCAAATTAACTCTAAGAAAAGTATATATAATAAATTTATAACTGAGTATTATAGTAAATATAGATGTATGCCAAGTGTTGAAATCATTAGTAAAGAACTTGGTATAAGTAAAAATGATATATATGATTTTGAAAATAATTATGCATCATGTACTTCTTTAGAAATACCAATTAATAATGAAGATGGCTTTTTAAGTGAAGTTGTACCTGATAATGATGCAACTGTTGAGGAAGATATTATGAATAAAGAACTTTCTTTAATAGTTAATAGTGCTATGAATAAGTATTTAACTGATAGAGAAAAAGAAGTGTTAATGTTAAGATTTGGACTTAATGAAGATAGAAAAGAATATACTCTCGAGGAAATTGGTCAAAAATATGGTATTACAAGAGAAAGAATAAGACAAATTGAGATTAAAGCTAGAAAGAAATTAAGATTTAACGATAAAAACACCGGTTTAAAGGATTTTTTACGTTAAAAAGTCACTATAAATTATAGTGATTTTTTTTGTGAACTTTTGGGCAGTTTTTGCATACATTACATTAGGAAGGTGATATAATGTCAAACTTTAAAGAAATCGTTACTAAGGCAATAATAGGAAAATGTAAGAAAAAGGTAATTAGTTCCTATGACATAGAGTGTGATGAAAAACCAAATACTATACTTGGATGCTGGGTAATAAATCATTCTTTCAGGGGAGTTAATAATTTAGGAAAGGTTAATGTATCTGGTTCATTTGATGTAAATGTATGGTATTCATATGATAATGATACTAAAACAGCAGTTACAACAAGAAAGTTTTCTTATACTGATGCTATAAATGTTCCTATAAAAGATAATAGTAAAATTGATAGTAATAGTGAAATAATTGTTAATGCATTAAAACAACCTACAGTAACAGATGTTAAAATTATCGGAGAACTTGTTAATTTAAAAATTGAAAAGGAACTAGGTATTGAGGTAATAGGTAATGCCACAGTAAAAATTCAAGTTGAGGATGATTATGATGATTATGAAGAAGTATATGATGAAGAAAATAATGATGAACTTAATATTAATGTTGATGATCTTAATGATGATTATTTAGAAAATAAGTAAGCCTTAATGGCTTTTTTTGTTGGTATAAAATATAAAATTTATATTGTAAATTATAAAATAATTTGTTATATTTAAATAGTCAGAGTTTAGAAAGGACTAAATATAAAAAAGTTTGACAAATTATATTCAAAATCTGGTTTTATTAGAGATTTGGCTTTTAAAAAACTATTTATAGATAATTATGATTTATTATTTTATGTAGTGATGAAAACATTAAATAGTTTAAATTTACCTATGAATAGTGATATCGCTGTTTTAGATAATTTAGTTAGTGATAAAGTAACGTTAAAGAAAAAAGAAACTGATTTACTTTATGAAACTAGTGATTATTTAATAAATATCGAAGAAAATAGTGAATACTCAAATGCCGTAAATGTAAAAAATATGTCATATGTTTTGGCACTACTTTTAAGACAGTTAAAACCTGGTGAAAATAATAAAATTAAAAAGGTTTTACAAATAAACATAAATAATGAAAATCCTTTGAATAATGGTGAATTTATGGGAGTATCTTTATTTACAGATGTCTTAAGTGGAAAAGTAAGATATGAGGATGCTATAGTCGTAGATTATAATCTTGAATATCTGAATAAAATGACATATAATGAAATTGCAAGTTTACAAGATGATGATATAAAGAAAATATTTTATGCATTTACTCGGGATAACAATGATAAATATTATGATTTATATAATAATAGTGAACTTGGACAAGAGTTATTAAGGAGAATGGAAAAAATGATGGAAAATATTGATAGTATATTTTATTATGATAAGGTAGAATTTGCTAAAACTGTAGGCGAGGAAATTGGTTTTAACAAAGGAAAGTCTATTGGCTTTAATAACGGCAAAAATGAAACAATTAAAAGTCTAATCAAAAATAATATGCCAGAGGAAGATATAATAAAATTCGTTCAAATATCCAAAGAAGAATTGGATAAAATAAAAAAGAGTATGAATAAATAAAATAAAGTTCATACTCTTTTCTTTAACTAAATAGTGTCAACAAAAAAAGGTTGACAGTTAAAAATAAGTATGCTATATTAATAATGTAATTGAAAGGAGAAAATTATGGCAGTTAAATTAAGATTAAAAAGAATGGGTTCTAAACAAAAACCATTTTATCGTATTGTAGCAGCTGACTCTCGTAGTCCAAGAGATGGTAGATTTATTGAAACAGTAGGTACTTATAATCCAATTAAAGGAAAAGAAGTAGTTACAGTTGATGAAGAAAAAGCTTTATCTTGGCTTTCTAAAGGAGCTATACCTACAGATACAGTAAGAAGTATATTATCTAATCAAGGGATTATGAAAAAATATGCTGAAAGTAAAAATGCTTCAAAGAAGAGCGTTAAAAAGGATTAATTATGGATATAAAAGAATATACTTCATTTTTAGTTAAAAGTATAGTAAAAAATCCAGATATGGTAAAAGTTGAAATGTTTGAAACTGAAGGCGAAGATCCAATAATTGAAATAATTGTTCATCATGATGATTTTGGAGCAGTTATTGGTAAAGGTGGTAAAATAGCAACTTCACTTAGAACTGTTATTCAAGCTTATGCTTTTTTACATAAAATGCCAAAAGTTAAAGTAAATATTGATTCTTTTTAAAAAAATAAAAACTGCTTTTTTGCAGTTTTTTTAGTTTCTATGTTTTTCATTAAATATAGTAAATGCATCATTTAATTCATCATAGGATAATTCTATAAGTTCATCATTATTTCCTAATTTAAATATTTTAAATAGGGAAGTATCTTCTTCATTACCATAATAAATGTATGTATTATTATTATGAGTAATTGTTTCTATTTCAAAATAAGTTTTACCATCAAATTCCATTGTATTTAATTCTATCATTTTTATCTCCTTACCTTGTATAACTTAAACCTTCATAGTCAAGTACAAAACCTAACTTATCAGAAAGAGTAGTTGAAGTTACGCTGATATTTGGTATAGTATGAGTTGGAACAATTGAGGAAATACATATTGTTGCTTCTTCATCTGTATAACCATTCGATATAAGCATATCCTTTAAAGCATTATAACTATCATTAGTTATTTCACTATATTCTGGATTAGGTTTTCCATAAAGTTCATTATAATCATTTAATGCTACCATTGTCTTTCCTGCATCAATATCATTTTTTATATAGCAGTGATATGAATTTAGCATTTCATTTGTATCATGAGATATTTTTTGGAAGTTAGTAATATATTTTACACCAACAGCACTTATTGTAGTCATCGTTGCAATTACAGTTCCAATAGCAATACGTTTTAGATTTTTTTCTCTTTTGCGAATATTTCTTATTTTTTCTCGTCTTTTTTCAAGCTCTTTTTCTTTTTGATTGTTTTTTTGTCTTTCAATTCTATCACTTACTTCACGTATCATTCTATCAAGTTCATCTTTTCTTATCTCACTTCTTGGAGATATACCTTTTTTTACATCTTGACTATGTTTATTAACTATTTCTGTAAATACATCAAGTACACTGTCTTGACTCATAATTGAGGATGTTTCTTTTATATCACTAACATTTTGAATAACACCATCAGTTATTTGAACTCTTTGACTTTTATTTACAATTCCTATTGTACCTGTTGGGGCAGCGTAACCACTCATCAAAGCACTAACTTCATCTTTACTTAATATTTTTCCAGTTTTAACATAATAAAAAATTGTTTCCATATCCTTATCTCCTACTATAAAAATTATATCATTAATGATGTGCTAAATCAATTACAAAGTTTTCTTATTTTTAATAAATTCTTTTAAAATTTTGGTAAGAGCTCTTTTTTCGATTCTTGATACATAACTTCTTGATATTTTCAATTCTTTTGCAATACCTTTTTGGGTCATTTCTTTTTGATTATTAAGTCCATATCTTTTAACAATAATTTCTTTTTCTCGAGGCGAAAGCATTTGCAAGTATTTTTTAAGTTCATTAATGTTATCTTTTTTAGTAAGATAATCAATTAAATCCAAATCTTTTTGAATTAATACATCAATTAAATTTACATCATTTCCTTCTTTATCATAACCAATAGAATCTTCGAGATAAACATCATTGTTACTTTTTTTATTTGCTCTAAAATGCATTAATATTTCATTTTGGATACATCTTGCAGCATATGTAGTAATTTTAGTTTTTTTATTATTTTTATAGGTATCTATTCCTTTGATTAAACCAATTGTTCCAATAGATATTAAATCATCAGTCATATCATTATTATTATTTGTATATTTTTTTACAATATGAGCTACAAGTCTTAAATTATGCTCTATAAGTTTATTACGAGCAGAAGTACTTCCTTCGAGCATTAGTTTTACATATTTATCTTCTTCTTCAGGAGTAAGTGGTTCTAAAAAAACATTATTTGAATAACTTCCTGTAAAAAATAGTAATCCTTTTACAAGATTAATTAAATTAAAAAACATATTTCACTTCCTACTTAAATATATTTATGATAAACTATAGATATGAAAAAAAGATTTACAATGATTGATGAAAATTTTATTTGTGAAAACTGTGGTAAAGTAGTAAAAAAACTAGGATATAGTGCAAGAGATCACTGCCCATATTGCCTATATAGTAAACATGTAGATATATTTCCTGGTGATAGAGAAAATACTTGTAAAGGACTTTTAAAACCTATTGGGATTGAAAACTTTAAGGATACTTATAAAATTATTTATAAATGTCAAACTTGCATGCAGTTACATAAAAATATTGTTGCCATAGATGATGATTTTGATAAAATAATTGAACTTTCTAAAAATATTTTATAGTATTTTTTAAATCTTTATGATATATTTTTAGTAGGAGGATTAGATGAATAGAGTAGAGATTAAAAATTTTGCAAAGGAAAAACTTTCAGGTAATTTAGGTAGTATTTGGAAAATACTTATAATTGCTTTAGGAATATCTTTAGCATCTACATGTGTACTTAGTATTTTATTCAATAAAATGGATGCTGACTTTTTAGATTCTTTATTAGGAATTTTAATGATGCCACTTGGAATTGGTACAACAGCATTTTTTATAAGTTTAATTGAAAATGAAAATTTTGAAGCAAAAGATTTATTCAAATATTATCATGACTTTGTTAAAGTTATAGGCGTAACTATTTTAATGGGTTTAATTGTAATGCTTGGTTATATTTGTTTCATTATTCCTGGAATAATACTTACATTATCTTATAGTTTAGTACCAATAATTTTAATTAAGAAACCTGAACTTGGCATTGTTGAAACACTTAAATATTCAAGAGAAAAAATGCAAGGTCATAAATTAGATGCTTTTGTATTAGGACTTTCATTTATTGGCTGGGCAATACTTGGAACACTTACTTTTGGTATTTTATATATTTGGTTATATCCATATATGCAACTTACATTTACTAAATTTTATTTAAACATTTTAGGGGAGGAGTAATTCCTCTTTTTAAATGACTTTTTTTATTTCTTCGATAAATATTGAAGGATTATTTTTTGGTACCATTAAATAAGTTTTAAATTTACATCTTGTAATGGCTACGAAGAAAACTCTTCTTTCTTCGGCAAAAGGGTAGTCATCCTCTTTTGAAGATACATAAGATAAAATATTATGATTTTCAATTTTATTTGGAAGGCCATAAGTTGAGTTTGATACATTTAAAAGAATTACATAATCCTCTTCGAGTCCTTTAGCGGAATGAATAGTTAGATATTTATATTCTTTATTATTATATTTTAAAATGCCATTATTATATTCAAAATCTTTATCAATATATTCATATATATCTTTTTGATTTCTTCCTAAAATAAGAATCTTTTTATCTGATAATTTATTAAGTAAATTCTTGAATTTTTTCTTAGCATTTAAATAATATATAATTTCTAAAGGTTTATTAATATGAGTAAATCCATGCATACTTTTATCAAGTTGAAAAGGATTTTTATTAATAAAACTAGCACTTATATCAATAAGTTCTTGACTAAAACGATAAGTATTAACAAGTTTTAACTCTTTTAAATTATTAATATATTTATGAAGATTTAAAAAGATAAATAAATCACATCCTGAAAAATGATAAATACTTTGAGCATCATCACCGACAGCAGTTAAAATTGCTCCAGTATTATCAATTATTGTTTTAGCAAGATTAAATCTAATTAATGAAGTATCTTGAAATTCATCTATTATAATATATTTAAAATATTTATAATTATATTTTATATTTAATATTTTAGTGGCAATAATTATTAAATCATCAAAATCTAGACTACTTGTTGAATTTTTTTCTTCTTCATAAAGATAAAAGATATCAAGAATTATTTTAAGTAAATATTTATCTTGATAATCTTTAACTATATTATTTAAACTATCAATATCGTGGTTATTAGTTTTGAATAAATTAATAAATGTTTTAATTAACTTTTTAAATGAAATATATTCATTTTTACCTTTATCAAGTTCTGGAATATTTAAATATCTACATAGTTTAGATTTATTTTTAATTGTCATAAGATATTCCTCGATAATATAGTCAAGTAAAGTATCACAGCATATTTGATAATTAATTTTATTATATTTTAAAATATCAATTGCTAGTCTATGAAAAGTAGTTATAAAGATATCACTTCCTAGTTTTTTCTTTAGATCATCAACACTTTTATTTGTAAATGATATTAAAAGTATTTCACTTTCATTAGTGCCATTTGCTATTAAGGTTTTTACTTTTTCACAGATAGTTGTACTTTTACCACTTCCAGGTCCTGCGATAACAAGACAGTGTCCAGTTTCATTTACAACTTTCATTTGGTATTCATCAAGTTTAGACATAAGGTTCCTTTCCTCATATCATACGTCCAAAAAGATATTATCAAAATTTTAGATAGATGTAAAGAGTTTAATGAATGTTTATTTTAACAAAAAAATGCAAGTGAAACCTCTTGCATAAATATATGAATAAATGTTATATTATAAGTAGGTGAACGTGAAGGAAGTTCGCGTTACCTAACTTTTTTTAGAAATTAGAAAACGCTATTCATGTAAGCAAAGCTATAATAAACGCTTTAATGAGCTCATATAACTTTACTAAAACTTGAACGGCGTTTTCTATTTTATCTAGGTTGTAAAAACAAATCAGAAATAGTATGCATAAAAACTCGAATTTAATTATCTTATCTTTAGACATAAGCATCATCCTCCTTCCAGAATTTTTGATTTATTTCAAACCCCCTGAAAATTGGTGGCAACGCCAGTTCCTGCACGTTCGAGTAGTTATTATACATATAAAATTTATGATTGCAAGACCTTCGACAAAACATGTCAAAATAAGACATAAATTTGTTAATACTATTGTAAAGTAAATTAATTTTTGTTTATTTAACTATTAAAAAATAGTATACTTAATATGGTGGTAAAATTGAAAAAGGTAAAAAAAGTAGTTGGAGTTGCTTTTATAGAAGATGGTAAACTTTTAATAGTAAGAAGTGTAAGAAGTAGTAAAAGTAATACATGGACTTTAGTTGGCGGTGGTGTAGAAGAGGGTGAAAGTGAAGTTGAAGCTGCGATTAGAGAAGTAAAAGAGGAGTTTCATAATGGCTTTACTATTAGTGAAGAAGATTTAAAACCACTTATGTGTTTTAAAGAAAGCGCCGCAAGTGATCCAGAACTCGATATTATTATGACTATGTTTATATGTAAAAAGAAAATGGATAAAGTCTATTTTACAAATGAAGAAATTATAGGCTATCATTTTTATAAAATAGGGGAGACAAAATATAATTTATCTTCGGCTATTAGGGATCATTTTATACCTTTTGCTGTGTCCGAAGGACTATTATTTTAAAAAAAATACAAAAAATTTAAAAAATGATTAATTTTTGCTTGCATGTGCAGATATTATATAGTATAATTTTATTTGTCAGCAAGATAAAGGTTAATGGGAGATTAGCTCAGTTGGTTAGAGCATCTGCCTTACAAGCAGGGGGTCATAGGTTCGAGTCCTATATCTCCCACCATTAATGCCGACATAGCGTAACTGGTAGCGCAACTGACTTGTAATCAGTAGGTTGGGGGTTCGACTCCCTCTGTCGGCACCATTGAATAAATAAAAGTCCTATATATTTAGGATTTTTTTTATATTTTTATTTCCAAAAATTATGGTAGTTTCCATTGCTTTCATGTATTTCGTGGTAATTTTCAATTATAAATATTTGGTAGTCTCTGCTGATGCTTTCTAATTTATATTTTCTAAATGTCCATATTTGTTAACTGTAATAAAGTAATTGCTATGTCCAATTGCTTTTGATATGTGATATAATTTCCAACCATCAGCCATCATAAGTGCTACATAGGTATGCCTTAAATCATATAATCTTGTTTTGGATACATTTGCAAGCTCACAGTATTTATAAAATGCTTTTCTCAAAGAAACATCAGAATATAGTCTATTTGTATTATAACTATAAAATATTAAATCGTTAATATTGATTTGTTTTTTTACTTAAAAATATATGATGGCCGAAAAGTGACCGAAAAGTGACCGGATATATTATGATTGGTAATGGAAAAAATACAATGTATGTGTTAAAATAGATGTAGATTAATTCATATATAATGTTCGACAAAGAAGGTTGTAAACCCCTACATTATTGGTACCATTTAAAAATTATCTCAAGATTTTGAGATTTTTTTATGACTTTATATTAAATATAACCTTTTATTATAAATATCTTTCTAAAAAACTTGAAAAAGTGGTAAGTAGTTTGCTATAATATTAGCGTACTTGAAAAAGGAGGGATAACTATGGCTAAAAATGAAAATAGAAAAGAAGTTACTATTAAATGTACTAATTGCGGTAAAGAACTTCGTCCAGTAAGTAAAAATAAGAAAAATAATCCTGAAAGATTAGAACTTAAAAGATACTGCGCAGCTTGTCATAAACATGTTGTAGCAAAAGAAAAGAAATAGGAGGTAAATTATGTTTATTAATATTAATGATATTAAAAATGGTATGACAATTATTATGGATGGTAATTTATGTACTATTCAAGAATTTCAACATGTTAAGCCAGGTAAAGGTCCTGCCTTTGTAAGAATTAAACTTAAAAATTTAAGAACAGGTTCTACAGTTGAGGATACTTATAATACTAACTTAAAGATTCAAAAAGCTCATATTGATAGAACTGAAGTAAGTTTCTTATATGCTGCTGGTGATAATTATACATTTATGAATAATGAAACTTATGAACAAATTGAAGTTCCTACTAAAGTTTTAGGAGATAATGTTAAGTTTATTAAAGAAGGTTTAACTTTAACACTTGATATTTATGAAGGTGAAATTATTGGTGTTACACTTCCTGAAAAAGTTGAATATGAAGTTATTGAAACTGAACCAGCTGTAAAAGGAAATACCACTAATAACGCTAATAAAGATGCTAAAATTGAAACAGGTTATACTGTAAAAGTTCCTTTATTTATTAATCAAGGAGAAAAGATTTTAGTTTCTACTAAAGATGGAAAATATTCAGGAAGAGCATAATGCTCTTTTTTATTTATAAGAAGTTTTTTATTTATTGAATATTTAACTAAATAATGATAGAATTTAATAGTAAGGTACAAAATGTATTTTTTATGAATGGAGAGTTAAGTATGAAAAATAAAAAAAGTAATACTATATTAATTATACAAGGTGTGTTATTTATAATCTTAATAATTGGAGCAGCTTATGCATATTTAGGAACATTTAATATAAATTTAAATAATAATGTAGCAGTTAATATTAATTCTACAAGTCCTGGTAATTTATCTTTTATTGCAAGTTCTACTCAGTTAAATTTACAAGTACCTGATACCTCAATGACTAAGTATAATGCAAATAATACAGTTGCTGCAAAAGAAGATACTGGTTTTGTAGATATAACTTTAACAGGAACTGAAGGTTTTTTAACAACTTGTTCTTATGATTTAGTTTATGAATATAATACAAATAGTGATATATATGGTAAAACTGTACCAGTTACTACTGGTGCTACTAAAGAAATAACTATTGAAGTAAATGGTATGAATGGAAATAATCATTTTGCTACAGAAACTAATTTTAATTTTGATACAAGTAAAGGATGGAGTAATGCTACTTCCACAAAAGGAGCAAAAGTTACATTAGTAACTGGAGCTACATTAAAAAGTTTAGGTTCTGAGCAATCCACTAGATGGAAAGTTATTGGTAGATATTATAATTTAGATTTAAATCAATATGCTTTAAGTGGTAAATCTTTTACTGGTAAAATATATGTAGAAAATGTAAATTGTTCTACAGAAGATGGTACAACTGTTAAAAAAGGTTATGAAACAATACTTGCAAATAATGGAGGGAAAACTGCAATTGAAGCAAAAGGTACACCAGATTTTTCAGCATCCGCAACAGAAAATGAAGGAATGTATAAAGCAACAGATGACTTAGGAACTTCATATTATTTCAGAGGAGCAGTAGATAATAACTGGGTAAAATATGGTAAGTATACAAAAGATACATATTATGGTTGGGATGATAATAAAGGTTATAATATTTTAACTGAGTCTTGTAATGGAGTAGAGAATTGTTACAAAATAGCTTCAAAAGGTGATGATATATATTGGCGAATAATAAGAATAAATGGAGATAATTCAATAAGATTGATTTATGCTGGAACTGATGCACCTGACAGTAATACAAAGATTACTATGGCTGTACAACCTGATGAATTAACAGAAAAAACCTCAATAGGTTACTCACTATTTAATGTAGCCAATGAAAGTGCGGAATATGTAGGGTATATGTATACAATAGGAGAGCAACATGGAACGAGCCAAAGTAGTACTATTAAAACTTATTTGGAAGATTGGTATGCAAATTATACTGATTTAAATAAAATCGGAACAAAAATAACAGATCAAATATATTGTAATGATAGAACTGCTTCAACAAATAGTAGTGGTGCCACAGGTGAAATAAGTTCATGGGCATCAATTGGAACAGACTATTATTATGGAGCGCACAATAGAATATGGGGAGATGGTTCAAAATCAAATCCGATTTTAACATGTGCAAATGCAAATGATAAGTTTAGTACAACAACAACTAAGGGTAATGGTAAGTTATCTTATCCAGTTGGATTAATAACAGCTGATGAAGTCAATATGGCAGGAGTTAATAATTATCTTAATAACAAGAGTTATTATTTATATACCGGAAAATGGTATTGGTTAGGTTCACCTTTTAATTTTGAGAGTGATTGTACTGCTGTATTCAAGGTTGATAAGGATAGTCTCACTTATGATTTCTTCTTTCAAGATCAAGGCGTGCGTGGTGTAGTCTCTCTATCTTCTGATGCTAAGTTACTTGGCAGTGGTACATACGATGATGTGTATATCGTAGAGTAGAATTAAGTGATAAATAATAATGAAAGGTAATTATGAATATAGAAAAGTTAAAAAGTGAGTTAATTAGTCAAAAAAATTCAAAATTTAAGGGTAATATATATCATTATTCACAAGTTAATTTTGCATATAATTCTAATAAAATTGAGGATACACATTTAAGTGAGAATGAAACTGAAGAAATATTTGTAACAAACTCTTATATATCTAAGGAAGATGATGTAGTAAAATTAGATGATTTAATTGAAATGAATAAAATTCTTAAAAAAGGAATATCTGATTAAGATAATCCAAGATATAATGTTGGATGATTTAAGATAGTTCCTAATAAAATAGGTTTAATTAATATTATAAGTACATCTTCACCTAAAGATACTCCAAAAGATATTGATAATTTACTTTCTTGGTATAATTCAATTGAAAATATTACTCTTGAGGATATAATTGAATTTCATTATAGATTTGAAAAAATACATCCTTTTGGAGATGGCAATGGTAGAGTGGGAAGAATGATAATGTTTAAAGAATGCTTAAAGAATAATATAATGCCTTTTATTGTACTAGATAATGATAAACCTTTTTATTTAAGAGGTCTTAAAAATTATGAAAATGATAAAATGTTTTTAATTGATACAGTGAAACATGAACAAGATTTATATGAAATAGCAGTTAATGATATGCTTGATTTTGAAATATAATATAATGAAAAAAATTAACGAAAATCCTTGACTATATCAGGGATTTTTTGGTATAATCTTATTGTTTTAAGTCATTTCATCCACTCTAAAAAGGTTTTTAAAAGATTATCTTACCTTAAAGGTGTGACTTATGAAAAGGAGGAAAAGAAATGAAAGCTATAATTAAAACAGGTGGAAAACAATATTATGTTGAAGAAAATAGTCGTATCTATGTTGAAAAATTAGATGTTGAAGCTGGACAAAAAGTTGTTTTCGATGAAGTATTATTTGTTGATGGAAAAGCTGGAAAACCATTTGTAAAAGGAGCATCAGTTGAAGCTGAAGTTATTAAAAATGGTAGAGGTAAAAAAATAAAAGTATTCCATTATCGTCCTAAGAAAAAATCTAGAAAAACTCAAGGACATAGACAAGCATATACTTTAGTTGAAGTTAAAAAAATTAATGGTTAATAATGATTAAAGTTAATAAAAATGGAAATGTTATTAAAATAACTGGTCATTCAGGTTATGATAATGCTGGTAAAGATATTGTATGTGCTAGCGTATCAAGTATAATTTATACTACTGTAAATGGTCTATTAAATATCAATGAAAAAAGTATTGAATTTCTAGATAATGATGAATATATGGAAATAAAAGTTCTTTTATCTGATGATATTACAAACTCATTAATTTTAAATATGATGACTATGCTTAAAGAAATAGAAAAATGTTATCCTAAAAATATTAAAGTTAATGAAGAATAATAGTAAAGGAGAATAGAAATGTTATATATAAGTTTAAATATTCAAAGATTTGCTCATGTTAAGGCTCAAGGTTCTACTAAGAACAATCGTGATTCAGCAGGTCGTAGATTAGGTGCTAAACTTTCTGATGGACAAACATGTAATGCTGGAAGTATTATTTACCGTCAAAGAGGAACTAGAATTTACCCAGGTACTAATGTAGGAATGGGAAAAGATCATACTTTATTTGCTAAAGTTAATGGAACTGTTAAGTATGAAAGAATGGGTAAAGATAAGAAAAAAGTATCTGTTTATGAGAAATAATAATGCCTTAATGGCATTTTTTTTGAAGGAGGGTTTATTATGTATTTAGTTAGTATTGATGAAAAAGTATTACCACTTCCAATGGGAATCAATATAAATAAATTTAGTAACTACTTTTCAGATGGAATATTATTTATTGATTATCTTGATGATGAGGAAAAAAATAAAGTATTAAGTGATTTATTTGATAATATAAGTATTTTATTTTGTTCATACGATTTAAATAAATATGATTTTGAAAAGAAAAAGACTATTAGAAATAATATTAATTATGCAAGATGTATGGAAAAGTACTTTAATGAAAATAATATGTATAGTGAAAGTAATAGTATTTTAAAAGAAATTATTGTAGAAATGATTTCTTACTATGCAAATTATAAAGAATTTGATACAATAGATATAAGTTTAAGGGGAAGATAATATGTTTGTTGATGAAGTTAAAGTTAAATTAATTGCTGGTGATGGAGGTATGGGATGTACTTCCTTTCGTAGAGAAAAATTTGTACCTATGGGTGGACCAGATGGTGGAAATGGTGGAAGAGGAAGTAATATTGTTTTTGTTGGAGATAAATCTTTAAAAACTTTAGTAGATTTAAGATTTCAAAAAATTATTAAAGGTAAAAAAGGTGAAAATGGTATGGGTTCCAATAAATATGGTAAAAATAGTGAAGATATCATTATTAAAGTACCTCTTGGAACTACTGTTTATGATGATGATACTAATCTTATTGTAAGCGATATAGTCGAAGATAATCAATCTGTTATAGTTGCTCATGGTGGAAGAGGTGGAAGAGGTAATAAAGCCTTTGCTACTCATGAAAATCCTGCTCCAAAGTTTTCTGAAAATGGTGAACAAGGAGAAATAAAATATTTAAGATGTGAACTTAAAGTTTTAGCGGATGTAGGACTTATTGGTATGCCAAGTGTTGGAAAATCAACATTTTTAAGTGTAATATCTTCAGCTAAACCTAAAATAGCAAGTTATCATTTTACAACTTTATCACCTAATTTAGGAGTAGTTAAATTAGGTAGTGATTCTTTTGTAGTAGCAGACCTTCCTGGTTTAATCGAAGGAGCAAGTGAAGGAGTCGGTTTAGGAGATAGATTCTTAAGACATGCTGATAGATGTAAAGTTTTAGTACATATGGTTAATATGTCTAAAATGGAAGGTAATGATCCTATTAATGATTATAAAGTAATTAGGGAAGAACTTTCTAAATACTCTAAAAAACTTGCAAATAAAAAAGAAATAATTGTTGCCTCAAAAATGGATATGCCTGATAGTAAAGATAATTTAATAGAATTTAAAAAAGCTTATCCAAATAAAGATATATTTGAAATAAGCTCAATTACTCATTTTGGTATTGATGATTTATTAAATAAAATAAATGAAACTTTAAAAACTGAAGAAGAATTTTCTTATGATAAAGATGAATTTGAGGATGAAGTTTATATTAAATTTAAAAAAGATAGACCATATGAAATAACTAAAGATGGTGATACTTGGGTTGTTACAGGTAAAGAAATAGAAAGATTATTTAATATGACAAAGTTTACTGAAGAAGAGGGAGTTCTTCGTTTTGGTAGAATACTTCGTGCTATGGGTGTTGAAGAAACCTTAGAAAAAATGGGCGCTAAACCTGGTGATGATGTAGCAATAAATGATTATTTATTTACGTATAAAGGTTAATTTATCATACATTTTTAATTTTTTTGATTTAAATGCAGGCATTTCTAAAATGTTTGTATTTTTTAATTGCTCCTTTATTACAATAACTTTATTCTTTTCTACATTAACTGCTTTAAAAATAATTATTCCATGATTATCAAAACCAATTACATCAATATTTTCTTTCATAAAAAAAGTATGAATTGAATTTGTTTTAGGAAAAATTATTCCATAATCAAAATCTTTTTTACCCATAAATCCAATTAATTTCTTAAAAAAATTATTTGCTATTTTTACTTTTATATTTTCATCATCACTTATTTGTAATATCATATTTTTTTCTCCATTATAATCATATCAAAAAAAGTAAAAAAAATGTATAATTTTTAAAAAATAATTTTTAATTTATTGACTAAAGTAAAAAAATATTATATGATTATCTTGATAATAGAAGGGAGATTTTTAAAATGGATGAAAATTCAAAAAAGAGTAATGTAGTTCTTCTTACAGTAATAGCTATAGTAACTATGTTAGTTGTTGTAATCGGAGCAACATTTGCTTATTTAGCAAGTCAAGTTGATGGAAAGGGTAATTCAAATATTAATGTAACAACTAATGTATCAAGTGATTTATTTTTAATTGATGCAGGTGCTCCAATTGAAATAGTGGCAAATACTGAAAATTTTGGAAAGGATCAAGCAGCTGCTGGAGAAGATTTAAGTGCTGAATCACTAGGAAGTATAACTTTTACAACAAATAGTGATACTGAATCTAAAAGAAAATATAAAATTGATTTAAATATTTCACAAAATGATATGGAATATACTTCAGGAACTTGCTATGTAAAAACTGATACAGTAGAGGTTGATAAAGAAAACTGTAATGGTGAAAATATTTGGGCTACAGATGGTAAAGTAGAAAAATGTTATGCTAAAGGTAATGTTGTATCAAGAACTGATTATTTAGATAATATGTATTCTTGTACTGCAAGTGATATGTATATCTGGGAAACTAGAGAAGATGCTGAATTAGTATTAGATTTCTATAAAGTTGATAATACTAAAACTTCAGAAACTTGTAACACTGGAAAATGTTACGGACCTAATAGACAAGTAGTTGATGGAATAACTTCTGAAGCTGCTTGTGATGGTAATAATAGATGGGTTGCTGATTACTTTAATGCAACAAATAATAAGTGTTATGTACTTCAAAATACATATGATATTACTAATTCTCAAGGAACTATTAATTTAGTGGATAATGTAGAAATGACCACAAGTAAGGCTATTGGTAAAGTAAATGATTACTATATGGCTAGAGTTACATTAATTAACTATATGCATAATCAAATTCAAAATGGTTCTAAAAAATTTATGGCTAGTTTAGAATATTCTCAAATTATTTCTGAACCATAATTTAAATAAATACTAGGCTTAAACTGAAGTTGTCAATAAAAAGTAGACAGTAAAAAACTATTATTTAAACCCTAATTGA
>ENA-ORNY01000065-ORNY01000065.1-human-gut-metagenome-genome-assembly--contig:-NODE-65-length-85668-cov-14.446825_pt1 | contig 85668 bp, 63 predicted proteins | sample MGYA00242122_ERZ509036 | MGnify/ENA primary metagenome ERZ509036 (study PRJEB26280, sample SAMEA2338696) | human gut metagenome | biome: human gut; feature: human-associated habitat; material: faeces... | reverse complement strand
TGGCCCCGCTCTTGGCGTATTTCTTTGCCACCCACCGGGCCGAAGACATCTACGGCCTGTGCAATGCCGACGCCGGCCTCTGCGCCCGCCTGTGGAACGGACGGGCGGCCCTGCAAGACGGCTGGCAGTCCTATCTGGACCGGGTCGTCACGAAACGCTACGCCGCGCCGGTCCTCCACCGGGTCTGCCTCATGCTCCTGTTCGGCCTTCCCCGCGCGTTTTGGACACAAGGCGCCACGGCGCCCCTGCTACGGGTTCTCGCCTTCAACGGGCGGGGCCGGGTCCTGCTCCGGCAAATGAAGGAACGCGCCTCCGTGCCCATCCTGACGAAAGCCGCCGACGCGGAACGGGTTGCCGCCACGGCGGGCGAACAAAAACTGACCCTGCTGCGGGCCGACTTCCGCGCCACGGACCTGTGGTGCCAGCTTCGCGGGTTCCAGGGCTGCTTTGGCCTGGATTACCAAATCTCACCCTATTACGCCGGCTGAAGCCGCCGGACCGGGGCAGCGCGTGAAAATACCCTCCCGTCCGGATATCCGGGAAGGAGGGTATTGTCTTTTTTCAAGGTCTCTTCCAGCGTCTTTTTTCAGGTCCCTGGTACGGTCCTGGTCGCGCGGGCGTTATTCGTCCCGTTCCTCTGCGCCGTCCTCCAGCGCCTCTTCGTCCGTCTCCCGGCCTTCTTCCAGGGAGGCCGGCATATTGCGCGTCCGGTCCTGGATAATCTCTTCCAGTTTTTCCTGCTCCGCCCGGATATTCCCGCGGTTCTCCCGCAAGGCGCCCACGGCCGATTCCAGATTGCCCTGCAGCGTCTTTTCCAGGTACGCCAGCATTTCATCGGCATATTTGAGAGAGTCCTGCCGCAGCTGATCCGAATACGCGTCGGCGTCGGCCCGTACCTGGTCGGAATGCCGCATGGCGTTGGTCTTGATATCCTTGGCCAGGGCTTCCGCCTGCTGCACCACGGTTTCCTGGCGCAGGATCCGTTCCGCCTCTTCCTTGGCAGCCGTCACGATGTGTTCCGCTTCCGTCTTCGCCTTTTCCACAATAGCCGAAGCCTCTTCCTGGGCGGCCGTCACGATGTTGTGCTGGTCTTCCAGGACCTTGCCCGCATTGCGGACCTCGCGGGGAATCGCTTCCCGCAGGTCCTCCAGGATGCCCGAAATGTCGCTTTCCTCGACGATGATCTTATCGGTCAGGGGAATCCGATTCGCTTCGGAAAGCAGGTTGTACAAATCTTCGAAGATGGCGTTCAGCGTGTCATTATTCCCGACTTTTTCTCTCTCAATCATAATTTCATCCTCTTTCTTTCACTGTCTTTCCACGGTCCTTGTCCGTGCCGGATCAATCGCACGGATCCAGGTGCTTGCCGTGCATGAACTGGTGTACCTGAGCGCCGACGCCTTCCGGCACCAGCATATTGATGTCTCCGTCGAACGCGAGGATTTCCCGCACGCCGGACGAACTGATATAGGAGTACGCGGCGTTCGTCATGATGAACACCGTTTCCAGGGATTCATTGATCTTTTTCAGCAACAAGGCGCGCTGGAACTCATATTCAAAGTCCGTGAAAGCCCGCAGGCCGCGGACGATGAAAGGCGCTTTGCGGGCCACGCAAAAGTCGTTCAGCAAGCCGCTGTAGCTCGTCACGACGACATTCGGGAGATGTTCCGTCGCCGTCTTCAGCATGGCCACCCGTTCTTCCGGCGTGAACAAGGCCTTGTCCTTGGTCGGATTATAAAACACACAGACGATCAGTTCATCGAACATGCGGCTGGCTCGTTCGATGATGTCGAGATGACCCTTCGTGACAGGGTCGAAGCTGCCGGAGCATACGGCTCTACGCATGCAAATTCCTCCTAAACCCGCTCAGGGCCCCGGGGCCCCTACCAACGTATACGCAGGTTTCTTGATTGCCGGTTTTTCCCTGCCGGTCAGGCATCCTGCCCGCCATCCCCCATCCCGCCGGCGGTCCCGTCAAGGACCTCCGTGCCCGCGGGGGCGGACGCATGGCGAAGGAACGTCAGGATTGTTTCCCCATACTGCTGGCTGCGGAACTGTTCATAGCCCGCCGGCACCTGGCCCGTCAGGTCGTCGTGCCGGGAATGTTCGAGTATCAGCCACCCGGACTCCGTCAGCAGCGGGACGGATTCCAGCTTGTGAAGGACCTTCTGCACCCATCCTTTATTGTAAGGCGGGTCCACAAAAATCAAATCGAAGCGCTGCCCCTGCCGGAACAGCAGGTCCACGGCGGCCTCGGCGTCGTGCTTGAGGACCTTGCAGTCCTGTTCCGCCCGACACTTGGCGATGTTGCTTCGCACAAGCTTCAGGGAATCGCGATTGTGGTCCACGAATTGAATGAGACGGGCGCCGCGGCTCCACGCTTCCAAGCCCAAATTTCCCGTCCCGGCAAAGAGGTCCAGCACTGCCGCGCCCGACACCCGTTGGCCGATGATATTGAAGAGGGATTCCTTCACCCGGTCCGCCGTCGGGCGGACGTCGTAATTTTTCGGTACGGTCAGGTGAAGACCCCGGGCTTTTCCCGTAATGATCCGCATTGGTTTTTCTGCCCAGCCTTTCCCGCAGCCCGGACATCCGTGACACGAACGGCAGGACTGCCTACATTCTTCTTAATCATACAACACTTGCGGCGATTTGTCACTTTTCCCATGGCGAAAACGTGGAAAAAACGCAGGGAATTAACGAAAAATCCAAATTCCCGGCGTCTCCGGCGGCGCGCGCCCTCCTTTTCTTATGCAAAAAACTTGATAAAATGACAAATTGCCCGTTGACAAAGACCACCGAATCTAGTATACTGACGTTGTTGTCGGGGCGTGGCGCAGTTTGGTAGCGCGCTTGTTTCGGGTACAAGAGGCCGTGAGTTCGAATCTCGCCGCCCCGACCAAATAAAAAAACAACTGGAAGCCAGAGCTTATCTGACTTCCAGTTTTTATTTGCCCTTTTTGCTTTGGCGTCCTTTTGCCATCAAAAACGGGGCTTGTGCAACGTTCCATCCCTGGGGGCGCTGTCTTGGGGTACTCTCTCGCCCCCTACCCCCGCCGCCTCAGTCGAAATTCGGCATGCTGAACCCCTTCGGCACGGTGTCTCCCGGCGCGGTAACGCGAAAGTCGTCGTCAAAAAGACCGGCGGCCACCTTCTTCAGGATGCCGCAGGGCCCGGGAAGGACCGTCAAGCTGCCGTCGATGGCGTCCAAGGTCGGCTGGAGATAGGCCTGGACCGGTTCCAGCTCGTAGCAGCCCGTGTCGATCAGATAAAAATGGTTGAAGGGACCGTATACCCTTTTCAGGAACGCCCGGGCGCCGTCCTCCCCTTTCTGGCCGACCAAAGTGTCATAATCGAGGCTGGAACGCTTCTGGAACTCCGCCCAGTCCTTCGTCATGAAAACGCCCTTCCCGTCCCGGTTCTTTTTGGCGTCGGCCAGGCTCCGGTCCGACAAGAGGATATCGATACAATCCCGCGACCGGGGGATGACGAGCGGCGCCGACCCGGCCCGGAGCCCTACCGTGCTGCCACCGCAGCCCGACGGCAACAGGATAACACGGTCCACGTGGGCCGCCCGGTCGATGCAGTCCTGCAGGTAGTCGTGCAATTCGTCAGGATAGCTGTGCAGCCGCTGGGGCAGCAGCAGAACCGGCGATTCGTTGCCGGCCGCGTCCAGGGCCTCCAGCAGTTCCCCTTTCAACGTGGGGCACGTGAAGATAAGCTGTTTCATGGGAACCCCCTTCTTGCTCACGGAATGGGCGCCGAAACGGATCCAGCGGAAATCTGCCGCCGGACGGCGGATTCCCGCCGTTCCCGGCGCCTCAAAACTTCAGACGCATCTGGTACCAGACCACCCCACCATGGGTGGACGGGGACACGCCTTCATTAACGAAGCCGAATTTGGCGTAGTAAGGGACGAGGCGGTCCTTGCAGGTCAGGACTACGCCCCGGCGTCCCTCCTGCCGCGCCTTGTCCTTCAAGGCCTCGATCAGCCGTCCGGCGCAGCCTTGGCGCCGCCATTCCGGCAGGGTGTTCAGGCCGAAAATCATCTGCCACGCCCCCTCCTCGCAATGGCACGACGTGTCGGCGTACATATCGTCGGTCAAATCGGGATCCACCGTCACGGGGCCGTCGATGAACCCGATCAGTCGGCCTTCTTCTTCCAGCAGCAGGAAATGGTCCCCGTAGGCGGCCAGACGTTCCCGGAACTGGTCTTCCGTCGCCGCTTCCGCCGGTGAGAAACAAGCCGCTTCGACGGCGGTGACGGCAGACAGGTCTGCTGTTGTCGCTTTGCGTATATACATAAATCCTACATCCTCTTTTCCTGGGATCCTGAAAAATCCCACGCCCCCATTTTAGCGAAAGAAAGGAATCCTGACAAGGGCTCCCGCCCAAGGTTGTTTTGTAACATTGGACACACAAACGTCCTGAAAGCAGCGGGGACGGCGAAAAATGCGCGCAGTCGGGGACTTTCCCTTGACTTGCGTCCCTGCCGATGGTACCCTTGGACACAGAATGTAATAAGATATCGGTCGTGAAGAGAAGAGTAACCGGCAGGAACTGGCACAGAGACCTTTCACAGGGTGCAAGAAAGGACAGGGAAAACCGGCGAAGATGGCCTCGGAACCGACTGGCTGAAAGGGCGTCCGCCCCTCAGGCCGTCCGGGTGTGCCCGTTACAGCGCCAGGGTATTGATCCGACGCGGCGCCAGGCGCTGCCGACGTGCGTACCCGCAAGGTCCGGCCGGCGACGACCGGATGAATTTGGGTGGTACCACGGAACTTCCGTCCCAAGGGGATGGAGGTTTTTTTATTTGCCGAAAACCGGGGCCGGGAACACGACCTGTACAGGAGGAATGAAAGTATGCCAATCAAAGTCAACGACCAGTTGTCCGCCGTAGACAATCTGCGGCAGGAAGGAATCGTCACAATCACGGAACAGCGGGCCCATACGCAGGACATCCGCCCCCTGCGCATCCTGATTCTGAACCTGATGCCCTTGAAAAAACCGACGGAGCTCATGCTGCTGCGCCTTCTGGGAAATTCCCCCATCCAGATCGAAGTCGATTTCTGCCGCACGATCACGCACGAAGCGACCCACACGGACAACTCCTACCTGGACTCGGCCTACCTGGAATTCCAGGACATCAAAGACCGCTACTATGACGGCTTCCTCGTCACGGGAGCGCCCGTCGAATGCTATGACTTCGAAGACGTCGACTACTGGCAGGAATTCACGGAATACATGGAATGGGCCAAGCGCCACGTCTTTTCCGTCCTTTATTATTGCTGGGGCGCCCAGGCCGGACTGTATTACCATTACGGGATCCAGAAACATCTCCTGCCGAAAAAGTTTTCCGGCATCTACCAATATGACTTGACCATGAAATACCATCCCCTGCTGCGGGGCTTCGACGACCGTTACTTCATCCCCCAGTCGCGCCATACGGACATCGACCACGCCGCTGTCGAAAGCCATCCGGCCCTGACGGTCCTGTCCCGTTCGTCCTATCACGGCGTCAACATCGTCACGGCCGAGGACATCCGCCGTGTCTTCGTCCTGGGGCACTTCGAGTACAACCGCCGCACCCTGGAGGAGGAGTTCGTCCGCGACAGGGACAAAGGGCTCCATCCGGCCATCCCGAAATACTACTACCCGGAAAACGATCCCTCGGAACCGCCGGTCTTCAAGTGGTGTTCCTACGCCCACCTGTTCTACTCCAACTGGATCAACCTGGTGTACCAGAACACGCCCTACGACCTGCACGACCTCCAGCCCCTGCCCTGAAAACGGATTTCGCCGGCGCACGGCCTGGTCGGCGAGGCGCGCAAAAAAACACCCGGCTCCCCTCCTCGGGAGGGACCGGGTGTTGCCTGTTCGTCTTTGCCGGCGCGACGCCGCGGGGCCTGGCTCAGCCCTGGGTCACGACGCGGATGTTCGTGACATGGAAAGCCTTGGCGATAGCCGGAAGGGCGTCCCGCAAGATGAACGTGCGGTGCAGCTCACTTTCGGCGACAATCAGGCACCGTTCGTCCGCGACATTGATATTGTGGATCCGTGTGATCAGGCGCTCGAATTCCGCGTCCCCCAGCTCTTCCCGGAGCACTTTAAGCCCCGGCATCAGCTGGGGTTTTTCTTTCGCCATCCGCTTCTCCAGCGGGGAAAAGGGCACGGTCACGACGCGTGTGTCATGGGCGGCGGCAAACTCCTCTTCGTGTTCGCCCGGTACGATCAAATCAGGTCTCATAGGAAACTCCTCCTCCATATTCATATGACTGCCAGCGCGGATGTCCTGCCAAGGCGGCCGGAACCCAGTCCGGACGCGGGTCGGCGCGGAATCCCCGCACGGCCTGTGTTAAGGTTGCGCACTTTCATTATATTGAATCGGCCCCAGTCCGTCAAGGACAGACCCGGCCCGGGACAAGGCTGTCCGGAGGCGAAGCCGGCCGCGTGCCACGGCGTCCGCCGCTATTTGCCTTTGCTGCGGGAAAGTAGTAAAATAGAGTGGATCATCAAACTAGGAGGAGTTTACCCATGTCAGTTTTCGATGTTTTAAAAGAACGCGGCTTTATCGCGCAACTGTCTCACGAAGACGAAATCCGTGAGCTGCTCGAAAAAGAAAAGGTCACGTTTTATATCGGCTTCGATCCCACGGCGGACAGCCTGCACGTCGGCCACTTTATCGCCCTCATGGCCATGGCCCACATGCAGCGCGCCGGCCATCGTCCCATCGCCCTCCTGGGCGGCGGCACGGGCATGATTGGCGATCCTTCGGGCAAGGATTCCATGCGCAAGATGCTGACCCCGGAATTCATTCAGCACAACATCGACTGCTTCCGGAAGCAGATGGCCCGCTTTATCGACTTTTCCGACGGCAAGGCCCTCATGGTCAACAACGCCGACTGGCTCCTGGGCCTGAATTACATCCAGATGCTCCGCGAAGTGGGCGTCCATTTCAGTGTCAACCGCATGCTGACGGCCGAATGCTACAAAAAACGCTGGGAAAAGGGCCTGACGTTCTTCGAATTCAACTACATGATCATGCAGGCCTACGACTTCTACATCCTGCATGACAAGTATGGCTGCCTCATGGAACTGGGCGGCGATGACCAGTGGTCCAACATGATTGCCGGCGTGGAGCTGATCCGCCGCAAGGAACAGAAACCGGCCTTCTGCATGACCTTCAATCTGTTGACCACGGCGGACGGCCGCAAGATGGGCAAGACGGAAAAAGGCGCCTTGTGGCTCGACCCGGAAAAGACCTCTCCCTACGAGTTCTACCAGTACTGGCGCAACATCGACGATGCCGACGTGGAAAAATGCCTGTGCCTGCTGACCTTCCTTCCCATGGACGAAATCCGCAAACTCGCGGCGTACAAGGATGAAAAGATCAACGAAGCCAAAAAAGTCCTGGCCTACGAAGTAACGAAACTGGTCCACGGCCAGGAGGAGGCCGATAAAGCGGTCCAGGCGACAGAAGCCCTCTTCGGCGGCGGCGTGGACATGGAACACGTGCCCACCCTGGAAATCACGGCGGACGACCAAACGGCCAAACTGGTTGACGTCCTGACGGCACAGAAGATTTTCTCGAGCAAGCGCGAAGCCCGCCAGATGATTGCCCAGCGCGGCTTGTACCTGAACAACGAAGCCGTGGAAGATCCGGAATTCGCCCTGTCTCCGGAGCTGTTCGAAAAAGACGGCGGCGCCCTCGTCCGCAAAGGCAAAAAGAAATATTACCGCATCATCGTCAAATAAGGAACAGGTGCTATCATGCGAGATACCATGACTTGGGGTAAATTACTGGCCATCAGTTTCGTCCTGTTTTCCAGCTTTTTCGGCGCCGGGAACCTGATGTTCCCGCCCTTGTTCGGATATCTGGCCGGGGGCAATCTCAATATGGCCACGCTCGGCTTCTGCATCACCGGCGTCGGCCTTCCCTTGATGGCGGTCCTCGCCGTGGCCTTTACGGGATCCGACGATTTGACCGACGTCGCCAGCCCGGTCAACGTGGCCTACGCAAAAATCCTGCTGTTCACGACGTGTCTTGTCATCGGCCCCCTCTTCGCGATTCCGCGCACGGCGGCCTTCAGCTATGAAATCGTCGTGGCGCCGCATCTGGGAGCGCCGTCTCCCCTGTCCTTGTTCTGCTATTCGGCCCTCTATTTCCTTTTCAGCTACTATGTGGCCCACAACGAGAGCAAGGTCATCAACTGGCTCGGCAAAATCCTGACGCCAGCCCTGCTGCTCTGCCTGGTCCTGCTTTTCCTCCGCGTGTTCCTGGGGCCGGCCTTTACCCCGCAGCATCCGCAGGGCCTGTACCTGACGAATCCCTTCCTCAAGGGCTTCCAGGAAGGCTATAACACCATGGACATGCTGGCCGGCCTGATTTTCGCCGGCGGGACCCTGTCCGCCATCAAGAAATGCGGCGTCACGGGGCGCGGACAGACCCTCAAAGCCTTCGTCGGCGCCGGCCTGATTGCCATGCTGCTGCTGGCTGCCATCTACTACGGTCTCGCGTACGCTGGCGCCGAGGCGCACCGCTACCTGGAAGGCACCTTTGAAACGGGGGCTCCCATCCTCGTGGCCATCGCCCTGGAATACCTGGGGCACTACGGGACCCTGATTCTGTCGCTCATCATCATCCTGGCCTGCCTGACTACGAGCATCGGCCTCATCTCGTCCATTTCCCACTACTTTGAAATCCTCTTTCAGCATAAAGTGTCACAGAAACGGCTCGCCCTCGCCATTACGGCGGCCAGCCTGCTGATTTCGAACTTCGGGCTGACGAGCATCGTCATGGGCGCCATTCCCGTCCTGTGCTTCCTCTACCCCATTGTCATTGCCCTGTCCCTGCTGCACCTTTGCGGCTTTACGGGCAACAAACGCGTCTTCCGCTGCACCATGTGGATCGTCACGGTGGCTTCCGTCTTTGAAGGACTCAAGGCGGCCCACGTGGAGATTCCCGCTTCGGTCCACCAGACGCTGTCCATCATCCCCCTGTACGCCGACGGATTCGGCTGGTTGACCATCGCCATCTTCGGCGCCGTCGTCGGGGTCCTTTACGATACCTATAAAAAACGTCACGAACAAAAGGAGAACGCATCATGAAAATCCAGTCCCTTGCCCTTGCCGCGGCCCTGCTTGGCAGCCTTTCCGTCCCCCTGGCGGCCCAGGCCCAGTACCTGCCGAATTTTACGGCCAGCGAAACGAATTACCAGACCTATACGAACAGCCTCGACAAAGAAATCAGCCGCCCCCAGAGCCGCTACTCTCCCCAGGCCCATATGCTGAAAGCCGAACAGTACATCCGCGAAGGCAACGGGGCGGAAGCCCTGCGGGAAGCGAATTTCGCCCTCCAGCAGGACCGTTCCAACCGCCGGGCCAACTTCGACCAGGGCCTGGCCTACTACCTGCTCAAGGAGTATGACAAGGCCATTAACGCCTACAGCCGCACCGTAGGCTCGCAGAACTACTTCGCCCCGGCCTTCAGCAATCGCGGTGAACTGTACGGCCTGAAAGGAGACTTCCGGAACGCCCTGGAGGATTTCCGCATCGCCCTGAATATGGAGAAAGGCGACCAGGCCTATATCCGCGCGGACCTGCAGAAGACCTACCAACGCTTCCAGGACAGCAAAAAGAAAGACGACCAGAAGCTGAAAGCGGGGTTCGAAACCCTGCTGGCGAAATAAACAGAACGCCCCCCAGCCCTCCGCCGCGGACTGGCCGGGAAAACCCGGCAGCGCCCAAAACGACAAACACCCCCTTCCCGAATGAGAAGGGGGTGTTTTTAATGGGAGGCTTGATCAGGAATGGATTCCCGAAAAAGGGCATGACGCCGGTTATTTCTGCGGATAGAACCCGGACGGGGCTTCGCTCAGGTTGATCATGATATTCTTGACCTGGGTATAGTGGTCCAGGATCATCTTGTGGGTTTCCCGGCCGATGCCGCTCTGCTTGTAGCCGCCGAAGGGCGCCCCTTCGGGAATCTGGTTGTATGTATTGACCCACATGCGGCCCGTTTCCACGGCGCGGGCCACGCGCAGGGCCTTGTTGATGTCACGGCTCCAGACGGCGCCGCCCAGGCCGTACTCGCTGTCGTTGGCCAGGCGGATGACCTCGTCTTCCGAATGGAATTTGAGAATGACGGCCACGGGCCCGAAGATTTCTTCGCGGGCGACACGCATGTCGTTGGTCACGTTGCCGATCAGGGTCGGTTTGACAAAGGCGCCCTGGGACAAGGGTCCGTCGGCATAGCCTTCGCCGCCGCACAGGATTTCCGCGCCTTCGTCCTTGGCAATCTGGACATAGCCGAGGATTTTCTGTTTCTGGCCTTCGTTGATCTGGGCGCCCATTTGGGTGTCATCTTCCCAAGGCATGCCGACCTTCACCTTCTTGAAGGCGTCGACCAGGGCCGGTACGAAACGGTCATAAATCGTGTCCTGGACGAAGATGCGGCTGCCGGCGCAGCAGACCTGCCCCTGGTTGAAAAGGATACCCAGCTGGGCGCCGTCCAGGGCCTGGTCGAAGCGGCAATCGTCGAAGATGATGTTAGCGCTCTTGCCGCCCAATTCCAACGTGGCGGGAATCAGCTTTTCCGCTGCCGCCAGGGCGACGCTGCGGCCCACTTCCGTCGAACCCGTGAAAGCCAGTTTGGCAAAGCCCGGGTGTTCCAGGATATACTGGCCCGCCTTGGAACCGGCGCCGGTGATGATGTTGAAGACGCCCGGCGGTAAGATGCCGTCTGCCAGACGAGCAAACTCCAGCAGGGTCAGGCCGGCCTCTTTCGAGGGTTTCAGCACCGTGCAATCGCCTGCCGCCAGGACCGGGGCCAGCTTCCAGGCGCCCATCAGGAAGGGGAAGTTCCAGGGAATGATCTGGCCGACCACGCCCAGAGGCTCGTGGAGGACGAGGGACAGCTGTTGTCCGTTCAGCACCGTGGCAGACCCTTCTTCCGCCAGGATGGCGCCGGCGAAATAGCGGAAATGCTGTGCCGCCAGGGGAATGTCCACGTTCAGGGTTTCTCGGATGGGTTTGCCGTTGTCCATGCTTTCGACCATGGCCAAATGTTCCTTGTTGGCGTCGATGACGTCGGCCAGCTTATTCAGCAGGACGGCCCGTTCCGCCGGCGTGGTCTTTTTCCACGTTTCAAAAGCCTTTTGGGCCGCCTGGAACGCCGTGTCCACATCTTTGCGGGTCGCTTCGGCGCACTTGGCGAGGAAGCTGTTGTCCGCCGGGGAGCAGGCAGCGAAAGTCTTTCCGTCGGAAGCTTTCCGCCATTCCCCATTGATATATAATCCATATTCCGCCTGCAATGTTACTTTTTCCAAAACAAATACCTCCTTAAGCCGATAGGATTTCTTTCTATTCACTTCTGGCAGCTTCATTGTAACGGACGTTTGATTATATTGAAAGCACCACTTTACGATTATTTAATAGAACCAGATAGCGTAGGTGGGAATTCGGAACGATTCAATCCGGCAACAGAACAGCCGGCCCGGCCAGAAGGCCGAACCGGCTGTTTTCATCCCGTCATTGGTACAGGGCGGCGAAAAGCTTCTTCAGTTTTTCGTCGCGGGCACGGATGGCTTCGGCATCCTTGCCGCCGCTGTAACCGTAAAATCCCTTGCCCGTCTTGACGCCGAACTCCCCTTTTTTGTGAGTTTTGCCCGGGTTCCGGAGCGGATATCGTTACCGATTTCTTCGCGGCTCGTCGCGGCGGACGCGACCTGGATGACGCCGTCCAGGCCCTGCTGCCCGTCAATCACATCGGCATGAGGTTTGCCTTCATCTTTAATCAATACAATGCTTCCAAAAAACAACTGTCTTGTTCTTCTTTTTGGTAAAAGTCATATAAATTATCAAACAGGTCCATGGCTTTTGTTTGCGTCCATGCATAGGGTCTTTGAAAGGTACAATATAAAAGCATTTACTTCTCGGCAATAACTATAATCCACGGCTTGGTCTCATGATGAAAACTCCGCACAGAACCAAAACCCGTTGCATACAACGTGTCCATGATTTGAGGGACTGTATAGTTTTTCATTCCTTCAATGATTTTTTCATACTTCTGGCCCTCTATGTCCGTGCCATCGCTTTCTGATACAATACAGAAATATCCTCCATTTTTTAGAATGCGACGAACCTCAATAAAGCACCTTGGCAAATCTGTCCAAAAATAAATGGTTTCAAAAGCTGTTGCCAAATCGAAGGCACCATTCTCAAAAGGGAGAGAAACTACATTGGCCTCCTGTACAATGCATCGTTTCTGCTCCATAAGCTTGCGATTATAGGCTTTTGTTTTTGCAACCGATAAGGGGGAATAATCAATGGCTGTCAATGTAGCGTTCTGGTACTTTTTGAGCAGTTCACTTGCATTCCGCCCTCCCCCGCAGCCAATATCAAGAATTGTCTCTGGATCCATCTGAGGAAAATGGTTCATCCCCCATTTCGCCATTCTGGCATGTCCTACATTCATCCCCCAAATCATGATTGATCCAAGGAGTCCTTCAGGCTTTCTTGTATTGTTTACAAACTTTCGGAATAACCCCATTCAGTTCCTCCTGAAAAAACAGTGCGCCCAACAAGTTCTTCCTAAGCGATTGCGTATCCGGGGATTTTTCCCGGAAGCCGTACCATGAATTCAAAATGATACATGCAGTCCAGAAGTTTGGTGATTTCAGTTTGCGTAAAACATCATAAACTTTTTTATTTAGATTCATTTAATCCTAAAGATTTCTTATCTTTGATGACAGGCCAATAATTGGGAAAATCCTGATATGTCAATCCAGCTATATAATTAAATTTTTTGAGGAAGCCATTTTCTACCACAACAGTATTATTTAGTTCTGGATGAGTATACCAATCAATATCAAACGTGATTTTTAGCTGTTTGGCATTTCTAATTTTCTGTACTAGTTCAGGACTGAGATTATAGAACCTAATAAGACCAGGATATCCGTTAAATATAGAAGATGCAGCATTATAATATTTATTATCTGGTTTCTCTACAGCTTCTAGTATATATCTAGTACCATCTATATCCAACTTTATATCATGCGAAATTTTACCTTGCTTTCTTAAATTTAAGCGTAACCAATATTCATTTGCTGCATCTTTAGAAGCATAATTAACCAATACAAATTCATTTTGAAACCCTTGAATATTCTGGACCGAATATGAAACTGCCCTGGCATTTTCCTTTTCAAACACATAGCGAGCAGCTTCACTTATTTGATTTTGACTAAAACATATGCCTCCAATCAATAACAGAAACACCATTATTTTCGCAACAGTTGATTTCATATTTTCCCCTTTCATCATCAAATTTCTGATTCTATCCCAAAATGATCTTTCACAATCTGCTTCAGCTGCTTCTCAATTTCCGAAAACTCATGATTCAGATCCAGGGTCTTTACGGAAATCTGATTTCCGCTCATTTGATATATATTGTCCGGGACAAGCTCCTCATCTGTCTTTGCATAGAGAAGCATACCCCATACCTTGCAGCCGGTTCCCGAAAGCTGTGCCTCCTTATTCTTTACATAGGTAAAGATCTGGTATAAATTGCCGGAATGAAGTGTTTGCACATCATGGTTTGTCTGCATTGTCCGTCTGTAATATTTGGCATCAATGATCAGGATCTGATGTCCATAGGTTAAGGTAATATCCGCGTCAAGTCCGGGTTCAATCTGACCCATTAGGTCAATTATAGTCCGGCCTTAACATATGCCACACCGGTCCAGTTAACAAGGGAGCACTTAATACGTCCACTGGCATCTCCGTCCATCAAATACAACTGTATATTCTTTCCATGCGCTGCCATATCAAACCCCTCACTTCATTACCTTTTCCATTAGTGATTTATAACTGTCTACTACGTCGTAGACAACATTGCCGCTGGAGATTGCCTTGAAGTGCTCTCGGGCACAGTGGATCTTCGACTCCTCAATCAGCCGGAGCTGCATCGAAGACATGGAGCCTTTCGTCTCAGCAACGAAGTAGATGTGCTTGACGCTTCCTTCATAGAAGGCAATCGCCCAGTCAGGATTGTAGTGGCCGACCGGAGTGGAGATGTAGAATCCGTCCGGCAGCTTTACGTAGACCGCCACATCCGTATTTGTATCAAGCTCGGTGGCGAAGTCGCGCTCGTTCGTCGAATCGTAGACAATGTGGTCGTACAGGTGCTTCTTTGCCTTCATGGCGTTCGTGCCGAGCTTGCCCTTGATGGTAGGCTCGGTGAAGACGTCCGTACCGTAGTGGTCGTCCATCACGCTGTAGGTGATGTGCTCGATGATTACCGTAGCTTTCTCGTCGTTAATCAGTTGCGACGCCTTGAGGATAAACTCCTCCGGATTGTATTTGAACTGGTCGAACGTAGCCTTATGAATGCCGGTGAGGATCTGAATGACAGCCTTCCGGGTAAGCCCGGTGGATTCAACGATTCTTCCAACAAGGTCATATGTGACGCTCTTGCTGGCGACTATGGCCTGCTTGATGCCGATTGTAGAAGACGACTCCCGGACAAACGCCGCACCGGACCGCAGCTGCTCCTTGGACTGTATTTCACCCATCGAGCCGGATTCAACTTTGAAGTAGATCTTCGCCACGCGCAGCCTGCTGTCGAGTGCTGCGATAGATTTGCGGACAAGCTCGTCCGTATCGAAATCCACCACGTAGACGGACTTTGCGTTGATCCGCGACCAGAGTGCTTTGAACTCCTTGCTGTTAAGCTTCTCTTCGTCAACTTGCAGTTCCACGTTGTTGCTGCGGGCATTCTCAGGCTTCATTGCATTCGGATTGTAGATAGAATCGATGATGTCCACGACGGCGGCTTCAAAACCTTTGACCTCCTCGGCCATCTTGAGCTCGCCGTTTGCCTTGTCCTCATAGTACTTGTCTGTGAGAACGCCTTTGCGGTCAACATAGCGGTTCACGGTCATTTCGTACATGATTGCCGACGCCGCATCGGAATCGATAACCATCTCGTTGCCGTGATCGTCCTTGACAACACGGTTCAGGAACAGGTCCCTCGTAACAGCACGAGGACGGTCTGCGATATCCTCGGCAATCTCGGACTGGAGTCCTTTGGCGAAGCTCTCGTAACTTTCAGACGCAATTACGGTCAGCACGTTGACGTTCTGCACATCGTTTCCGAGAACTCCCGAGTCCATGCGTTCGCCGTCCTGGTTGACGGAAAGGCGCATGCCTCGCCCGACTTCCTGCCGCTTGCGAATTTCGCTTGATGATGATTTGAGTGTGCAGATCTGGAACACGTTCGGATTGTCCCAGCCTTCGCGCAGCGCGGAATGCGAGAAGATGAACCGCACGGGTGAACGTTTCGGATCACGATCAAGCAGCAGCTCCTTGTTCTTCATGATCAGGTCATATGCGTCGATATCGTCGGAGGTCGTTTCCTTCCTGCCGACCTTGCTGTTGATCATGCGGCCCTTCTTGTCGATGGAGAAGTAGCCAGCATGTGTTTTCTCTACCGGGATGGACGCAAGGTACTGCATGTACTCGTCGTCGCCGAATTCCCGCTACAGATTTCCGACTACGTCGGCATATTCCTGCTCGAACATGTCAGCAAAGATACCGTTCTGAGGCTGTCCGTTCTTATCGTATACACGATAGTGATCTACCTCGTCGATGAAAAACAGGGACAGAACCTTTATACCCTTATTGAACAGCTCCCTCTCACGCTCGATATGGGAGAGGATGGTCTCTCGTATCTGGATACGGCGCAGCTGGTTCTCGTCCACCTTGCCGATCACGTCTCCGGCGTAAAGCTTGATGCCATTGATGAATTCAACGGAATCGTCTCTGCCGTCGATGCGCTTGACCACGAAGCCGTCCCGGTACTCGGGCAGCTCGCCGGAATGGTCGAAGAGGTTGTAGCCCTCCGTCACGGTAGCGCTCATCGGCTTGATTCCGGATGCGCGCTTGCAGTCGAACTGTATGGTTGCCGTCGGAGCTGATTTGGAAAGGTTCAGTCCTTCCAGATAAACGAAGCTCTCAGTAGCCGTCGTCCCGCTTTCCGTGATGCCCTTGACGGCGATCTTCTTGACGAGCTTCTTGTTGTAGGCGTCCATCGCATCAAGACGATAAATCAGGTTGTAGTACTCCCTCGGTGTGGCAGAATAACGCAGCGTCACAAGCGGATGAAATTCCTTCAAACGCTCCTTCGTCTGCTTGCCTTCGACAGACTGCGGCTCGTCGATAATCAGAACCGGATTCGTCTTGGCGATGATATCGATCGGTCGGCGGGAACGGAACTCGTCGAGCTTCATGTAAATGCGTCGCGCGTCCTTTCCGCGGGCATTAAACGCCTGCGAGTTGATAATCATCACATTGATGAAGCTGTCGGAGGCAAAACGGTCTATCTCAGTAAGCTGAGAGGAGTTGTAGATGAAAAAGCGTATCTTCTTCCCGTATTCCTCGGCAAAGTGATCCTGCGTCACCTGAAACGACTTGTAAACGCCCTCACGGATAGCGATAGACGGCACGACCACGATGAACTTCGTCCAGCCATACGCCTTGTTGAGCTCGTACATAGTCTTGATGTAAGTATAGGTTTTTCCGACGCCGGTCTCCATCTCGATGGTCAGGTTGTATTTGCCCTCGAGCGACTGTGACGGCTCGATCTGCCCGTCACGCTGGATCTTCCGGATATGCTCAAGTATCTGTCCGTCAGACAGCTCCGGGGCGATCTTCGCGTTCGACCAGCCCGTGAAGTCATCGTCCTCGTTCAGGCCGAGCTGATAATGCCCGGTTCCTCTGTCCATCATGTAGATGGGCGTGAGGTATGGCTGCCCGGCAAAAACATCTACGACGGCTTTGGCGGCGTCAGCCTGAAACTTCTGATGCTTGAATTGCAGCTTCATTCTGCCACCTCCTTAAATGACCTTGACTCTTGTATCCGGCGCAAGGGACTTGAATATCTCGCCGACATTAATCTTTTCCGGGCTGCTGGCGAAGCTGGAGTCACGGAACACGGCACGAAGCGGCTGACGTTTGGCAATGGTCTTGATCACCGACTCCGGCACGTTCTCATCAAAGCATGCAATCAGATCCCCATCGTTATAGGTATGCACCTTGCAGCCGTCAATTGTTTCCGAAGTATAAGGAAGTGACAGAGGAAGTCCCCAATCAAGCAGGCATCCAAATAAAAGATCAAGATCGGTTCGATCAGGTTTCACGTTAGACTCAAGCATTGAAACAAGATCCTGCGTATAATCCCCTGCCGCATAGTAAACATCTTTCATGTTTGTATCGTCGAGCTTCAGGACACGGAAACCGTCATCAAACGTTGCGTCAGGATTGTCCTGATGAATTTTTTTAGCTGCACGACGGATGCGCTCCTTGCCGATTTCACAAATATTCTTGTAACCGGCTTTGAATGCCTCGCTCTTTTCGTCCGTCTCTTCTGGTAACTGCACCATGATAAACTTGCGGTGTCCGCCATCCTCGGCGTTTAGCTGCATGACAGCGTGGGCAGTTGTGGCAGAGCCGGAGAAGAAGTCGAGGATAATGTTGTTTTCTCCCATATGAAAAATTATGCTTTTAATAAGAGCAATAGGTTTTACCGTATCAAAACCCATTGCCGTTTCCATTACTTTATTAAGTTCGTCCTTTCCTGTCTGTGCCGTGCCATATTGTTTGGCATCAAAGAAAGACCAGAAAGGAACATATTGTTTTTTGTCTTTCTCATCCTCGGGATATACGGCTTTTTTAACTATGCCATCTACAATTTCAACTTTTCCTTCTCTTTCAAGTTGTCTCGCAGTTTCTTCGCCTATCTGCCAGCGTTTCCCCTCTCTTGGATACTGCCCAAGTATTTGGAATTTCATGCTCGGTCGGCTATAGCTCCCAGCATCAGATTTTTCGATTATCTCAAATCTGCAAGGTCCATATTTTCCAACATGCGGATACTTAAGTCCGTTATCTGTTTCTTTAAGCACAAATCCTTTTATATTCTCTTTCTGTTTAGCATAAACAATAATTGGTTCTGTCTTTTTTTGTAGGCCAAACTGAGCTGAGCCAGCATTTATTGGTTGGGTCGTGGATTCCCAAACAATATCTCCAATATAGTTAGCTCTTCCATATATTTCATCACATATCTTTTTTAGATTACTGTCTTCATGTTCATCGATACTGATAAAAATAACCCCATCCTTACTCAGCAGATTTCTCGCCAGCATCAGCCTAGAGTAAATCATCGAGCACCAGTCGGAATGAAAGCGACCGTTGGAGTCGGTGTTCTTGAACATGCGGTTGCCTTCCGCGTCCACCTCTCCGGACTCATCCGCGTAATCCTCACTGCTCATCTTGAAGTCGTCATTGTAGATGAAGTCGTTGCCTGTGTTATAGGGAGGATCGGTTGCCTTACAACATTTGATACAATTACACGATTATTCCCTTAAATTCTTGAACGATGCACCCTGGGGTGCAAAGTGAAGTGCACCCCAGAAGCCCCCTGCAATTGCTGTTAAAATTGACATGCCTGGCGTTTTGGACAAAGAAAAAACCGCTCTGCATTTCTGCAAAGCGGTTTCTATTTATGCCTTGATTTCCGTTCCGTCTTGAAAGACCACAAAAACGTTCTCCTTGTCTTTCACTACCATCTTATCGACCAGGGCACACCAGAGTGACTGGTCAAATTCGGTGAGCAGGCTCTCCCGACCTTTCAATTCCTGGATAAACCGTCCAAGCTGTTCATTCCGAGCCTGGCCCTTTTCAATCTTCTTACACAGTTGTTCGTACTCAATCTTCATTGCATCATAGCGGCTGATGATTTCATCATACTGCTTCTGGTACTCTTCCTGGTTCTGTACCACACGTGCATTTCGTTCCACTTCTGTCTGCTTCTACTGGTAACAGGACAGGAATGAGGGACGTAAGTACCTTTTCCACGAAAAGAAGCCATGGCAGGAACTTCTCCACCATGGCTGCATTCATTTCCGCACTAAGGTGCTCCCCCCAGCCCATAAGCCAGGTTCCTTTATGCTTGTAAGTCTTAACAATATTTGTTAATGAACGATTCATAGAACTCACTACGCGAGTTAATATCTTCAATATTATTTGTACGCGATACGAGCGAGGCAACATTATTGTGACAAGCAACAAGTATTTCAGCGATTGGGGGGAAGTTAATGAGCGATTCAGTGATAGTCTCGGCTATTTGGTACAGACTGTTGCACCATGCACACGATGTAAACATTAAAGGAGAGAGCTACCGATTGAAAGATCGATTACGAGCAGGGCTAAATCCGGCCGATCCTATTCTCGGCGTTGGGAAATCCGGCCATGGAAATTCTCGGCCTTAAAAGTGAGAATTGGATGCAAAAGCGCCATCTTTTGGGGTCACTTTTAACCGGCCAAATGGGTCAATTTAAGTCCGGCCTTGACAGCCCCGCAGATTTTGATTATTGCAGCATCCGTCAGCTTTCCAAATCATCTATTCGATACGCTTTCGCACGCTCCCTATATAGGATATCTCTCATAATCAGTGCAGTATCTGAGCCAGTTTCCTGTAAAGGACCGCTGAATTCTCTGCATGCTCCTTCTCATGGCCTGGACTGGCCGGCGGCGTTCCATCCCCGGTTCTCCCTGCGTCCATTTCCGGTGTGTGACCTTTTAACAGCATCAGGACAGCCTGCTCTGCTGCAGCCGGGTCTTTCCGAAACGAAAGCACAGGGTCCGGCACACTCACGCAACCAGCAAAAAAAGAACCCTGGCAGGAACTTTTCCATTCCCACCAGAGTCCTTTTGGCTTGTCCTGCATTTTCTTATGATTTCCGGATATGAGATCCATATACATCCCTGAAATCACCACTGTCTTTATCGTCCCTATCATTGATGCGGACGCGCTCCACTTTGTGTCGGTCGTCATCCTTACCGGAGATCCGATCTACCCGGAACCGGTCAAGTTCCTGAGCCTTTGAAATTTCCGGCCCGAATTCATCCATGGACCGTATCATATTTCCATCAGAAGGAGCTCCGTTCTGAAGCGCCCGGTAGATGATCGCCGCGTATTCGTACCGGGTCATGGCACGATCACCTTTGAATTCGCCATCGGGATACCCTTTCAAATATCCTCTGTCTGCCAATATCTTCACATATGTATATGCCCAATGGTTCTCAGGCACATCGGGGAAATTAATATTCCGCTGCACGGACGCCTTTCCTTTCGTTACAGATCCAGACTTGTAGGCTTCCAGTTCTTTGGTCAGGACAGCCACCTGCTGCTGTAAAGCCAACACATCTTTGGCCACGGAAACTCTCGAACGGGAAACATTGTTTTTCTGTCCAAATTTCCAGCTGATGCCCGCATTCACCATATTTTCTCCGCCGGCGAAGGATCCTCCGATACTAAACATGGTGTCTTCATTGGGGCGATAATAAGCACCTATAGCAAAGGCATTTGCATTTTTATAATTTCCATACCCGGCCGCAAAATCCCATTTGTTGTCCGGGTCAAAATCCAGAGGATGGAGTCCGGCCAAGGCGGCAGCACCGGCACCTACCCGATTTACCCGATCGCCCAGAACGGATATATTCTGGTTTGTAGCGGCAAGCTGGCTGCCGTTCACTGCATCCGTGGACCCGGGTGCCACGGTTCCAGGTGCCACTCCCTCTATTTTGTTGCCGCCCATATTGATATTGCCATCCTGAATGGTGATGGTGCGGCTATTGTCATTTGTCTGGATGACCACGCCGCTGTGATTGATGGTCGTATTGCCGGACTGGAAGGTATCACTGTTGACAGTCTTTGCTGTAATCGTCGTGGCCTCAATACTGTTGATGCCCTGGAGATTCCTGGCAAGCCTGACCTGCAATGCGGCGTTATCGCCATCCTGCGAAGCAACGACACCGATGTTATTGCCATCAGAATATTCCGTCGCGCCGCCGTAAACTTTGACGTTGTTGTTCAGCTTCACTGCTGCACTGCCGCTGTCCCCGCTGTACTTCATGCCATCATCGAGCGTAGCTACCGTATGCCCATCTGATGCAACGCGATGAATTTCCGTGCCATCCACACCGTTGACCACGCCGTCGGCTTGCACGGATGTCTGCTTCTCTCCATCCTTGAAGGTCAAACTTCCCTGCTGCCCATCCGTCACAACGGATTTCGTTCCGTCCTGACTGGTAATAGTCAGTTTGCCATCCTTTCCATCATCCCCTGTGCTTCCGATCGTCACATCATGACTGAGGGATATATCGTAGTTGGCGCCGGCATCCTCCGTGGCATCTGTTTTTTTGAGAACGAGATTTCCTGTTTCCGTATGGTCGTTTACAGAAACCGTGGTATGAGTTTTCGATACCTGATCTATTTTCTGATTGACACTGTCTATCTTTGTATTTACATTGGATTCCACCTGATGGAGCTGATCTTCGGTAGCTCCCTGCCCGGAAATATATGTGCCTTCCGACCAGGTCTTATTGGTCAGCCCATTCACAGTTCCCTGTCCGTCCTGATTGATGGTGATTCCGCCGGCTGTGACACTTCCATCGCTGCTGTCGAGTTTGACCTGGCTGTCACCCGTACCAACCGTCACTGTGCCTTCACTGCCCTTGATATTGATCTGCTTATCCCCTTCGCCGAGGGTAACATCTGTAGCAAGATCCACAATGTATTTCATATTGCCGTCCTGGTCTTCACTTCCCTGGACGGAAATATTCTGAGATCCAGCTTCCACGATTGTTTCTCTGCCTGCCAGCGCCCGTACTTCCTTCAGCTGCGCGACATTCACAGCGTCCGTATCTTCGTACCCTGCCGCAACTCCCGTTATCTGCCGGGTTACATTATTTTCCGGGTCTCCAATGGCAATCGCACTTTCAGTAGAACGCCAGACAGAATCCGTTGCGGTGCTTTCCTTCCCAGTCTTTACATCATAGCCGGAATGCTCAAGATAATCAGCGCCTTGTCCAGCCTCGCGATCTGCAACGGAATAGCTGCCCAGAGCGATGGAATTATCGGTTTTCGCCCAGGATTCCCACCCGATTGCCGCAGAATTGCTGCCGCCTGAGAAGGATTTTGTATCAGAAGCTACATCCTCCACACCGGTTTTACCGCCCAGGGCCGCTAATGAGTTATGGCCGCCGGCAATGCTGACATCCCCGAATGCTGTAGAATAGTCGCCATAAGCTTCACTCTCGTCACCCCAGGCCGTTGCATCCATTCCTGCCGCAATGGTATATTCACCCCAGGCCGTTGCCCGTTCGCCAGAAGATACGGACTCCATGCCCCAGGCTGTTGCATTTTTCCCGGATGCTATTGTCTCCTCACCCCAGGCTGTCGCATTGTCTCCGGAAGCTGCGCTGCCGTCACCCCAAACCGTTGCCTGGTTCCCTGATGACACCGTATTTTTCCCGAAAGCAGTATTATTTTCAACTGTCTCAAAATCTCCCTCGATTGTCTGATAGGCTATAAATCCTTCTGTAGGAGTTGTGGCAATAGAAAGAGAACCATCGGCATTTACCGTTGCCTTAAACTGTTGATATCCTTTTCCAGCCACATATCTCATGACATATCCATTGCCGTCCTGCCCAACACGTATGGTTTGCCCATTGTATACAACAGGTACTCCCTCCGCATCTGTCAGGAGCTGAATGCCATTTCCATTCACATAAATGTCCTGATTTCCAGATTTTTTTATATAGGCAGTTGCACCGTTGGCAAAATATTCAATTTTATAATCTGCCGTTGTGTGATCTCCCCAGGAAGTAGAATTGTTGCCGTTCGCCGTAGAATAAAATCCGAAAGAAGTAGCAAATTCTCCGTTGGCATTCGATCTGCCAAAAGCTGTGGACGCATATCCGGCAGCAATGGTATCTTCAATGCCCCATGAAGTAGATGCCTCTCCTGTGGCATGAGTGTACTGTCCCCAGGCTGTTGCTTCATTTCCTGATGCCAGGTTTTCCGAGCCCCATGAAGTAGCATTTTCGCCTGAAGCTACATTTCTGTCCCCCCAGGCCGTAGAATTTTCACCTTCTGCCACACTGTGATTGCCCCAGACAGTGGATCCCTCTCCTGAAGCTTCATTTCCCTGCCCCCAGACCGTAGACCGATCCCCGCTGGCTACATTAGTATACCCGCCAGTTCCGCCGAAAGCGACTGCATTCTCTCCGCTGGCTGTATTATTCAAACCAAAAGCAATTGAGTTTTCTCCGCTGGCTGTATTATTCAAACCAAAAGCGACGGAGCTTTCACCGGAAGCCAGATTTTTCCTCCCAAATGCCAGGGAATTATCGCCGATTGCCAGATTATTCGTACCGAAAGCCACGGTATTTTTTCCGGCAATATCCTTGTCAGTCAACAGTTCCCCATAGACCTTCTCAAAAGCGACAGGGTCCTGCTCCTTAAGATAGTTTACTTTAACAGAACCATCCGCCCTTACGGTTGCCTTATAGACGTTGACCTCGCCCCAACTTTCTCTGACAATATAAGTTTGCCCGTCTTCTCCCACAAGGACTGGCAGACTGCCGCTGAAGCACGGTGTCCCGTCCGCCTTTGTATATATTTTTAGTCCATCCAAAGTGGCATAAGCAGTTCCCTCACTCGTCTTATACTGAAAGTATGAAGCACCCTTGTCAGTCGTTTCCGGAGTGATTCCAGTATAATTTCTATCCCCAAAAACAAGAGAACCAACTCCGCCGGCCACATTTCCCTCGCCTATTGCTGCGGAATAATCTCCTTTTGTTTCTGCACCTTTTCCGATAGAGATGCTGTATACGCCACCTGCGATGCTGTTCTGGAAAACTGTTCCCCCCGTCCCGGATAAATCTGTTTCTGCGGAGACTATATTTCCTTTTCCATCCACAAGAATTGTATATGGTTCTGCCGCCTCGACAGCAGGAGCTGTCATACTCATTGCAAGAAATGCCGCCAGAGATATGGCCCTGATGGACACACTTCTTTTTTTCTTGTGACTGGTGCCCGCTAATTCGCTGACCACTACATAGCTGTTTTTCACCCTGCTCCAAATGACCTGATATACTTTGTTCATAGTCTTCCCCCTTTTTAATAAAATTGCCTTTGTTAAAAAGTTTTTTCGTGCCGGCCAAAAATAACCTGACAGTGAGCGCACTCCATCTATAAACCAGGGATCCTGATCAAGATTCAGAAAGTTCAAATTACTGGGACGATACCAGTCCTGGAAACAAACAGCATATAAAATTCACTGACATGATACTGGCTTACTCTGCGCTGTATAATATTCGGAAGTTCTTTATATGTTTATTAATATAGTGTTTATTAATATAGCATAAATGTCCCCCCTCCACAAGATATTTTTTAACAATCTACTATATTTTTATTAGTAATTTATCTATATTTAAAATTATTTTATAACTCGATTTCTGTACTGTCCCGAAAATCATTCCAACTGTAAACAACCGGCAATAATCCGGTTTCCAGCTGATCTGCATCGCATCTGCATTCCTGTACCGAATTCATTTGGCCGGCTGCTGTCATAAAACCACAGCAGGAACTGCCTGCCGTGGTTCTTTTCATTTCCGCACAAATACCTCCAGCAAAGCTCTGCCTGGCAGGTCGGTTTCTGTAATATTTTTAACATTCTCTTGCTCTAATGGATACGTGCGTCCCCATACCTGAAGCAATCTCTTTCCAGTATCTGGATCCTTTCAGTTCCTTTATGTAACTATTAGTCCAGTCGGTTCTTTTTTACTTTTTCCGAGCTTCTTTGCACTGCAGATCAACTCTGATCATGTTCAGCCATTGATTTACAAATTATAGGTTCTTTTTACAATAAATAAATCAATGATTAGTTCTAGAATTACACCTGTCTTAAAACTTTTGTCTGTGGACTCCCGTTCGATACTACAGAAACTGTGTTACTTTCAAGACAATAAAAAAAAACTCATAGAAATGGGTGTGTCTGATACCCTGAACTCGAAAAAACCGCTCTGCATTTCCTGCAAAGCGGCTTCTTTTATGCCTTGATTTCCGTCCCGTCTTGAAAGACCACGGTTACATTCTCTTTATCTTTTACTATCATTTTATCGACCAGGGCACACCAGAGTGAATGGTCAAATTCGGTGAGCAGGTTCTTCCGACCTTTCAGTTCCTGAATGAACCGTCCAAGCTGCTCATTCCGATCCTGGCGGTTTTCAATCTTCTCACACAGTTGTTCGTACTCAGTTTTCATTGCATCATAGCGGCTGATGATTTCATCGTACTGTTTTTGATATTCTTCCTGGTTCTGCGCCACACGCGCATTTCGTTCTACAGCATTCTGGGCCATTTCCACTAGGAGGCTGATTTCCTTCTGCATGGCATCCCGTTTGGTTAGAAGGTCTCCGTTATCACAGATCACCAGCCTAGCATCCTCGATGGTTTGGATGATCTCATCCTTCTCTGTAATCATCTTGTTCATTGCCCGGACAAAGTACATCTTGATTTCCTCTTCCGTCAGATGTGGTGTCCTGCATCCAGTCTTGTTGCGGAACTTGTTGTTGCACTGATAAATGATCCTGCGGTACTTGTCATTGGAATGCCAGACCTTCGCACCGTACCATCCTCCGCATTCAGCACACTGGATTTTGGTGGAAAAGATGCTGGTACCACTAAAGTACTTCCGTGCTTTATTTCTACGTTTCAGTTCCGCTTGCACCATTTCAAAGGTCTGAGGTTCAATAATGGCTTCATGGTCATGCTCTACATAGTATTGGGGGACTTCCCCTTCGTTGATTTTCGTTTTCTTTGTAAGAAAATCAACCGTATAGCTTTTTTGTAGAAGTGCATCTCCCTTGTACTTTTCGTTTTGAAGGATACTGTAAACCGTACGTGCACTCCATTTGGATTTTCCTCCTGGGGTTTTAAGTCCTCGTTTTGTTAGTTGCTTGGCAATAGTTGTTGTTCCCAAGCCTTCTAGGAATAGCTTGTAGATGAGCTTGATCGTTGTTGCTTCTTCTGGTACAACTACTAGCCCACCGTTCGGGCCTTTCTTGTATCCCAGGAAACGGCTGTAAGCGACGCTGACTTTGCCATCGGCAAACCGCTTCCTATGACCCCAGGTGACATTTTCTGAAATACTCCGGCTTTCTTCCTGGGCCAGGGAACTCATGATCGTCAGGAGCAATTCTCCCTTGCTGTCGAAAGTCCAGATATTTTCCTTTTCAAAGTAGCACTCTATTTTGTGTTCTTTTAATTTCCGAATAGTGGAAAGGCTATCGACGGTATTTCTAGCAAACCGGCTGACCGACTTTGTGATGATCAGGTCGATTTTCCCGTCCAGGGCATCTTTGACCATCCGTTTGAACCCATCCCGATGACGAGTGTTGGTGGCGGAGATGCCTTCGTCCGTGTACATACCCACGAAGTCCCAATCGTCCCGTCCTTTGATGTAGTTCGTGTAATAGTCCACCTGGGCTTCATAGCTGGTGATCTGATCATCATGATCTGTGGAAACCCGGGCATACCCTGCTACTTTCCGTTTCTTCTTGCTGTTGATGGGTGCTGCTGTAAACCGATTGATGGTAGCCGGGATTGCTCTTACTGTTTTTGCCATCGATTATCTTCTCTTTTCCATTCTTTCTTCAATTCCATGATTTTTGCTTTAGCCTCCGGATCCTTGCGCTTTATGACTTGTATGATTTCACTCATATAGGCTCGATACGCTTTGCTGTGACGGTATCCTCGTTTTCTTTCTTTGTATTGCCTGGTTTCAGTATGGCCATCTTTGAAATGAAAAGTTACCTCTCCATTCAGGATGACCGCCTTTTCCAGAAGTTCGTCCATTTTTCCTTCATCAAATGTATCCATACCCAGCACGGAAGCTGTCAGTTTCTTCATAGTACTGTCTTTGACGGCCTCATTGCCACATGTACCAATACAACGCCAGTACCGTTCCTTTTTCCCATCCACATAGGTGGTTTGCTGGCTCCTGTAATTTTCTCCACAGTGCCCGCATTTGATGAAGCCTGTGAACTCATTGAATGCTTTTCGGTTGGGATTCGTGCTTTTTAGCTTATGTCTTTCTGCCCATTCCTTCCTGCGTTCACTTGTCCAGTAATCCTTCCGTGCATTGGAAACCCACTGCCGGGTAATCTTCGTTCCATCTTTCATGTGAAATACCATCACATGATGTTCCGGAACCACAATTATATCAACCTGATTCAGGAAGACATTTTCATCGAATTCGGAAAGCCCCAGGACTTCTGTGCATTCCTTGACTAGGACTTTCTGTGGGATAGCTCCCTTAGAACGGCAGGTTCTTCCTCTCTCTTTATGGGAAATACAGGTCCAGCAATCCTTATTTTTCCGTTTACTGCGAATATGCACAAAACTCTTCCCGCAGATTCCACACCTGATTTTGGTGGTAAAACAGCAGGTATCGATGGACCAGTTTGCCAAAGCCCCCAGTTCCCGCCGTCTTTCCCTTTCTTCCTGTACCTTTTTATAGGTTTCCATGGGGATAATGGCCTCATGTGTATTTTCCACAAAATATTGTGGGAGTTCTCCATGATTGATTTTGGTTTTTCCGGTGATGGGGTCTGCCGAATAGGCTTTCTGGAACAATAGATTACCGGTGTAAGTAATATTCTCTAAAATTCTCCGGACGGCTGAATTCCCGAAATGTTTCCCATTAAAGGATTTGATTCCCATTTCTTCCAGCTGCTTTTCCGTAGTCTCAGCGGACATGCCTTTTAAGAAGTTGTCATAAATGAGCTTTACAACAGACGCTTCCTTGGGCTCAGGGACAAGCTGATCTCCCTGCCAACGGTATCCATAGATTCGAAACCGTCCATTAGGAATCCCTTGTGCAAAACGTTTTCGGGTTCCCCATTTTACATTTGTACTAATGGAACGGCTCTCTTCCTGGGCAAAGGATGCCAGGATGGAAAGCATTAGTTCGCCGTCACCGGTAAGAGAGTGAATATGCTCCTTCTCGAACTGAACCTCTATTCCCAGGTCTTTCAAATGCCGCACCGTCGTTAAGAGGTCTACCGTATTCCGGGCAAAGCGCTGGATGGACTTTGTAAGGATAATGTCAATCTTTCCTGCTTCGCAGTCCGCCAGCATCTGCTTGAACCCTTTTCGCTTGTCGATAGTGGTTCCGCTGATACCATCGTCTGTGTAGACTCCGGCAAATTCCCATTCCGGTTTTTTCTGGATCAGGCCGTTATAGTAGCTGATCTGAGCCGATAAGGAATGGTTCATCCGTTCCGACTCCACGGAGACCCGGGCATAGGCTGCCACTTTTTTTCTCCGCGTGATGGTTGGCATGGGCCGACTGACCCGCGTGATTTTCTTCATTGTATCAACTCCTTTTGCTACTATTACTCACTCTGAACCGGATTTATAGCAAGTCGATATCTGCTAATAATGGGCCGATTAGAGGACAATATTTATTCCGGATCTGCCGTTCGGCTTTTCCGTATTCAGCTTTTGTAATCAAACCCTTCTGGAGCATTCCCCTGATGAAATGCATGGCGGCCAGGTATATCTTCTCCTGCTTCAACTGCTTAGCGTCCATCCTGGCCACCTCCGAACCTGTCTTTTACATAGCAAGTGTGGGAGCAGTATTTGCGCTGCCCGTTCCCGTAGACAATGAATGTCTCATGACAGCAAGGGCATTCCAGCTTTCGTACAATCCTATGGTTCACCTTGTCACGATGGCTATTCCACCAGGCCATCCGGCAGGCATCGGAGCAGAACTTTTTCTCCTTCCGTTTGTCGTTCTGCTCAATAGGCTGACCGCATTGCAGGCAGTGATGGGCTTGTTCCGTTTCCGGCTCCTTGAGGGATAAAGGGTGTCTGCGGCAGTAGGATTTGACGGTATTCTCCGACATGCCTGTTTCTTTGGCGATTTTCCGATACCCGACTCCCTGGAGCCGCAGTTCCCGAATCTGTGCTTTCTGTATATCGTTCATGAATAAACACCTCCTGCTTACTAGCCACGGCAGGAGGTGTTTTCTGACGGTTTCGTTCAATCTTTCTGATAAAATTCACATTCATACCCATCCGCCCGGAGGATCAGCCCTTCCGCCCAGGGAGGGGTCCGGCCCATCTGCTGGCAGATGGCATCCACGCTCACATCCTTGCTGCACTCGATAATCAGTTCGTCATGGACGTGGCCCACAATGGCACAGCACCGGAGGGTCTGCATGGCATAGCAAAGAATATCCCTGGCCGTTCCCTGGACGATATTTTCCACGAACTTGGGCCCATAACTTTCCAGCCGCTCCCACTTCTTGGTGGCTCCGATGCCTTCATAGGTCACGGATTCCCCACCGAATTGATTCTCCCCGATCCGGGGCTTCACATAGGAAAGCCGGCGGCCGCTGGGGAGCTCTATGAATAGCATGCCGCTCTGGCAGAGGAACCGGATGTTATTCACCCAGACGGGGATCCGCTGCTTGATGGCAGTTTTCACGGCCCCATCCACCTGCCACCAGAAATCCACAATGTGAGGATTGGCAGATCGCCAGGATTGGACCAGGGGCCCCAGTTCTTCTTCCGGGATCCCCATCTCAATGGCTCCCATGGCCTTTAGTGCCCCAACGGACCCGCCATAGCCACAGGCCAATTCCGCAATCTTCCCCTTCTGGCGCAAATCCCCGTTCACCCCGTGTTTCACCACGGGCACTCCAAACATCTGGCTGGCTGTTGAGCAGTAGATATCCTTCCCGGCTGCAAAGGCTGCGGATTTCCACTTCTCCCCAGCCATCCAGGAAATGACCCTTGCCTCAATGGCCGAGAAGTCCGAGACCACAAACTTCATCCCCTCACGGGGCACAAAGGCGGTCCGAATCAGCTGGGACAGCACATCCGGCACAGAATCGTAGAGCAGCTCCAGAGCCTCGTAGTTTCCCTGGCGCACCAGCTCCCGGACTTCTGAAAGGTCCGGCAGATGGTTCTGAGGAAGATTTTGCAATTGTATGTGCCGCCCCGCAAACCGTCCAGTACGGTTCGCCCCGTAGAACTGGAACATGCCCCGGGCCCTGCCGTCCTGGCAGGCAGTCATCTCCATAGCTTGGTACTTTTTCACCGAGGACTTGGCCAGCTTCTGCCGCAGCTGCAGCACACTTCTTAACGGTTCCTGGGCCGTTTTTAGCATCTCCTTCACCTGCTTCTTCCCCAGGGAATCCGACTTTAGACCACGGGCTTCCAGCCATCCCAGCATCTGGAGGACGGAGTTGGGATTCTCCAATCCGGTCTTTTCCTTTAGAGCGGCCATCAGGCTCTCCCGGCTTTTGGCATCCATGGCCACTGCCTGCCGGGCCAGCTCCAGATCAATGGCAATCCCCCGGTCGTTGATTTCCTGGTCCTGGTGGTATTCTTCCCACACCGTGTCCGGCACCGGATATTTCTGCAGCCGCTGTTGGATGGCCATTTCCACTTCCACATCCCGCTTGTTGTAGCTTTTGAAGATGGCCCACTTGTCCGGAGCATGACAGGGAAGGTTCCGGGTACGGCCACCGTTGGTCTTGGTTTCCTTACAAGGAACACAGAAGTAACGGATCAGTTCTCGGCCTTCCTTAATCTTCTGGTTGTCCAGATTCAGCACAGCCCCTACCCCTCCCAGGGAAAGAGGCAGCCCCATATAGGCGGACCAGACCATGGAGCACTTCCATCCTGCGGGATTGAGGAACCGGGCACACTCCATAGAAAGGGGATGCTGATCATGGAAGGGATCCAGGCTCCTACCCAAGTCCGTAAGATACCGGGACAGACACACCCGTTCGAAATTGGCATTGAAGGCCCATTTGGTGACGGTTTCATCGGTAAGGGCATCCAGGATTTCTTCCGGGACCGTTTCCCCCTGAGCCAGATCAATGACCTGCACGGGACCGCCATCTACCGCATAGCCGAAAAGGAGGATTTCAAAGTCCGGGGATTCTGCGTACTTGTACACGCCGCACTTGGCCAGGTTCACGTCACTATAGGTTTCAATATCGATACTGATTGTTTTCATTAGTTTCACCTCGAGAAAAGCGGCGAAGCACAAGGCCCCGCCGCCACCATTTACCAATTCTTATTTCCGAAAGGATTCCATTTGTTTGCGATGATATTCTGCTTCCCGTTCTTCCCGATTCCGGGCCGCAATTTCATCCCGCTGGTCCTTTTTGATATCCGTGTAGATCATGGCCACAAAGAAGCCGCCAACACACAGGGCAACCAGACAGTACAGACAATCCAGAATCAATTTCAAAACATTTTCCATTATTGTTCCTCCTTAGTCCAGGAAATCATCATCGTCTGCCGTAGCAAAGTCGTCTTCTGCCCGGGGTTTTCCGCCCAGAGGTTCCCCATCACGAATCTTCTGCAGGTTGTTCAGGCCGCAGGCAATGCCCTTGTTGCCGTTGGAGTTGAAGGCGTAGAAGTTGATGGAGGCTCTTCCATAGACCCCACTGTACACTTCAGACCGTTCCAGAATCTGCTGGCAGGAAGAATCTACGATGCCGGGCTTTGTGGCAGAATTGGCATTAATGAAGTAGCTGTCCTTGTAGGTATCATCCCCAGGCCGTTCCAGATCTCCGTCACGGAGCGGGTTCTTGATGGTTTCCAGCTTCGGCACAATGCGGCCGTTTCCTTTGAGCTTGCCCTGTCCTTCCTCGTAGGCAGCCTGGATTGCCGCTTTCACCTTTTCCACGGTCTTCGTATCAGACTTGGGGATGATGAGGCTCACGCTGTACTTGGGGGTTCCTCCGTTGATGGATTTGGGTTCCCAGACGTTGGCGTAGGACCAGCGGGTATTTGCTCCGGTAATGACTTTGCAAGGGTTTACATAATGTTTCATTGTTCGTTCCTCCTTAATTTTCACTGCTAAAATCTTCTGCCGCGGTATGCATAGCCGGGCGTTTATCCGATTCCGGTACCAAGACCGGTTTGCCTTGGGGCTTTTCAATGAGGCCGGACAGAAGTTCATCAAACCTCCGTTTCCCCAGAAGGCGGGTCAGGGCCGTGATGCCCATGAGTTTCTTTTCGTAGGGAGAGTATCCGGCTTCTTCCACTTTGGCGGCCACCGCATCGTCATCTACATAACGGCGATTGGAGCGCCCTTCCACCAGTTTCCAGCCAGCCCATGCCTTACCGGAAAGAGCCTGCTGCAAGGCATATTCCTTAATATCTCCCACCCAGGCTACAAGGTCATCGGCCTTTTCCAGCACTGCTTCCACTTCTGCGTCACAGAGAGTAGATGGCATGGCGAAGTCGTACCTGGCAAGTTCCAGGTTATACTCTGCCCGTTTCCGGCAGGTGGCTCTGATCTTACAGAACCGGCAGTGCTCACCGGCTTTGTACTCCCCTTCCCCTTTAGCCGCCAGAGCAGCCGTGGGTTTGAGGATTTTCTCCGCCCATTGGAGCAGGTCGCCTTTGGTCATTTCGTAGGTGCTGACATTATCCCGTCTTGGCTGGAAGATGGTCATGGAGACCTTTTGGATATCGTAAATCCCGTCGAAAAGCTCCAGTGCCCCCAGGGCATAACACATCATCTGGGGATTCTTCTCCGCACTGACTTCCACACCAAGCCCGTGCTTGTAATCGATGACGGTCAGGGTATCGTCCGCCACAATGACACAGTCTCCTGTACCGAACCCATCCGGCACCCATTTCGAGAAGTCCAACCGCTGTTCTACAAGGACGATGGGATCCTTGCACTCTTTCTTTGCTTCCGCAAGCCGCTCCATGACGAATTGGGCATAGTCGTCCGTGCATTCAGCCATTTCCTCGCTGTAATAGTCGAGGGTCCCCGTAGGGTTCTGGGCCTTCCTGCCCAGGGCTTCCTTCACCTTGTATTCGCAGAGAGTATGAGCATCCGTACCCTCCCGGGCAAAGTCGCTTGTGGTATCCGGCCGCTTAGCACACTCCAACGCGGAAGGCGGGCAGGCCAGCCAGCGGTAGCTGGACGAGGCGGAAAGAATCGCATGCTGCTTATCCGGCATGGCTGATCCCCTCCAATTCCTTCATGAAGGCTTCGTAGTCTTCCGGCTTTACACTGGAGAGTTTTTCCGCCCCATATTTTTCGATGAGGGCTTTCACTTCTGCCGTGAATCCCTGGCGGGACTTGTCAGCCGCCACTTTCCGGACTTCTTCAAAGGAAAGGGCCTTCCGCTCTGGAACCACCTTTTCCGATTCTGCTGTTCTATTGTTCATCTCGTTTTCCAGAGCTTCTACAATCCGCAACAGGGTCTTTGTGCAATTGGCCATTTCGTTCGCCAGATTTTCAAGATTGTCCTTCGTCACCTTAGTTTCCTCCTTCGTTAATTTCCCTGATGGCCAGTTCCTCTACGGAGTCGCCTGGCACGATGATGGTTACTTTTTTCTTCCCGCCCAGCAGAAACCGTAGGATCCGTTCCCGCACGGACACAGACCGCACGGCAGCAATATGTCCATTACCCTTTGCCGCTGAAACGCTGATGCTTACTCTTTGCTTCATGGCTTTTCCTCCTTCCTGAGGGTTGGTATCGTTTTCCCCTCCACTCTTTAGCCTTGGGAGAGTGGATTTTCTGACGGTTTCCAAAAAACTTTAATTTTTTTCTGGCATATAAAAAGCCGGTATGAGAAGCTACTATGGCTCCCATACCGGCTAAGGTTTTTTGATCGATCTTGAGACAAAAAAATAAGAGGCCCGTCACTTGGACGTTCCTCTCTTGATAGCATCTACCTTTTCCTGTTTAGACCGAAAATACTTCTCTTCCCCGACTTTCCGAGCATCAATGGCATCTTCCAACTTGTCATAATACCCCAAGGGAATCTGTTTTCGGTTCACCATGATGTACGCATAATACTTATGCATATTTTCCCGCCAACAAACTCCTGTATGCCCGGATCGGCTGTTCCGACTAACTTTCTTGTCCAGATACCGGAGCGCTAATCCCTCCTGATGAATCCGGCCCATAATTTCCTGGCCTTTTTTCTTGCCTTCCTGTTGCCCCTGGCTAAGGTTTTCTGCACGACGGCACCCACAGGAACGACTATGACCATTAACCAGGTCCATAATGATGACTCTTTTCTTTTTCCCGCAGATGCACTGAACCAGAGCCGTTCTCTTCTCATTCTTGTTTTTTCTGGATTCAGGGTCCAAAACTGTCCAGTATCCAAACTTTTGTCCTTTGTACAGTTTATTTTTGATGGGGTGAAAATTCTTTGGTGTACGCAGATATTCCTGGACAGCTTCATCATTCACGACCCAGCCAGCAGAAGTACGGATTCCTTTGAGCCGGCCTGCCCGGAGCAAAACTCTGATATATGCTCCTGTACAGCCTAATTGTTTTCCAATCTCATCGGCTCGACTCATTAGGACCTCATTTTTCAACACTGCGAAATACTGGGAGCAGAGTTTTAATCTTCTTAGTCCAGCCTTACTGCTCTACAATTCCATTGTCCGTCCGAATGGATTTATAGATCTCAGGAATGAATAGACCAATGGTCTCCTGTTTTAAATCCTTATTCTTCAGGAGCAGCGTAAAGAAGTCCCTGTTCTGTTCGATGCCCTTTACCAGGGCTTTATCCAGATTATCATAGAAGGCAAGTTCAAAATCTTTTTCACTATTGTTCAATGCAGTTTTCTTGATAAAATCTGAATTCATCATAAGATCCCTAATCTGTAATACAGCCTTCACCGCCGCATCGTTATCATAGTCTTTCCCCATGCGGAGGTTGATTTCAGCTATAATCTGGGACAGTTTCTTCTTTTTAGTTTCCGGCAAGTCTAATTCATCACCTTTAGGAAGCCGGACAACTGGTGAGGACGACTGTTTCCCCCCTGTATGTTCGCCTGTCTTCTTCTGTATGAAATTCGAGATTCGTACCTTTCCTTTGAGGTCAAACCCTTCACCAGTGTCTCCAATTCGGAGATAGTGTGTGAGGTAATCCACGAAAACATACATCTTGTAAAGGTCGTGGTCCTCCAGATTGACGATTTGCATCAAGAATTCGTAGAAGCGCTTGAAGTGACGCAAGCGGATAGAGAAGCGTTTCTGGTCCTTTTTGTCTAGCGTATCGAACCGTTTCTTGACCCGGCCGAAGCAGTTGATTAGCTTAGCCTGTTCTTTGGTCGTGATGCCTCGAGCGCGCTTTTTGAAGATGATATCAAATGCATCGTCCACATCTTCCGGATCGATGAGGTTTGCGGCGTTGATTTCTTCCCGAAGCGTGTAGATGTGCTGCGGAGTCATATCGGAGGCCAGGAAGGTAGTCGTATAGAACGGTGCAAAAGCCTTCCGCATGTCGTCATAGGAATTAACGAAATCGAGAACGAATACTTGTTTGTCATAAGGCGGGCAAATGCGGTTCAAGCGGGATAGCGTCTGAACGGCATTGACGCCATTTAACTTCTTCATGACGTACATGGCGCAGAGCTTCGGTTGGTCGAACCCTGTCTGATACTTGTCGGCAACCAGGAGGACGTTGTAGTTATCCGAATCGAAAGCGTCCGGGAGCTGATTCTCTTTCATGTTATTCATGGCCGGTTCCGAATACTCGGTGTCGTCGTCCGGAAGTTTTACCTTGCCGGAGAAAGCAACCAGGGCATGGATGTCGGCATAGCCTTTACGGGTAACGTATTCCTCCAGTTTCTGGCGGTATGTTACGGCAGCCTGACGAGAGTTAGTAATAACCATGGCCTTGGCTCGGCCATCCAACATGTCCATGACCTTCTGGTGGAAATGCTCAATGATAATCTCAATACGCTGCTCCACGTTTGTTTCATGCAGCTCGGCGAAACGAGCGATTTGCTTCTTAGCGGCCGAGGATTTTAGCTGAGGATCGTCGGCGATCTCCTTGTCCACCTTGTACATGGTTTCATAGGTGACGTAATTCTGCAGAACATCCAAGATAAAGCCTTCCTCGATGGCCTGCCGCATGGAATAGAGGTGGAACGGTGCATAGTGACCGTGTTCATCCGGCCGGCCAAACATGCGGAGCGTCGTTGCCTTCGGAGTGGCAGTAAAGGCGAATACACTGAGGTTTTGGGGCTTCCCAGTCTTTGCTAACTGCTTCGTCACAAAGTCTTCCGCATCGTCTGCATCTGTACCACCACTGGAGAGAGAGTGCATAAGGGTGATCATATCCTTGCCGGATGTCGAGGAATGAGCTTCATCAATGATGACGGCAAAATGATGGTCTCCCAACCCCTTAACGGTATCGACAATGAACGGGAACTTCTGGATGGTCGTGGCAATGATTTTCGTGCGGTGCTGGAGTTCAAAGGCTAAGTCTTTGGATGTGCATTTGTCATCCATCACCTTGATCTGCCCAATCTTGTGGTCCATATTAAGTAGCGCCGCCTGAAGCTGCCGGTCTACGACGACTCGGTCCGTAACAACAATGACCGTATCGAAAATGATGTGGTCTTCATCATCATGGAGCGAAGTCAATCGGAAGGTCAACCAGGCAATACTGTTGGTCTTCCCGGACCCGGCACTGTGTTCGATCAGGTAGTTCTGAGATGAGTGGTTCTCTTTAACATCAGCTAAAATCTTTCGAATGAGGTCAAGCTGATGATACCGAGGAAAGATCAATGTTTCTTTCTTTTTTTCCTTGCCAGTGTCATGATCTTTGACCGTTTTCTTTTCCACATAGATAAACTTGGAAAGAAGGTTTAGAATGGTGTCTTTTGTCCAGATGTCCTTCCACATATACGAAACGGCGTAATCTCCATCAATTATTGGATTTCCAGCGCCGGCGTTAATCCCTTCCCCCTTACCCTTGTTGAAGGGCATGAAGAAAGTGGAGGGCCCGCTCAATTTCGTAGCGACGTAGACTTCTTCCAGATCCATGGCGAAATTGGCAATACATCCGCTTTTCCAGAGGAACAGCCGATCCTTCGGATCCCGTTTCGTCCGATACTGTGTGATGGCGTTATGGTAGTCCTGCCCAGCCGCGTTGCACTTAAGTTCCACAGAAAACAGGGCCAGGCCATTCAGGAATAAGACAAGGTCAATCCGTTCCTCGGAAGATGCCCAGACTTCTTCCTCTACAGAAAAAATGTTGGCGTTACACTTCTTCACTAGTTCTGGGTTGAAAGACGTCGCCGGCTTGGTATACATCAGGTCCACATGCCTACCGTTGACGTAGAGGCCGTTCTTGAGAACTTCGATGAGGCTTCCGCCGGGTTTAGTAATCTCGTTGTTGATGAGGTTCAGGATTGTCGCTTCCGTCTTTTCCTTATAGACCTTACGAAGCTCAGTCATGACGTCCGGTTGAGTGTCATCCAGAAACCGAATGACGAAATCCGGGTCCATAGCCTTCGTCATGTCGAAGGTAGCACTGTTGACGTTCCCCTTCTCGGTCGAAGAGTCAGTTCGATCGAGAAACCCGTTATGCTGTACGAGATAATCACGGATATAGTGCTGGTATTCCTTTTCAGATAACACTTCGTTCATGCAGACGGCACCTCCTTTTTACCTGTTACGTATTCATAAATCAAGGACTTCTTGTAGGTATCCAGATTGGCAAGCAGCTCCTGCTTTTTCTGAATGATGGAATCTATCTTGGAACACTTGGAATCAAGGTAATCGGCAATGCGCTGCTGTTCATAGATAGGTGGAACGATTACATTGGTACGAACTGCTTCGATTGCATTAATTGCTGGATAACTTACACCTGATGACTTAGCTTCAATTTCTGATATAAATGCGTCTTGTTGCACAGAATATTTTAGAAAATTAGGAATTATTTGTTCTTTGGCACGCAAAGTTAAATAACCAGTGGAAACCACTATAGGGTATACATTTTCTGGAATCTGTGCTGTAGCTTTTAAATACGTTCGAACTGTTGAAAGAATTACATCCCCTTTTTTTACAAGTCTTCTGGCTCTGGAGGGCGCCTTTGAGAATTTTAAATGTTGATAATTTTCTATTCCTTTTCCATAAGTTACTGAACCTATATCAACATAATCAAACTCATATTCACTATTTGTATTTTCAGGTAAAGTTTCATTGTTATAAGAGCACAGATATTTTAAAGGGCAAACTTTCCAATCCTTCGGTATTTTCCCAATCCACGGAATCCCGCTGTCCTTCATTTTCACATTCTTATTCAGGCCTTTGGTGACGGCTTCGGTAATGACGGACTGCTTGTACTGCTTTAGCGCTTCGATTTCAGCTTCCATATTCTTTTTGATGAAATCTATCCTGGCACACTTGGTGTCAAGAAAATCGGCAATACACTGCTGCTCTTGGACGGGTGGAAACGGTATATATGTATTTCCAAAATCAGTAAATGCAATATTTTTTCCATCACGCATGCTCATCGTATAAGAGTTCATTTTATTGATAAAAGTTTTCTCTTTGAAGAGGTATTTATAATAACCACGGTCAATTGGAGTAATTGGATAAAATACCTGATATGCAGGAGATACTACGCCCTCATATTCAGAGTATTCAAAGCCGCCCTGAAAGCTTCTGAGGCTAATACAATAATCCCCTTTATGAATAGTTTTCAACAAATGTAAATCGGTACTTTCTTTTAGCTTTACTGCGTTCATCCCAGATAATTCTTCATATTTTTTTTGAGGAATAACACCATAATTTTGTGTTGGAGAAAGAAGCTCTAAATTAATTTTATTGTCTTTCTGGTTTCGTTGTGTAAAAATGTATTTCCCCTTGATAAGTTCCCAGTTCTTTGGTATTTCACCAATCCACGGAATCCCACTGTCCTTCATCTCTCTCATTGGCATCACCTCATTTCTGAAAGAGTTCCTGCATTTGCTGGTTTGTTTCCGCTTCCAGCTTTTCGATTAATTCAGCCACCTTTTCACTGGGCTCCGGCTGCTGGTACTTATAGAAGTACCGGGTAAAGGGAATCTCGGCTCCCGTCTTGATGACGGGCTTCTTTTTCGAAAGGTCTTCCTCGAAGAAGGCTTTCGCATCGGGCACATGAGGCAGAACTTCCCGTTCCATATAATCGTCGATACTCTCTTCGATGCAGACATCTTCCAGGTCCTTCGTATCGCTATCGTATAAGATATTTCCTTTCTTATCATGCTGGATTTCGGCTTCCTTATCCATCACCGAAAGGCCGTCCATGACACGTTCTATGTCTTTCTTAGCCAGGATCAGTGGGGCCAGAATTCCTGTAATCACCGGCTTGAAGGCGTCCGGAGACATGTATTTTTCGTTTGTTTCGTGATTTCTCAGGAAGGTAATCACAGAAGCAAACTCATTCTTGCGGTCCTTGCTTTCAAGGTTCTGGAGCCGCTCTTCCGTAATTCCATAGCTCCGCTGGAGCGGCTGCATGACGGCGTATTCCCGGTAGATGAATTCCGTGTTCCGGTGGATCTGGGACAGCTCATTTTCTTTGAAATCTGCATAGAGGCGGACGATCCGTTCCCGGTCTTCGGCCGTGAATTCGCGGCGTTTGTTGCCGACCGATTTCCGGAGCGGGTGGAAGATGTTCGTCGCGTCGATGAGCTGGATTTTCCCCTGGCGTTCCGGCCGCTTATTCTTTGAGAGGATCCAAGCGTAAGTGGCGATTCCGGTGTTGTAGAACATATCGGTCGGCATGGCGATGATGGCTTCCAGCAGGTCGTTTTCCAGGAGCCAACGTCGGATCTGGGATTCACCGGAAGAAACGCCCCCTGTGAAAAGAGGGGATCCATTTTCGATGATGGCTGCGCGGCCAACTTTGTCATCCAGCTTATTCACTGCCGACTGTATGAAAAGAAGTTGGGCATCTCCCGTACCGGGAAGCCCTGCACCCCAGCGTCCTTTAAAGCCTTTCTGGTATTCCTTAAGAACAGCTTGTTCCTGTCCAGTCTTAGCCTTTTTACCACCCCATGGCGTACCAAACGGTGGATTTTCCAGGCAGAATCGCATTTTACGATCCGGGAAACGGTCTTCCTTAAACGTATCGCAGCGAACAAAATTCTCAGCATTCTGTTCTTTAATAAGCATTTCCGCAAGTCCTACCGCATACGATACAGGCATGATTTCCTGGCCATAGAGATGGATGGTTGCTGAAGGATTCAGGGCATGTATATGTTCATAAGCTGTAGTAAGCATACCTCCTGTCCCTGCCGCTTGATCGATGACAGTGATGACCTTGTTATCCCCAAAGATATCATCACATCCTTCGGCAGTAAGGACGGAAACGAGCATACGGATGATATCGCGGCCCGTATAAAACTGCCCGGCGTCTACATTTTGAAAGAATCGCCCTATGAGGTTTTCAAAAATATAGCCCATACGGACAGAATCAAACCGTTCCGGAGAAAGGTCAAGCGTAGAAAAATCGTGGACCACACTAAAGAGACATTTTTCATTGTTCATCTTATCGATTTCATCGAAAACATGAAGACCGCCCTTCCCATTCTCAACATCCGTGCCAAAGAGGATTTCCTTGACATTAGGGGAAAATCCCTGGATGTATGATTTGAAATTTTCTGCCAGATGATCAGCATCGTTCAAAAGCTCTGCTAAATCAAACTTCGATTTGTTATAAAACGGGTACCCAGTTTTCTCGTAAAGTTCCTCGTCAGAAACATCTCCGTATTTTTCGATCAAATCAATGACTTTTTTCTTCGTAGGTGCCAGACTGCACTCAAAACGGCGGATAATAGTCATAGGAATAATTACATCACCGTATTTATCCGGCATGTATGCATTGCGAATGTTATTTGCGATGGACCAGATAAAATTGGAATCATCAACAATTTCACTGGAATTTTCCGGCGCGTTTAAATTAATATCCTGTATGCTCATTATGTCCTCCGCTAATGTTTTAAGTGTTTTCTATTATTTAAATTACTCACAATAAATTGGTTCAATCAAGTCAATGCTTTGCTTCGCCAATTTTCACTCTATCCCCATCATCCCCGCAAACCATCGGTACGTCTCGTCCATTTTCAATTCCTTTTCTCCCTGCATATACAGTTATTATAACATAGACAGTGTGCAAATTTTGGGACTGCAATAAAAAAGAACCGTGACGGGAGCTTCCCACCACGGTGTTCTTCATTTCCGCACCAAAGCCGCCAGCAGCACCGTCCCTATCCCATAGGCCAGGTTCCGCTGGGCCTTCAGCCGTTTCTGTGTCCTATTGTTTTCTTTCTCGTACGCGGCTAAGGATTCGTTGGCAATCCGCAAGGATTCTTCCTGCCTGATCGAGGTCCTCTCCAGTTCTTTCAACTGACTCCCGAGCAGACTGGACTGTTCCCTGGCTTTCTGCAATTCGTTCTGCGCTGCGATCAATTGCGTCTCCAATTCCTCCATGCGTTTCTTCTGCTGACTGGATTCCTTCTGTAATCTGCTGTTGATGATCTGCAGCTCGGTTGCCACTCAATATTTGATACAATTACACAATAATGCCCTTGTACCCTTGAATGATGCACCCTGGGGTGCAAAGCAAAATGCATCCCTGGGGAACCTTTTCTTTTAAAATTTGGTGACCGCATATAGAAAGATAATCAATCAATTAATACATATCATCTATAGAAATTGGATATCTGATTCCACAATATTATTGAAGTCGCCCGTTAACATTTTTCTTAGACCAGCATAAGTAATCCTTACAGGAATAACTTTAGAGCTGAATTCACTTTCTTTTGGATATGGATGAACTTCTGCATATTCAAGTGGGCCATAAAATTTTACACATAAGTATTTCTTATAGGCAAGCTCTTTAACAGAATGACTATCCATGATTTGCATAATAGTATCTCTATATTTTGAATCTTGTCTGGCATGAATAATCCAATCATAGGAAGCAATCATAAATTCTGTATCCTCACAAATCTCAATTTATCACTTTTCAACTTCGTAATACCCCTCTGCCTGGTTTTTGCCATAGTATTCCAAATCTGTTTACCGATGGCTTCCAGATTGTCTTTGTTCGTATAAGTATTAGTGATATTTGTCAACGAACGATTCATAGAACTCACTACGCTGGTTAATATCTTCAATGTTGGCATCAATAAAAGCCTGTAAGTCTTTTTTCATCATTTCAAACAGCTGGTGAGACTCTTCAGGATCTGTAAAGACCGTATGTACCATATCACCATACACCCCGCAAGTAATGGCATCATACGGATTGCACCGTTCCAGTGTGATACGGCATTGCCCCTTATACTCTTCATCATCTAAGATTACACCGCCTTCTGATCCAATTATATCTTTATGTAATATTTTCCACATTTTACACTCTCCAGCCGTCGTATATACTTCGTGCAGGAATTATAACACGAAAAACAATTCATGCTCTTATATCAAAAATCCTTATACTCATCCTCCGTCCCGGTCAATTCTGCCCACCGGGCTGCCAGAAGTTTTGCATAGTCAACATGGAACAGCCCATAACTCCCCAGTGCATATCCAAACTTTCATTTTGTTCACTTCCCTTGCTTTCTGGTGATGCCCAAATCTTTCTTATTCTCAGTATATCATATGACCTGTGCAAAAAAGCGGACAGAAACAGGCCCGCAATCTTCTCAAGACTGCAGTCCTTCTTTTTTTGCCCCCTGGGCGGACCTGGCGACGGTCTCCCCTGACGGGTAGCCCCTGCGGAATGATATCGTACAGTACGTGATATGCGTAGGGACGACCCGTAAGGGGCGTCCGTTCCCAGGTCTGTAAGCAGGCGGATCACCGATCGGCCCCTACGGCATTTTAAAAGATCGTTGGACCCACACCGTCCTGCTCCTTGCTCTTCACTCTTCCCTCATTCAGTCCCTCATGCCTTATTGGGAAATCGGATCACCTTGGGCTGGATCTCGCCCACCTGCTCCAGTTCTTTTCTTACGTTTTCCATCTCCTTCTGCTGCCGGGCCTGGATGAGTGCCACTTCTTTCTGTGCGTCATCGAACTTGATATGGGTATACACATTCAGGGTAATGGAAATGTCGCTGTGCCCCATCAGGTACTGGAGAGTCTTGGCACTGACCCCGGAAAGGGCCATATTGGTGCAGTAGGTATGGCGACAAACATGGGGCGTAATCCTGGGAAGCTGATATTTATAGATGCTGTTGTGTTTCCGCACGATAAGTTTGAAGTAATGTTCCCAGTGCAAGGCTACTGTTGGATGTCCATTCACATCATAAAAAAGGAATTTCCCCACCCCATCGATGATGGGTTCTACCTTCGGCGGTCTTCTCCGCTCCAGGATGGCCGCAAAACATTGGTAGACCTCATCGGTCATGGGCAACAACCTGGCCCCCGCTTTGGTTTTTGTAGAAAGAATATAATATTTTCCATGCCCCTTTTGGAGCTGCTTGTCCACGTTGATCGTCCTTTTTTCCAGATCGATATCGTTCACCGTCAATCCGCAAAATTCCGGGATCCGCAACCCCGTATGGAACAGGATGAAGATTCCTTCATAATATCTCTTGTAGTGTGGATCGTTTTTAACGAAGTCCAGGAAAATCCGCATATCTCTCTTTGAAAGGGCCTCCCGCCTTACGCTGTCGTTGATCAAGACCTCTTTCATTTCGAAGTTAAAGGGATTTCTCCACAAGATTTCATCATCCACGGCCATTTGGAAAGCGGGCCGCACCACACCCCGGATGCTGTGGATGAAACTGTAGTTCTTTCCCTCCGACTGTAACTTGACCAACCATAATTTGGCATCGGACATTTTCACCTTCCCAATGGCCTTCTGGGAAAAGGGCTCTTTCTTCAGGGCATTGACCACAAACCGGTAATTGGTCAATGTGTTTGGTTTCACACTCTTTTTGAGAAGCAGATAGCGCTGGACCAGTTCCAGGACGGTCATGGAATCGCTGTTGGCATTGGGGCAGATCACCAGGCGGACCTCCAGGCTGTCTTCCATTTCCCGAAGGGACCGGCAAGGCTTTCTTCCTGGGGGCAATGGGTCCGTAGGTTCCAGTTTCCAGCTGTAAAAGAATTTGGTTTTGCCATCCACCATGTATTTAAATTGGTACTTACCATCAATCCGAACAGACTCTCCCGGCCGTAGGATCCGTCTTTTCTTATCTCTTCGGATCCGGCCTGTCATACGTCTTTTCATTGCTTTTCCCCTTTCGTTTCTTTTGGCATCCTATACATCACTCTGAAGACAAAATAAGTCAACTTCTATCAAATACACGAAGTTTGGCGAAGGAATTGTTCAAATTCTTCCCGGATGATGAGCACTTTCCGTCCATTATGAATCAAGAACCCGGCACAGGGTCTTCGACAGCCATCCTTCGAAGTTTCTTTTCTCCTATATGGAAATACTGACTGGCTTCTTTCAGGGTTAACGTAAAACGTTGGCTCAGCGGCAGGTCCTGCCATTGATCTTTTTTCATGAATCATACCCTCCTAAAATTTCGTTTCTAAGAGTAACAGGACAGGAAATGCGGAAATAAGTACTGATAACGCAAAAAAGAGCCATGGCAGGAAACATTCCCACCATGGCTATCTTCACTTCTATATACAAAATTCGACGACCCCTGCTTATTTCGCATGCAAATCTTGCAGTGTTCTATTCTCGAACTTGGATTTTATGCTTTTGGGCTAGATACTATTTTCTTTAATGCAATAGTTTGAAAAATGCGGTAAAATGAGTTTATTAACACATAGCAGTTTTTCTTAATAGACGACCAAAAAATCAAATGTTGGGGTGAGGAAAGTAACCTTTCCTCACCCCCGTTTTTTTGTAAAAAAGTGGACAAGTTCCACGTGCAACGGCTGGTGTTGTGGGCCCTGGAACGGATCCGGAAAGATTTGCAGCACCAGTTTCCCAAGGCGTCTCCCTTTCTGAAGCAGAACAAACCAATTTGACAAAGAACCCCCAAAACTCCTCCTTCCTGGATACTGTCCAGAAAGGAGGGGTTCGATTCTGTTCGACCGGCGTCCCAAAACCGTTTATTTTTTCATTGTCCTATCGACCGGGTGAAAATTACATTCCCAGTTTCGCCATGATCAGGGCCAGTTTGGCCTTGGTATCTTCGTTTTCCTTCTTCAGGGCATCCACCTGGTTCTGCAGGTTCTTCACCTGGGCCTCCTTGGCCTGGTTGTCCTTTTTCAGGCTCCGGATTTCCCCGGCCATGGCCGCTTTGGTCATCCCCGTCACCGCCGGATTCCGATCCAGGGAGATGCTGACCCCGGCATTGATCATGTTTTCTCCGTTGCCCACGGTAGCACCCATGTTGAACAGGATGTTGTCCGAGGCCCGGTAGAAAGTTCCGAAGGCCAGGGAATTGGCATTCCGGTAGTTACCGAACCCGGCGGAAAGGCTCCACCTGCCATCGGTTTCCACAGGACGGAGAGCAGCCAGGGCCGCGGCTCCAGCGCCTACCCGGTTGATCCGGTTATCCATCCGGTTCAGATGGTTCCCCAGTTCGTTCATGACCTGTCCGGCAGAGTCGGCTACTTTTTCCAGCTGGCCCACCGTAGCCGCATCGTCCTTTTCCGTCCCGTCGGCCACGCCCTGGATCCGGTTGCCCCCGGCGTTGATTTCCTCGCTGGACACTTTCACCTTTCCAGCCTGGAGACCATCCTTGTCCAGGGTCATCTTGCTATCTCCGCTGCCAATGGTCACATTGTTGAAGGAGACATCCTTCTTGGCGGCAATCTTGATAGCTCCGTCGTCGTTGGACAGCTCAATATTGTCCCCGCTGGTAAAATTCTGGGCATCGCCTGCCTTAACCTTCTGCACGGTTTCCCCATCAATCCGGCTTTCCCAGCTGCCGTTGGCCGCATCCTCCACCTTCTGGTTCAGGTTGTTCAGGGCATCCACCACATTATTGTTCCCCTTGTTCTGGATGTCTTCGCTGATCCGGGAAACATCTCCCAAATCCGAAGCTTGGGCCACATTGTCGATGGTGATGTCTTTCCCCTGATCCGGATGCATCTTATCCTGGACATGGAGTTTCACCTGATTGTCATCGGAAACCTGGTAGTTCCCGGTGTAGTTCCCTTCCGCGTCCTTTTCTCCTACCAGCTGGAAGTCGGAATTGTTCTTCTTCAGGTCGCTGACATGGTCAGCGACCTGCTTCAGCTGTTCTTCCGTAGCAGCCCGGCCCTTGGTGGCAAAGTCCGGCGCATCGGTAGTGGTATTGCCGAGGCCGGCGATGGTGCCGTTGTTGCCGTCGATGATCACTTGCCGATGGCCGCTGACTCCATTGCCGATGGTCACCGTACCTCCGTTCCCATCGATGACGACGGAATTGTTCCCGGTGGAACCGCTGCCTACGGTCACCTTTCCTTTCTCTCCATCGATGATGATGTTGGCATTGTTTTTGGGATCTTGCCCCAGCTTCAGAGTATCACTGAGTTTCACCTGATAGTGGTTCGGATTGTCAGCAGCAGGCGTCACTGCAATGTTATCATTGACACCGCTGACAGTTACCCGTTTGGCTTCCACTTCGGACTGGACTGCTGCGCTGGCAATATTCTTGACGTCCTGAATCGTTGCGGCGTTGGTACCTACTTCGTCACTTTCGTAATGATATTTCTTATCCTCCTCGTTATAGATACCACCGCTCTTCAGATGGGTAATCTGTTTTCCGTAGTTATTGATTCCATCCTTGGTAATCATAGGCCCATTGGTGATGACCACGCCATCCACAGTCTGCGTCTTCCCATCCCTGGTAACGGTCACTTGGCCCACATTGACAGGATATATACCCTGTGCGTCAGGAGTACCGGCATGGATAGTGGTGAAGCTGGGAGCCTTTTTCATCTGGATGATCAGGGCATCGCTCTTTCCGTCAGGGGTTCTGCCGGCAATGACACTAAGGTTCGACGCGTCAAAGTCACCGGCCTCCCCGGTTCCGGTACCGATGATCCGTACTTTGGAGCCTAGTCCAGCCGTAATCCCCTGGCTTTCCTCCGCGGTCTTATCCGCATCCTGGTTCCCCAGGAAGGTGATGGAACTGTTCCAGACCTGGGATTCCAAATCCCGCAGCTGGCCTTCCGTAGCGGCCCGGTTGGGACTGTAGCCCACCTTCAACGCATCCCAGCTGGTATTGCTGAGCCCATCGATGAAGTTCCCGGTCTGGGAACCTTTCCCCTGTTCCGTGACCACATCCTGGAGGACTGCCGACTGCCAGCCGATAGACAAGGGCCTGGTCTGGGTGTCGGCATTGCCGCCGAACTGCACGTAGCTCCCTCCGTTGATGGTATTGGCCGTCCCGTCCAGAGTAATGGAAGTTCCGGCACTGCCTACGGTCACCTTGTCGCTGAGGGCCACATCATAGGCATGATGGATGCCATCCGCGTCCAGGGTATCCGTCAGGGTCAGGTTTCCGTCTTCCTGTCCGTGATTCACCGTCAGGGTGGTAGCCACGCTGGTCTTGGCTTCTACATTCCTCAACTGGCCGACGGTGGCCGCATCGCTGTCATTCACCCCATCCTTGATATCATTGATGGTCTGACCGCCGGCAGAGATGCCGGCATCGGCAGTAAATTTCGCCACATATTCCGTGCTGCTCTTGGGGCTTAGGTAGAGGCCATCCTTCGTCAGATGGGACGCATTTTCCCGACTGTCTCCCATATAGATGTCCGTCATCCCATTCAGGACTTTGGACAGGCGGACGCTGAGACCGCCGTTCTCCGCCACCACCCCGATGTTCTTGTTCGTCAGGGAAGTCAGCTGCTGGGTATTGGTCTGGCCGCCGGTCACCTTCAGGGTCTGGTTCAGCTGTGTTTTCACTACGTTCTGCTCGGCTTTATCGTCGCTGGCTGCCACATAATTATCCCCGGTGAACCGCAGCCCGTCTTCCAGGATGGCAATTTCATGGGTATTGCCCACATTGCCGTTGTTGTAGGTCAGCCGGGTAGTGGCAGCGTCCGTGCTGACAAGGGAAGCCGTACCCATGGTCGTCATGATGTTGGCCTGGGAAGTTCCCCTTCCTTTCAGGTGCAGCTGCCCAATAGAATCATTCCCTTCATCCAGCTGGACAGAGGTCAGGGAAGCGGCATCGCTACCCTTCTGGCCTACGTGGAGTTCGTCCACCTGGAGGTTCCGATTCAGCTGAAGCGTCATGGTCCCGTTTTTGACCGTAGTATGAATATTCTGGGCCCTGTCTTCGTCCGTGGCACCGGCGATCTTCAGGGTATCCCCCAAATGCACCGTAGCGGATGTGTTGTCCCCGGCCGCAAAGGTCAGCCCTTTGATCTTCCCGTCATCGGCATTGATGATGGATTTGATCTGGCCGTAGTTCACCGCATCCAGGTCGGAAGTCCCGGCCTCCACATTGGTGATTTTATTCTTGCCGTTGTCCAGGCCGTTGCTGGTCAGGCTCACCGGCAATTTGCCCTCCGCCTGGGCGTTCAGCGTCAGCTTCAGGTTCTTGGCATCGATGACTGCCGTATCCCCGTTGTCGTTGGTGAAGGTGGCACTGGTCAGGCCCGTCAGGTTCTTGGCCAGACGGATTTCGACTTCCCCGCCCTGGGTAGTGCCGTCTTCGTTCAGGACCTTGGGCTTCGTCACGACACCAATGTTGTTCTTCGTCAAATACGTGTCGGCAGTCCGAGACGTGATCTGGGGCGCATGCGCATTATCCATACCACGCAGCGCCACAGTACCGTTCAGCTTCTCCGTCAGGTTCTTGTCCCCGTTGTCGCCGGAGAAGACATAGCCGTCGTCCAAAGTAGCAATCTGGTGGGCCGTGTTGTAGTTATCCCGATAGGCAAGGCGCACCGGCTGATTCTGGGTAATGACGCCGGAATTGCTGGTCTGGTACACTTCCTGCAAGAATGGGGCTGCCATATATGTCTGGCCCGGAGCGGCGCTGAGAACGGAAATATCCGCCTGCGCCCGGGCATAGGTGTCACTGACATGGGTAGTGTCGCCCCGCAGGGTCAGGATTCCCGTCTGGTTGCCAGCATCTGCCGTCAAGGCCACGCTGTCCACACTGGTATCGCCGTGGGCGGGATAGGAGCTGCCGATATGGACGCCTTTCAGGTATACGTTATCTTTCAGGGAAACCTGCAGCGTGCCATCCTTGGCCGTATCACTGCCGGAAGAACTGGTGCTGATGTTGGAATCCCCGGAGATGGTCAAGGTGTTGCCGTGATTCAGCTTCACCGCGGAGCCGGTATCCCCGGCTACATTGATGGCCTGGTTCCGATAGGTAAGCACTTCGTTCAGCTGTCTGCCCGTGACCGCATCGGTGGAGGTGGAGCTGATCGTTCCGTCCGCCAGATTGGTCAGTTTGACCGGTGCAGCGGAACTGCTGCCGCCCAGGGTCACTTGGTTCCTGTCCTTACTATCGTAGACCACCGCATTGGATCCACTGACATCGGCCCCGTTGAAGTTGGCCGCCACCGTATAGATGGTATGGCCGTCTTTGTCGCTGGTGCCCGGGGTCACCGTCACATTGTTTCCTGCTTTGACTTCGGCCGATGCTGCTGCAGCGGCATTTTTCAGTTGCTTCACATTCACCGCATCCGTCAATTCCGAGCCGTCCGATACGCCGCTGATGGTCTTGCCGCCGGCATTGATCCCGTTTTGGCTGATGCTGACCGTGGAATCGGCAAAGCGGACCTGTTTCAGCCCCGTCAGGGTATCCGCCAGCTGTACCTTCAGGGTATCCTGGCCGTCGGAAACAACGCCGATGTTCCCGACCGTGAGGCCCGAACCGGCCGTGGTGTTCCCTTGGATCTTCAGGGTGCTGGTGAGAGGCAGGTTCAGTGCATTCCCCTGCCCGGCATCCCCCTGGACATAGAGACCGTCATCCATCGTGGCCACATAATGGTCCCGCTGATCCATTTCATCCCGATATACCAGACGGGTAATGGCCCGTTCTTTCTGGGTGAGGTCGGACCCCAGCTCGTCCCGGACGAAAAGATCGGCAGAAGTGTATCCGACCTGTCCGGCTCCTGTCTGTTTTTCCCCGGTGAGCTTCAAATGTCCTACCAGGGTGCTGTCCGTATCGCTGACGGGTTTGGTGTACAACTGGGCGGCCGGTTCCTGGACCGTGCCATCCGTTCCGATATTCCCCAGACTCAGGGAACGACCCACCATATCCTGTTTCATGTACAGGCTGGTGGTCACGGAACCGTCTCTGTTCCCCACGGTCCGGGCTGTCAGGTTGGCATTGGAATAATTGGCGGCCAGGGCTTCGTCCAGGGTCTGGCTGCCCGTCAGGGCCACATCCGCGCCTTTAAAGGCTGCCGCTTTGCCCAGGGCCAGGGTGGCCGAGGTGCCGTTGTTCCCGACAAACACATCCTGGGCATCGCTGAGCAGGGTGCGCACGTCTCCGATATTGGCCGCATGGTTGTAATTTTCCTGTCCAGCCACCGTATCATCGTAAAGATAGGAGGTATCGGTCACTTTTTGCAGACCGCTGCCCACTTTCGTCATTTGCTGGCCGCCGGCACTGATGCCGCTGCGGGTGAAGCGGGCCTCCTCCTCCCCTTGTCCTAAGGACAGGCCGGCGGCATCCACTACAGCTGCCTGCGCGTCGCTGCCGGTTTTCCCGTTGGTAAAGGCTGCGCTGGTAAGGCCCGTAAGGTTCTTGGCCAGGCCGACCTGGTACTCGGTTTTCTTCCCGTCCTCACTGTCTGTGCTGGATACGGTGATATTGGAACCTGCATGGACGGATGTAAGGGCCCCGCCGGAAATATCCCCGCTCTTGATCTTGCGGACCACATCCTGGAGCTGGCCTTCGGTGGCTGCCCGGGATTCGTGGATTTCGTCCGCTTGATAGGTCACATTGGAAAGGCCGGTAATGGTATCCTTATCCACCCACTGGGTCTTGTCCTTGTCCGCCGGATGGCTTTCCGCGCTGTTCAGGGTCATGCCTCCCACAGAGACAGAACCGGCAGATACATTCCCGGTGGTGCTGAAGGAAGCGGCGGTCACCCTGCCGGTTGCTCCATCCAGGGTAATCTGCTGGCCGATGGCGGCCGTTCCATCCACCCCATCCAGGGTGATTTGTTTGGCCGCATCCGTCCCCAAGGTCACCTTTTCATTCAGCTCCAGCTCGTAATTGGCGGAACCGTTGGGATTTTGGGTAGGCCGCATGGCCAGGTTGCCGCCGCTGACAGTAACGGTGGTATGTTTGGCCGCTTCTGTTTGGGCTGCCTCCGCTTTCTGCTGGACTTTGTACACATCGCCCCCGTTGACCCCGTCCGTGGAACCTTCTGCCACGGTGCCGGACCCCACACCCTGGATTTTCCGTCCGCCCAGGTCGATCTCATTGGAAGTGAGAGTCAGCGCTGTAGCGGCAGAACCCGTATTGGGAGTCAGTTTCAGCCCGGTCCCATCCACCGTAAGAGATGTATTGTCTCCCGTAAAGGAGACGGAAGTCAGGCCCTGGAGCTTCTTAGCCAGGCGCAGATTCAGGGTGTTCGTGCCGCTGTCGGCCACCACCCCGATGTTCCCGCTGGTCAGCAGGGAATCTGCCGTATGGCCAGCATCGATGGTGACGCCGCCCTTCAGATTCAGGGTCTTGTTCAGCAGGATATCCGCGGTCCCGCTGTCTCCGGACGCATGGAAGCCATCGTCCATGGTGGCCAGGGCATAGGTGTAATTTCCTTCATCGGTGTAGTAGATCCGGGTGACCGGCAAATCCGGATTGGTCAGATAGCCATTGCCGTTATCCCCCGCCGCCCCATCTTTCACGAAAATATCCACAGAGGTATGGGTCACCGCGGGATTTGCCGCATACGCCGCGCGTTTTTCCCCCGCCAGGAACAGATGGCCGGTCATGGCCGTATCGCCCTCCGCCCTGGACCGGGCCTGGTACAGGGAAGCCGTCCGGTCGCTTTCCGCCACGTTTCCATCGGAACCGATGGTCCCCAAAGTCAGGGAACGGCCTACCAGGTCCTTCTTCAGGTACACCGTAGTGGTCACATTGCCGTCACTGCCGCTGATCTGGGTGGTCACATTAGCAGAAGAATAGTCGCTGGCCAGCTTGTCTCCCAGGCTTTCCGTGGCGGTAAGAGGCACTTCGGACCCTTTGATGTCAATGGTCCCGCCCAGGGACAGATTGGCCCCGGTGCTGTTGTTGCCGGCCACATTGGTGCCGACGGCTGCCTTTTCCTGGACCAGTTTGTGCACGTCCCCGATGCTGGCGGCGTTGTTGTAGTCTGTCTGTCCGGTAACGGTAGTGTCATAGGTGTTGACCATTCCATCCGTCCCGGTGATGCCGCTGCCCAGCTGCTTGATCTGCTGGGAACCAGCGCTGATGCCGCCGCGGGTGAACCGGGCAGCTCCATCCTCTGTCCCCAAGGTCAACCCGTCAGAGGTAAGGGCGGCCGTTTTTTCCTCCTGTCCCGTTTTCCCATTGGTGAATACGGCGCTGGTCAGTCCGGTCAACTCTGGCGTCAAAGAAGCCGTATACGTAGTGATTTTCCCTGTAAGATCCTTACTGCTGCTGACAGAAATGTTGCTGCTGCCATCAACCACCGTGGAACCGGCGGAAATCTGTCCTGCATTAATCTGGGAGACCAGGCTCTGGAGCTGACCTTCTGTAGCTGCCCGATTGCTTACGATGTTCTTGTCATCATAAGTAATATTCCCCAGGCCGGTAATGGTGTCTTTCATGATATTGGGAGTGGCCGTGCTATCAGCCGCACTGTGAAGGATGATATTCCCCACAGTGACACTGGATGCAGTCACCGCGCCGCTTGCCGTTAAGGAAGTGACGCCGACAGCCCCAGTATTCCCATTAACGGTAATCCGTTTCCCGAAAGAAGAATTTCCCGTATCGCTGCCGTCCAGGACCACCTGGTTGTTTCCGGTCCCCAGAGTGATCTTATTGTTCAGTTTCAGGGCATAGTCGGCCCCCTTTGTCTCATTTTCGGCCGTAGGAGTCAGCACCAGGTTGTTGTCTCCCACACTGACGGTGGTATGTTTCCTGGCTTCCGTCTGGGCCTGTTGGGCCGCCTCCTGAACCGTATAGAGCTGGCTGCCGTTCACCGCATCGGTGGAACCGGTCCCAATAGTGCCGGCCGCAAGGCCCGTGACCTTCCGGTTCCCCAGGTTGATGCCTGTACTGGCATTGATGACAAGGGAACTGGCCTGGGAATTTCCCGCTGCAGGGGCAATGGTCAGACCGTCCCCCGTAAGGGTGGTGGTGAATTTCTCTCCCGTCACGGCGACGCTGGTGAGGTCTTTCAGGTCTTGGGCCAGGGCAATGGTCAAGCCCTGGTCCCCGTCACTGGTCACTCCGATATTTCCTGTAGTCAGCTTGGCCGTATCTGCCCCGCCGGTCACGGTCAGTGTGTTGTTCAGCAAAACAGCCGACGTATTTCCCTTATCCCCCTGGAACTTCAGCCCGTCTTCCATGGTGGCCAGTTCATGGATGCCGGTGCTTTCATCGGTATAAGTCACGCGGGTCATCTTTTTGCTGTCCGCCGGCTTCAGTTCATCACTGCCGTCCTGGACGTAGATGTCCGCACTAGTCTGGGCAGCGGCCGTCACCGTATCCGCCGGCCTGGTCCCTTTCAGGAGCAGATGGCCGGTCTGGGTATCCTCGGTGCTGCTGGCTGCCTGGGTCTTCAATACGGCCACGGGATTGGCAATGGCACCGGCTGCGTCCTGGGTCCCCAGGGAAAGGGACCGGCCTACCAGATCCTTTTTCCCGTAAATAGTCGTAGTGACCGTCCCGTCCGCAGCCTTTTCCGTGGCCGTGGTCAGGTTGGCCGTGGTATAGTCCCCGGCCAGGGTAGTGCCAGCAGCCAGATCGGCTCCCTGAATCCTGGCCGTCTTCCCCAGAGCCAGAGTCCCGCTGCCCGTATTTCCAGCAAAAACGATCCCCCTATCTGTCAGGGTCTGGCTCTGGGCTTTCAGGTCCCCAATGGTAGCCGCATTGTTGTCCACGGTATCCGTATACAAATTCCCGGTCAGTCCGCTGGCCACATGCTGGATCTGCTGGTTCCCGGCGCTGACCTTCGTCCGGGTGAACTGGGCAGACGTATCTTCGCTGCCCAGGCTGAGCCCGTCGGAAGTCAGTTTAGCCGTCCGGACTTCCGACCCGGTCTTGCCGTTGGTGAATTCCGCGCTGGTGAGCCCCGTGAGCACCTGGCTCAGGCCGATGGTGTACTGGGTCTTGGAAGGATCCGACTGGTCATCGGCCACCACGCTGATGTTGGAGCCTTCCTTCACGGTGGTCAAAAGGCCCTTCACGAGGCTCCCATTCTGGATGCTTTCGATCACATCCCCCAGTTCCCCTTCCGTAGCTGCCCGGTTGTCCACCAGCTGGGTGGTGTCGGTGTAGCTGGTATTGGAAAGGCCCGTAATGGTGTCGGCCGCCATATTGCCGGCTGCATCCGCCGTACTGTGCAGACGGATTCCCCCTACGGCCACACTCCCGGCCCGCACACTGCCGCTGACCTGGAGGGAAGACCCGCTGATGGACCCAGTTGTGCCGTTCAGGTTCACCGCATTGGTTCCGGAGCCAATGGAAACAATCCCCTGAGTTCCATCCAGGGTGATGGCTGTCCCATTGCTGCCCAGGGTCACCGTATCTTTCAGGCTCACGGTGTAGTCCTTGGAACCGTCCGCGTTGTCAGCGGGCGTCACAGCTACATTCCCGGATCCGCTGACCGTGGAATGTTTCCGGGCTTCCGTCCGGGCTTTTTCTGCCGTCTCCTTGACGGTGTTCAGCTGGCTGCCGTTCACCGCATCGGTAGAAGTGGCAGAAAGTGCTCCCGCCTTGACCCCATGGAGCTGCCTGTTTCCCAAATCCAGATTCTGGGCCGTCAGGGTCACGGCGTTCCCGCTGGGGGTAGGCGTGATGGTCAGGCCATTCCCGGCAAGCTGGGTGATAAAGTTCCCACTGCTGAAGGCAGCGCCGGAAAGGCCGGTGAGATTTTTGGCCAGGCGGACTTGCAGCTTCCCATCCGTATCTGCCACCAGCCCGATATTTTTGTCCGTGAGCTGGGTCAGGTTGTCAACACTGGTCTCGCCTCCGGTGAGGGTCAGGGTCTCGCTGAGTTTTTTGGACACGGGCGCCCCGCTGTCCCCAGCAAAGGTCATGCCGGCGCCATCCAGCCGGGTGTTCAGGTCGGCAATGTTGGTCGTATTGGCACTGACCTTCTGGTTGGTGGCAAAAAGCTGGCTGCCGTTCACCGCATCGGTGCTGTCTGCGCTGAGCGCCCCGGCCTGTACATGGGTCACTTTCCGGTCATTCGCGTTGAGGCCGCTGCTGTCGATATAAGTCTGTGTCCCCACCTGATAGGCAGGAGCCGTCACCCCATTGGCATCGATCTTCGTCTGGGCTGCTCCGCTGTTAAAGGTGGCATCCGTCAGGCCTTGCAGACTCTTGGCCAGTTCCACCGTCAGGCTGCCGTTGCCGCTGGAAACCACGCCGATGTTGTTCGTGGCCAGTTTTTTCGTATCGGTAATTCCCCCGGTGATGCTCAGGGTATTGTTCAATGTCAGGGTGTTGGCCGTGCCCGTATCTCCGGCAAAAGTATAGCCGTCGCTGGTCAGGGCCACCAGATGGGCGTTGTTCTGGGTATCCAGATAGTCCAGGCGGGTGCTGCCGCTGGTATCCTGATCGGCCGTCAGGTAGAGCTGGGAACCGTTCTTCCCTTTGATGCCCACATAGCCATAGGTATCCGTCCCCACGGTATTTTCGCCCAGGATGACCGGATAGTTCACTCTCCCCGTGGGACTGCTTTCCTTGGGAATCTGGGTCCCCACGTAAATCTTGTTTTCCTGGATTTCCGGCGCCATGGTCACGGTCAGTTCGCCCTTGTCGGTGACACTGGTGCCCAGATTCTTGTGACTACTGTCCCCACCGGCCCCTTTCAGGGTCACAGTACCGCCGATGACCACACTGGTGGGGTTCGTATGGGAACCCGCCGCGCTTTCCGCCCCGAAGGATATCCCCTTGGCCGAACCGTCCGCGTTCAAAATATTCGTCAGCTGGCTGCCGATGATGGCGTCCGTGGATGTGCTGGAAATATCCCCGGCTTTTACGTTGGTGATTTTCTTTCCGCCATTGTTCAAGCCGCTGGCCGTCAGGGAAATCCCTGTGGTCCCCAAAGTCAGTCCAGTGCCATCAATGGTGGTGGTCCCGAACTGGGCGCTGGTCAGTCCAGTCAGTTCCTGGCTCAGTTTGACCGTCAGGGAGCCGTAGGCACTGCTGGCCTGGACCCCGATATTATTGTCGCTGAGTTTGGCCGCATCGGCCCCGCCTTTGATTTGAAGATAGTTGTTTGTATTCGTTGTCCCCGGTTCCGTAGCCCGCAGTTTCCGGGAAATGACATTGGTCCCCGTAAGGGTATCGGAATCGCTGTCGATCTGCACCTGGGAATTGTCTCCGCCAAAAGACAGGCCATCCGTCATGGTAGCCAGATGGTGGGCATGGCCGTTCTGGTCCGTGTATTCCAGACGGGTCATCCGTCTCTTGCCTTCCCCGTCCGTATAGTTATAGGCACTGCCCGGGATGGGAGAGCCGGCATAGGACGTGATCACGGCCGAAGTGCCATTTCTCCCGTTGATGCCCACATAGCCGATGGTGGCATCGTTGCTGTCCGTCCCCAGGACCACAGGATGGTTCACCCGGTTGTCCGTTGGGTTGGCCAGGGCCGGGCCTACATCGATCCGGTCTTCCAGCAGTTCCTTATCCAGCAGAATCTGGAGTACGCCCTTTTCGTCCACATAAGTTTTCAGATTGGTACCGGAGTAATTTTCATTTCCTTTCTTCCCGGTTCCCTGGATCAGGATGGGATTTTCTCCCAGTTTCCGGGAAATGGTACCACCGACATTGCCGCCCACCTGGATGGTTTTGTTTTTGAAATCGGACAGGTCCTGGGTGACCGCACTCAATTGGCCATAGTTCACCGCATCCGCGGTCTCTGTCCCCGCAGCCAGGCCGGTAACCTTCTTGCCTCCCATGGAAAGGCCGGTCCCGGAAATCTGGATATCCCCGGTCCCGCCCGCCGTGGAGGAATTTTTCACCGTAATACTGTGTTTGGCCGTTACCACATCAAAAGAAGGAGTCGCAGTCATGACCACTTCCAGGCCGTTTCCGGCTGCGTTTTTCCGCACGCCCAGGTTGGCCGTGCTTGCTGCGCCGTCCTTCAAAGCATCTCCGGTGAGACCGCCTGTAATATTGAAATTCCCCCCCAGGGACTGGGTGACTTTCTGCTTGTCATTGCCTGTAAGGGAAAGGCCCTCCTGTCCCAGGGCTTTCAGCTGGGCCACGTTCACGGCATCCGTATCGCTGGTACCGGCTGCCAGATTGGTGATCTGCCGGGTGGTAGTGACTCCGTTCCCCGTTCCGCCCAAGGAGACAGCCCCGGCCGTGGAAGTCCACACGGAAGCCGCCTGGTCCGCCTTTTTGCGGTCACTCAGGTAGCCCGTACTGCCGCCGGCAGTCACGGCCTGGGATCCGCTACCAAGGGCCACTCCACCCTCTGCCGTCACATTGGTGCTGCTGCCCAGGGCGATTCCCTTGGCACCAGCTTTCACCTTGGCGAAGCTGCCGATGGCCACAGAATCATCCGTGCCTGCACCGGCTCCGGCCCCAAGAGCTACGGACTGTTTGCCCAGCGCCGCCGTTTCCGACCCTACGGCCACGGCGTTGTATTCCACCGAATTGGCATTTTCATCTCCTGCCGTGGCATGGGTCCCTACGGCCAGGGATCCCTGGCCATAGGCCTTGGCCGTATTCCCGGCCGCCATGGAATTGAGCCCGTGGGCCCCGTCGTTCCGGTAATTGCTGCCGCTGTTCGTGTCCGTGGCATTGACACTGTAATAGCGGGTGGCCGTCTTGGCCACGTTCTGTTCCACCTTTTCGATGGACTTGGCCACCCCGTAGAGCTGGCTGCCGTTGATGGCGTCCGTGGAAGTGCTGCTCACCCGTCCTGCTGCCACATGGGTGATTGTCCGGGTCTGTTCCGAGGAACCGCTGCCGGACCCTACGCTGATGGTCCCCGTAGGATTGGTACCGGCAAATTGGTAAGTCGTGGAATCGGAGGTTTCCCCATAGGTGTCCTTGATAGCCAGGGAGGCAGTGCCTACGGTATCCCCATTGTTCACTTGGGAACCAGCGCCTAAGGCGACACTGGTCTTATTGCTGTTTTCCGCGGCCACAAAAGCGCCGCTGCCAAGGGCTACGCCCTTGTCCCCGTTGACTTTTGCGTTATAGCCCAGGACCGTCCCTTCCGTGGCATTCGCTTCCGCAGACGTTCCCACGGCAGTAGCGTGTTCTTTGCCATTGGAGACTTTGGTCTGAAAGCCGATGGCGATACCGCCATTCCCCGTGCTGCTGCTGTTCTGGCCCAGGGCCAGGGAATCAATGCCGCTGGCTTCCGCCCCGGTGCCAAAGGAAGCAGCCCCGCTGGCCGTAGCCCTGGCATCCGCCCCGATGCTCACCGACGCACTGCCGGTGGCGGTATTGGTATCGGTCATGGTGCCGATATGGACGGAGCGTTCTGCCGTAGATCTGGCATTGCCGCCAATGGCTATGGAATTGGCATACGCCCCGGAACTATGGCCGATGGCTACGGCGTTGTCGTTCTGGGCGCTGGCATCCTGGCCCAGGGCCACACTGCTGGTGCCATTGGCCACGGAACCGGTGCCGACGGCCGTTGCGCCTGTATTGGAGGCATTGGCGCCATTGCCCAGGGCAGTGCCCTTGGTCTGGGCAACGGCATTCACCCCTACCGCCGTGGATTTGGTTCCCTGGGCGCCATCGTTGTCGTAGTTGCCGGCATATTTCAGACTGTCCTCGCTGTCCCAGGTATTGTTCTTCGTAACGCTGACAAAATGGCCGTCGCTGCCAGAACCGGAACCGCCGCTGGCGCTCAGGTCAAAGGTCCGGGAGCCGTCGTCATTGTATTTGGGGGTAATCTTCACCGTACCGTCCGTGGAAGAAAGGGTAGTCATGGAAGCCTTCAACTGGGCCACATTGACGGCATCCGTGTCCTGCGTACCGGCAGCGACGCCGCTGATCTGCCGGGTAATCCAGGCAGACTTATCCCCCGTAATATCCCCAATGGACAAGCCTCCCTTGGTGGACTTCCAGGCAGCCGAATCCAAACTGTTCTTGAAATTGGAATTTTCCACATTTCCCGTATTGCTGCCTTCCCAGGGCGCATACCCCTGCTGGCCCGCATTGAGGCGCCAGTCGTTCTTGGAAAAGGCCCCCAAAGCAATGGCATCGGCACCGGAAGTATTCTTTGCCATATAGCCGATGGCGATGTTCCCGTTGCCCCCCTGGTTCACATCACTGCCTGTCCCGATGGCAATGCTGAAGGAATCCCCTGCCAAAGCCCCGGCCGTGATAACGTTCCCAGAATCATCAACGGCCGCCGCCCCGATGGCAATCCCATTGTTGCGGTAGGTTTTTGCGCCATTTCCCAACACGATACTGCTGGATTCAGCCTGGGTATTGGGGCCCAGAACGACCGTGTACGGTTTGACCCCGTTAGCACTGCTGCCGATGACCACACTGTACTTGCCGGCCTGGGCCTGATTTCCCGCGACAAAGCTGTAATCTCCTCCCCCAAACGTTTCCCCCAGGGAAATCGTATAGTTGGAGGTGTTATTCTTGTGATAAGTGGAGCCTATGCTGAAAGAATGGGATGCATTATTGTAATCGATATGCATCCCGTTGATAACCAAATCAGAAAAAGTAAACCCATTGGCAAAAGTAACATCATTGTAAAACGTTACAGGCCCCCAGAAAGAAGCGGGAGAATAGGATGTCAGATACCCCTGGTTCGTATCGCTTTGATCTCCGATGGTCAGGCCTTTGGTAAACATTCCATAGTCATTGACGGTCGTCCCTGCCCAAACGGTTCCATTTCCCAACAGCAGCACCAGCAATACGGCCCCGGCCAGCAGCGAAGCTCCTTTTCTTCCGTCATGGATAGATCTGCCCTTTGCCCCGTGGTTTCTGGCAATTTCCGAGACCACCACCCAGACGCGCCGAACCTCGCTCCAAATGACTTTGTAGATTTTGTTCATGTTTGGAAACCCCTTTCCCGTAAAATGCAAAAAAGCCCCTTTCTGGTCTTTTGGGGACCAGAAGGAGGCTTCTCATCGATACCGAAATGAAACCGAGACTATGTAACCGACTGCATAACCAATTTTCTTCTTTTGAAAGGCAGCTTTACTGCCCGTCACAACCAAAAGAAGCCCCCAGCACTTCTTTCTGTTTGTTGTAGTTGTCCGCATTTGCATAACTCCCCGATATATTGAGTATCATAGCATAAAATGCCACATGTTACAACTGTCTACGGCCGAAGAAGCTTTCCTTCCCCTGTTTTTTCAAATTGTTGTAATAACAACAATCTATTTCCCCTATCCATGATATACTACCTGCAGAAGTGAAGAAAACCTCACGAAAAAACACGAACAAATTCATCCATATCCATTAGGAGGTACGTGCTATGTTGAAATCTGTTTTGGACCAATCCGCCATAAATGGGAAAGTCACATCGAACACGATCATGGGCGATCTCATCCGACTTCATCCCGAAGTTGTCGATACCCTGATTGCGCAGGGCATGCACTGCCTGGGCTGCCCGTCGGCGCAGCAGGAAAGCCTGGCCAATGCCTGCTTCGTCCACGGCCTCAATCCGGAAACCGTTACCCAGGCCGTCAACGCCGCCATCCAAGCGAACAGACAGTAAGAGGAGTCAGCATCATGAGCGCATTTTTAGGTCCTATCCATTTTTGGCTATACCATAAAATCCAGTTCCAGGAAAGCCTGATCGACGAACTCATCCGCTATGCCTCCGCGCAGGGATGGTCCGACGGCAACCTGGCGGATACCTACGGCAGCAAAGACCGCCGCAACCTCGAGGAAGTCATCGATGAATCCAACATCCACGGCTGGCTTCAGTCGCGCATCCACGACGCGGAAGGCCGTTACGCCGCCCTGGTTCTCGCTGTCTCCAACGGGCGGGAAGACCGCCTGACGGCGCTGAAACAGGCCGCCTATGATTTCGGCGCCAGACAGAGCCTGAGCGCCGCTACGGCGCCGGAAGCGTTTCATCACCTGGATGATCTGCTGTTGGACGGCATGCCCTGTGACCAGGTCAACCGCGTCTGCGAAAGCAGTGACAGCCGCATCGCCTGGAACCGGACGATGGACCTGCACAGCGAATTCTGGCAGGGCCATGGCGACTTCTATTACGCCCTGCGCCAGGCTTTAGTCGATGGGATGTTGTCCGCTACGGACTACGCCTTCACCAGCCCGGCAGAAGGCCGTTATGAAATCGTCAGGAAATCTGCGTAAACGAAAGAGAGGAACCTCCTTATGTATTGCACGGACGTCATGGTCAAACAACACGCCAACATTGCGCGGATGCTAAAAGTCATCCAGAAAATATGCTGTTCTATTTTGGAAGGCGCAGAAATCGACCAGCAGGAATTTGCGGCCATCCTTGATTTCATCCGCCGTTATGCCGACGGGCACCATCATCGCCGGGAAGAGCTCGTCCTCTTTCCCGAAATGGTGGACCACCTGGAACAAGTCGCCTCCATCATCATCAAGCACGGCATGCTCGTCGAACACGACCTCCTCCGCGCCCATGTCCGGGCCCTCGGCGAAGCCCTGAAACTCTACGCCCAGGAAACCAGGACCGAGTACAAACTCCAGATCCTGACGGAAGCAATGGCCTACGCCAACCGCCTGCAGCAGCACATAGAAAAGGAAAACAATGTCGTCTATCCCCTGGCGGACCGCGGCCTGTCCGACGACATCAAGGCCAGAATTGACCAGACCGTCCGGGACATGGAACAGGAAGAAGGCCCAGACTTCGTAAAGGGATACATGGAGCTTCTGGAGCGCCTGGAAAAGAAGTATAAACTCGCCGCGCTGTAACCTGCGGCACTACGCTTCCTTTGGGGAAAGCGATGGCCCACCCGGAGGATCCTTTCCCATCCGGGAAAAATTCCTCCGGAACGGAGCAGATACAAATAAGGAATACGCCTTGCCGTCTTGAGTCGGCAGGGCGTATTCCTCTATGTCGTGCACCGGCATATAATGGAAGCAGAATCCTGTAACGCGTGGATAAGAGAGTAATCCGTATGAATTTCCGGAAAGGCGCCTTGAGGACAGCAAGGTCCGCTGGCACAACAGCGATCCCGTCAATCCGATATGCACATATGGCCGATTCCTGTGTATTATGATCCCAGCAGGACATACAGGGTAGGAATCCCCTCCGAAGGATTCCCCTTCTCCAATCCTTCCAAAAAATCATGGTCCCCCAAATCTTTTCCGGCCATCTGATTGTGGATTTTTATCAGTAGTTCCCTGTTTGTAAAATATTTGCCATTCTCTGCCTTAAGAAGCGCTCTGATATCCGTCTGAAACAATCCGTCAATCCTGCATTCCTCTTCCATCGCCGACACATCCGTCACACACTCGTTACGCAGCAGTTCTTCCTTTCCGGAAATGAACGCCTCATAAATGATATATACACTTCCTGAGGGAATGGCCATGGGAATCCATTTCTGGAATTCCCTGGCTCCATTTCTCCACCCGTTCTTCTTCTGTCATCGCGGCCTCCGATAGTCAGCGAATCAATCTTGCTATTTCCCGGCCCTCCTGTTCGTTGCCCGCAGCACCTCCTGGAACCTGGATTTTCCCCGCTGGCATCATCCCCATCGGAAGGAATAAAGCGCTCCCAACAAAAGGAAGACCCCGAAAGCGAGGACGGCGATATGCGCTAAAATCAACAGGGCCGCGCCTATGGTTCCCCACCTCGTCCGGCGATGGGTATTCAGGAAGTTCCATAAGCCGAAATAGGACAGCAAAAGCGCCCCCAGGAAAGAACCAAGCCACAGGAAAGGAAGAAAACCCAGATGTGGGTAGTCTGTCCCCCACCCAGGCGGCAGCGATTCCAGGACCAGGTACGCCGCAATTTCCATGGCCGCCAAGAAAGCACTGAGCGCATAAAATAGCTTATGCCGGACCTGCCGATCCCAAAGAAGGATCCCCAAATTCAGTACCAAAAGAACCGCCATCGCGCACAGACAGCTGGTTTGATTGTCTTCCACCATATGTTTCGTCCTCGTCTTTTCGCTGGTTTCCCTGCCGGCAACGCGGCCATGGGAACTGATATCCACCGGCTTTTAACTTGCCAGTTTCACAAATTCTTCCACCTTTTCCCATGGATATCTTGTCCAAGGGCTGTCTTCCCCCTTTAAAAGTTTGTGGGACGCCCTGGAAATCATCTTTTTTCCAAGGGCATGGTTAATGACATCGCCGGCGGCAAACTCTTTTGAAAAATCTTCCCACGAATTCACAGATTCGCTCTCTGCGATGTCCCGGATCAGTTGTCCGCATTCTTCCCGGTAATCCTCAAAAGAAGCATATCCCAAATCAACGGCAGCTGTGATTTGATACAGCAGGATAGAACAGATAAACACGTTTTTTTCGTCGAGTTCTTGAAATTCCAGTACCGATCTGGCGAGGCTTTCCCGATCCTGGATTTCAAAGTCCCTTTTCAGCATCTTTCCCGCCACCTTTTGGTCGCCTTCCGAAAGGGCAAAAAACTGAAACAGCCGGATGGAGTCCCCTGGAATCAGGATTTCCCTCATGGGGCAGCTGAATGCCAGCGCCAATTTTTCCAGGCTCAGCGGTTCCGAATAAATTCTTTCCCCTTCCGCTGCACGGTTGGCCTCCTCTTTCTTTCGTTCCTCTTCTTCCTGCCGTAATTCCTCCCTGGCTTCCGCCACTCCTTCACAGATTGCTTGTTTTATCTCTTTCAGGAATTGAAACATCTGCCTCTCCTTTCCTGATTCTGCGCATCAAGGAATTCCCTAGGGAATTCCCCCCCCCGATTGTTTCCGCGAATAGCATCTCGATAAAATGTTTATTTGCGCAACAAAAATTATTAAATTAATTTCATTATTTTATAGATTTATTTTTGTTTTATTCTATCATTGATACTTTCATTTCGCAATATATTTTCATTTTTTATGTATATATTTTCATTAATAAATTCCATTTTCCAGCTGTTTCGGACGGCCTGCCAAAACCGGGAACCGTCCCAGGACGACTGGTTTCCCGGAGCGGCAGTTTCCCCGGCTAAACCATCATTCGGTTCCGGCGGGATAGGGATATTTTCACGATACCAGGAGGTGCTTGTTATCATGAACCCCATCGAAAAAACCATCTTTGCCCGAAAAAGATGGATAAAAAGTAAGATGCTCGCGTATGGATTTCGCAAAACGAAGGATAGCTATACCCTGGAAAAGGCCTTTCTGGACGGGACCTTTTGCGCGGTCCTTTCCGTCGACGCAAACGGAACACTGACCGGCAGCGTCCGGGACCAGATGACCCAGGACGACTACTACCAGCTCCGTCAGGAAACCGCCGACGGTGCGTACGTCCATACTGTCCGGGCGGCCTATGCCGCCCTGCTCAAAGACATCGCCGCCTTCTGCTGCCACGATGTCCTGTTCGCTTCCCCGCAAGCAAACCGCCTTGTCCAAAACATCCTGGATCAATTCCAGGTCCGGCCGGATTTTCCTTGGGGCCGTTCTGAACGGTATTCGTCCTATGGGACGTTCCGCCATTCCCTTAATCGAAAATGGTTCGCCCTGATTATGAGCGTAACACGCGCGGTTCTCGACAAAGACGACAATCCCGAACAGATTGATATCCTCAATGTAAAAATCCGGCCGGAAGAGGCGGACCGCCTCCACCAGGTTCCCGGCATCTATCCGGCCTATCACATGAACCACAAACTGTGGATTTCCGTCGTGCTGGATGATACCGTGTCCGATGAAGCTATCATGGGACTCATAGAAACCAGCTACCGGCTTACGCGGAAACATGCCGGACGTGGGAAAAGAGACGATATATCCCGATAAAACAACAGGATACCCATAAATAAAAAAAGAGGGGCTGTCGCATACGCGACAGCCCCTCTTCGTCATCCCCTCATGGAGGAATGCGTTCGTGGCCAGGGCAGAAACTCCAGCGGATTCCCGCGTCATGCCTCGTCCCGTTTCGTTTCCATCACCAATTGCCGGCCCAGTTCATAGGCCTGTTGCAGTTCCTCGGCAATGTGTTTCTCGTAATACGCTTTTTTATCCGCTTCCGAGAAAATCGACGATTCGTATTGACTGTAATCTTTGAATTGCAGCGTATTGAAGGCATAAAATTTGCGGGGCGCGGTCCCCAAAATCGTTGCAGCAAAGGTTTCAAAGGGGGCTAAGCTATCCAGCAAATGGGCCTCCTGGGCCCGTTCTTCCGTGGCGTTCATGGTATACAGGAAGGCGGAAGGCAGTTTTTTCCCCAGTACAGAGGGAATTTCCCGGCTGTAAATGTAAAGGGGAAATAACAGCCGTTCCAGGAAGGCCTGCATCCCGGACGTAATATTCATAAAGTAGATAGGAGAACCGAAGAGGACGGCATCAGCTGCCTTGACTTTTTCTAGGACCGGGGCCAGATCATCTTTGATAATGCAGGTTCCATGTTCCTTGTCCTTCCGTTTGCAGTAAAAGCAGCTGAGGCACCCTTTGTAATTCAGGCTATACAAATCGATGCATTCCGTATCGGCCCCCACTGACGCGGCTCCTTCCAGGGCCTTGTGCAAAAAAGTGGCCGTATTCCCCGTGCGGCGGGGGCTCCCGTTAATCGCAATGATTTTCATATCTGTCGCTTCCCTTCCAGAAAACTGCGTAATGAGGGTTCCTGAGACTTCGCCCTGCCCTCGCTTTATCCTGTCATTCCCATGATATGATATTTTTTTTGCATCTGTCAATCTACAGGGGAGCTATGAGCAAGACGTCAGACCGGCCCTGACGGGTTTCCTTTGTCCCCTGCGTCCGTCGGCATCCCCATGGATTATTTGCCCTCCGCGCCTCACTCTTCCCCCTGCACTATTACCAGGATTCCGTCCGTTGTTCCGCCAACAGATTTTCTTTTTCAGGACAGGTATACTGAGGCTGTATCACCAGGACTGGAATTTCGTCACGGTAAAGACCGGGGACATCCTGTTCAGCAACGACGGGTTCGGCCAGCATTACGCCAGCGAAACCCTGTTCAATGATGCCGTGGACCAGGCGGAACTGTGCCGGAAATACGGAAGTGACTTCGCGGAAGCTGGAAAATGAAAAGGGTGGCGCTGTGATGAAAGAACGAAAAGGAATCGTGTTTTCCATCAGCCGTGAGAATCAGCCCGTAGACGGCTGCACCATTTCCAAGGAGATCGTCAACCGGGAAGACTATCAGATTTTCTATTTTTCCCTGGCAGCCCGGACAGACATCAGTCCCGAAATCTATCGCCAGGCAAAGCTTATTTACGTTATCTCCGGCGGTCTGCATCTCTCCGGCCCGCGGGAAAACATCGCCTTGTCCCGCGGCCAGGCCGTCGTAGCCGAATCGGGGATCCCCGTCGGCATAAAAAGCCCTGATTTTCGTCGGGAAAGGCAAAACGGCCTCCCCCTTGTCAGATTTCAAGTCTGGCAAGGGACGGCCGTTTCTTTTTTCTGTTTTATCTCCGTTTCTGTTTTTTCACGCAGGACGGGGCCTCAGAAATTCCAGCGGATTCCTGCATCCCAGGACCAGTCTTTGCGGAACTCCCCGCCGCTGCTCCGTTCCAGGTCCGCGTAGAGCTGGGCTGCCGGGCTAATCTGCACCGCGGCCCCCAGTCCATATTCAAACCACGTATCGCCGTAATCCCGGTTCAGGAACAAATCGCCTTCGTCATCGTGGAGATGTACTTGTCCGGAGCCGCCAAACTCATGATACCAGTTGGCTTTGAGGAACGCCTGCGCCTTGCTGCCTTCGTATCCGGCACGCAGTCCGGCCCGGACGACGGCGCTGCGGATATCCTGTTCCTCGACGGTCACGCCGTTATCCATGGACCACGACGCCCCACTCAACCAACCAAGGGTTCCCTGTACCTGCGGTTCGACGAACCAGCCCTGGCCCAGGTCTTTTTTATAGCCATATTCGGCGCCGAAAGAAAGACCTGTATTATCCGCATGACCGCTGATGCCATCATGGGCGACCAATTTATTAGTCAGGCGGTGCAGGCGCAGCGCCAGGTCGAGGTAGGTCCCGTCTTTGCGGACCCGCGTATCATACAGCCCCAGCGCGTAGCTGTCCGTATCGCTCCGTCCGCCGAAGTAGGACGCCTTGCCGTCGGTATAGCCGAAACCGATGCCCTGGTAATGTTCCTGCGCGTCATTGTGCCCGGCCAGCCGGTCGTAGCCAAGTTCATAGGTCTTGTACTGGTCCTCAAAAGCGAAGGAGCCATTGCGGCGGATGGACAGTCCTTTGACGCGGGCCCAGATTCCCTCCTGTCCCCGCTCGCCTTTGCGCAGGTCTCCCATGCGGCGGAAGAGCGTATCCTGTTCCGTACGCCAGATATGGTAGTTGACATTGTCGGCTCCCATGAGCTCCCGTACCGTATCGGTATAATTTCCCTGATCATCCGTCGGCCGTTTTTCAAACCCTTTGAGATACCAGTCCGTATTGTAGCCGTCTGTCACCGTATCGCCCTTGCTTGTTTCATGCGTGTCCAGGACCGTGCGGTGGAAGAAAAGACGATCTTCCCGATCCGGCACATAGAAGCTGCCCTGTTCGTCTCCCACGCTGGCCAGGACGGAACCAATGGCGCCGTCCGTCCATTCGCCGTTTACGGAATGGAGCTGCAGCGCTGTCGTTCCTGTATGGGCCCCTTTGACATAGATGTGGTCGTTCTGTGTCGTATTTCCTGCATGGCCCATAAAAATAACGGCTCCATCCCCGGAGAAGGTCCCCGTATACAGGCTCTGATCGGTAGTGTCCTGATTCAGATGGACAATCCCGTAATCGGCCTGGAGGCGGGTCACTTTGGAATCCCCATCCAGGTTCCAGACCGCGCCGTCGTTCAAATGAAGGGTAACCCCAGCGTCCGGGCTGATGCCATAGTCCAGGTTTTTATCGTCCACGCTCCCGTCCAGCAGGGAACTGCTGCCTTTCAGGTACGCTTCCAGGGAGCTGCCGGCGTCGGCGGTCAATTTCCCGTCAATTTTCCCCACGCTGCCGTCATGGCCGATTGTGACAGAACCGGCTCCGGAAGAATGGGCCGCATAGGTGCTGCCATTGGCCGAAAGGATGTACTGCTTGGCATCCAGGGTAATGGGCGCCTTGTTGCAGATGGACCAGATTTCCCCGTTGACCTTGGCCAATTCCGTAGCGCCGCCGCCGATTTCCACCGGCATGGCATTGGCCTGGACCGCCCGCATGCCGTTGGCCGGGTCGACAACGATATCCTGCCCTTGGAGGCTGACCTTGTTCGTGGAATCACCCATGCCCCAAATGCCGCCATCGACCTGGAGCAGCCGTGTCGTATCGCTGCCCAGGTTCACGGCGCCGCCGGTAGTCAGGATCAGGTTCTGGTTTTTATTGGTTCCCTCATAGATGTGGATAGTATTGCCCTGAACGGAATATCCCCCGTTCAGGCCTACCAGCCGGCCGTCGATGCTCACGTTGGAATCGGGTTCCCCGATGACCACGGCGTCGTCCGGCGCCTGCTGGATGACCAGGGCATCATGAGTATTGCCGTCCGTTTCCGTGTAGCTGAGGTCCTCCCTGGTCTTCACCGTGGTCCCCAGGGTCCCGCTGTCCGGGGCCGCCCCGTCGCGGATGGTAATGTTTTTCCCCACCACCTCCATCCGGGCAGGATTGTTGACCAGCAGACGCCCTTTGATGGCGACGGTATCGGCTGTCTTCCCGTCCAACGATGTCCGGCCGATTTCCACGGATTTGCTGGAATCGTTGGCATAAAGGGCCGTATGGCCGGCGTTATCCAGGAGGATGTTCTTCCCTCCCACATAGAGGACCGTATTGACGCCCGTTGCGATTTCCCCGTTCACCGTAGTCTGGGCAGTGTCTTCCTCGCCGATCTGGATGACGGAATTGCCTCGATCGATCAGGGAATAAGCGTTCTTGTTATTTTCGTAATCCCCTTTCAGGCCGTTCACGGTGACGGCTTTGCTGCCATAGAGCACAAAAGAGTTGGCCCCATTGGTCAGGATATGACCGTTTACCGTGGAGCTTTCCGTAGTATCCGGATTTCCGGACTGAAACTGGGAGGTTGTGAAGTCCAGGGCGACGGCCTTGTACATGTCCGAGAAATTATCCGTCAAAGCCGGCGTTTTGGAGGCATTGAAGGCCAGATTCTTTCCATCAAACCAGGCGATTTCCTTCTCATCCGGGCTCCCCACCACGGCAGTCGAACCATTCACCGTCACGTCTGCCTGGCTGCCTCCGGCATAGAGTTTCCCCGTGCCGGCAGAGGTTTCGTAGCTTCCGTAAGTGAGGCGGATGGCGCTGGAATCATAGGAAGCATCCGCGGCATTTCCGATGGTCAGCTTGTCGGAAGCTTTCAGATTCAGTTCCGCCGTCCCGTTGAACAGGATTCCGGAAGCCAGGTTGATTTCCTCGGCATCCATGTTTACATCACAATCCGTCACGTGAAGAGACCGGTGAAAAGACCTGCCGTCCGGCGCCAGGGTGATGGTCTTTCCCGTAAGGGTAGCCGTGCCGTCGGTGTCCACCTGGAGCTCCTGGGCCTTGATTTCGCCTTTATTTCCATCGGGATCTTCTGCGAGGAGGATCAGGCTGGCATTTTTCCCCGTGGCATGGAGGAGCCTGTCCGAAGAAATATTCGCGGCCTTTACCCGAATGCTGCCATCCCCGGTCGCTTCAAAATTCCCGTGTGCTTCCAAATTCCCCGCTGCCGTCACCTCGATTTTGGCATGGCCGCCTACGGCAGCCAACGCGGCATTGCGTTCATAGGGATTGGTGGTCTGGCCATACTTCCCTACCTTCACGTCGCCCCCAGCGTTCACGGTGACGGCGGCATAGGGGGTGGAACTGGAAAGACCGGATCCGGTCATGACCAGCCCGTTCTCGGCGGTTACATTGCCCCGGGCGTTGAAGGTCACCTGGGCATGGGACTCGGCAGCCTTCGTATTCCCGATGGTTAAATTGTTTCCGGAAACGGTGACGGTATTCAAACGGGTGTTTCCGGAGGAATCATACTGGAAGCCTGCCACCGCGAATTCCTCAATGGTAATATCCCCGGCATTGGCATTGCCGATGTTCATCGTGCTGGAATTGGAAACGCCCAGAGACTGGATGCGCAGATCCCCTGTCATATATTGGGTGCCCAGGTTCACCGCACTGCCGTTGGTCGCATGGACACCCTCACTGCCAGTAACGGAAAGATTCTTCCCGTCCAATTCCACTGGTCCGTCCGCACTCTGTCCCCACACATTGACGGTTACCGCCGAAAGGCTGTCCGTAGCGGCATTTCCGGCCGTGATGGCGCCACCAGTACTGAATCCACCCGTAAAGGCAATGTTTTTCCCCAAGACGGTAGCCTCTCCTCCGTTGCTGCCACCATAGTTTTCAATGGTCACGTGATTCGTGGCATCCGTCCCGACCGTCACCTTATCCTGGCTCCAGCCCTGGAGGTCCTTTACGGTAATGGGATCCCCATCTGTGGCATCGCCGCTCCATGCATTCACCTGATCGTACGTTTTCCCCGTATCCGGTCCCGCCGGATCCGCTGCCAGGGACACACTTCCCGATAGGCTCAGACAGACGAGCAAAGCCAGCGCGGTTTGCTTCCGGCACTGCCGTCTCTTGTCCCCCATCCGGTAATACCCTTTGAACTTCATAGTATCTCCCCTTTCCACCCACCCTTTCTCCAAAAGGCAGGCGTCCTGAGTAATGAACCCATATTTACAGAAAACTATAAATTCTTATCTGTTATATACTCATCATCTATTATTCGCAATATTGTTTATGATAGGAACAAAGCCGATTTCCTTTCCCCCAGACCGGACAACGCCCTTTGCCCGGACGGCAGCCTCCGTCCCAACGCCGCGCGGGGCGCGCTCCGTTCCCTTGCTTTTTCCGGTCAGGACCGGTTGGCTTTCGGCCTTTCCAAAGGAAGAAACAGATATGTCTCTTGCATTCCACATTTACCATCCCGGCGCCAATGCCATTTTTGACGTCACGTCGACCCTCATTGCGGGAGAAACGGAAGCGTTCCTGGTAGACGCCCAGTTCCAGAAACAGTATGTGGAAGAACTGGTGAAACCCCTCAAGGACAGCGGCAAAGAACTGAAAGTGATTTATATTTCCCACTTCGATTCGGACTACTACTTCGGCCTGGATGTACTGGCAGACGCTTTCCCGAAAGCCCGTATCCTTTCCACCGCTCAGACCGCCTGGATGATTTCCGCCAGCATGGAGGACAAGCTGGCCGTATGGAAAAAGGCGCTGAGAAAAGACGCGCCGGCCCGGTTCATCCTGCCGGAAGCCGTGAAAGAGCTGCCCCTGCTGGAAGGGGAGGAAATCCGTATTGTCACCTGCCCCGACGACGAGATGCACAGCTTCCTTTATGTGCCTTCTGCCAAGACCATCCTGGGTGGCGTATCCCTGGCCGAAGATAGCTACCCCTGGATGGCGGACACCAAGGGACTGGACGAACTGGACAAATGGATCCGCCAGGTGGAAACCATGCAGGCCCTTGCCCCTAAACAAGTGATTGCCAGCCACCATTACCAGGATGAAAGAAAGGGGAATCCTGTCATCCTCTCCTGCACCCTGGAATATCTCAAGTACTATCGGGACGCCCTGACCAGCGGAAATACCGCCGACGCCATCGTTTCCATCATGAGCGAAAAATATCCGGACCTGGAAGGGAAAGACACGCTCGCCTTCGGCGCCCGGGTCATTACCGGCGCGGAACCCTGGGCCCGCAAAGACCTTTACCCCGGTATCGGCCACCACGTCCTCATGGATTTCTCCCCTGCCGCCGTGTTCGACGTGGAATTCAAAGACAACAAAACCCTTACCTTCACCCAGACCGAGGGAGAAAATAAGGGTTACTCCGATACGATGCCCTTCACGGCCGAAGAAATCGCCGATCATGTCTACATGGTCCACTGGCAGGAAAATGCCGGCATTGCCGTGATCCATGTACAGAACTGGAACACCCTGGAAGTATGGACCACAATATCTACATCCCCGGGCAGACAGGAATCCATATGAAAGGAAAGATGATTCGCCACTAAAATAGTGAAACCCCGACTCGTTCGCGGAATTTCCCTTCATATTTTTAGACCATCGGTCTCCCAGCCTCCTCCCATGGCAAGCCATGGAGGGAGGCTGATTTTTTACACCGGAGAGATTCCCCGATGATTCACTGCGGGTATTCTTCCTCCGTGACAGGCCCGCACCATTCGGTGCCCGCCTCCGTGCCTGGGATTTTAAAGGCAAGATGCGAGAACCAGCTGTTTCTCTTCGCGCCGTGCCAGTGCTTGACGCCTTCCGGGATCTCGACGATGTCGCCGGGATTCAGGCTCCGCGGCGCCTTGCCTTCTTCCTGGTACCAGCCTGCGCCGTCGACGCAGATAATCACCTGCCCGCCGCCTTGTTTCGCGTGATGGATGTGCCAGAAATTACGGCAGCCCGGCGCGAAGGTGACATTGCAGACAGGGAGCGGATTTCCCGGTTGGGAAAGGACTTTCAGGTATGACTGCCCCGTGAAGTACCTGGCATAGGCATCGTTGGGTTCCCCGAGTCCAAAGAAGCCGCCTCGGCCTTCCGACGCATCCGCGTCCGCGTAGATTTCCCTGGCCACGGGGAAAGCAGCCCAGGCATTGGGCCAGCCGGCATAAAAGGCCAGATGCGTAAGCAGCGCGGCCATCTCCTCTTTCGTGACGCCATGCTTCCGTGCCGTCTGCAGGTGATAACGCAGCGCGTCGCCGGCCGTCCCTTTGCCCACGAGCGCCGAAACCGTCACGATACTGCGGAGCTTCGGCGAAAGCTCCGTTTCTTTGGCCCAGATTTCGCCAAAGAGTACATCATCATTGAGCGCCGCGAACTGCGGGGCAAAATCGCCCAGCGCCTTCCGTCCTGCTGTCTGTTTTTCCATCCTGATTCCTCCTGTATCCTTCGAATCCCATGAATGCCGCTTCTGTTCTCCCTGCCGCCCGCGCGGTGGCTCGCGCCATTCGGCGCCGGGACCGTTTCCGTGTCCGGCAGCGCGACGCGCCGGAAGCCGCTTTTTCCTTATCATAGCAAGTCCCATTCATTCTATGAAATACTTATCGGCAATCGCGCGCGATACACAACGTGTATGGATCAAAAAAAGGAACGGAGGCTCCCCCGTTCCCTATTTCATAAATGTCGTGATTGCCTTTTTCAGATTCTCCACGGCTTCCTTGTCATTTTCCTTGACAGCATCGACAATGCAGCGATCGATATGATCGCGGAGGATAACGTTTCCCACGCTGCGCAGCGCCGCGTCGACAGCCGAAATCTGGATCAGGATATCGCTGCAGTCACAGCCTTCCGCCGCCATGCGTTTGATGGCTTCCAGATGACCGCTGATCCGGGCCAGCCGGTTCAGGACCGCCCGGGTCTGCGTATGGGGATGCGCCGGACCATGACGGCGTCCAGGCCCCTGCCGCCCGGGTTCCGGAACAGTCCGTTCCCCGGGGTCCGTCTGTTCCGGGTACTGCTCGTACGGAACGCCCTGTCTCTTTTCCGCCTTGAGGAAATAGAACGACTCCGTATCCATGGCGATCGTCACCGTGAGCCCTGCCGCAATCAGCAGGTCCGCCATGATATCCACCGGCGGGAGCACGCGGGACGGTGTGGTTTTTCCCTGGTTATGCAGGGCATTGACCCGGCTGCGGGGCATATCATGCATCAGGAGAAGGGAGCCATCCTGTTTGAGCGCGGCTGTCATTTTTTTGACAAAGGCTTCTTTGTACTGCGCGACATGGGGATAAAAATTCAGGCACACAATGGCATCATATGCCTCCGGCGGCAGTTTGTATTTCAGGATATCCTTTTCCGTGTACGTCACGCCCGGGAAGGACGCGAATTTTCGCCTGGCCTGTTCCAGCATGCCATGGGCATAATCCAGTTCCTCTATCCGCCCCGTATCCGTAACGGCCTGCCGCAGATAGGGCAGCAGGATTCCCGTGCCGCAGCCGGCGTCCAGTACGGTATCCCCTGCCGAAAGACCTGCCAGTTTGATCAGGAAGGACAGGATTTCCGGGTTTTCCTTGCGGTCCCGATCCCAGGTCCCGGCATAATTTTCAAAAAACACGTGTTCTTTATCCATAGCCATCCCCGCTACCTGAAAATATTCTTCCCTTTCATGATACGGATCCCGCCGCCATCTGTCAACGAAAACGGACGGGCCGCGGGGCCCGTACCTATCCCTGAAAAAGCCGGGGATTTCGCGTCCCTATCCCCCTACCGGGCTTACCGGTTTCCTGAAAAGCACGGTATAATAGACATATTCCTACCCGTAAGTTGTCCATAGGAAAGAGGTAGTTTAGATGAAACGGTATATACTACAGCGGCTGCTGCACCTGATTCCTATCCTGGCAGGTATTACGTTTCTCTCCTTCGCCCTAATGCACACCGTCGCGACCGATACGGTCGATCTCCTGTATGAACAGAACGGAGGAGCCGGCGAAGCGGCCGCCGCGGCCCGCCGCGCTGCCCTGGGCCTGGACCAGGACTTTTTCACCCAGTACGCGGCCTGGGTCATCCGCCTGCTCCATGGTGATATGGGAAATTCCTTTGTTTCCGGGGCGTCCGTCTTTGCGACAATCACGGACAAACTGCCTGCCACCCTGGAATTGATGGTCTTGGCACTGGGGCTAACCCTGTTCCTGTCCCTGCCGCTGGGCATTCTCGCCGCCATCCGCAAAGACAGCATTTGGGATCAGCTGGTCCGCCTGCTGTCTTTTCTCGGCAATGCCCTGCCGGATTTCTTTATCGCCATTATCCTGTTGTATGTGTTCGCGGTGAAATGGCATGTTTTTTCTTTCCTGGGCTCCAGCTCCGCCAGGCTGCCCATCCTGCCGGCCCTTACCCTTTCCCTGTCCATGACCGCCAAATACACGCGGCAGATACGGGCCGTGTTTCTCGATGAACTGGGCAAGGACTATGTACAGGCCGGCCTGTCCCGGGGGTTGTCCTACCGGTTCGTCCTTACCCACTATGTACTGCGGTCCGTCCTGGCGCCCCTGCTGGCGCTGCTGGCCGTATCCGCCGGATCCCTGCTGGGCGGGGCCGCCATCATCGAATCCATCTTTCTCTGGGACGGCATCGGCAAGCTGGCCGTCGACGCGATCCTGCTGCGTGATTATCCCGTCATCCAGGCCTATGTCATCTGGATGTCCCTCATATACGTTGGAGTCAACCTTTTGTCTGACCTTCTCTGCGGGGTTCTCGATCCGCGCATCGCGGCCCGGGAAAAGGAGGACTGACCCATGCCCAAGACGAAACAACGGCGTTTTTACTTATTTCTCTCCCTCCTCCTGCTGGGGCTCGTCGTGTCTCTTTTGGCAGACTATGTCCTGCCGTTCGGCCCTTACGATCAGGACCTGACCCGGGCGCTCCAGCCGCCCGATGCCATCCACTGGCTGGGGACGGACCGTTACGGCCGGGATTTGCTGTCCCGTACGTTATCCGGCGCCAAAACGACGGTATGCACCGCGCTGGCGGTCGCCCTTGCCGCCTCTTCCTTCGGATCCTTCCTCGGCCTGTTTTGCGGCTATCATCAGGGAAAAATTACGACCGTCCTGCTCCGCCTGACCGATGTATTCCTCGCGTTTCCCCCCATGGTCTTCGCTATCGCCGTGGCAGGCATACTGGGCGGCGGCACCCTCAACGCGGCCGCGGCCATTACGCTTGTCGCCTGGCCCAAATATACCCGCCTCGTCCGCAATCAGGTCCTGCCCCTGCGTCACGAGTATTACATCGAGGCGGCCCGTATGAGCGGATTTTCTTCCTTCAAGATCCTGCTCCTCCAGATTCTCCCAGAAATCATCGGCCCCGTGTTGGTCACTGCCGCCCTTGAGATTGGTACCATCATCACGGAAATCGCCGGTCTTTCTTTCCTGGGACTCGGCGCCGCCCCGCCGGCCGCCGAGTGGGGATCCATGATGAGCGGCGCGCGCAACCTGCTGCAGACCGCGCCTTGGACGGTCTTCGTCCCCGGCGCCGCGATTTTCACGACCGTAGCCCTGTTCCAGCTTTTTGCCGATAGCCTGCGGGATTTGGCGGATGCGAAAACAACGAGGTAATCTGTATGAACCACAAACTCCACTGCCTGCTCACGGCCCTGCTGGGCGCAGCCTTACTTGTATGCGGCTGCGGCTCTGGTACGGGCAGCCCGGCGAAAGAAGCCGGAAAAGTATTTCATTACGGGACCATGGCCTACGGACCGGCCATGCAGAACGCCAGTACCGACCCCCATGACACCTACTGCGGCTGGAGCACCGTCCGCTATGGCGTAGGGGAAACGCTCTTCAAATTCGACAAGGAAATGAATGTCCAGCCTTGGCTGGCCGAGTCCTATACGCAGGTCGACGACCATACACTGAAACTCAAGCTGCGGGATGACATTACCTTTTCCAACGGAAAAAAAGTGACGGGGGAAGCCGTCAAGGCCTGTCTGGAAGATTTGATCCGGCGCAATGACCGGGCGCCTCACGACCTGAAAATCGACAAGATTACCGCGGACGGCCAGACCGTTACCCTCCACTCCTCGGAAAAAGTGCCGGCCCTGATTTATTATCTGGCCGATCCTTACGGTGCCATCATCGACATGAAAGCGGGCATCCAGGACCGGATTGCCGTCGGCACCGGGCCGTACGTGGCGATCAAGGTGGACGACCGAGGGCTGGAACTGAAAAAGAACGAAAATTACTGGGGGCAGACCAAGCCCAAAATGGACAAGATCATCGTCCGGAGCATCACCGATGGGGACTCCCTGTCCCTGGCGATGCAAAGCGGGGAACTCGACGCCGTCCAGGGCCTTCCCTATGCCAGTCTGTCGAATTTCCGGGATACAAGCAAATACAAAATCAGTTCCACTGCCACGTCCCGCGTGTATCAGGCGGCCATGAATTTCAAGACGCCGGCGCTCCAGGACAGCCGGGTGCGCCAAGCCATCACGCTGGCCCTGGACAAAGACAAATTCGTAAGCGTCTTGTTAAATGGCAACGGCGTGGCCGCCACAGGGGCGTTCCCGGACACGACACCGTACGGCAAAGGCCTGAATGGTCCCCAATACAATCCGGAACAAGCCAAGGCCCTGCTGAAGGAAGCGGGCTATACGAACACGACCAGCGACGGCTATGTCACAAAGGACGGCCAGCCCCTGACGCTGCGCTGGCTGACCTACACCTCGCGCCAGGAACTGCCCCTTCTTGCCGAATACGCCCAGTCGGCCCTGAAAAGCATCGGGATCAAACTGAATGTCAACGCGACCGACAACTATAAGGAGTTCCTGAAACGAGGCGATTACGACATCTACGCCCAGGCCATCGTGACCGCTCCCACAGGGGATCCCGAATACTACCTCATGAGCAAAATCTATTCGGGCCAGCCTTACAATAACGGCTATTACAGCAACCCCCAGGTGGACGCCTGGATCAACGAATTGCACAATACATTGGACCGTACACAGAGAAATGCCCTGGCAATCCGCATCCAGCAGCAGATCCTCAAGGATAACGCCGTATTATACGCGTCGTTCCTCAAGATGAGTTTCGTCATGAAAAAGAAAGTAACCGGCTTCACGGCCCACCCGTCCGATTATTATGAGATTACACCGGAACTGGACATGCCATAACGACCAGATTCCATCCATACAGAAAAGGATGATAGTATGACAGAGACGCGGCCGTCCTTGCTTACGCTCGAAGAAATCACCATTGCCATAGGGGATCGCCCCCTCGTGGAAAACGTCCGCTTCTCCCTCCAACAGGGGGAAATCCTGGTCATCGTAGGAGAATCCGGCAGCGGGAAGACGACTCTCCTGAAAGCCTGCGCGGGAATGCTGCCCGGCGGGATCCACGTGATTCATGGCAACATGGCCTTCGCGGAGCGTCCCCTGCGCCAGCAGGGAGACTGGCTGCCGCTGCGGGGCCGGGGCATCAGTTATGTATTCCAGGATTCGTTGTCCTCTTTCTGCCCTGTGCGCACCCTTTACGAGCAATTATGGGACGCGGCCCGCGTGGCCGGCATGGGTCGCAGCGAATTCGCCGCGACCGTGGCCGACCGGACCGCGGTCCTTGATTTGCCGGCAGGCAGCCTCTCTTCGTACCCGCAGGAATTATCCGGAGGCATGGTGCAGCGGGCAGGACTCCTGTTTCCCCTCCTCCTGCCTCCCCAACTGCTTTTGGCCGATGAACCGACCTCCGCCGTAGACAGCGTGACCCAGAAAAAGATGGCCGACGCCCTGCTGCGCCTGCGTCGTTATCATCAGACCGCGATTGTTCTCGTCACCCACGATATCCGTCTGGCGGCGTATCTGGCAGATACCCTGCTGATCCTGCGCCAGGGCCAGGTGGAAGATTATGGACCGGCAGGGCGTCTCCTCGCCCATCCCGGCGCTGCCTACACGGAGCGCCTCCTTACCCTTGCCGGCATGAGAAAGGAGTCGGTTCCATGCTCCTTGCGGTAAATCATCTCGTAAAAACATATGAACGGGGAGGCGTCCCTTTTCGTGCCGTGGACGACGTCTCCTTTTCGTTGGAAGAAAAGGAAATGATGGCGATCATCGGGGAAAGCGGATCCGGAAAAAGTACGCTGGGCCGGCTCCTCTGTCAGTTTGCCAAGCCCGACAGCGGCCAGATTCTCTTCGAGGGCCGCGATATTACCCATCTGCCTTCCCGCCACCAGAAAGAGCTGTACCGGAAGCTGCAAATGGTTTTCCAGAATCCCATCCGCTCCTTCCATCCCCGTTTTACCCTGGGAAAAAGCATCCAGGCAGGCCTGCGCAATTATCACATCCAGCTTGGCCGGGAAGAAAAGGAGCAGTTACTGCGGGAAGTCCATCTGTCGCCGGATCATCTCGACCGCTATCCCCATCAGATCAGCGGCGGGGAATGCCAGCGCGCCGCAGTACTCCGGGCATTGTGCCTGCGTCCGAAACTGTTGATCTGCGATGAAGCCACCAGCGCCTTGGATGTCAGCATCCGCGAAGAAATCGCCAGTCTGATCAAGGCATCCTGCCAGCGTCATCAGATTGCCTGCCTGTTTATTACGCACGATCTGCGCCTGGCCCGCCAGTTATGCGATACTATGCTGGTCATGAACCGGGGCCGCGTCGTGGAACGAGGAACGACAGAAGCTGTCTTTTCCCATCCCCGTGCCGATAATACCAGAGCATTGCTGGACTCTATGCTTTGACACGGGGCCGGAAGAAGGACGGCGCCGCGAGATAGCTGTCATTGCCTAGACGTACAAAAAACAACCCCGAAACCGCTTGTTAGCGCGATTTCGGGGTTTTCTGCCTGTCCGGAGGACTGCAGGCTTGGAGAAACAGGCCAGAAATGCACCGGCACGACAGCCTTGAAATAAAGGATGACGCCGTCGAATTCCTCAAGCCCTTTTTCTGTTTAGAAGCGATGCCGGACACCCTTGTCGATGCGATAGCCCTCTCCCTTATTTTGTATTCGAAAGGACACGGACGCGTTCGATGGTGGGAATTCCACTGCGATCCTTCCTGATTGTGTCGAGGCGGATGTACTGAAGTTCTGGGGAGAATTCTTTGACCAATTTGCTCAGTTCCGGATCTGTGCTGCCTGCACCGCTTTCGACAAGGCGGTAGACAATAGCGGCAAATTCATAACGCGTCATCATGCGATTGCCTTTGAACTCGCCATCAGGGTACCCGTCAAGGATGCCTTGCCTGCCCAGCTTTGTAACGTACTGATAGGCCCAATGATTTTCGGCCACATCCGGGAAGAGCGTGTCTTTAGCCGAATCGACGGCCATGCCATGCATCCTTTGCAATCTGGCAATAAGGGCGTCCTGTTCCGCTATATGCTGACGCATTGCTTTCAATTCCTTCGCCATGGCGACACGGGACGTCGAAACATGGTTCCCCTGTCCAAATTTCCAACTGACGCCGGCATTGACCATATTTTCCCCGCCTCCAAAGGAGCCGCCCACACTGAACATGGTGTCCTCGTTCGGACGGTAGTAGGCCCCGACAGCCGCAGCATTCGCTCCACGGTAATTGCCATAACCTGCGGCAAAATCCCACTTGTCATCCGGGTCGAAGTCCAGAGGATGGAGAGCTGCAAGTGCTGCTGCACCAGCGCCGACGCGGTTGATGCGATTGCCTAACTCATTGACGGAACCGTTGAGGCCATGAATAGCCTGATCGCGCTGCCAGAGCTGGCTGCCGTTCACGGCATCGGTGGAATCCTTGCTGACCTCGCCCGGTGCGACACCTTCCACCTGGTTCCCGCCCATGTTGACGTTGCCCTGTTGGATGGTGATGTCCTGATGACCGCTGTCGCCAGCTTTGACGGTCAGGCCACCGTTGTTGATGGTCGTGTTGCCTGTCGTAATCGTATTCGCTTCCATGCTGTTGATGCCTTTGAGGTCTTTGGCCAGTTTGACTTGCAGTTTGGCATTATCGCCATCCTGCGAAGCAATGACACCGATGTTATTGCCATCGGCATATTCCGCGGCACCGCCGTAAATCTGGACATTGTTGTTCAATTTCACCGCTGCACTGCCGGAATCCCCGCCGTACTTCATGCCATCGTCCATGGTGGCCACAGTATGCCCATCTGCGGTAATGCGTTTAATCTCTGCCGCACCATCAACACCCTTTGTCGCAGCGCCCGCTTGTACAGCTGTTTCATACGGCCCATCCTGGAATATAAGGGTACCATTCTTACCCTCTGCAATTATTGATTTTGTTCCATCCTGGCTGGCAATGGTCATTCTCCCATCTTTTCCACTTGCACCTGTGCTTCCGATGGTGACATCATTGCTGAGGGAAATGTCATAGTTGGCGCCAGCCGTATCAGTAGCATCTGTCTTTGTGAGGACAAGATTTCCTTTTTCCGCATTTTCATTCACCGATACGGTAGTATGCTGTTTCGTAACTTTATCGATTTTCTCATTGACATTGTTCATCTGCATGTTCACATTGGATTCCACCTGATGGAGCTGGTCTTCCGTAGCAGCACGGCCGCTAACATAAGAACCTTCTTTGTCCCAGGTCTTGTTATCCAGGTTAGTGGCATACTTGCCGCCATTATCTTTCCGCTCAGTCTTATTCCCATCTTTATCGTAGATAGCCAGGCTATTGTCACCATCTTCGATCTTGCCTATCTTGACGCCATTATTGCCGCCCACAACGACCTGCCCCCTTGAGCCGTCCACTGTAACCTGATCATCCCCCGTACCGGCTGTAATCGTTCCCTCGATCCCATTGACGGTGACGGTCTTATCGCCATCCACCCCTTTTCCCAAAGTGATATCCTTAGAAAGGTCCACGGTATATATCTTATTTCCGTCCGGATTGGTACTGTCCTGGACAGAGATATTGTCAGAACCAGATTCTACAATTGCTTGCGCACCAGCCATCTTTCTGACTTCCTTCAGTTGCGCCACGTTCACGGCATCCGTATCTTCATACCCTGCCGCAACGCCGATAATCTGCCGGGTGACATTGTCTTCCGGATTCCCCACTGCAATCGCACTTTCGGTGGAGCGCCAAACCGAATCCGTCTTTGTGCTTTCCTTTCCTGTCATGGCATCAAATCCGGAATGCTCCTGATAATCCGCCCCCTGTCCGGCTTCACGATCCGCTACAGAACGACTTCCCAGCGCTATGGAATCATCGACCTTGGCCCAGGCATTCATGCCAATAGCTGCGGAATTTCGGCCGTCTATATAGCCATCATCATCCTCTACACCAGTTTTCCCGCCCAAGGCCGCCAACGAGTTATCCCCACCGGCAATGCTATTATCCCCGAATGCGGTAGAATCCTCCCCATAGGCTTCACTCTCATCGCCCCAGGCAGTAGCTCGCACCCCTGCTGCGATAGAATATTCGCCCCAAGCCGTTGTACTTTCACCGGAAGCTACGGAATCCATTCCCCAGGCCGTCGCATTCCACCCCGATGCAACCGTATCTTCCCCCCAGGCAGTCGCATTCTCTCCTGAGGCTACGTTATCTTCCCCCCAAGCCGTTGCATTCTCTCCTGCCGCCACATTCGCGTCCCCCCAGGCCGTTGCCTGATTGCCTGACGACACCGTGTCTTTCCCGAAAGCAGTATTATTTTCTACGGTCTCAAAATCCCCCTCGACAGTCTGATAAGTGATATCTCCTTCTGCAGGAGTCGTAGCAATCGAAAGAGAGCCATTGGCATTTACCGTAACCTTAAATTTTTGATATCCTTTTCCACGTACATATTTTTCCACATACCCATTTCCATCTTGTCCAACAAGTATAGGTTGAAAATGGTATGTGAAAGGCTCCCCTTTAGCATCCATCAGGAGCTTAATGCCATTTTGATTTACATAAACATTCTTACCACCGGAATTTTTAATATAAGCCGTTGTCCCATTGGAAAAATACTCAATTTTATAATCTGCTGTCGTATGATCTCCCCAAGCGGTAGAATTTTTGCCATTAGCCGCAGCATGATATCCAAAGGCTGTGGCATTTTCCCCGGAAGCCCGACTATCCATACCATAGGCTAAAGAATAATCACCGATTGCCAGATTATTTTTCCCAAAAACGAAAGAACCTGTTCCGCCGGCTACATTACCCGTCCCAATCGCAACGGCATAATCTCCCTTTGTCTCTGCTCCTTTCCCAATAGAGATACTATATACGCCACCTGCAATACTATTCTGGACGCTCTGTTTCTCTGTCCCGGATGAAAGGGTCTCGGCAGAAACCACATTTCCTTTTTCATCTACGCGGATTGTATAGGATTCTGCCGCCTCGATGACAGGAATCGTCCAGCTAAATGCAAGGAAGGCAGCCATAGAAAACATCACTGCACCTTTTCTTTTTCTGCCTGCATTATGCCGTCCGCTACCCACCAATTCACTTGCCACTACATAACAATTTCGGACCTTATTCCAAATAACTCGATAGCTTTTGTTCATTAACTTTTTTCCTCCAATCTTACACCTTTATCCTTTATATAGATCATTGGAAGCATATGCATATACCAACGAAATTCCCCATCCCCAGTGGAATGATCATCGCTGTACAGATAATCATTACGGCTGATTACCCTTTGAGGAAAATCTGGTTTGATTGTTTTTTCAGGTTTGTCCGGTTTATCATCCGGCAAAGGTGGATTTACTGGTTTAATTACTTCCGGATTGATAAAAATATTTAGTCCCTGTTGACTGGAATTGTAGTAACCGTAGAGATGATTCGGTACATTGCCATTTGATTCTGCATCAGAAGCAGTATAAGCCGGATTCTGCGATCCATCTCCCCTGCTATTTACACGGGTAAATTGATCCTGTAATTCCGTTACCCGCTTCCAATCGACTCCCTGAATTACCTGCTCATCTGGCATAGTCACGTTATAAAGAGCACCTGATACATCAGAGGCATTACTATCCACACCATTTTTTATCGTTTCAATTTTCGTCATGAAAGCTGTAAACAAAGGTGCATGGTGTAAAATATTTCCATCATTATTTCTCTGATTTGATTCATACATCTTCCATACATAACCCCCATCTGGATAATTTCTCGTTCCGCTGCCAATCTGACCTTTGTAGTCCAATGTGATGTTGTTTCCCCATTTCAGGAAATCTGTGTCAGGCTGGCTGGAAATATCTGGAATCCAAGTAGCGTTCTCTTTCAGTTCTCCGGATGTTTTCATTTCATTTACGAAAGTGGCGATTGCTGGATTATACTTACTGCCAGGTTGATTCCGTGGCTTCCATTCTCCTTCTTTGAACCCTTCACTGAACGCCTTTCCCTGGGTTGAAACATTATGGAGCCGCAACATGGAATGAAGCTGATCTAAATCCGGAAAATCATTTCCCAACTTAAATGGATTCCATAAGGTGACAAGTCCAAAAACACCTCCGGCAAGACCGCTGCTGGTAACAAGTCCGTAATTATAGCTATCGCTTATCTCCATGTTGCCATCGATCATAGCTCCAATCAGACCACCGACACCATCATCTTTCAGCCCTTCTGCTTTCACGTCTCCATAGTTGTCATTAGAATACAACTGGGTAATGACGTGATGATCTGAATAATATGGATCATATTCACCAATGAGTCCTCCTACTTGCCGTGGTCCATAATTATTTTCTCCATTACTTTCCACTATATACGAATAAATATTTCCATAATTTCTGTTATTTTTCATAGATACGGGAGCGTTTTCTTCATTATATAATTCACCAATCAGCCCTCTCAAAGAATAACGTCCTCTGATATTGCCATAATTCGAGCTGTTGGTAAGAGACAGTGGGGAACCACTATTCATATCTGCTTCGCCAATCAAGCCTCCGTATTCATAGCCGTCCATTCCACCGTCATTTAAATCCTGATAATCGACGTCACCGAAATTAATAAGCTGATCCAATTCAGCTGGACCGGATCCATTATCCAGGCAACCTATGATGCCTCCTACATTCTGGATACCTTTTTGAATACGTCCGTTATTGTATACCCGCTTCATGATCAGTTTGCCTGAAGAGTCATTATATCCAAGAATACCACCGACATAATACGTTGCCTCTATCAGCCCCTTGGCAGTATTGTAAGAATCCCTGATGGATAAATCAGAATAAAGTCTTCCATCTTTTTTCCCAATTAACCCGCCGATATATTTGCCCCATTTGATTCCTGAAATCGGAGCATTATTATAAGATTCTTCCAAGCGCCCACCAAACTCTCCAGCAAGCCCTCCGACCGCTTCATATCCTGTAATCCCTGCATCATTCCATGAATGATGCAAAATCATGTCATCCACATTCCCATCCTTGGACACGCCTGCATACCCGACAATCCCCCCAATATTGTGATTCCCCGTCGTAACAACGCCTGCATTATGGGCATAGTCGATTTCGGTGTTTTTAACTCCTTGAATCCAATCAGCGTCACCGCCAGAAAGGAATCCCACGATGCCACCAAGATAAGAGGCGTATTCAGGCCTATCCTCAGGGTCCAGCTGGCTGGGGTCAATCCCAATTGTCCCACTATTGTATGCATGAGAAATACGCACATTGGCAGCCGCCTCATCAGTAGGTCCGATTGAACCAGCAATACCCCCGATATACCGGGAATCTGCATACTGCGTATCACCCCGCCGCTCAACATGCACCGTTGTCTCTATTGTTTTCTGCTCAATGCGTCCTGTGTTACGCACCTGGTCCATATCAGCTGCTACAAGATGACCTGCAATACCTCCTACATGTTCACGGCCAATGACATGACCGGAATTGGATACATTCCGGAATACATTTTGCGCATGATTCCGATTTTTCCACCCTGATTCATAACCAATAATCCCGCCTACACCTATGCCGGTATACTCTCCCCACCTTTCTTCAAGGTTCCCCTGGACCTTGGTATTGATATTATGGAGGTTTAAGAAAGTATTCCCTGAAGACAGTCCATCGGAATAGCCAATAAAACCACCTACATAGTCATCTCCAGTGACAGTCCCATTCGCTACGGTCACATTGGCAATGCGGATGCCATCCCCATCCAGATAGCCCACCAGCGTCCCTGTATAAGTTCCTGGCTTGCTTGTAACAGAAATATGATCAAAGGTAAAGTTTTTCAATACTTACACGCTGGTCTTTCTCGCTTCCTCCCGTTGCATAGCTGAAAATCCCAGACCCATCCTGGCAATCAGTAATATTCTTGTTTGCCACCGTGTATCCCAAACCGTCAATGGACGCTCCCGGGCTTAGATTGGGAGCATCATCGCTCCAGGTTTCGGCTTTTAAATCTTCTCCATTCAACATAAAATGTCCCCAGCTATTCTCATCTACCGCTTTCCGTAAATCCTGCATGGTATCCTTCAGCTGAAATGCCTCA
>ENA-ORNY01000059-ORNY01000059.1-human-gut-metagenome-genome-assembly--contig:-NODE-59-length-89086-cov-4.184082_pt1 | contig 89086 bp, 85 predicted proteins | sample MGYA00242122_ERZ509036 | MGnify/ENA primary metagenome ERZ509036 (study PRJEB26280, sample SAMEA2338696) | human gut metagenome | biome: human gut; feature: human-associated habitat; material: faeces... | reverse complement strand
CAAATTATTACCTTCAACTTTAGCAGCTAATCCACCAACGTACACGTTTCCTTTACTATTTAAATCAATTGTAGTTGCATTAAACATTGCTTTAGCTATACCAAAATTTAGAGTTACTTTACCAATTATAATATCTGAACTTGCATTAATATATCCTATAAATGGACTTACATATGCATTACCTGTTGAAATTAATGCTCGATAATTTACGCTATCATTTGAGTTTACATCTATATTTTCTAATCTCATTGGACTTTCTGCAATATATTGTCCAAATAATGTTCCTAAATATATATTTGTTGAACTACTATAAACATTACTAGAATTATTTCTTGTGCTGATTGAAAAATTATCTGCTTTAATAACTATTTTCTTTACATAAGTGTTAATTGCTTTTCCTGAAACAACACCAACATATATATTTTTATCTATTGCTTTTGTTTCAATTATCCAAGCAGAATTGGCTTGATTGCAAGTTATGTCACTTATATCATCGATACTTCCGTTATTAGTCATCCCTGCAATACTTCCTGCATATATATTAGCATTTTGACAGATTATTGAATGTCTAGTTGTAACTTTAGAATTTATGATAATCGCACCATTATTTATACCTGCAACTCCCCCCGCATAAACATTATCAACACCAGTACTATTAGTGGTATCATTTACACCAATTGAAATATTAATGTTAAGATTTCTAATTAAGGCATTATTATCAATGATTTTAAACAAACCACGATATAGATTTCCTGTTTCTGTTTCCGTTACATCAGTAATTGTTAAAAATAAATTAGATATACTATTATTATTCAATCCACAGATGACACCCTTGAAAGGATATGTTTCATTGCCTATTCCTTCAAAGCCACCATTTAAAATAGAAAAACTGTGAGATACTAAATAATAACCATTTTGGATAATATCAAAATATTTATTTGCTATAGCAGAAACTTTATTAGTTTCATTTTGATAATCGCTACTTTCTTTGAAGAAGTGCTCATATGCATCAATAACATTAGTTATCTTTGTAGTGTCTTCTCCCGCATCAAATATTTTTTGAAGAAGTAAGAATTCACTATCTTTTGTTAATACAAAGCTATTTGCCATATATTTCCCATAATCACTTATTAATGGATCGCGACGGTTAACACTTACAACAAGATTTTGATTAGGGGTTATTTCAAGTCGAGCAGTTGTTGATGTATTATCAATAATAGTTGTTTCAGTTTCATCAGTTATTAACCAATTAGTGAATATTTTAGTTTCATTCACCGCTCTTAATACAACTTTTGTACCCTCTTCTACTGTATATGTGTCTTCATATAATGTTGAAGAAGTTTTATTTACTCCTTGTCCAGTTACATATATTGAAACTACAGTTATTTTAGGAACCTTTATAGTATAGTATACTGAACCATCTTCGGCTTGAGGTTTCTTTGTATTATTGGATAACATACCAATTAGAAAAATGCTCAATCCAATTAGCAATACCATAATAAAAGAACCAATAATATATATTCTTTTGGAGCTATTTTTCATAGGTAGCTCTCCTTTCTTATTTATTTTGTAATTTTTGTTTTATCACTTGACATTACAATAATGTAATCATCTACCATTTCATAACCACCAAGACTAGTATCATATGGTTTATATTCATTATCTCTCATACAAACTTTTACTTTGGCCTTAATTTCATAGTCACTTTGATTTGTTGGTAAAAAATCAAGGCTAAAATCTGAAGCTTGTGGTATATATAAAACCAGCGTTCCCGATGATTTATTTGAACTAGTAATACTAAAAACATAAGGTTTGCTTATATCTATATTACTTGCATCACCACTTAACAGTTTTTCTTGTAATTCTAAATCAAAACCATTATGTATTTTATTCAAATCATCTTCATTAAAAATTAAATTTTTCCATGTAAGTTCTACTAAAAATGCTTTACCATCGTATAGACTAGTTCCATCTGGTGAATATCTTTCATCTTCCCCCGCATGTGAAAATACGTTTGCGGTTTGAATTTGTAATGTCTTAAAATCAATATCAAATAAAGTATTATCAATTTGTGAAAAAGCAATTAAACGATTAGATACTATCATATTGATAACATATACTTGTGTATATGGTTTATTAAGTTGGACTACAATAGATATATGTTCTATTGTATCTTTCAATTCTTCAACATCACTTTTTCTTTTAATTTCAACTGTTAAGTTATGAGTTTTACCTATTGAGATGCTACCACTAGTTTCATAAGAAAATAGATAGTTGTCACCTCTTTTTTCACCATCATTACTTACTACTTTAAATTCGTATTTGCAAGTATCATTGCCAACCTTTTGAGGAGTTCCCCATACATCTAATACATATAAGTCCTCACTACCATCAGGGTTAGTTATTTCATTACCTTTTGCGTCATAAAACTTTTTAACTGTTGTTATATTATATTCAATATCACGTTTGGTTACATCTTCACCAATATAATTCGTTAATTTAAACGATGCATAACTTACACCATTTTCTAATACAACTACTGAATTTTGTCCAGTATAATCAAAGTACAACGAAGTATAATATCCTCTAATTTCATCTTTTTCACTTTTAATATATTTACCTTCAATTTCAGCTGGTTTAGGAATGCTATTAATTAGCATTGCAAACAATACTCCACTTATTATTACTAATACTGTCAGTAAACAAAAGAATTTCTTTTTTAAATTCATCGTAGCACCTCCTAATCATTATTAGTAGCATCAATAAACAAATATATTGTAGATGTTGCGTCAACGTAATCGTCATCTGAACTTGCTCTTACTTGATCATCTAATACTACATATACTTGAAATTCATACTTCATAAATGTGTTATCGTCATTTTCATCATAGACTGGTAAATCAATATTTGCATCACTTGTTAAATTTTTAAATTGCGTTTTGGTACCATTTTTATATACTTTTCGATAAGAAATTGTACATGCAATGTTCCAAGTTTTTGCTTGTGGTGTTCCATCAGGATTACGATATGCTGGCATACTTAATATAGAAGTTGCGGAAATCTTAAAATATCCTGCTACACCATTTTGTTCACCTGTTGCTTCATTCACATTTGCAACGCTAAAATGATATGTTAGTGTATCTGCTGGCGCAACATTCATTGTTTCAATTCTTCTTACTTCTTCAATCACTTTGCCATTTTCATCATAAATATATTCATTAATTGGAACTCCAATTATAACTTGATTATTACGATATAAATCACCACGTTCATAACAGAAATATAACTTATCACCAATATTAAAGTTTCCACTAGGATCTTGTTTAGAACTGTATTTTGCTAGAGTCGATGATGTTAAATACACGACAAAAACAAATACTACATATAAAAACACATACAATATTTTTTTAGTTTTTAAAATACTCTTTAACATCCTCTTCCCCTTTCTTATTTATTTTGTTCTACTTCTTCTTTATTTGAAGTAGTTTTTTCTTCTACTTTCTTTAAATATTTATCAATTAAATTTAAACCTTCAATTAGTATAAAACCAATAAGCGCAATAGTTACAATTCCAATAGGTGATTTTATCCAATTTACCGTTTTTGAATATCCACGCCAAACGAAAGTTACTTCACCTATAATATATTTGACATCAAATTCAGGATCAGGATCATTATTAACATTTATTCCTTTTGTTACAACCATATCACCATTTCTAGCAATTATTTGATGCGTAGTTGGTTTAATATCACCTGGCTTTTGATAGGCTACAATCATGCCTACTTTATATTCTGTACTTTTCCTAGGTTTTACGAAAACCATATCACCTTTAGAAATTGATTCTTTGTATTCTGGATTATACATACTATCAGATATAACCTCAAAAGTATAATGGCCTAACATTTTAGTTGGATTCTCTTTATCAATTTTTCTTTTTACAATATTTATACAACATAAGATAATTATAATAATCATAACAATAAAGATAATGGTTTCAAAAACACGAAAGATTTTTCTAGCCATAATTAGTCAACCTGTTCTACATATAGTTCAAATTCAATTCTACACTTTAAACCATATTCCAAATATGATGCATTAGTCATTGCTTTTATATTATCTAAAACAAACTTTTCATATTGTTCTAAAGTTAATTTTTCAATCATTTTTGTTAATTCACTATAGGTTGGATTAGTTGAAACTGTATAACCCATTATCGTATTTTTTTGTTCTGTAGTTAATAGTTTATATCTTACAGTTATTTCTTTCCCTAACGCATTAGTGAAAGTAAATAATGGTTCTCCAATAGGATTAGAGTGGAAATATACATTATATTCATACAAGTTAAGTTTGGTAGAAACTATATAATAAGTTTTACCATCAATAACAAATGATTCTTCAATTATTGTTGATTTAGTAAGATAATTGTAATGTTCTAAATAACGATATTTATCTATTAAATTATTTAAACCAGTACGTGTTGTTGTATCATTATAACTATTTAGTAAATTTTTATATGTTGGAGTTAAATCACTATAATAAACGGTCGTTGCATTAAATATAAATGCTGGTTCATTATTTGTTAATCCATCTAAATACGTTTTAGCATCATTGTCAAATGTTACAATACAATATGTCGTTGTACCTATTTCATAGTATTCTTTTATCTTAGCTTTAGATGTGGCACCAAGCGAATTATCATTAGAATCATATTTACAATCATCTAAAAATTTTAAATATTGATTATAAACTAAACTACTATAGGTATCATTTGTAATTGTTGTAATATCGCTAGCGGTTAATTCACTAAATGTGACTTCTTTATTAGCTATTGTAAAAACCGGTTCATTATTTTTTAATGTATCTAGATATTGTTTAGCATTAAGGCTACTAACACTTGTAACAACATAATCATTACCTGTAGCATTTACTCTATTTGTAATTTTATATTTATTAACATCAAATGTTCTAGTAGCATCATTTGTTATGAATTTTGTGTTTTCAATAAATGATTTATAGTTTTTATAATTCATATAATTAGCGTAGTTATTTAAATCGGCAGTTGAATAGTTATAAGCAAAATAATGTGTTTCATATACTGAACAGCTTTCTAATTTAGCGATATCATCACTAGTTAATTCACTATATTTTTTGGATGATAACGCACTTATTGTTGCATCTTTTGAATTCCATTTATTATCATAGTAGTCGAATGTAATGGATTGTAAACTAAATGTTGGTTCACTAGTATAATTATTATAATAATCAACCAAATTAGAATAACTACTTACATTTAGATAACTTCCGTTATATTCAACATTAGCACCATATCCGTTTTTAACTACTGAAGAAGATGAAGTACTAACATAGTAATATTTATATTCATTAGCATTTTCAACCAAATCATATGATATATATATTGAATTATTTTTAACTAAATCATAACTTTTATAAGTTGCGTTTAAAAGATTGTCGGTTAGTTCATATATTTTGTAAGTATTGTTGCTGATAGAACCGCCACCTACGTTTTGACCGATATTCCATTTTATTTGCATTGTCACGTCTTCTCTGGTATCACCTAAACCAAGTTTTAACATTTCATCTAATTGGCTATCGGTAATATTTTCAAAACTTAAATCAGCGTAATAGAAATATATCGTTTTACCATTTTCATCTTTTTCGAAAGCTTTTTTAAATGTTAGTGAACTTGAAGTTTTAAATAACTCACAATTCGCAACATTAGAATTTATAACTTCATCATAATCTGCTTTATTTGTTAATTGCGAATAGGCGTCATATGAAATAACTTCTGATGGATTGCTTTTTAATTGATAAGTTAATAAATTTTCAACACTTGAATTGTATATGTTAACTTCAAAACTTATTGGATTTTCTATCGGATTATTTGAAAGATCTTCTAAAAAATCCCATTTTATTTCGTTAACACTAGTATCTGTATAGCCATCATTGTCTAATCTAAAACGTATTTTAGAACGCTTAGATATTGCCGCATAAACTTCCGAATAATTAGAGATTTGAAAATACCAACTTCCTGTATCTCCCTCATTTAGTTTTTTACTGAAACCTGCAGCAAGATTAATAGATTTGCCATCTCTTTTAGTTACACCTTTTATGTCCCATTTTGCAACACGGGCTGTTGTAGCATCACTATCTAATTTTGTAAAATACTTAGCATCTGTTTTGCTACTTTTGGTACCACTAATAGCTAGTAATACAACAAGTACCACAAAAGCAAACGCAAAGATATAAGCTTTTTTAATTTTTATTTTTTTAGTCATTAGGGCACCCCCTTTCAAAATTTTATTCGTATACTAATACTGATTTAACAGTTATTTTTACTGTATATGTGGCAAGTCCTGTAGAAGCAATTTGTGTATCATCTTTATCGTTTGTGCCACTATTTTTCCAATACCATTCTAATTTAAATATTCTTGAACTGTTTGCGGGAATATAAATATTATTTAGTTCCAAACTATTTGCAGGTACATAGTAGTCATTTATATTTGAATTATCACTTTCATGTAAATTTAATTTAAATATCATCGGAATACTATATTCATTTACTTCATCTAGATTTATATCAATATTTAATGCTTTTGAATTCTTATTTATTAATTCAAAATAATATTCACCTTTCTTACCTGGATAAATAACCTTGTCAATTTTATATTTTCCAAAAATGTTCCATTCTGTACTTACAATCCCACCATCAATCTCACTCACAATTAATGATATAGGTTTTACATCAGAACTTGTTTTAGCAATATTAGTAAAAACTAAACATATAGTTATTAATGCTAGGACAATACATCCAACAACAATTCTTAAGAATTTAGTCATGTCATACAAAGTACCTGAATAAACTCCATTAAGTGAATAGGTATTTAAATGTTTATCTACTTTTGCTACAACTTTGTTATTTTTAATACTATATATATTGTATTTTAAACTCTCATCCATTTGTAGGCCGTACTTGCCACTAGAAACATTTTCCAAGAATTCTTCATCATTTGATAATATTGTGTTTCCTTTAACTCGTGCTACAACTTTTTTGTCATGATCTTTTATTGTTCTAAAATACAAATAATAACTGAGTATTTTCTTATCTATATTTCTCATATTACATACTCCCCTTAATGTTATTCATATATATTCTTAACAAAATATACCAATATAAATAATATACTTTGTTAAGAATGTGATATATATCACTATTCTTACTTTTTACAAAACAGTTAGAACAAAGATAAAGCCACAATTTTATCTTTGTTCTTGTATTAATATTTTGTTTTGTGGCTTGTTAATTAATTAACTAAATTTATTTACTAATTATTTTATACTCTTTGAATTAGTCAACTTGAGTGAAAGTGATAGTTACTTTTATTGTAACATTTCCTGCTTCAATACCTAATTGTGTATCAGTTACATCGCGACCTGCATCTTTTGTGAATGCCCAACGCCAATAAACTTTAATAGTTGCACTATTATTTTGGTTTAATGCTGTTGCTGCTGTAGCAACACTATTAAGATCACCCCAATTTACATTATCTGTTGAAAATTCTAGTGGAACAGCTGCACTTCCAGCAACTAATTCATATGATACTTCATATTTTGCATTTACTTCTGAATTGTTTACTACTTCTACTTGATAAAGGCCACCAACACCTGGAGCGATTATAGCATTAGCAGTTCCCGCTTTAACATCTGCATCTACAGTAGTAGAAACGTTACCACTTTCATCTAAATCATATATTTTAGTTGCATCAAATAATTTGATGTCAGCTTCTGTAACGTTTTTTATATCTTCGCCACCATATGTAAATGACCATTTTGCAACTTTTGCAGTATCAGAGCCTTGTACTTTGCTAGTATATTTAGCCCAAGTACCTGAAACTAAAGATAATGTAATTAATGCAACGAATGCAGTGATTACACCAGCAATTAAAATTCTATTTTTCTTCATTTTAATTCTCCTTTATATTTTTTTAAGTATTTGTTTATTTTATATATATCATCGTGTGTGGCCACGTTGATATCAACTTTAAACTCACCCTATGGTGAGGTTCATCTAAAAATAGATGCCTAGATATATTATTATAATAATTTAATAATATGAATATTTTGTTAATTCCCAATTTTTTGGAGCACAAAAAAGGTATACCTTTACTGCTAGAAAAGTATACCTTTTTGTATTGCTTAAATTAGCCAAATTTACATATTTTCCAACAAATTCGATACAGCTATACACCACTTTTCAACAAAAATTAGCAAAAATAATATAGTTTAAAAAGGTATACCTTTTTGAACTATATGCTAAAAGCATATAAAAAACCTGCTAAACTTCATTGAAAAATAATGCTGGAGTTTAAACAGGTTATTGTGTAAGCTTAAGTGAACAGCGGTTAATGAATTCAATTTATACACAATTAATGTATAAACCCCTACTTTTTATTCAATTATCAAGAAACAAGTGTGTCAATCTTGTTTTTCTAATCCTCTTGTTTTTCTTTGTCTTCACTCTTATTAGTATTTACATCAGTTGTATTATTTTGTTCTGCAAGCTTTGCTTCAAGTTCAGCTATTTTTGCTTGAGCTCCTTGATCAGCTTTGCGTTTATTGAAAAAGTCAATCAAGAATATAACTAGTAGAGGAATTCCTAATAAAACTATTATTCCCCATGGAGTTTGCAAAAACATTGCAACCTTTCCCATTTTTGGAATTCTACCAGTATATAATCCAATTACATCTTCAGCTGGAACACTTACCACTACAGGAGAATTGAAATCACCTTTTGTATTAAAGGTTAATTTTCCTTCTTCATAAAATGGGTCTTCCGCAATTCTGTGTGTAATTATCGAACCATCTGCACCATAGTAAGTAATTATGTCATCTTTCTTAAGTGTTTCTGGATTGACTTTTTTAATAAAGATTAGGTCCCCTTTATTGAAAGCGCCTGTGCGTGCTTTACGATCAATTGTCATTGAATCTGATTCAACGATAAGAGGTGCTCTACCAAATACCATTGGAAATTTAGTTGGATTAACCGCCCCTTTAATCACGATTACCATATTGACTACTATTATTGGCAAAAATATTGCTATTAATATTATTCCAATTATGGTTTGTTTAGATATTTTTTTATTGTTCATTTTTGCATTACCTCTTTCATTTTTTATATGAGGCAAATAATAACATCCTTGGTTGTTACATTTTACCACTTTTCCCGTCAAAAAGCAAACGATTGCTTAATTATTCGACATGAAAACGTTTTCATTGCCTTAAATTAGCTATATAATTTATGATATACAATAGATTTTGAAGGCTGGTTCTGTTGCAAGTGATGTTTTATTTACCTTTGTAAGATTAAATTCTATTTTAAATTTTACTCCTAAATATGTAATTATAAATCCATCTATTGTATCTTCACCTGAGCAATGTTTTATATACCAGTCTTTAGCAAGATTAATTAGTTCTTCTTCATTTGTAGTTTGATTATACCAATAGGCAGGATAACAGAAAGTATAGCAATCACTATCTGTTAGAGTATCCACATATGTGTCTTTATTTAAGATTGTTTCAGGTTTAGTATTAGTTCCACTTACTGTATATTTAGTATCATACGGTAATGGAAGTAATACTATTTTGTTTTGATTATCTCTTCTAATAACCATAAATGGTTGTTCTAACATTATCATCATATTTTCTGCATATGTATACGCATAATATTTCTTACCATTACTAGTGAATGTTCGATATGAGCAAGATATTCTTGTACCATCTTCTAAAGTTATAATCATTATTTCTTCAAGTGATTTAGTACCTTCATCTATAGTAAGGCGATCTTTACCAATTCTTGCGACAGTAGTTTCTTTGGCTTGTTCAACAGATCTTGTTATTAATTTTGCATCATCTGTAAAGCTTTCTAAGAAGTTTGAGAAAGCATCGCTTAATGCATACTGATCATTTTGAACAAATACTACTTTTGCATTAGTAGATTGATCAGATATTTTAACGCCATTATAATCAAAGTGTATACTAGGTATTGTATTTTGATTATACATATATGATAAATATTCTGCATCTACTGTAATGTCCACGCCATTTTCTTTGGTAATATACTTATTTGAAAGTTTATTGCAACTACAATTTGTTAGTAAAGTTAAACTTATTACCAGCAAAATAATTATAATATATTTTTTTATTTTAGAAGTCTTTATCATTGTCGTTTAACCCATATTTTTCATAAAAGCTTTCTTTAAATTCTAAGAAGCGATCTTCTTTAATTGCTTCTCTAATGTTTTTCATTAAGTTTTCTAAAAATTGAACGTTATGAATGCTTATTAATCTTGCCGCAAGTATTTCTTCAGCCTTTACTAAATGTCTTATATATGCTCTTGTATAATTTCTACAAGTATAACAATCACATTCTTCATCAATTGGTCTAAAATCTTCTTTAAACTCTTCGTTCTTTAGAATCATTCTTCCACGTGATGTCATTGCACAGGAATGTCTTGCAATTCTAGTTGGCAAAACGCAGTCAAACATATCTACGCCTCTTTCAACACCATCTAGTATAGCACCCGGACTACCAACACCCATAAGATATCTTGGTTTATCTTTTGGTAAACATGGAGTAGTATAACTTAATACATAGTTTTGTACACTCTTTGGTTCACCAACGCTAAGGCCACCTATTGAATATCCATCAAATGGCAGTTCTGTTAATTCTTTTGCACAGTGTTTTCTAATGTCCTCAAATTCTCCACCTTGAACAATGCCAAACAAGCCTTGTGTATCTTTGTTTTTGTGAGCTTCAAGACCTCTTTTAGCCCATCTAATAGTTCTTTCAACTGACTTTTCCATATATTCTCTAGTTGAAGGATATGGGGGACATTCATCAAAGCTCATCATAATATCGCTACCTAAACTATTTTGAATTTCAATAGCTATTTCAGGTGATAAAAATAATGGTTTGCCACTTTTATGATGTCTAAAGTAAACACCTTCTTCTTTTATGTCTCTAAGCTTTGCTAATGAGAATACTTGAAAGCCACCAGAATCAGTCAATATAGAGCGATCCCAATTCATAAATTTATGTAAACCACCAGCTTTTTCAATTAATTTATGACCTGGTTGATTCCACAAATGATATGTATTGCCAAGTATTATTTGTGCCCCTGTTGCTTCAATTTCTTCTTTTGAAAGCGCCTTTACTGTTGCCTGAGTTCCAACTGGCATAAAGCAAGGTGTATCAATAACAGAATGTGGAGTTGTTATTTGTCCAAGTCTTGCCATACTTCTTGGATCTTCTTTTATTAGTTTATATTTTATTACCATTTTGCCTCTCCTTAAGGAAAATACCATTCAAGTCATTTTATCATAATTTAGAATGTTTTTCAAGTTATATATTTTAATTTAGGAATTTATTGCTTGTTAATTTATTACATTTTAACGTCTTTTGTAAAAACAACTAGGTGTAAATTAGTAATCTACACCTAGTTAGTTTTATATTATAATCTATTTTTTAATTGTTTTGATAATTCTTCATAACCTGGTTTACCAAGTAATGCAAACATATTCTTTTTGTATGCTTCAACACCTGGTTGATTGAATGGATTAACACCTAGCATATAACCACTTACACCACAAGCAAACATAAAGAAATATAATAAATATCCTAAATGATATGCATCCATTTCTTCTACTTCTAGTACAAGATTAGGGACCCCGCCATCTACATGAGCAAGTATTGTACCTTGCATTGCTTTTTTAGCAACACTGTCCATCTTAGTTTGATCTAAATAATTAAGTTGATCTAAGTCTTCAGCTTCTTTTCTTAGTATTAAATTTTCTTCAGGATTTAATACGTTCAAGACAGTTTCAAACATTAATCCTTTACCTTCTTGTACGTATTGGCCCATAGAATGTAAATCTGTTGAATATACTAAACTAGCTGGAAATAAACCTTTATGGTCTTTACCTTCTGATTCACCATATAATTGTTTCCACCATTCGCTGATGTAAGCCAATCTAGGTTCAAAGTTTACTAGAATTTCAATTTGTTTTGTTTTATATAATAGGTTTCTCATGTTTGCATATTTCATTGCGTCGTTACTATCATATCCATTGTTTACGCAATCATTCATTGCATCATAAGACCCTTTCATCAATGCATCAATATCAATTCCTGCACAAGCAATTGGCAATAGACCTACTGCGGTGAACCAAGAATATCTTCCACCAATATCATCTGGAACTACAAAAGTTTCATATCCTTCTTGTGTTGCAAGATTGCGTAATGCACCTTTTTTAGCATCAGTTGTTGCAAATATTCTTTCTGCAGCTTTTTCATGATATTTCTTTATTAATAATTCTTTGCAAAGTCTAAAAGCAATTGCAGGTTCAGTTGTTGTTCCTGATTTTGAAATAACATTTACTGAAAAGTCTTTATTTTCAAGATATGTTAATAATTGATTTAAATATGTTGAAGAAAGTGAATTTCCCGCAAACACTATTTCTAGATCTTTTTTAGTAGAAAAATATGGTTTTAATGCTTCTATTACTGCCTTGGCACCAAGATATGATCCACCAATACCAATAACTACTAACACTTCACTATTGCTTCTAATTTTTTCTGCAGCTTTTTTGATTCGTGCAAATTCTTCTTTATCATAGTTTTTAGGATATTCAATCCAACCTAAGAAGTCATTGCCTTCACCAGTTTTATTTACTAAAGTTTTATATGCCTTTAGAACATTTTCTTTATTTTGATTTAATGCTTCTTCGCTTACAAAAGAAAGAGCATTTTTATAATTTAAAGTTACCTTCATATTTTTCCTCATTAGATTCTATCAATAATATTTAAAATTTCTTGTTTTAATGTTGCTATTAAAGCTCTTGATTCTTCTTCTGTCTTACCCTTAATTGCGATATATATTTTCAATTTTGGTTCAGTTCCTGATGGTCTAAGAACAAACCAACCACCATCATCAAATATATATTTCAAAACAAATGATTGAGGTAGAGTAAGTTTACTTTCTTTGCCATTTTCAGTTTTAATTAATTTGTCGTAATCTTCAAAAGTTTTAATATGTTTTCCCGCAAGACTAGTTAAATCAGCGCTTTGGAAATAACGCATAATTTTTTCTATTCGTTTGCTACCCTCTATTCCCGCAAGGCCAATGTTGTGAACACCTTCTAAATAGTAGCCAAATTCTTCAAACAAATCATACAATACTTGGATTAATGTCTTGCCATGTTCTTTGTAGTATGAAGCAACTTCTGATAATAAAAGAGTTGCTTGGAAAGAATCTTTATCACGAACAAAGTCTTTTATTACATAACCATAAGATTCTTCATAACCAAAGAAGAATTCTTCATCAGTGCTATTTTCAAGTAATGCGGCTTGTTCACCGATGTATTTAAAACCTGTTAAAGTTTGTACTAATTTTAAATTGTATTTTTCACAAATTGCTTTTGCAAAATTTGAAGTAACAATTGTATTGAATACTACACCATGGGTTTTTGGTTTTTTGAATTTACCTAAATAATCTAATAATATTGCACCAGTTTGATTACCTGTTAATAAAACATATTCGCCCTTTGAATCTTTTGCGGCAATACCCATTCTGTCCGCATCAGGATCTGTTGCAACTAATATGTCCGCATCAACTTTTTTGCCTAAGCGAATGGCATATTCAAATGCACTTGGTTCTTCTGGGTTAGGTGATTTCAATGTTGAGAAATTACCATCTGGAACCATTTGTTCTTCTACTGGATATACAGTATAACCTTCACCAGTTAATAGTTCTACCATGTGAGAAGCACCAGTTCCATGAAGTGGTGTATATACAATTTTAATATTGTTCTTTTTTACAGGTTGAACAGGTATAGTTTTTAATGCTTCTAAGTATGGTTTATCAACTAATTCATCAATCATTTGAATCATACCTGAGGCAACAAGTTCATCAAATGACATTGTTTCAATATGAAACATATCTCTTATTTTTTCAATTTCTTCAATAACTAAATCTGCTAAATCTGGTACTAATTGGCATCCTTCATGATCATATATTTTATAACCATTATATTTTGGTGGATTATGACTTGCAGTAATCATAATACCACCAGCACATTTTAAATTACGTACGGTAAAGCTTAGTTGAGGAGTAGAACGAATTGAAGTATAAAGATATGCCTTTACTCCATTGCTTGCAATAACTTCTGCCGCATGTTTAGCGAATAGATAACTATTTTTACGACAATCATATGATATTGCAACACCCATATTTTTAATATTAGGATAACGTTTTATCATATAGTTTAAAAAGCCTAGTGTACATTTTCTAACTACATATATATTCATTCGGTCAGTACCTACACCAAGAACACCTCTTAAACCACCAGTTCCAAACGCAATATCGTTGTAGAAAGCATCCATTAATGCAGCTTCATCATTTGATATGCTATCTAGTTCTTTTTTTAAATCTGGGTCAAGTTCCTTAAATTCTTGCCATTGTTTAATTTTTGCTAATGTTTTTTTATCCATTATTCTCCTCCGTTTTTATTTACATATTCTAAAAAGTTATAATAAGCACCAAGCATACCACCATCATTTTTAAATGTGGCACTAACAACTTTAGCAGTATTTCTAAATCCATATGAAAGATGTGAATTCATATATTTTTCTAAGATTTCCGCAAGCCCTTCGCGTTTGGAAATTCCACCACCAACAACTATAGCTTCAGGATTAAATACATATACTAAGTTAGCCATACCTGTACCTAATAAATCATAGAAACGATTTACTACTGCCATAGCAATGTCGTCATGATCATCGTATAATTTGAATAGTTCAATACCATTTTTAACATCTAAACCTGCACGTCTTGCATCTTTTATTAAAGCTGATGTTGAGGCAACACTCTCCCACTTGGCATTACCAATTAATACTCTACCAACTTCCCCCGCATTATAGTTCTTACCACGCCATATTTCATCATTCATAACAATGGCACCACCAATACCTGTACCAATTGTTATTACAATAAAGTGGTCATAATCTTCGGCTGCTCCTTTTACACATTCTGCTTTCGCAAAACTATTTACGTCATTATCTGCTATACAGTCTAGTCCAACATTTTCTATAAATAGTTTTCTAAAATCCCAATCTGAGAAAGTAGGTAACGCATCTGGCGCGATTGATATATATGCTTTTTCAAAGTTAACGCTACCAGCACAAGAAATTCCAATACCTTCGATTTGGTATTTTTCTTTCATTTCTTTGGCAATCTTAACTAGTTTACCATCTAATACCTCTTTACCTAATTGTGCTTCTGTGTCAAATAAACCTTTTTCTATAAATTGTTCGTTTTCTATAACTCCATATTTTACATTGGTTCCACCAATATCAAAACAAAGTACTCGCATTTTAATTCTCCTTTTATGATATTATTTTGAAACGATCAACAATGATTTGTAGCGTCATTCTTTTTTGGGTCTTTCCAGAAATCATTAAAATCATTCCGTTTTGTAATTTTCCTATTTGTTGATAAATCATAGGGAATAATACTATCTCAATATTTGACGTATCATCGGTTATTTCGACAAATGCCATTGTTTCGTTATTTTTTGTTTTTGTTTCTCTTACTCTTTTTACTGTACCGATAGTTCTTGCTTCTTTGTTTTCACTTAGATTTGCTATTTTTACTAAATTATATTTACTATAAAAACTAGCAAATTGTTGGTAAAAATTATACTTTATATTTATTCCAATTACTTCTAATTCTTTTTCTTGTAATATTCCATAACTAAATTCTTCATCAGTATAATCAGTTTTAATCATATCTTTTATAAAGCCATAGTTTGAACGATCAATAATAGATTTTAAGTTTTCAATCATTGCCTTTTTAGTTAGCCCAAAATCATCTAGCGCTCCACTATATATTATATTTTCAAGAAGTGATATGGCTAGAAAATCTTTAGTTCTTTCAACAAAGTCTTCATAGTCTTTAAACTGAACCTTTGTTCTTTCTTCAATACACTGTTTAGTTTTTATTTCTCCTAACCCCTTAATGATGGATAATGGGAAATATATTTTTCCATTTATAACTTCAAATTCATCAGTACTAAGTTTGATGTTAGGATTTAATACCTCAACATTCTTTTTTGTTGCTTCTTTAGTATATTCTAACATTTCAGAAGAACTTCCCATAAAAGAGGTCATAAGTGTCGACATATAATACGCAAAGTAATGGCATTTCAAATACGCAGTAAGATATGCGATTTTTGCGTAAGCAACACTATGAGCTTTATTAAATCCGTAGTCCGCAAATTTAACAATATAATCATATATCATATTAGCAGTATCACTTGAATATCCTCTGTTTACTGATGATTCAACAAAGTTTATTCTTTCTTGTTCTAAGACTTCTTTTTTCTTTTTTGAAACTGCTCTTCTTAAGATATCTGCTCTACCTAACGTGTATCCCGCAAATTTACAAGCAATTAACATAATTTGATCTTGATATACAATCATACCATAAGTTTCTTTTAAAATTGGCTCTAAATCTTTATGAGGGTATTCAACTTTTTCTTCATTAAATTTTCTTCTGATAAAGCTTGGTATTATATCCATTGGTCCAGGTCTATATAGTGCTAATGCATGTGTAATATCATCAAAGGTAGATGTTTTAAGTTGCATTATTACTTTTCGCATCCCCGCCGATTCTAATTGGAAAACTCCCGTCAAATCACCTTCACGCATCATCTTGTATGTATCATAATCATTTTCATTTTTAGGAAGAGTAAAGTCAGGTATATCTTTTCTTATTAATTCAATAGTTTTCGCAATGTTTGTAAGGTTCTTTAATCCTAAAAAGTCCATCTTTAATAGTCCTAAAGCCTCTAAATCTTTAGCTTCATATTGAGTTTGATATATCTCATCTAATCCTTCATCAAGTGGTGTATAATTAACTAAATCAAATTTGGTTATAACTATTCCTGCTGCGTGGGTAGAAATGTTTCTAGGTATGTCTTGAATCTTACAAGCAATTGTTAGCACTTTATTAATGTCTTCATAATTGTTCATTAATAATTGTAAATCACTACTTGCTTCAATTAAGGTTTTTAATGATGGGTTATCATATACTTTATAGGTGTTTACAGCTTGTAAATGTTTATATATTTCTTTTGTTTTAACATCATTTAATTTAAATACTCTTGCGCAATCATTTATAGCTTGCCTAATTTTAAATGTACCAAAAGTTAATATGTGCGCAACTCTGTTTTTACCATATTTTTTTCCAACATAGCGAATTACTTCATCGCGTCTATCATCTGGAAAGTCGATATCGATATCTGGCATAGATAAACGTTCTTTATTTAAAAATCTTTCAAATAACAAGTTATAATATAGCGGATCAATTTCCGTTATTCCTAAAGAATAAGCAACAAGTGAAGCTGGGGCAGAACCTCTTCCCGGTCCAACAAATATGTTATTCTTCTTAGCATATTTAACATAATCATAAACAATCAAAAAATAGTCAGAAAAGCCCATTTCATTAATGACATTAAGTTCATAATTTAAGCGATCATAATATTTTCTTTTATCATATGAATACTCAAAGTTTTGCATTCTTTTTTCAAGACCTATTGAACACAGTTCTTTTAAATAGGCAAAACTATCTAAGCCTGATTCATATAGTGGTAACTGATATTTACCAAATTCTATTTGTACATTACACATGTTAGCTATTTTAGTAGTATTTTCAAGCATATCATAATGATTATAATAAATTGTTTCCACACTTTTTACATCATGTAGATAATTATTTTTATCATTTTCGATTCCCTCAACCAAAACACCGTTATTCTTTATAGCTTTTAGTGTAGTGTAAGCATCATAGTCACTTTCATTTATGAAGCTTACTTTAGGTAGTGCTACAAATTGATAATTGTAGTTTTTTAATAGCTTGAAATAATTATCAATAAAATTAGAATTGGTAATACTTTTTATTCCTAAACCAATATAAAAATCGCTATATATTTCTTTTAATAATTCTAATGTTTGAATAGCATTTTTAGCATCATTTCGTTCTAGATATTTTTGAACAAGTGATTCTTCATATGGGAGTATTGCGATTAATCCCATAGTTGTTTTTTGTAAATATTCAAAATCAATGTTGTTGTTAGTTAGTTGTAATCTACTTGAAATCTTCATTAGATTTTGGTAACCAAAGTTGTTAATTGCAAGTAGTACTAAGTTGTTGGTTTTATCGTTATAATGATATTTTACTTTTAAGCCAATTACTGGCTTAATATTATTCTTATTGCACTCTTGATAAAACTTAATGGTGCCATACATTGTACCTTCATCAACAATTGCACAAGAATGTAACTGTTGTTCTTTTAGTTTTTCAATTAGAGGCTTGATTTTACAAGCACTTTGTAAAATAGAATATTCAGTTTGTACATATAAGTATTGGAACATTCTTACTGCCTCCTTCTTTAATGTTAGTATACCACACTAGCATTTTTTTTACAAGAACAACGGCAAAATTTCTAATGTTCGCTTTTTTTGATGTGTCTTCTAATAATTACCGAAATAATAATTATCGCAAGAATTATAGTGATTATTATCGAAATATAACAAATTAATTTATTGTCGTTAGTTTGATAAGCTTTAGTTAAGTCAATTTTTTGGGCACTCACATTTTTTACTTTTAAACTGTCTTCATTTACTTTTATTTTTATGTTTTCTATCATATCATTATTTTTTCCAAAGGTTAATTCGAGATTATTATCCTTCTTTGATTTTTTGGTTGCAACTAAGTCAATTAAGTTAACTTCTTCAATGGTTTTTCCTTCCAAATGGTATCTAACCAATACCTCAACTTTGTTTGCGTCAACATTAAAGTTAATATTAGTATCTTCTAAAAAAGTGTGAACTTCTTCTAACAATGTAGTTTCTTTATACATTTTAACAACAACATCAAATATGGTTTTATCTTCATCATTGATTTGATAGTTTAAAGAGTCATTTTCATAAGTTAGTTTTAAAATAGGGTAGGTTGATACTCGTTTTAGTTTATAATACTGATTTATTTTTAATGTTGTATCATCACTAAATACTACACTATCTATGTAATAACTTATAAAATCATTACCACCCAAGGCAAAATTTAGTATTAGTTCATCATTGTTTTGAATAAATGGATATTCTTTTTCATTTACTATGACCCTTTTTATTTGTTTATTAGTGCTTAAAATTACTTTATATATTGCATTATCATCTTTTGTTAATATGTAATCAGCTTCTAGATAATCTTTATCAAAATTGTGATATGTTTTTTCTTTAACATATATTTTATAACTTTTACCATTATGTTTTAGTTGATAGGTTCCAACACTATTTAATGATTCACCATTTATAGCTTTGGTATCATTTACCATAACTTCATCAGTAAACAATAATTTATAACCTACTGGATAAACTCCTTCATCAACTATATTAATAAATGGTTGAACAATATAGTTAGTTTCTATGTCTAACCTAGTTCCATCTTGTTTAATTGCATAGTACTTAGCAATATAAGTATTTGATTTTTGGAGATTAATTGATTGGTTTGCAACACTATCATATATAAATTCCAAATCTTCAAGATAAGATTCAACTTTGAAATGGTTAGTTGATTGATAATTTAAATAGGGATATTGATATATAAAGTCATTGATATACTCTATGTGATATTCACTAATTTTATATGTTTTTATTTGATTATTAGAATAGTTTGTAATTATTACATTACCATTTATTAAATTGGTATAATTTATTTCATCAATATCAGTTAAAGGAATTAAATGCCAAGAGTTTGATAATTTAAATCCTAAATAGTAAGTATTAAGTGTTTCTAATAAATAACAATTATTGTTTAATTTAGTAATATCTTTATATTTGATTGGGGGTAATAATTCATAATGCTTTATTAATTTTAATTCATTATCTAATTCGTAGTGAAAAAATCGTTTATCAAAAGTTTCAATTGTAAAGCTAATATTACTATTAAAAGCAAAGTTTTTTATCTTTTCGAGCTTTGTTTTTTCATTAATATAAAACTCATTTACTATCTTAAATGAAGAATTCATTCTAATTATGAATGGTTTTATATCCTCATCATTACCGACATTTTTGAATATACTTCCCTCACTTATTCCATTTTTTTGACCTATTAAATATATATAATTACCACTAATTTGAATTTTCAAAAAGCTTTCTTTAGCATTTCCACCATACTGATATTTGTTTATTTGGGTACCATCTATGGTATATGTGTAAATGCATGCATCATTTTTTTCTTCCCCAACAACAATCAATTGTTCATTATAAACAACCATGTCATTAATGGTTATTGGTAGTTTATCAATTAATTGTTTATCATTTAATGTTTGATTATATTTACATATAATGGTGCCATCTGACTCTTTAATTGTAAATATTATACTATCTTTATTATATATATAATTATTTATTTTACCTTCGATAGTAATATTTTCATTAATAAAATATGTATTATTATTTGCCAAGTAGACATTATTATCAATTATTTTTTGAATATTATTTTTCACTATTTTTTGTTCTTCTACTATATTAACAATTGGTTTGTTAATATTACTGGCGGCTTTTGAGGAAAGAGCTTTTAAACTTATAAACGAAAAAATACTAAAAAGAATAGCAATTATGAATAGTTTTTTCTTCATATTATTACCTCTTTTTAAGTACTAAAACAAATGCTATGGCAAAAGCAATTGGTAGTAGTACATACCACAAATTGTTTTTAGTTTTCTTCTTAATATCATTAAGATCTATACTTTCTTCTATGATAGCTTTTTTTATTTCTTTGTCATCTCTTGTTTTAATTTCTTCTATCTCCGGCACGATATCATCTTCAATAATTTCACGATTTGATATATTTGCAACTTCAAAATTTATTTCAAATTTTTCATCATCTTTGCCCTTTAGTTCTAATGTATAACTACCTGGTTTAGATATTTCATAACCTGATTCAATGCTTTGATGATTAAGAGTAGCTGTTCCATTGAAATTAATTTTAACATCAGTATCATATAGCCCTTTATCTCTAAGATTACAATAGGGGTTAATTCTTATATTTTCTATGTAAATATATTCAATATCTTTATTAGTAAAATAATATCTTGCAATATATGATCCAAACTGACTAGTTGGCGAAATAATGGTTGATTTTTCTTCATTTATTTGGCATTTTTCTCCCCCCGCATACAATACTGGTAAAGTAATTGTATCACTAGGATTGTTGATAACTAATGTCCCATGCGAATTTAAATAGGTATAATCTATACCATCAATTTTCAAACTATTTCTATTATTAAATATTAATTCGTCATAGTTATTTTCAACAAGACCTCCAATTGAATCATTCTCGCTATATTTTTCAATTTCAAATAATACTTTATTATTGCTAACTACTTGGTATAAATAACCATATTTGTTGAGTTCTTTTGAATTATATAAATGATACAAAAAGATATAATCATTATTATCTACTGCTACAAAATCTACTAAATTGGTATTTTCTGCTCGATAACAATTTGTTTTATACACTAATGTTTTGTTCAGCATTTGATCTACTAAATATACATATTGTGACATACCAGATTTTTCTTCATCATAGTCTTCAAACACCATTACTAATTGATCATTATTATCACAACTCATTTTCAGCAATGTTTTGGTCAATGTTATAAATAATAATGATTTATCATAATACTCATATCTAATATTATCGAATACATATAGTTCTAATTGGCGAGCTCTTATTTTCTTATTATATATAGTGGTTGAAACATACAGTTTGTCATCGCATATACAAGCATCGTTTACAGTAACATCATAGTTCTCATCAATAACTGAATAATATGTAAAACGTTCTGGCTGCTCTTTATCGACAATAAAAACAACCCCACATCTATATTTGTGTGAAAAATTATAATCATAATCGGTAGATGTTGTTTCACCTACAACGTAATAGGACGTAATATCTTGTAATAATTTTATTGCATGATTTATGCCACTTCCAATAAACTGTTGAAAATTTAGTATTTCACCTTTATCATCTAAAATATATAGAAATACATCATTTGTTTTACTAGTTCCTTCTTTTTCAAGTAGAATAACTAACTTGTCTTCATCAACTAACATATCAACAATTAAACCTTTTTCTTTTTCGAAAATAGTTTTTTGATATATTATTGTATTATCATATATCTTGGCAACACAAATATCATACAATTCTTCTTGATCTATTATTACTTCATTTATATACGCAATATAATAGTTATTTTGATTATCTTTAATTACCTTTTGAAAAGTACCATTTGTTATTCCCCCTATTTCTAGATTAGTAGTTTTAGCATAAGTGATTTGTCCTTCTAAGTCTTTTTTATCCTTTAGTTTTACTATTTTAAAGCAACTATTATTTGTTTCTTCATTTCTATATACGACTTGATAATCACCACTTCTATTAAAGTTAATATTTGATGAAACTATTTGGTAGCCTTCATATTCTAAGTCTTTTGGTTTTATACTACCAACCTCAGCAATCATTGTTTTTTTAACATTTTGAATATCTACACTTGCAAATATTCTTTTAGATATTGTACAAAAAACTAATAAGTTTATTGCACATAATATAAGTAAATAAATTTTTTTCATGTAAAGTCCTCCCCTTTCTCATAAATACTACGATGGGGAATTTTTTTTACGTAAAAAAAACTACTCAAAAGAGTAGTTTAGTTTTAAACATTTTTCTTTTTCTTTTTTCCTTCGCCATTAACAGGAACATCTAAATCTAATGAATCGGCTCCTCCAATAATGATGGCAATGATTATAACAACTATTATTACCGTATATGAAGAATACAACATTACATCAATAATATTTTCATCGCCTTCTCTAATTACAAAATATCCTATTATTATTCCTATTTGAACAATTAAATAATAACCAAAGGTTGAGAACCAATTTGTTTTTACTTTGTTGACTATTATGATATATGCAACAATAGTAGATACAAATATTATTGTGATAAGTATACCAAATAAAGTATCATTATTTTTTACAACTGGAATGTTGGAAATAGCAATAATAATTAATAGATATGTCATTATTATGATAAGTGGTAATAATATTTCAATAAGTGACAAATCGTATTCCTTATATATATGCCAAGCTCTAATCGCAAATCCCAATGCTATACTATTTAGCATCATCGGTAATATTTTCCCAATTACCAGTTTTCTTAAAATAATTGCAATTATGATGCTAATAGCAATTATGATTGCGGCAGTTATTAATAATGCTTTAGTAGTTAACGTATAGTTTTTCAAAATGTAACTTGTAACTGTTGATAGCAAAAAAATACAAAAAGATATAACTGGTACTAATATATTTTTATTCATTCGTTTCTTCTACTTTCCTTTAATTATTTTCTAAATTGTCAAAATACTCTCTAATTGTGCTTACTGCAACTTTTGCTAATTCTGCCATACCAAGTACATTAGGGTGAACAGTATCTGCTAAGTAATCACGTGTATTGAAAGCATTTCTAAAATCAATAAGTGGTAAATTATATTCTACTGACAAATCAATTATTACTTGATTTAGTGCGGCTGTATTTTTAACGTGTTCTTCATAATAACTTTGACTATTTCTATTTACTTCAAAGCTAATAGTACATAAGAACAATTTAACATCTGGATATAATTTATATATATTATTAATCATATTTCGATATGAAGTTTTGAAATCACTTGGAGCAACTCCTACTCCTCCAGCAAGTGAATCATTCATCCCCATAAATACAACCATAATGTCAGGTGGTAAATTATCAAGTCTACGCGATTTTTCTAATCTTGAAATGTTTTCGGTTGAATTTTTTCCGTACTTGTTCATTACACAAGTACCGCTATATGAATTGTTAATTCCTAGTTTACAGCCTAATTGATTTCTAGTCATCATCCACCAAGTTTGCTCAACTGTTAATTCGTGATATTTTGGATAATAACAAGAATTTTCTTCATTAGTAAATGGTGTATAACTGTAATAAGTTGAAATACTATCACCTAAGAAACTTATGTATGAATTTTTTAAATTAGCTTCTTCCCATTTTGCAAAAAGAGTAAAATTACCAGTAGTTGTATCATCAAATCGATAAATTCTACTTCCATTAAATTCTGGATTATTGTACCAGCCTCTAAAGAAATATCCTTCTTTTTTAGCTAGTGGTATATTTGTTTTTTTATCGAACACTGTATATTCATATATTAATCCTGTGCAAGTGCCACCATTTAATTCGTAGTTGATTGTATATTTTTCATACCACCTTGCATATAATTCCATATTGCTGGTTACTTCTTTTTCTAAGCCAAATAGAATAGTTAAATTTTTATCTTCATAATAATTAGCAAACACAAAACCTTCTTTTGTTGGCTTTTCAATTGCACCGAATTGTTTTAATGTTACACCTTCAGGCACTTGGATTATGGTTTTTGCATCATCAACGTTCCAATTAATAGTTATTTGATAATATTTTAGCCATACCGCAACAAGTTCAATATCGTTATATACTTCTTTATCAAAATCGTATTCTCTACCATTTTGTTCAAAACACTTAAGTACATAGCCATCTCTAATCTTTGTTTCAGGTTCATCAAGCAATTCACCATCAATTACATATATTATTTCATCTTCAAATTCAGCACCCCATTTAATTGTTACTTTGTGTGCCTCATGGAATCTAGCAACAAGTTTAATATCACCAGTTGTCCCTTTAGTAATTTTTTCTACTTTAGTATCACCATCATACCAACCTAGAAATTTATATCCTTCCTTGGTAGGATTTAATAAAATTATGTCTTCTGTTTCTATATTATATGATGTTGGATTATTTACACTGTCACCATCATTTTCATATGTTATTTGATAATTGATTGCTTCAAATTTGGCAACTAATTTAGTATCTTTCTTTACTGGTTTAGAAAAGTCAAATTGTACATCGTCATCATACCAACCAATAAATCTATATCCTGTTTTTGAAACTTCTTTATTAGTAGCAAGACTACCACCATCTATCGTAATGGTATTTATATCACTACCATTTTCATAAGTAATGGTATATTTTTTCTTTTTACAACTAGTTAACATACTAGAAATCAATATTAACGCTATCATTAAATATAATGTTTTTCTCTTCATGTCTACCTCCATATATGTTAAAATCTCAACTTAGATCCCCCCACCCACAAGTTACATAAGCTTAAGGCTGCTTCGATCAAGACCTGACCTGGTTCACCATGGAACCTTGGATGAAGGTATCTAAGTTGAGATTACAATAGCATTATACTATATTTTTTTAATTTTGTCAATTTTTTAAAATGGTAGTTTTTTCTTTTTGTGTTTATTTTATGATAATGTCTTAATGTTTATTTTTTGAAAATGTCCCAACAATAAATATTATGGTATAATACCCTAGGAGGTATTAACCATGAAGAAAGTAGAATTAAGAACAATGGAACAAATTAAATATGAAATAATTAAAAATTTAGTTGAAAACAATGGAAACAAACATCGTGCTGCTATTAAACTTAGCATCACTATTAGACAAGTTAATAGATTAATACAAATTTATAAATCTTATGGTAAAGCAGGCTTTGTTCATGGTAATCGTGGTAGACTACCTAAAAAAGCAATTTCACAAGATATCAAAAACAAAATTTTAAAATTATATAAATCTAAATATTTTGATGCTAACTTTAAACATTTTCAAGAACTTTTAGAAGAATATGAGCATATCTCTATTTCTTATACTGCTTTATATACTTTATTTAGAAAAGTCCATATCCTTTCTCCTAAAGTTAGAAAAGAAACTATCAAACAAGAAAAGAAAATAATCAAATTAGCCAAAAAGAATAAAGAAAAATTATCAGAGGGTCAAAAAGATCTAATCGTAAATAATAATATTTTAGATAAATACGATGCTCACTCTAGAACTCCTAGATTAAAATACTTTGGTGAATGTTTAGAAATGGATGCATGTGAAGATTATTGGTTAGGTATTGATTTTGGTAAAATAACTTTACATGGTGCCATTGATAATGCAACTGGAACAGTTTGTGGTCTATATTTTGATAAACACGAGACTTTAAATGGTTATTATCAGCTATTTGAGCGTATTTGGCGTAAATATGGCGTTCCAGCTAAATTTTTAACTGATAATAGAACTGTATTTATATATAATGGTTTAAAACAAAAATCAATGGAAAAAGACACTCTAACTCAATTTGGTTATGCTTGTCATCAATTAGGTGTAGAACTTATTACGACTTCTATTCCTGAAAAAAAGAGTCGCATTGAGCGACTCTGGGAAACATTGTTAAGCCGACTTACCATCGAACTAAGACTTGCCGGCATTAACAATATTGAAGATGCAAATGAGTTTCTTAATACCTATACCACTAAATATAATAAACGTTTCGCTCTTCCCATTAATTATATCACATCTGTATTTGAAATGGTTGATAGAAACTTAATAAATACTACTTTATCTATTATTTCTAAAAGAGTATTTGATAAAGGTTGTTCAATCAAATATAAAAATAAAACTTATTTAGCTTATAAAGGCAAACAACAAATTAATTTTTGTCGTAACACTAAATGTCTAGTTATCAAGACTTTTGATGGAAGACTTCTTTGTAATGTTGATGATGAGCTATATCAACTTGTAGAATTAGAAGATAAACAAAAATATTCTAAAAACTTTGATTTTGAACAACAAGAAAAGAAAAAGAAATATACTGGTCATATTCCACCAATGACTCCCCCTTGGAAAATGGCATCATATCAGGCATATCTTCTTAGTAATAAACGTACTGAAGATTACGCTTATAATTAAATTTTTTTTGGACATTTTGCAAAGTTATTGACATTTTTTAAAATGGTAGTTTTTTCTTTTTTATGATCTTTTTGATTTAAAGAATTGCTTTAATAAATCACTTGATTTTTCTTCAAGAACTCCTCCTGTTACTTCAACCTTGTGATTAAACTTTTCGTCAAAAATTTTCATTTTACTTTCAACTACGCCAAACTTTGGTTCTTTTGTTGCGAAGACAACTCTTTTTATTCTTGCTTGAAGAATAGCACCCGCACACATAAGACATGGTTCTAATGTAACATATAATGTTGCATTATCTAAGATCCAAGCGTTTAATTTCTTTGAGGCTTTTTGAATTACCTTCACTTCTGCATGTCCTAAAACATCATGCTTTTTTTGTCTCTCATTATGTGCTTTAGCAATTACTTTATCACCTACTACAAGAACAGCACCAACAGGTACTTCATCTTCTAAATAAGCTTTACTTGCTTCTTTTAAAGCTAAGCTCATATAATAATTATCATCTTTATTTTTCATATGCACGATGAGGAACTTGGTGACAGTGTCTACAACGCGATTCGTATTTTTCAGATGCGCTAACTAAAATTGTTGGATCATCATAATCTGCTGGATGACCATTTATCAAACGTTGAGTGCGAGTTGCGGGGTCACCACAAACCATACATATACCTTGAAGTTTAGTAACGTACTCAGCTCTTGCCATAAGTTCAGGCATAATGCCAAATGGATTTCCTCTAAAGTCTTGGTCTAATCCTGCTACAATTACTCTTACGCCAGAATTAGCAAGTCTTTCAATAATTTCAATTAAGCCAGCATCAAAGAATTGTGCTTCATCAAATGCCACCGCATAAGGTAGTTTTTTTATATGTTGTAATACTTCAGTTGAGTCTTTTACAGGGATTGAATCTACACGTTGATTTGAATGTGATACTACTTGTTTTTTATCATATCTATCATCAATTATTGGTTTAAAAACGATTATATCTTTTTTAGCATATTTTATACGGTTAATACGTCTAATTAATTCTTCAGTTTTTCCCGCAAACATACAACCACAAACAACCTCTAACCATCCATCTTTACTTTTTAAATCCATATACTACTACCTCTTTTTCTTATCTTCCTTACAATTTTAATATTATACTAAAAAATACAAAAAAAGTCATATCATTTGGCTATGAAAATTTATTTTCCCTTTTACATTTCATTTTCTATTGATTTTTATCCTTTTATATGATAAAATAACTTTGAGGTGAATTATGAATAGACTAGTAAACATCGTTGATGAATATATAAGCGATAAGTTAAATTATTTAGATTTTGCTAATTTAGTAAAAAATGTAAATAGTTCCTTGTTAAACGATATTGTAAATATTTCGCAAACTTCAAAAATAGATCAAAGAATGATTGCAATAATGACAATCTACCTATTTAATTGTTCAATCTTTGATTTAAGTAATGATTCTAACATATATATTAGTTTCATTAAAGATATTATTGAAGATAATATAATTATTGGTTTCGAAACTTACCAAATCACTAATGATTATCTAATTGGCAGATTAAAAACTTCAGACAAAGATTTCATTATTATCTTAAATCCTAGTAAAAATGAAATTGATTTAACACTACCTAGTGATATAGCTAATAAAACCTATTATTGTTTTAACTGTAATGATGAAATTGATTTAGAAGTTTCGGTTGATATGCCAGAATATAGTTTTTACATTTTAAAAGAAATTTAGAAAAACTCATTGATAAATTCAATGAGTTTTTTTGCACTATATATATTTATATTCATAAGTATATGTATTGGTTTCCGTATTTAGAATTAAGCGTACCTTAATGTTTGTTACGTTATTCCCCTCTTTTACTTCTACCTTAATATACTTATATCCCTTTTCTTCTTTTACTTTAAACTTGTATGAAGTTTTAGTATTGTTACTTACTTCTTTTAATTCTACTGATAATTCACCATTTTCTTGTTCTAGTTCTAACTCAACTTCATTCACTTTTTTACCATTACTTACGATAGTATATTTATATTCGTGGGTATATTCATTTTGTTCAGTTTCTGTTTCTTCTTGAACTATCACATAATTATTTTCATCTTCAATAATTTTAAAGATTGATTTGTTTTCTACTTCATCATTTTCTTTTTCTTCCTTAACAATACCTTCAAGAATAAATTCTTTTTCACCAACTATTGCAATACCACTAATTCTTTTTTCTATTTCAATTTCTTCAGTTAAATCATCTTCGTCAATTTCTGTTTTAATTTCTGATGATATTTCATTGTAATACAATGAATATACTACTGTTTGATTTTGAAAATTTCTTGTTGTGATTTCAACTAAATTACTATATTCTGGTTTATCTGAAACCTTTGTTTCAGTTTTAAACCCTCCATTATCATTTAATAACTCTTGCATTAAACCTAAATATTTATCGATAACTTCTTTCTCTACTACTTCTTGATTTGCTACTCGGTTACTTAAGCGCTTAACAGTAGTATATTCTTCTTTTGTTTCTAGCATCTTAATTGATGATAGAGCTTGATATGACATATTGATAGTTTGATCATCAAATCTGTCAGTTTTAATCTTCTGCTTTTTGGTGCATGATGTAAAAATTAATACTGCTCCAATTGTTAAAATTAATGTTAAAAATACTTTTTTCATGTTTTTATCCTCCATTCAACTAATAAACAAATGAAAGATTATTTTTATTGGTAAATTTTTATTTTTTTATTAATTTTTTTTCAATTGTTGTATTTTCTTGAATAAAGTAGTATTTAATAGAAGAAACATCATCTATTACTTCAACTTTACCTTGATAAGTTGTAAAGTTTACCTTTAAGATAATTTCATTATTTTCTATTTTTGATACTAGTTTTTCAACTTTACCATTTGTCAACATTTCAATCTTAATTTCTATTTCATTATCTTCTACTTCATATGATATTGAATATTCATTTTGCTTTTTGTTGTTTATGTATGAAGTATAAACAAATTCTTCTTCATCTTCTTCTTTTTCTTGTTCGATGACAAAGTATTCATTTTCACCAGTTACAACTTTAATTTTAGTTTCTATCTCGTCTTCTTCAGATTCTATTTCACCAAATACTTGATATGTTTTATTATCAATAGTAATAATACCCTCTATATTAAATAATTCTTCATTATCTTCGTGTTTTAAAACTTTAGTCTTATTAAAATAAATAGTATATTGAAGATCTAATTCGCTATTGAAAAACGCTTGAATAATCATTTTGTTTTCGTATGTTCCATCATCATTTTGAAGGATTTCATATTTTACCTTTTCTTTTGAAAGCATTTGTTTAATGGTTAAATAATGTTCATTAATTTTTGTTGCAACATCATTTAGATTAACATTATTTCTTGATAAAGAACGCTTTTTGATTCTGGTGTTAGTTTGTGTAGATGATGAATAAAGCAAATTACCTGCAGCCATCATTTCAAAAGCATAGGCTTCTTCTATTGAAGTTGCAATTGTCGGAACTTTAACTTTGTTTTTAATAGGCCCTTCAGTATTATTTCCTATATTTAATACTGTAAGAACAAGAACTATTACTAAAACTATACTAAAGCAACTTATTGGGACAAGTTTTGATCTAAAAAATACTGGTTTAGTTTTCTTTGTTTCTTTATGTTTTGCTTTTACATATGTTGAAACATTACTTATATTCATATTATCAACTTCTTTATTTAAATCTTCAATAAATTGATCATACTTACTCATTATCATCACCTATCCTTTCTTTTACTTTTTTTAACGCTTTGTTGTAAAGCCAAGTTATCGTTCCTAATGGCTTTTTCATTATTTTGGCGATTTCTCGGTGTTTTAGTTCATCAATAACATGCATAATAAATACTTGTAATTCATCACCAGATAAAGTATCGTAAACTATGTCAAGAAGAGGAGTATCTTTATCTTTTTCAACAATATATGTATCTTCATATGTGCTGAAATCATAGAATACTTCTTTCTTTTGCTTGTTATATTCATTAATTGCGAGATTTCTTGCAATTGTTACAATAAACGCAACTACATTAGTTTTTTCTTTATACTTATGAATGTTATTTAAAAATCTCATATATGTTTCTTGCATAATATCATCACTGACAGTTTTATTTTTAACAATACTTAATATTGATACATAAACTTGCCGTTTAGTTAATTCATAAAATTCATCAAAGACATCCATATTGTTATTCTTTAATTCAACAATGATTTTATGCATTTCATTAGTGTCTATTCTGCTCATTTTTTCCTCTATTAATAAACAAATTACTTTTCGTTTTTATTGGTTTATTTTATATTATTATACAATAATTTAATATTTTATTTATTAAGTATGCAATTACTTTATTTTTTGATATATTTAATTTTAATAATATTGTATAAAAAACATTAGATAGAATCTAATGTTTTTAGTTACTATTTCAAATTAATTTCTTCTTTTACGATAGCCTTATTTTTCTTTAAATGTTTGTTTTGATACAAAATAATATTACTATTTAAAGTTGTAAGAGAATACTTCTTTTTGTTTACCTCATAAATAAGTGGTTCTGAAATCAAATTTTTAACTAAGTTTATAAGAGCAAAATATAAATAATTAGTTTCATGATATTGATAAAACCTACTATCGTATGATGTCATTACTTCTAGTTTGCTTGAATAATAGAAGTTATATTCTACTAGGGTATTTTTAACAACAAGTTTAGCTTTATATTTATTGAAAATTATCGATATATTTTTACTATCAACAATGATATTCTCTTCTTCTTTTGTGAATTCAGTTTTTCCAACTAATTCTTCTAAAGGTACAATTAATGATTTTTGAAATTGCTTGTTTTCAATATCTTCATTTAATCTAGCAATATATCTAATTTTTTTACGCTTTTGCTTTTTAATTAATTGTTGTTTATGAATTGTAGTTATAATGTAGAGAGTTATAGGCAATACGACTAATAGTAATATGAATAGAATTGAAAGACCATTTTTAAAGACAAAATTAGTTGTAACTTTAAAGATAACTAAAATGATAATCCACCATACTAAAATAATAATATTGCGATACATCATCAAGAAAGTTTTAAACTTCATTACTACATATCCTTTGCTATTTGAGCGGCTAATTTACAATTATTAAATACCAACTCAATATTTGATGCTAGGCTTTCACCGCCAGTAATATCTTTAATTGTTGCAAGTAAATATGGTGTTGTTTCTTTACCTTTGATATTTAATTCATTCATTCTTCTAAGTGCTTCATCAATTGCATCATTCATTACTTTTTCATCTAATGAATATTTAGCAGGAATAGGGTTAGTAATTAGTACTCCACCGCTTAAACCTAAATCCCATTTAGTTTTAAGAATCTTTGCAATTTCTTCAGGAGTATCAATACGATAATCTACTTTGTAAGGGCTAGTTCTAGTATAGAAAGCTGGTAGATATTCTGTTTGATATCCAATTACCGGAACACCTTTAGTTTCTAAATATTCTAATGTTTTAGGTAAATCAAGAATTGCTTTAGCACCTGCGCAAATTACTGCAACATTAGTTTTAGCGAATTCATCAAGGTCGGCAGATATATCCATGGTAACTTCGGCACCACGATGAACACCACCAATACCCCCTGTAGCAAATATTTTAATACCAACTAAACTAGCAATATACATTGTTGCGCTAACAGTTGTTGCGCCATTTAATTCTTCAGCAACAATTACTGGGATATCTCTTCTTGAAGTTTTAACTACTTTGTGTCCTTCTTTTGCAATGTATTCTATTTGTTCTTCAGTTAAACCTACACAAAGTTTACCTTTAATGATTGCAATTGTTGCGGGGACAGCACCATTACTTCTTATTATTTTTTCACATTCTAATGCTGTTTCCTTGTTTTGAGGATAAGGCATTCCGTGTGATATAATTGTTGATTCTAATGCAACAATTGGTTTATTGTTTTTAAGTGCTTCTTGTACTTCTTCACTAATTAAAATGTAATTTGATAATTCTTTTTTAAGCATTGTCTTCCTCTTTTCTGTCAGGTAATAATTTAATTGTTGAATTTGATTCATACACTTTATCAGATATTTTTGCAATAACTTTAAAATTAACGTGTTTTTCAACTTCAACTGGTAAGTTATAATATAATCCGTTAATTCCTTCTCTAAATAAATTCTTTAATACATCTTCTGTATTATTGTATTCATCAGTACTTAATTCAAAGTTTACTTCTGCATCACTAAAATACTTTTGTAATATATATTCCATTCTTATCATTTCTACAAACTCTTCATAACGTCCTGTTCTAATTAAATAACTTGGGCATTCTTTTCCTTTTGGATCCATATCATGATGACGTTTTACATTATCTAAATTTAGATTATACTTTAACATAAGTGATGCAACTAATTTAGCATTATTTGCTAGAGTTCCTTCATAGTTACCGTCTTGGTTTACACACATTTCAATACCAATACCATTGTTATTACCAGTACCTGGTGTTGCTGTACCATCACTAGCATGCCAACAAATTACGTTGTCCGCAAAGCTTTGATATATTCCATATGCATCAACTTGATAATTCCATGAAGCTTCTCTTCCTCCTGTTTCAAATGCATATCTATATTGCATTTTTGCTAGGTACTCTGCTGTTTGACCATCAACTGTCATTGCACTTTCATGTACTACAATCCATAATACATTTTGAGTGTTTGGCATTTGATATCCTTTATAAAATCTTTCATTCAAAATAGCTTGTGGGACACTTGGTTTATAAACAGTTCCTAAAGTTCCTGATCCAAAGAATCTTGCAACAAAATCATTACGTGTTACATCGATTAAATATGATTGATTTACTACTGGTTTAACCGTTTTAAATAAATTCAATACTCCATAAGAATTAATACGTTCTTGATAATCTAAATATAGTTCATCATTATATTCTTTATGTAAGTGGTTGATTGAGCCTTTTAATTCAATTTTGCAATAGTAATCTAAAATCTTTTGTAAATATTCTTCTTTAGTAATTTGTCCACCTACATTGTATATTTCATAAAACAATGTAGTACTTTCAGTTCCATATTTTAAGACACATTTCAATCTTACATCTGTTTTTTCAAAAGGAGTTAATAACTCATCGCCTAACATAATGAATTCAGGGACATTGGCAGTCCATACTAATTCAACATCATATTCATTATTATATACTGGAAGAGTAGCAATTTCACCTTCTTGGAAGTCCTTAATTTTTTGATCAATAGCTGGTTCAAGTAATTCAAATCTTTGTGCTGCATTAAACGATACAACAGTTATAGTTGTAGGATATACAACTACTATACCATCTTTGATAATATATACATTCATTATAGCAGTTTGTACTTTAGTAGATTGTGTAACTACACCTTTAGATGTAACTATTTCTTCATTTAAACTTTCATACATTACAGAATATCCACTATAATCCATTGTTAATAAATCAATGTTTGTTGAAGTTGCATTAGATAATGGTGCACCATAAAATTTATAGGCATAATCATACATTTCTTTATCAGCAACTACTTCACCTAAGACAATATCATAACTATTAACAAATGTTTTTCCATTTACAGTTACAGTAGCATAAAGAGTTACTTCTCTACCATCTTCTCCAGCAACTGGCATTCCATTATCTAATAAGACATTGTGGTCTGATGATTTCCAAGTTATGGTTGCTTCACCAATAACTTTTGGTAAATCAATCTTACCAGTTATATCATTATCTAAAACATTCCAAACTTCTCCATCTATTAATGATAATCCAGTTTCTTTGTTACACATTGAACATATAGATGGTCTTTCATATGTTGCGGGGATAAAATTATGTTCTAATTTTTCACCTTCAGTTAATCCACATCTTGAACAAGTTTTTGGTGCTTGGCATGTTGCATCTACCCACTCATGTCCTAGTGCATTTCCTTCAGTAAGTCCACACTTTGTACATTTCTTTGGTTCTAAACATGTAGCTTCTTGGAAAGTATGTTTACAACCTGAATTTTTCTTACAGCTAGTAAATGTCATAAGAGACATTGCTAAAACAAATATTAATAATAGTATTCTTCTTTTATTCATTTTTAGTTCCTCTTTTCTATGAGTATATTATAGCATATTTTTTTAAAAAAGCAATAATTTATGTGTTTTTAATATATATAATGACATTTATATTTTTAAACTTTGCTTACAAAAATAAATATTTTAATTAACTATACCTATTAATAAAAATAGGCCTACTCACAGAGTAAACCTATTTAGCTTTATTAATGAAAGTAATTTGGTACTTAATTATAATTTTTCAATTACTTCTGCGATCTTGCAGTTCTTTAAATAATTAAATTTGTATATTTCGCCAATCATTATTTTGTCATTAATAATTAATTCAACTTCTTCACTTGTGTCTAATATCAATACTATTGACTTATCATTAATTTGAACACTTGATTCTGGTTCTATATTTTTCTTAAATTTTAATACTTTACCTATGATGGAAATATAATCGTTATTTTTTAATGATTTAAAATCTTTTAACAGAGTTAGAATTACGTTTTATTGAAAAGAAAATTAATGTAACAAACAATCCATCAACACCAATTAGAAAGATTATACCTAATACTTTCCCAATGCTTTCAATAAAACTATTGTAATTGATTGTCATTATAACGCTGGCAATAATACCACATATTAACACGAATATATGGCATATCATTGTAAACCAATATAATTCACGAATTGACGTTTTTTTCATTAAATCACCTTTTTAAATAACTTTTTCTAATCACTTTGTTTGACTTTTATACACATTAAACATTGCTAACCTGCATGATGGATGTGTAGATCAGGAGTCTATTTTTTTGAAAATCCAATATAATTTATGTCTATTGTAAATTCTTTTCTATACCAATGAACGCTGAAATTTTCAAAACTAATTTGTGCGCCAATACCTATTGTTTTTAAATTGTGTTTAGTTTGAATTCTATTATTTCTAGTAATTTTTGAGGAGTTGTTTTATTTTCTTTTCTTAAATACTCATAGTCACATAATAATTCACTATTACAATAGATTTCTCCTCTATCAGTAACAAAATTCAATTCTTTTTCTCCTTTTTTTATTCTCAAAACTATATTTCCAAATATTCTGTTATAATAATTGAATTCTATTACTTCAAAATTATATTTATCCATTAGTTTCGATAATTGTACCTTGAATTTTTTCATATTGCATCTCCTTTTATCACATTAGAACATTTCCCATGGAATTCCATTTTCGATTAAATACCAGATTTCTTTCCAGAATGTTCCTCCTTCTCTTACAACAAAATCAGGAGCTAATACAAAGCGTGATCCTAAAGAATCAGCATCTTTTAAATATGTCATATTATTAGTCCATTCCACGCCTTTTTGAATCATTTTATCATATGTTTCATCGAAAACCAGATAGTAACCAGATCCAGTCACTTTAGTAACTAGTGCTCTGACTCCAACAACCAAAGCACCATCAATTACTCCTCCACCTGCGATGCCGGCCATAGTCCATCCGAACAATTTTCAACCTTCTGCACCATTGCTTTTCGCGATATTATAAACATAAATCACTCCAATAGTGGCACCAATAGCAGCACTCAATAAAACAGCAAACAATGTTATAACATAATGTCCTAAAGGATTGACATTGTTTATTGGATCATTACCATAGTAACAATATAAGATTAATTCAGTATTACTTTTTATTTTTTATAAGCAAGTTTAATAATTTTATTGATTTGATATTTTGAATAATTACCTACATACACATATTTAGGATTACCATATTTTAAGTTAATCTTTAAATATTTATTAAACCAGTGTTTATAATAAACTTTCGTTTGTTTTTCATTTTCTGTAAGTTTAACTATTTCAATATCTTTTATTTCTGAAATAAATACATTTTGATTCCACTTTACATCAATGTTATTTGCTGCTTTTTTCCGACTTGTAGTAAAAGGAAAATAATGAAAATGTATTAAATTATTATTAATAACACAATATCTAAACAATAATGTTCCACCTATTGGAACCATAAATGTAATAGCAAAAATTAATACTAAATACCAATTTTCGTATATCCATTCACTTGTTCCTTTTGTAACTAACACAAATGATAATATTACGGCAGTAACTATCATAGGGCTACAAATAATCGCAAATAATAATACATCATAAAATGCTATTATTCTCTTTCTCATTTTTACCCTCCTATTTTGCAATTTTATCAATTAAATCATCCAACAACAAATCCAACTACAGTTTCAACTGGTCCAAAGCAACTTCCTATTGCAGCTGAACCATACATAATTCCGTTGTTTAGATAGATTAGACCAACATCTTTAGCTGCTGTCAATGTTTTAATTATTTAGTAAAAATAAATTTAATATCATTTACTTCGGTAATCAACAATTCAATTTCATATTTGCCACAAAATCCCTTTAATAATAAACCCTGTGCAAAGTTTGAGTAAAAATCTAAATAAATTTTGAAATTATTATTTTTAATCTTTTCGCAAAATTTATTAAAAGAAATATCTTTTCTAACATTCTTTTTAAATAAATATACAGAAATATGCTCATAAGATTCTTTTTCATTTAATCCATCTATCTTGATAACAATATTACAATTTTCCCTAATTTTATATGTACCAATATTAACATCAAATTCGTAAATACCTTTATCGGCATATAAAATTAAAGTCGAATCCTTTATCTCAATTCTATTAATTACACAATCGTGTAAACAATACTTTTCATTTGCTTTTTCTATATTCATCTTTTTTACCACCTATTAAACAATTTAACGAAATCGTCCCATAATCTTTCTAACGCTTTTCTCGCTTGAGAACTCAATTTATCTTCTCCTGGTAATGGGTTGCCATCTCTACCGATTCTAATGTCTATTCCATTTCCTCTCAAATGTACATGATCTGGTTTATGTGGGTCTCCTGGCCATCTTTCTCCGTAGTATCCACCACTTTTTCTTGTTTGTGCAGCCATAACAGTAATTCCTGATAGTAATCCTACTGTCGTAACAGCTCCAGCTAAAGCTAGTTGTCCAACTGAACTAATTGCAATGCCTGCGCCAGTTGATCCCATTCCTTCAGCAAATGCTAACGCTCCTCCTATTGTTCCAGTTGAAGATAACATTGCAGCAATGCCTGGTGCAGCAAAGTATCCTACAATCCCTCCAATTGCTCCTCCAATTAAAGCTCCACCTAGAATATCTCCAACCAGTTCCCAACCTGTGCTGCCATTATTATAGCAATTAACTCCAGCAACAGTACCACCTACAACTGCTCCTACACCAATCAATCCTAAAATGATTAATGTAGTAACTGCAAAATGTCCTGAAGGATCGATATTGTTTATTGGATCATTCCCACAGTAACAATATAAGTTCAATCCATTTACTGTTTCTATATCTAGATATTCGATTGAATCAGGCGAAATCCATCTACATATTTCAGGCGAATAGTAACGTGAGGATACCCAATAAAGCTGAGTTTCGTCATCATAATAATAACTTCTGTATCTAATTGGATTGGTATGTGCTAAATCACTATTTATTGTGTAATCTATTTTACAATTACCATAGGCATCATAACCATATTTTACTACAGTTTCACCTGTATTGTCAATTATTCCTATTACATCATTGTAGATATTTTTTTCATAATAATATGTCATACTATTATCTGTAGTTGTATATGTTACTCCTATTATTTGGCTTTCTTCATATATGAATTCCAATTTCTTTTTTATTGTTGTATTATCACTATAATTTAATACTATTATTTCATTTACTAATCTTCCTTGACTATCGTAGTTATATGATGATGTTTTACTTATTAAATAATCTTTGGTTTGTATTAGTCCTGGAAAGAAACTATATTTCTTTTCTATTCTTCTTCCATGTGCGTCATATTGGAATTTATAATCTTCACTACGTGATACAGCCCTAGTTGTTGAGGTAGATTTTTTTATTAACGCAAGTTTCCCTTTATTCCAAACATATGTCCAGCCATTGTAGGTTTTTAAACATCCATTGTCATCATAGGTAATACTATTATTGTTGTATTTTATTAATCTATCTAGATATGTTGAATCATATGTATAGGTATTTTCTTTTGTTAAGCTACCTACTTCTCCTGTTGTATAGTTATATTCTTGTACTTTAATAATATTGCCTATGTCATTATAACTATAAAGTATGGTTTTATTATTTTTGGCATTGTTTTCTCTTATAAGTTCTCCATAATCATTGTAGATATATGTATTTTCATATCCTACCATATTATCCGTTTCTTTGGTTATTCTTGATTCACTTATTTACCTCCTAGTAAAGTTTTAACGATTTGTTAAATATTTTTCACATTTTAAAATGAATTTTTTTAATCTTTTTATCTGCCTATTATAAGCATTGAACATTGCTAGTCTACAGGATGGGTGTGTAGACCAAGAATTGATTTTTTTAGAATATCCAATATAATTTAAATCTATTGTAAATAAACTTTTACATTGTAATCCGTCAGAAATTTTCAATTCTTTTAAACCATCTAATGGAAATTCCTGTTTTTTTACACCCGGGAATTCTCTAATTACTATTTTTTGGTTAACAATATCTAAACATATATACGTTTTAAATGCGCAAAAGAATATAAAAATACAATACATTAGCATAATTACTAAAAGAATAATCATAGGAAATATTTTTTCAACACCAATAAATACGCAAATTACCGGTATTGATGTTAATACAATTGCAAAAAATAATCCCATTATTCTTTCAAATATAGGCATCTGATAAATTATAATTTTTTTATTCAAATAATGCTTTTTTAAGTTCTGACCATCCATAATCTAATAACTCTCCTAAATAATAAATTGCTACTGCTCCAACGATACCAACAACTACTGCTACACCACCACCAATCGCAAGTGCACCAGCAAACCCTACTCCTAAATATGTAATTGCAGCTCCTCCTACAGCAATTCCTAGTCCTACAGCTGCTTTACCAACTCCAATACCCGCATAATATGTTCCAATTCCTTTTCCTGTATAATATACAGCGTCCATAGCAGTTGCTCCTAAAGCTTCTCCAGTTGTATAATTAGGATTTGTAAAATTATTATGAGCACTACTACCCCATGATAAAACAGATCCTGCTATAATCATTCCTTTTCCAAATTTTGATAATGCGTTGGAATACTTGCTAAAAGATGAAATACCAAATCCATCAGGTCCCCAGAAATCTAGTCCACCATCAATTCCACCACTTAAATATCCAGTCCATTGATCAACAAATCCAAAAATACTTGATACTGCATGTAAACCACCCATTATATTTATACTATTAGAATATAAATTATTGGAATGATTAGGAATAGAACCAACATTCATTAGTAGTCCGGTATAACCATTAATACTTGATATGCTACTGATACCATTTGCAAAACTATTACATACTAAATTAATCGGATTGTTGTTTGTATAAGCATATAGATTTAAACCATTTATTGATTGTGGATTTAAACTTGATACATCTGCTGGTTGAATAAACCTACATAACTCTGGCGAATAGTAACGTGAGGATACCCAATAAAGCTGAGTTTCGTCATCATAATAATAACTTCTGTATCTAATTGGATTGGTATGTGCTAAATCACTATTTATTGTGTAATCTATTTTACAATTACCATAGGCATCATAACCATATTTTACTACAGTTTCACCTGTATTGTCAATTATTCCTATTACATCATTGTAGATATTTTTTTCATAATAATATGTCATACTATTATCTGTAGTTGTATATGTTACTCCTATTATTTGGCTTTCTTCATATATGAATTCCAATTTCTTTTTTATTGTTGTATTATCACTATAATTTAATACTATTATTTCATTTACTAATCTTCCTTGACTATCGTAGTTATATGATGATGTTTTACTTATTAAATAATCTTTGGTTTGTATTAGTCCTGGAAAGAAACTATATTTCTTTTCTATTCTTCTTCCATGTGCGTCATATTGGAATTTATAATCTTCACTACGTGATACAGCCCTAGTTGTTGAGGTAGATTTTTTTATTAACGCAAGTTTCCCTTTATTCCAAACATATGTCCAGCCATTGTAGGTTTTTAAACATCCATTGTCATCATAGGTAATACTATTATTGTTGTATTTTATTAATCTATCTAGATATGTTGAATCATATGTATAGGTATTTTCTTTTGTTAAGCTACCTACTTCTCCTGTTGTATAGTTATATTCTTGTACTTTAATAATATTGCCTATGTCATTATAACTATAAAGTATGGTTTTATTATTTTTGGCATTGTTTTCTCTTATAAGTTCTCCATAATCATTGTAGATATATGTATTTTCATATCCTACCATATTATCCGTTTCTTTGGTTATTCTTGATTCACCATCAAATTCTATATTATAGTCATGCTTCACTGTTCCATTCATAAAGTAAGTTATATTATTTAATCTTGTTTTTGTATAACCATATGTTTTTAAAATTTGATTATTACCTATGCTTATTTGTTTGTTTTTTATTCGTTTATAATTGTCATAGATATTATTTACGGTTAATATAGGATTTTGATTTACTTTAAATTTATATTCTTTTACTCTATTATCGTAATTTACTTGTGTTGTGGTGGTATCATATTCTCTTGTTTCACTTATTGTTTTATTATTTAGAGTAAGTGTATTTGAAGTTATTCTATCTTTTTCATCATATGTTATTTGTTCTTCACTTATTTTGTTTCCATTTGCATTATATGTCGCAAGCTTTGTTAGTTTATTTTCCCTATATCCGTATTTAGTTATATTGTTGGTTTTGTGATCGTTAAAACTTGCTAGTTTACTTGAGGCATTATTTATATTTGATGTTACATGTTCTTCTTCTACATATCTCGGATCTATTTTATAATTGTTGGTTAATACTTTATATCTTACTTCTTGAGTTCCCTCTACGTTTTCTACATTGGTTAATCTTCCATATTTGTCATATATTTTTTCTACTTTGTATGGAGCTTTTTCTTTACTTGGATTATAAATTTCAAGTATAGTATCGCTATTTTCTTTTTCTTCAATTTTTTTATTTCTTTCTTCAATTATTTTATTGTTTTTACTTATACTTGTTAATTCGTCTTTTGAATATGTAAAGTCATAGTAAATTTCATTACCCTTAATTTTACTTAAGTTTCCTAAGGTATAACTATAGTTAGTATAACGTCCTCTTGCTTTGTATGATCTACCAAGTATTGTACATCCATCATCATCATAGTTATCGGTTATAGTTTGACCACTTGGGAGTGTTACTGATTTTACATTTCCCCATACTTTATCTAATGTATATACTGTTGTGTTATTAAATTCATCTATTGTTGTGATAGTTGGACAGCCATTTGAATCAGTACCATAATTTGTTGTTCTTACATATAATCCTTTTACTTCTTCTTTGATTATTAAATCATTATTTCTTGTATATGTTGTTTGTATTCCATCAACTACATTTGTTCCAACATCTAATTTTTTGTTTATTATTTGTTGTGAAACAACAAGGTTATTTTCATCTCTTACTTCTGAGATTAAATAATTACTTCCATCTTTGAGTACTTTCGTTGTTATTCCTAAGTTATTATAACTTTTACTACCTAAATAGAAATTGTTTATGTTATAAGTTACTTCATTATATTCCATTGTTAAGCCATTATGGGCAGTATCTTTTATAATGTTTTTACATTTATTGTAATATATTTCTTCTGGATATTTATTTCTTAATTTATTTAATTTATATCTTAAAATATCTTCCCTATATATACCTATTATTTTTTCATCACCACATTTAAAAGTTAAAGAGGATAACGGAATATAATCTACACTAGTATCAGTATGATTTATTAATACATCTTCATATATTGCTATTTTTTGCTTTTCAGTTCTATCAACCTTATGGGTTGGTTTAAATTCTATTCTTAAATTCTTTAAGTCTATTATATTTTCACATTCAGCCTGCACATTAAAAAAATTTGATGTAAATTTAAACTTATAGGCAAAATATCGCCATTTATTAGTTGGGGTTGGACTTGGTCTAAATTCATATTCTACCTTACTTATTCCATTCAAAATTTGTATATTAGCCGTTTCTCCATGTCTTAATGATTTTAACCAACCCGTTAATATGAAGTAGCCATCTTCCGATCTTTCATAATATGTACTATTATCATATGACCATCTTGTTATACTATTACTGTCTTTACTAAGTTCTATACCCGTATCACTATCAAAGACTCCACTTGCAACATCATACATAATATTTGTTGTGTCTATATTAAAACCATCTTCATTTACTATACTACCTAAGGTATTATATATAGTAATACCACCTTCTTCATATTCTTCTTCTGTATTTACTTCATATGAATATAATTGTTTTCTGCCTCTATATTGGGTAATGGTTTTAACCACAAGTTTATCTTCAATATTATTTTCTAATCCCACTTCATTAAATAATGTTTTATAGTCTATTGAGAGGTTATCAATAGACAATATACAATTATAAAAATTATATATCATTTTATCAATAACATTACTATCTATAAGGTTTGTTATCTTTAGTTTAGCTATATCATCTTCTACTCTTTCAATCTTAGTTGTATGAATTATTGACTTTTGATCTTCAGTAGTTATTGATGTTACACTATAATTAGGGTTGGAATTTATTAATTCAAACTCTACGCCACTATAATGTGTTATGTGTACTTTATCTGTTAGATAAGTAAGTATTGTTGATTTATTATCATATGTTATTTTAGAAAGGGAGTTATTACTATAAGTTAAAGTTATTACATATGTATCTCGATAGGTTATTTTTATTAATTTACCAGTTGAATCATAATCATATGATAATATTAACACATCATATTTATCATATGTTTTAATTATTTTACCTAATGAGTTATATATTTCTTTACTAAAATCAGGATTTTCTAATTCATATGTATTATTATTTTTTCTTATTATTCTTTTAGTTTCATCTTCAAATGTATATACATCATCGTTATTATTAAGCTTTACTATTATTCCATTTTCATTTTGGAATGATTTTAATTCATTGTTATTTATTATAATTGTTTTTTCTAGATTTAGTTTATAGCCTGGTGCGATATTATAGAAATTATAATTTTCTTTATACATTCCATAATTGAAAACAATTGACAGATTTAGACTACCATGAATATCACTAAAAGAAAGTAATGGTAGGAAATGATAATAGTTAGGACTTGGAAGATCTAATTGTATATTGCCAACATCGTATTTATTTATATATAACATTTATTTTTTTCTCCTTTTCTTTTATTTTTTTGTTTGTGTTTTAATTTAAATATTAATAAACCATTTCATTCACCACCTTTTTTGTCCTTTCATCTATTTATACGACAGAAAGGCTTTTTTTGTCCGATTTTTTTAGCAATTTCGACAAATTGAATGAATTTGTTTAAAAAATAGCCCAATGGGCTATTTTACTATGTCTATAATATCTGAAAATTTTTTGGCAATATAGGTTGCTTTCATTTCTTTTAGAAATGCTTCTCCTCTAAATCCCCAACTTGCACCTATGCAATCAATGCCAGAATTGTTTGCGGTAAAAATATCAATGTCACTATCACCAACATATATAGTTTTATTTATATCAGCATCTAACATTTTAATAGCTAACATTACCATATCTTTACTAGGTTTTTTAGCAATACCTGGTTTTTCACCAATCATAACATCGATATATTTGCCAAATATTGGTTTACAAATTCCTGTTACTCCATCTTGATATTTATTAGATACAATTGCCATTTTTACATTCATTTTTTTTAATGTTTCTAGTGTTTCAAAAACTTCTGGATATGGCTTGGTTTTATTGGTTCTATTTATTTTATAATTATCTAGAAAAGCTTGATAGACCTCATCGAAATTAGTTGCACCTTTTGGTATTGCTCTTTCAATTAATACCTTAATTCCACTACCTACCATATATCTTACTTCATCTATTGTATGTGTTGGATAATTATATTTTTGAAGTGCATAATTCACACTATCTGTTAAGTCTTCTAATGTATCTAACAACGTTCCATCTAAATCAAATATAATTGTTGTGTATTTCATCTTAACCTACTTGAAACGTTTATTTTCATAGTCATAATCAGGATCGATTTCACCGAAAAATCTTCGTCCTGTCTTTTTTGCCGCAATAGATGCTTTCATAAATACTTCACCATAACGACTATCTGAAATACTAAGAGTTGAATTACTATATGCTTGATCAATTATTTCTAGATTAAGCAATATACCATCTACCCATACTAAACCAAGATATCTACCGTACATATCTTTGGTAGCACCATTAGCATCAAGTATTATTGTTTTGGCATTTTTTAATCTTGACTTAACATAATCTGATGCGGCCTTACCCCAAGGTTCTTCTTCAATAGTACTTTCTCTAGTGTTTATTCCTAAAAAACGTAATTTAATTATTTGTCCAGTCTTTATATCTCTAAAAGATGCGGTATCACCATCAACACAATAATTCAAAGTAACTTGACCTACCCCATCTTCAATAAAGCTTTTATTTTCCCATTCAAAATCTATTTTAACATCTGATGTATGACTTTCGGTAAGTGGTAATACTGTTGTATAAACTACAACTTTTTCATCTTTACTTATACTGCTACCTACTTGTAATCCATGTCCATATGAAACAAATTTATCTAATTCATCATCCGAATTAATTATTTTTTCAGCAAATTTAAAAGTATAGCTTATATTACTTTTCTCTAGTGTTTCAGTTATTTCATCTCTAGACTTTCCTGTTAAGTCAGGTAAAGTAATTTTATCTTCTTCTGTACATCCGACAAGAAGCATTGTAAATATTAATAAAAACCATGTTAAAATTTTTTTCATCATTAACACCTCACATAATTATTATACAATATTTTTTAATTTTTTTTGTTTAATTGCATTATAACTAGTCTGTATAATCTTGTTTTTTAGACATTTTTTTGATATAATATAGTGGCAGAAACAATTAATGAAAATTACTGGAGGAATTATGAAAAGAAAAATTTGCTTTTTAGCAATCTTTTTAGTTTTTAGCTTTTGCACACTAACTAGTTGCAAAAAGAATAATCAGGTTTGTACAAGTCATACATATGCTGCAGCAACTTGTACTGCCCCTAAAACATGTACAAAATGTGGTTACACTGAAGGAGAACCTTTAGGACATGACTTAGTACATCATGAAAAGGTAGAAGCTAATTGTACAACTAGTGGACATAATGCTTATGATACTTGTTCTAGATGTGATTATACTACTTTTAAGGAAATACCTGCTCTTGGACATGATTGGTTATATGATGATACTTATCATGTAAACATATGTGATAGATGTAATACTTGCGATGGTATTAAATATGTACTTAATATTAACTACTTAGAAATAGGTCAACAAACATATATAGATTTTAAAGATTATGAACCAAGTGATTTTGAATTTATCATTTATGATGAAGATATTATAAGTATTGACAATTATGGTAGAATACAAGCTTTAGCTGTTGGTAATACTGATGTTGAAGCATACTTAATTTCAGACCCTAATTATTTCATAGAATTTAACTTTGAAGTTATTGATAAAGCACCTACTGTTTATACAACTTATGAAAGAATGGCTAAAGATGATATTAGTTACTTATACTTTAAAGATTCATTAGAATCAGTCTCTGATTATACTATTACATTTGGTAGTGATAAAATTTTAGAAGTTGCTTCTGATAATTCTATAAAAGCTATAGGATATGGTACAGAAACAGTTACTCTTACATCTAAGAAAGATCCAAGAATTGTTACAAGTTGTAAAATAACCATCGTTAATGCTAAAACAAATCTTGTTATTTATGGTGCCAATCCAAATGGCTCAATGAAAGCTCGCGAAACTATGCAACTTACAAATACTCTTTCTAGTAACAACCGTAACCTTACTTGGGTTTCAACAAATAGTAAAGTCGCAGTTGTATCAGAAGGTGGTGTTGTTACTGCAGTTTCTGAAGGATATGTTTCTATTTATGCTTATCCAAACAATGATAAACAAAATGTTGTACATTATTATCTAAATGTATCTGGTATTGGTGAAGCTGATTATATTAGTAGATTTATTCATGTTGCTTTAGAAGAAAACGGAACTCATGAAACTGGCGATAACATTCAAAAATATGGCGAATGGTATCCTAATAATGGTGCACCTTGGTGTGCAATGTTCGTATCTTGGTGTTGGTATCAAGCAGGTTTAACTAATGACATTCTTTGTAAATATCAAGGTTGTTACACTGGTATGAAATGGTGTACTGAAAAAGGCATTATGCACTTCGTTCAAGATTATACATTTACTGAGGCTCTAGAAGGTGGCGTAAGTAGTAAACAATATGCGGAAGACTATAAACCAGTTACTGGAGATATTATATTCTTCTTAAGTAGTGGTATGTCACATACTGGTATAGCCATTTATGCTGATGATAAATATTTATATACGATTGAAGGCAATACTTCAGATCAAGTAGCAATTAAGCGTTGGTCATTAAATGATGCACGTATTACTGGATACGCTCATCCAAAATATCCTGAATACTCAAAAGAAAGAGAAGATTTTAGTTGGATTAAAGACCAAAAAGCCGATGGTACATATTGGTGGACTGAAGTTGCTGAAAAACAAAAAGTAGATTAATATTATAAAAGATAAAGCGCCTTGCTTTATCTTTTTCTTTAATTAGTGTATAATGTTAGCGGAATTGATATCCTAATGGGGAGCATCTGCTGAGAGGTTATTTAGTTAACGACCCAAAACCTGATCTAGATAATGCTAGCGTAGGGAATAGTATGCAATATGTTGCATATTTCTTGGCACTGTTCTTTGGATTGACCAAAGAATTTTTGTTTTTTAGGAGGTTAAAATGAGAAAAAACACAATTCGTTTAATAGTCGAAGTAAGTATTCTTGCTGCACTAGGACTAGTTTTTGATTTATTATGTGGAGCTTTCTTAAGTTTTGCGTGGCTTAATGGTGGAAGTATTAGTATTGCTTGTCTTCCAATTCTTATCGCCGCATACAAATATGATTTTAAAGGTGGTTTGTTATGTGGTTTATTAGTTGGTAGTATTCAATTAATATGGGCAAAATCTAGTTATTTAATCCACCCTGTTCAAGTAATGTTAGATTACGTTATACCTTACTTATTAGTAGGCGCTGTAGGTGCTCTTACTGCTCTTGCCAATAAAACTACTGAAAGCAAAACTTTAAAAATCATATATATAGTAACTGGTATAATCATTGGATTTGCTTTAAAGACTTTATCACAAACTTTATCTGGTGTTTGGTACTGGGCAACTCCTTTTGCAGAATCACTTGTATATAATGGTTCATATAACGCTGTTAGCTGTTTATGTTGTATTGTTCTTGCAATACCACTATCATTTAATGAAGCTATTATGCGTAGACCTGATGAAGAAAAAGCTAAATAAGTAAAAAGCAGTTAGATATTTAAATATCTAACCGCTTTTTTTATTATTCTTTTTCACTTAAATAATCGAATAATTTAGAAATGGTTTCTCTTGACATAAATGGATATAACTTCTTTATATTAATATTTTGATGTTTACCTTCAACATATTCATCAACGAATTCATTTATTGTGCTACTAGAAACAAATGGTACAATTTTAGTTACCATGTCATTTAATTCTTCGTTATTTACAAATGTTTTAAATAATCTATCAAGTTCCTCTCTTCCTAAAAATGGGAATACACAAACTATATTAATCTTTGAATATTTAGGATCTTTGTTAATATATCCATCAACAATTTTTGATAATTTTTCTCTACTCAAAAATGGTAATAGTGCAATTATATTTGATTTTGAAAATAAATTATTTATATCAAAAAATTTATCATCATCGTCGTCATCTTCATTTTCGTCATCATCATCTTCTTCTTCCTCTTCCTCTGCTTCTTCTAATTCATCCAAATATTCTTCAAATTCATCCTCTTCATCTTCACTAGAAAAAACTAGTTGTGTTTTATCATGTATTTTTACTGCTTCTTCAAAACTAATAGGCACATATATTTCTTTATCATTTTCAATAACTTTTTTTAATATCATACTAATACTCCTTTGTTAAAAATAATTGTTCACCGGGTGTAAGTTTAGGATATAATTCATTAATGTCTATAACTATTCTTTTATCCTTTATAGCTTTTAATACAATCATTCTTTCAGTCGGTGAAAACTGATAGAAGACGTTTGGTAAGTTTACTTTTATGTTGGCATTTATAATGTTTTCAACAATAGACAATCTATTATGGCCACTAAATATATTTGATTCATCTATTTCAATTGTTTCATTTAGACACAGTAATTCATCAATTGATATTGAAAATAGTTTTGTAAGTTCTATCAATACGTCTATTGATGGAACTCCAATTCCTTTTTCCCATTTTGATACCAATTGCCTTGTTACATACAAATGACTAGCAAGGTCATCTTGTGTCATGTTTTTTTCTTTTCTTTTTGTCATTATGACTTTGCCAACTTTTGAAAAATCTATCATATTTCCCTCCTTACACTAATATTCTACTACAATTATTTACAAATATCAAGCAACTCTAAGTTGCATTCGCCAATTATTAAGTTTCAATTATACTAATAAATATGAAAAAAAGGTAGAATTTATTTTGTAAGAATTCTACCTTTATTTATTATTCATCTAATAATTTTGTTGCTTCTTCTTGAGTTAATTTTGTAACATCATCTAAACGTTTTTGAATCTTTCTAGTTCTAGTTCCAACTAATTTTTCTAATTGATCAGATGCTTGATTAATTCGTTCTTGGGTCTTTGTTAAAACTTCTTCAAAATTATCAAATTCAGTTTTTACAGCCCCTAATATCTTCCAAACTTCTTGTGATCTTTGTTGAATTGCTAGAGTCTTAAATCCCATTTGCAAACTATTTAATAAAGCTGCCATTGTTGTTGGTCCTGCTACAACAATCTTGTAATCGCGTTGTAAAGTTTCGGTTACTCCACTTTTTACTACTTCTGCATATAGTCCTTCAATTGGCAAAAACATTATACCAAAATCAGTTGTATTTGGAACATCAATATATTTATCATGAATGTCTTTAGCAAATTTTTTAATTTTAGTATTTAAAGCTGTTATGGCACTCTTAACATTATCACTATTTGAAGTCTCATATGCATCTAGAACTGTCTGATATGTATCCATTGGGAATTTGGCATCTATTGGTAGATATATAAAACTATTATCTTTACCTGGCATTTTTATCGCAAATTCAACTGGATCTTTTGAGCCTTTTTTAGTTACAACATTTGTGTCATATTGTTCACTTGAAAGAATTTGTTCTAAAATATTGCCTAATTGAGTTTCACCCAAAATACCTCTAGTTTTTACATTACTTAATACTTTCTTTAAATCGCCTACGCTTGAAGCAAGGGTTTGCATTTCACCTATTGATTCATAAACTTTTTGAAGGCTCTTGGTTACCATATCAAATGATTGAGCAAGTTTATCATCTAAAGTCTTTTGTAATTTTTCATCAACAACTTGACGCATTTCATCTAATTTTTTACTGTTATCTTGTTGAAGAGATTGAATTGATTTTTCAACTGTTGTTCTAATATTTTCAAGTTTATTTTCGCTTGTGGTTGTATTATTTAATAATGTATCATTAAAGGTTTTTAAATTACTAGTAATACTTTGAATCATACTATCAAAATTTTGTTTTTGTTGAGTATTTTGCCCAGTGAATTCATTTTTTGTCATTGTTGATAATGATGATTGAAAATTACTTAGACTAGTATTTAATTCGATTCTTAACTTAGATAGTTTATCATCTAAATCCTTACTAATTAATCCGGTAATTTCTTTTATGCTTTCATCTTGATTAGTATTAACATGTTGTTTTTGAGAATTTTTAATTAGTATGATTATATTTAAAGTTAGTGATATTACTACTAACGCAATTGTAATAATTGCCAATACTAATTCAATCATTTTTATTTTATTCCTCCAATAATTTTTCTAATTCATCAACAAGTGTTTCCATACGTTCGACAACTGCCATATATGCATCTTTTTTAGTGAAGTCAACACCTGCTTCTTTTACTTGTTCTACAGGGTATTTAGATCCACCTGATTTTAGTAAATTTGTATATTTTTCAAAAGCACCAGGTACATTTTCTTTTACATCTTTATAAAGTTTGAAACTTGCGGCAAAAGATGTAGCATATTGATATACATAGAATGGTGTATAGAATAGATGAGGTATATATGCCCAAACGTATTGTTTTAAATTTTCTTTAGTTATATCTAATCCATAATACTTCTTATATAAATCAATCATAATTTGTGATAATACTTGATGGTTAATTGGTTTATTTTCGGCAACTTCTTTATTTGCAAGATATTCATATTCAGCAAACAATGTTTGGCGATAGAATGTTCCAACTATTTCATCAATTGCTTTTTGAATAACCATTATCTTTTCTTCTTTTGTTGCATTAGGAAGAGTTAAGAAATAATCTAACAATGCATGTTCATTAAATGTTGAAGCTATTTCCGCAACAAATATTGTGTAATCTTGTAACATTGTAGGTTGAGTTTCAGCAGAATACATTGAATGAATTGAATGACCTGCTTCATGAGCAACTGTGAACACACTGTCTAAAGTATTATCATAGTTAAGTAAAATAAATGGATGAAGATTAGCAACACTTGATGAATATGCACCAGTTCTTTTCCCTAATCTTTCTTCAACATCAACAAAGCCTTCTCTTAATACTTCGTGAGCTTTTGCTTTGAAATCTTCTGGGAAATCTTTTATTGAAGTAAAGAATAAATTTTTAGCATCTTCATAACTATATTGTTTATTAGAATGAGCTAATTCTAAGAAACGATCATATGTATGATAGGTCTTTAATCCTAAAGCTTTTTTTCTAAGTTTGATGTATTTCTTTAAAGCTTTATTATTGTTTCTAGCAACATCAATTAAGTTAGTAAATACTGAAGTAGGTATATTGTTATCATATAAAAAGCTTTCTAATACAGATTCATAATTGCGAGCTTTGGCATTTGCTTTATTATCTTGTAACACATTGTTATAGATAGTAGCATATGTATTTTTATGATCATCATATGTTTTATAAACAGCTTCAAATATTTTTTTACGGTCGCTTGCTTCTTTTGAATTTGCGATTAAAGAAATGTAATTTCCTTGAGTTACACTAACAACTTCTTTATTCTTTAATTTTACATCTACACTTTTACTATCTCCTACCGCAAGTGCACTATATAAATCTGCACCTGATGAAGTTACTGGTGCAAACAATGATAGCAATCTTTCACTTCCAGCATCTAGTACATGTTTGCTACCTCTAAATAATTTTTGAATAGCAAATCTAACTTCTTCTATTTCTTTATGATTATTAATAAAGCCCATTATCTTTTCTTCACCTACTGATAATATTTCTGGGTCAGCAAATGATCTTACTTCTGATAATGTATATAAAGCCATTTGACAACGATTTAGCGCTGCCGCATTTTCAACATCTTTCTTATTTAAATCACTCTTTAAAGATGCATATTGGTATACTCTAGAAGCATCTTCTTCAAATTTTTTTGATAGTAAACAATATTCAACAAATGATTCCTCATTATTAAGTTTACCTTCATATTCGCCGAATTTAGCAACCATTTGGTTAACTTCTTCTAAAGCTTTTTCAAACTCTTCTTGATTTTTAAAATGATAAGTTAAATCCCATTTCATATTTGTATTCCTCCTATATATAACTTACTATTAGTATTTAACAAAATTTATTTATCTATCATAATTTTAACACAAATACCTTTTTTTTCCAATTATAATACTATAAAATAAAAAGGATTTAACCATTTAACTAGCAATCCTTCACTTATATTTATGTGATTATAATTTTAACATCATTAGGTCACAATCAGTTAATTGACCATTAATTTTCATATAACCTTCTAAGGTACATAGTTTTTTAAAACCAAATTTTTTGTATAAATTTATTGCTCTCTCATTGTCACTTCTAACTTCTAACATAATTATTTCTAATCTTGCAGTATCTTTTGCAAACTTTAGAAGTTCTTCCATTAACCTTGAACCAATATGTTTACCCCAAGCTTTCTTTTGTACTGATACACCAAGTGAACCCCTATGTTTTAATCTTTCACGAAGACTAGTATCAAGAGAAGCACAACCAATTACCTCATCATTTTCTACTGCAATAAGGTATAAACTACGAGAAGAATTATATGCCATATTTAGATACTCTCTTTCTTGTTCAACAGTAATACTTATACCACCATCAAAAGTTAAATTATCAGTTTCAGTGCCAATTATTTTAAGATATTTTATTATTTTTTCAGCGTCTTCTGGCATTCCTCTTCTTATTTCAAACATAATTTAAACTTCTCTATTTATAAAAAATAGTGTTAATTAACACTATTTAATTTCTTTAATTTAGATAATAACACTATTGTTGCAATTGATTGAGCAATCAATATTACTGCGACGACTAATAAAATTATTCCTACTGCTTCTTTGATATTTGCTATGCCTGCTACAGTTATAAATATTCCTACAATAACAGATACTATTTCAGTAGCAATACAAACTTTTATTGATTTATCAATATCGCTATCATTTCTTAAAATTTTTCTTGAATGAATCATACTAAAAATTGCATCTAGAATTAGCAAGCAACCTACAACTATTGAAACAATTCCAAACACTATTCCAAGTACACCAACAAAGGCAGTTGAACATGAACCTACGGCACCTTCAAACCAGTGTTATCACCTTGTCCTGGATTATCTACCATATGTTTTCCCATAATAGCCATAGTGATTCCACCAAAAATAAGGATGATTGTTACTACTAAAGCTATTATACTTTTTATATATAAGATGTAGCCACAAGTTTTTCTAAGTTTTTCTACTTGCATCTTTAAACCTCCTAAATTATACCCAGATGAGCCGTTATCACAAGATGCGCAACCGCATCTAAAAATAAGGTGGTAAACTTAAATTAATAGATCGGGATTCCTACTCGTAGCAGGCTTTCAACTCCACTATTACTTTGTTTCCTAAGTAGTTCTGTTCGGGTCGCAAAAAATATACGTGAAAAGGCGAACTCTCTAGGCAATAATATTATATCATAATATTTATATCTTTACAATAAATTCATTAAAAAATATCTTCCTTTTTTTAGAAAAAGGCTTTATTGAAAACAATAAAACCTTTTATTTTGTTATTTCAAAATTGCTTGTACAATTAGCCAATATATTCCAAACCAAGCAGATGTAGAAATTGCGGATGTGACTATACCTATGATTACTTTTACTATTGCACTACGTATCTTTTCGCTTCTACAAATTGTTGCATTAATAGCGGCACATAATAAACTAAATAACACACTTAGCATACAACCTATGGCTCCACAGAAAAGTCCAACTCCAATACTAATTATAGGAAGAATGATAACAATCCATTCATACCACTTGTTTTTAACTAATACAATTTCTTCACTTTTAGTATTTAATGTAATGCCTTTTATAAAAGAACCACTAACTGAGTATTCTTCTCCTGTTTCTGAATCAACAAAGTTTTTCTTACCCACTAATTGTAATTGCTTACCATTAATAGTTAGTGATTTCTTTCCACTAAAAAACTTTTCATCATAAACATACGTTTTTTCATTAATTGTTTTTTTGATTTGCATAACTGCCCTCCTATCAAATTTTACTATTTTATTTTAACATTATAAAATATATATGTCCAATAATTAATCTTGTTTCTTGCAAATTACTTTTTTTAGTGTATAATAAATATGAAAAATACGAGGAAAAACCATGGAAAAATATCAAACAATAGAACATTCAATTATAACAAAATTTAGACCTACTATCTACCGTTTATTTGTTAGAGCCATTGACGAATATAAATTAATTAAAGATGGTGATAAAGTTGCGGTATGCATATCAGGTGGTAAAGATTCTATGCTATTGGCAAAATGTATGGAAGAATTTCAAAAACATGGACCAATTGAATTTGAAGCAATATATCTTTGCATGAATCCAGGCTACAGTGAAAAACATTTAAAAGAATTAACTGACAATGCTAAATTATTGAATATCCCTCTTGATATTTTTGAAACTAACATATTTGATGTAGTCCATGATATTAAAGAATCTCCTTGCTATTTATGTGCAAGAATGCGTAGGGGGTATCTATATGCTAATGCAAAAAAACGCGGTTGTAACAAAATTGCTTTAGGGCATCACTTTGACGATGTAATTGAAACGGTCTTAATGAGTATGATATATGGTGCTGAATATAAAACAATGATGCCAAAACTACCAAGTGAAAATTATCCTGGCCTTGAATTAATTAGACCGCTTTACTTAGTGAAAGAAGAAAGCATTATAAAATGGGCAAAATATAATGAATTAAAGTTTTTACAATGTGCTTGTAGATTTACTGAAGAAAATCATTCAGATGAACAAAATAAATCTAAGAGAAAAGAGATTAAAGCTCTTGTTGCACAACTAAGAAATAATTATCCAAATAGTGATATTAATATATTTAGAAGTTTTCATGATGTAAATTTAAACACCATTGTTGGTTATCATAATGATAAAATGCATTATAATTTTTTAGATGATTATGATGAAAAAACAAGAAAAGAATAATAAAAAAAACATTAGATATTTAATCATATCTAATGTGTTTTTTTATGCAAGAGTTGATTCATCAATTTCTCCTGCTTTTTGTAATGCTATCTTTGTAATTACTGGGCCAAGCAATTCATATATTAAGGTTGCGGAAAGAACTATTGTTATAATGCTTACTGCAATACCATTTGTTAATGGATTACCACTGAATTTATTTGAAACCATCTGAGCCATACCTATAGCAACACCTGCTTGTGGGAACAATGTAAGACCTAAATATTTGGTTACATTTTCATCCGCATGTACTACTTTTGCACCAAGTCGTGCACCAAAATATTTACCAGAACATCTTGCTACTAAATATACAACACCTACAACACCTATACTTGCTAGATTTCTTACATCAAGTTCTGCGCCTGATAATACGAAGAATAACATAAATAGAGGTGGAGTCCAACGTTCACAACCATCCATAATTACCAATGCTTGTTCACACATATTACAGAACATTGCACCAATCATCATACATAGTAATAGTGATGATAAACCAAATGGAAAGTTATATGCAGCTTGTAAATGTTCAAATAATTCACAAATTACAACACCTGCGAATACAAATAAAACCATAAGGCATAGACGATTAGCACGTGACTTAAACCACTTTGTTGCAAGTGACAATAGTGCACCAAGTATAGCCCCAATTAAAAGTGAACAAATTATTTCAGCAAGTGGTAAAACTAAGATTGTCATTACTGTTAACTTTGCTCCTTCTGCTAATGCTTTGGCAATAGCAAATGATATTGAGAAAAACATTAACCCAAATGCATCATCTAAAGCAACTACTGGAAGCAATGTATCAGTTACAGGTCCTTTGGCTTTATATTGACGAACAACCATTAGAGTTGCTGCTGGAGCTGTTGCTGTAGCAATTGCACCCAAAATGATTGCTAAAGCTGCATTTTCATTGTTTAAATTTCCCATACATAAGAAAGCAACGATAACAAAAACATCTACTAATACTAATGCTAAAAAACTTTGTAAAAAAGTAATAGTAAATATACTTTTACCAAGTTTCTTCAAACTTGTTAATTTAAATTCACCACCGATAGAGAAAGCAATAAATCCTAATGCTAAATCTACGATGATTGATAATGACTTAACATCTAAAATATATGTGCCTGATCTTTTATAAGTAATAATATTAACGACACCAATAAGTAGTCCTGCAACTAAATATCCTGTTACATTTGGTAAATGAATTAATTTAACCAATCTAGTTGATAATAAACCTGCCGCAAGCGCAAGAACAATACCTAATAAAACTTGCATATTATTCTATACCTTCTAAGAAATCTATTGGTAAAGAATACATAAATCCTTTATCTTTAATTCCACCTGTAGCTTCATTAATCAAACGAGCTAAAGTTTTAACTTCTTCATCATGTTTTACAACTACAAATACCATAGGTCTTGGTGAATGATCGTATTCAACTACTTTACTAATTCCACCAAACATTGGTACTGGTTCTACATTACTAGTAAGTAATGCCTTTTTAATACTTAATGTAGGCATAACGCTACCATGAAAATTGTTTTCAGATAATTTCTTTAATATCTTAGGCATATATTCGCCTTCTACTAAAACTGTAACAAATAATTTCATTTTATTTTCCTTCCTTCTAACTATTCTATATTATAGCACTTTTTATAACTTTTGCAAGTCGTTTACCACAAAATAATTATTATAATAAAAACAAAAAATCAACTTCATTTTTAGAAGTTGACTTAAAAAGTGCTATTTTTAATCTTTATCAAAAAGTAGCAATATTCCACCTATTAAACTTACGAATATTAAATAACATACCTTAAAACCTACTGATAATTTTTCTTTACCATCCATAGCGGCTTTTACTTTTACAAGCATAGGTATACACCATATAAGTGGAATTAAACACCATCCTACAGCAATTGTGCCAATAATGCCTAATACATATGCGGCAGTTTTCATATTCTTCACCTCCTTATTAATAAAATTATTAATATGCCCCCAAATAAGTTTTAAATATGACTATGTTTTTTTGAAATGCACTTATTTTTTTGGACACATTTATGCCCAAAAAAAGTATACCTTTTTGGACACTTGTTATTATATCATTTTTCGCCTTTATTTGCAACTAAATATATAAATATTATAAAAATTAATTAAAAAATTGAATATTTAAAAAGGTATACCTTTTTGAACTTTTTTATTTTTTATAGAAGTTTTTTATGAAAAAAGGTATGCTTTCCTAGCATACCTATATTTTTTCAATTGTTCTTGTATCCTTATGCGGTATTTGCTTCCAAGTTACATTTTTCTTAAATAATGCAACTACAGTAATTGGGATATATACAGCTATGAAGATTACGAATCCACATGCATATAAGAATCTTTTAAAGAAATTACCGCTTGTTCTTTTATATGTTTGAATTAACAGTAAGATGGCATCAATAAAGCAACTAACGAATGGTGCAAATATTGTACTTAATCCTGCTGATAAAATAATCTTAATATATATATCACTAGGCAAATGATTAGCAAGACAATATATACCACCAGCTAGTTGGAAAATGCAAATCCATATAGTGGAGATTGCTGGAACAGGAATTGTATGTGTAAACATACTCCATTTTTGAAAAGTGAATCTTTTAAACATACCACCTAATAACTTACCACCAAATCTTCCGAATACTTGGTTATTACCTTTACACCATCTTAGTCTTTGTTTGATTGAATCGCCAAGTTTTGTTGGTTGTTCATCAAAAAATACAGCATCATAAACATAACCTATTTTTATGCCTTTGTAAGCACAATCGGCAGAAAATTCAATATCTTCAGTTAAAGTATGATAATTCCAACCATTTTCTACTAAACTTTTATCAACCAAAAAGCCAGTACCAGAAACATATGTTCCTGTATTAAAGAAACTTCTTACTTTATGTACTTGGCAACATTCACGATAGAACATATATGAAGATCCTGCACTTACCCAAGAATCATCATAATTTTTACTATCTCTAAAGCCTGCTAAAACTTTGTATCCTTGATCATATGCTTTATTCATTTCTTTGGTAAAGTCTTTACCAACTAGGTTATCCGCATCAAATAAGATATATGCTTCAATGCCTAATTCACTATATTCATTTTTAATCTTATCAAGTGTATAGTTAAGTGCATAGCTCTTACCAACTTGTATATGGTCTTCTCTTTCAAAAACTATTGCGCCAGTTTCACGTGCTACCTTAGCGGTATTATCAGTACAATTATCTGCACATACAAATATGTGCATTTTTTTTTTGGATAATCTTGTTTTAAAATGCTATCTATTAAATTACCAATAACTTTTTCTTCGTTTCTTCCACAAATAATATACCCATAGGTATGTTCTGTTTTTGCAACTTTATATTTACGCGGTTTAACAAATATTGATAATACAATATAAACAAATTGATTTGCATATAATACTAGCATTATAATTCCTAAGATGTGATTAATCCATGTTAGTACATTTATAAATGTGTAATCTGTATGAACTATCCACGCTAAAAAACTACTAAGCATATAGAAACTCCTCTTCTATTTTACTTTTTTTCATTATATCATACTATTTTAAATATTAAAAGCATTTATTAATTAGAATGCATATTTAACCATTTAGAATACAAATGATATTATTTAAAACTGAGTATTTAGCTATATTTCTAAATACTCAGCCAATTTATTTTTTTATACTAAATTCTAACTTTACAGGATTGTGATCACTGTACATAAAATCTGTGTCAATATTTTCTACTACTTTTATTTCGATATTATCAGATACTATAAAACCATCTACAACAACAGTATAATTTTTATTCTTTTCATATGAGGTATCCGTACTACGACATGTTCCTACATTTTTACTAGTTGCAAAAGTATAGTGTTCTGTTAGATCTTCTTCGTTTAATACATATACCCAATCTGGTTTTAATCTATCAGTAGAGAATTCTCCAACACTATTTGCAATATCGTGGTTAAAATCTCCACCACATACTATATAGTTCCCTTTTGCATATTCTTCATCTAAGAACTTATTAAGCTGTTCCCATTGTTTTTTTCGATACACTCCACCTTCATCGTAAGCAGAAAGATGTACATTTACTAAAACTAAATACTTATCATCTTCAGTTGGAATATAAGTTGCGGTAAAGCATCGGTCTAAATCAAAGAATTTAGTTGGGAATGCATCAGATATTTCTAATGAATGACGAACAACTTCATCCATTTGATATTTAGAAAAGGTCGTAATGCCACTTTCAACTTTACCATGTGGACTAAATATTGGATAGAATAGGTATGCAGAATGAAAGTTTGATACATATACATTTGACATACCGAGTAGACTTTCTTGTAACATTCGATATTGGTTTACTTTGTGACTTCTATTTGCTTTAGTATCTACTTCTTGGAAAAAGCAAAAATCGGGATCAATATTATTTATTGTATCAATTACACCTTTAGTATTGGTTAATACTGTTTGTTTTGATTTTGCTCTTGATAGTTTTCCAGTTACCTTTTTTCCATCTAAGTATTCGCCACTATCCATAAAGAATGAGAAGTTTTGTTCATAAGCCCCAAAGCCAATATTGTAAGTTGTTATTTTATATGTAGTATTATATTTTACTTTTTCATTTGATACTTGATTAATGTCATCTTTGTAAGATTTCAAATCCTCAATACGAGAATATTGTAAACATACATACATAACATATATTCCAGTTAATAATATTAGTGTAACTAATAGACCAATTACTATTCTCAATGCTATTTTAAGTTTAAATTCTTTTTGCATATTATCTAAAAATTAATTCGTTATATCCTTCTTCAGCAAGTTTATCTTTTTGGAACTTAAAGTTCTTTGTTTTATAAACTACTAAAACTTGTTTATGTTCTTTTTCTCTTAAAGCTTTTGCTTCTTGGAAAACATCACATAATGCTTCTTTAGTTATATCTTTATCCACTACTATAGCAACTTTATCACAATTATCAATTGGTAAATTGTGTTCTTTTTCTTTTAAAATTGTAATGATTCTTTCAAAGCCAATAGAGAAACCACATGCAGGAACACTCATATTAGTAAATTTTTCAATCATCTTGTCATATCTTCCCCCACCTGCAACACTACTTGCAAGTCCTACCATTTCAATTTCAAAAATAGGTCCAGTATAATATGACATTCCCCTAACTAATGTAGGGTCGAAAGTAATTTCAAATTTATTATTTGCTAGTACTTTAGTAGTATCAATGATTTGGTCTAAGTTATCTAAAATATTTTGTTCAACACAATTAATTCCTAATGATTTAAAGTATTCACTTGAATTACCACTATATACTTCATCTTTAAATAACTTCATATAGTTTGCTACTGCAACGCTATCATATCCTGCATCAAGTAATTCTTTTTCAACACCAGCTACGCCAATTTTATCAATTTTATCAAGAATGATGAAGATTTGGTCACTTTTTTCTTCAGGTAATTGGCAATAACTTGCCATTGCTTTTAAGATGCGTCGATCATTAATTCTAACTTTAAAATCTTCAAAGCCGATTTTGTTAAGTAAAGTTGTAGTTGCTTGAATTAATTCCATTTCCGCAAGATTACTTTTTTCACCTAAGATATCAATATCACATTGAATGAATTGTCTAAAGCGACCTCTTTGTGGACGTTCGGCACGCCAAACATTACCGATTTGTAAAGACTTAAATGGACTTGGTAATTTAGCCATATTATTAGAATAATATCTTGATAGTGGGACAGTTAAATCATATCTTAATCCCATATCTACTAAATCATTTTCTTCTTTAACATTAGTATAATCTAGTTTTTCGCCACGTTTAAGTACTTTAAAAATTAACTTTTCATTTTCGCCACCTTGTTTTGAACATAAGTTTTCAATGTGTTCAAGACATGGTGTTTCTATTATATTAAAGCCAAACTTTGTGTATGTATCTTTAATTTCTCTAATTATATATTCTCTTAATTTCATTTCACTTGGCATAAAATCATTCATGCCTTTTACTGGTATTTTAATAAATCCCATATATTTCACCTCATTTATTCTAATATATTAGTTGTAATATAATCAACGCCCCATAATTCTAGACGATTTCTAGTTTCTTCATCATCGACAGTCCAGGCATTTACCTCTAAGCCTTTTTCGTGAAAACGATCAACTAGTCCTTTTGTTACTAAATCATATCTTAAATCTATGCTAATATTTTTTGATAGACAATCTTCAATTGCTTTTTCAGTATATAACATACCTAATAGATATTGGATTCTCATATCAGGATATCTTTCTTTAATGTAAAGTACTAATTCATAAGTAAAGCATATTATTATACTTTTATCATACATGTCTTCTTGAATTAATAATTTCATTACTTCGTCTACTAATTCTTTAGTAAAACCCCATTTTAATTCAATAATAGGTGTTTTACCATAATGTTTACATATTCTGATATATTCTTTAGGATATGCAATTTTATAACTATAGGTATGATATGTTTCTCTAGCATTAAGTTCAATATCTGCAGCTTCTTCAATAGTTAAATCTTTTAATGATTTATCTATGTTAGTTAATCTTTTTAAATTGTCATCATGGAATAAAATCATTGCTTGATTCTTTATAATAGAAATATCTGTTTCTATTCCAAAATAAGGTCTATTTGCCGCCGCAAGAAAAGCTTCCTTCGTATTTTCTAATTCATATTTAGAAAAACCTCGATGAGCTATTAGTTTCATACTTTTCACCCACTTTTCTTAGTATTATATCATAACATAAAGAATTTTGCTACAAAAATAATTATATTGACTAAAATATTTATTTTTGATACAATAATAAAGGTGATAAATATGACAAAGAAAAAAAGCATCCCTTTAATACTTTTCATTCTTATTCATTTAATTTTATATCTATTTATTTATGCATTTAAAATAATAACGGGAAAAAACGAAACAATAGCTGATTACATTGTAGTTATTTCTTGTTTTTTGTTTAGTCTTGTTTATTTTATTATAAAAAGAAATAGTAATACCCTAATATTTGTAATTGCATTTCTTTTTACTATTTTAGCAGATACCAATTTGTTAATATTAGATGATAATTATGAACTAGGTATTTTGGCATTTATAATTGTTCAATTTGCTTATTTTTGGTATATTCTTAAAAATATGTATACTAAAGATAATTATAGTTATTTAATTGCCATTAGACTAATTACAATTGTGATTGGGGTTATTGCCAGTTTAATTGTTCAAACCGACAAGTTACTGGTTTGTTTAGTTATCATATATATATCTAACTTAGTTATTAATCTAATTATCAGCATAATACCAAGAAAAAGAAATTTGTTATTCTCACTTGGCTTATTCTTATTTTTATTATGTGATATATGTGTAGGATGTTATAATATTGGTGATATTATTGATATTTCCAATACTTCACTTTTTTATAAAATTGCCAATTTACCATTTAATATAGCATGGTTATTCTACCATCCATCACAAGTATTACTTGCTATATCTAATTATATAAAAGAATATGAGGCAAATTAAAAGGCTGGAATTCCAGCCTTTTTTATTATTTTTTATTTTTTAATTCAGCCATCTTATCACAAATTGCATCAGTTAATATATTGTTATCATCATAACCATATTCCCAGAACATTATTCCCATACCATTTTCATAGGCATATTCCGTTTTAAGTTGTAAAGATTCAACATCTTCATATGTGATAAAGATTTTTTTAGATGCACTATATAGGTATGGTACTTTAGCTTCATTGTCAAAGTATCTCTTATATGAAGAATCTGTTAAGATGTTTTTAGATATATATTTATATGTTACAGTACCACTTGCATATTGTAATGAATTAAGTTCAGCAGGAGCACCTAATGCTGGATACTTAGATTCATAATTACCAGTACCTTTAACAGTATAAGCCTTTCCATAAAAAGCTCCACCAACAATTATTTTATTAGCATCCAAACCTGCTGTTGTAAATTTAACGATACCATCATCAATACCATAACCTAAATTACCATCATTGAAAGCTCTAAATAATGGACAAAGATGTGATGCACGTCCTGATGCATTCATATCATATGACATCATATTTACATAGTCTAAATATTTATTTAAAGTTTTTAAATCGAATCTTTGATATAACTGTGATGAAGGAATAGCCGCAGTAAGAAGATATGGTGTACCGCCTTTACCTAAGATATCTAATTTTGCACGTAAACTTTGGCATAAAACATTTAGATATTGTTGGTCTGTTGAATCAGCAGGGAATTCCCAGTCAATATCAACACCATCTAAATTGTATTTTTCAACATAGTACATGATGTTATCAGCAACAGCACTAGGACCTACATTACGACAAGCATTACTGAAGTTGTCAGCTCCTCCCGCAACCGATAATACCATTCTTATACCTTTCTTTCTTAGTGTTAACCCATCTCTTACAAATGTATTGAAACTTGATAATCCTTCAACTGTTACAGCACCATTAGATTGTACTTTTACAAAGGCATAATATGCAATATCTAAGTTATTTACTACAGTTTCAGATTTAATTGTAACTCCTGTTGTATAGAAGTATCCCGCAACAGGATTTGTAATATCTTCAAATACAATACGTTTAATTGTTACTTTTTTACTATAAGAAAAGACTTCATCTTCAAATGTTATATCTAATTCAATAGTTACTTCTTGATCTTGGTGAGATTGATTAATTACTCCTGTTAAACTTAAGATTGAAGTATTACTACTTTTCCAAGCCAATTCTACACCTTGATAATTAAATGGCATATATAAATCATCTGTAATTTCATCAGGTATTAATTCAAGGAAAATTGTATCTACATATTCGTAATTTACTAAAACCCATTTCGCAAATAATTCAACATTACCAGTAGAATTTTCATCAATGTAACGATAATTTTTACCATTAAAACTTTCGTTATCGTACCAACCTAAGAATTCAAAGCCTTCCTTTTTAGGAGTCTCTAACGCTAAGAAACCATCTTTAAAATAAATTTGTTCAGTGCTTCTTTCCATTGTTCCACCATTTAGGTTATATATCAATGAATATGTTTCATCACTGTTTACATATTTAGCGCGTAAAACTAAATCTTCAGTTACTAATGTACCTGGTAAAATAATTTCTGAATCAATATACCAACCCTTAAATACACGACCATTCTTGTCTACTACTACCGGGTTTTCTGGATATACTAATTCACCACCATCAACTACATAAATTACTAACTCATCTGTTCCATCGCTAAATTCACCTACACCTGCTTTAAATACAACTTTGTGACCATTAACGACTTCCCATTTTGCGACAAGCGTAAGATTACCCATTGAACCTTTTACAATTTTTTCAACTTTTGTATCACCATTGTACCATCCTAAAAATACATATCCATCACGTGTAGGATTGTTCAAAGTGATATCTTCTGAGAACATTGTATAAGTAGTAGGATTTGATACTTGGTTTCCTTCATTTTGATAAATAATTTGATAATTAGTTATTTCGTACTTACCAACTAATACTAAATTACCTTTTACTTTAACTTTTTCTTCAACTTTAGTATCGGTTGCTTTATCATACCAACCAACAAATGTATATCCTTCTTTTGTTGGCGCTTCAGCTAATTTTATTTTATTATTCTTGGCATATTGTTGAGTAGTAACTACAACATCATCAATTTGATATTCAACTGTGATGTTTTTTGCGCAACCACTCATAAACACTATACATATTAAAACTGCTATTAAACTTAAGATTTTTGTATATTTCTTCATATTGCCTCCTATTACAATTTAATTATACTAAAATTCACATTCTATGTCAAAACTTTTGGACTAAATAGGGTTGGTAATATATAACAAAAAAAGATATATCATAACTGATACATCTTAGTTTGCTTTCATATGTTTTACACGGCTTTCAACTTCATCACGTTTTGCATCATTAAATCTATCTAATGTTCCAACAAGATAACCAGTAATTCTTCTTATTCTTTGGAATGGTACTGGAGTAATATGATAGTGTAAATTAACATAATCACCATCTAATTCAATATCAATACCTTCAAGATTAGCTTCTCCATATTTTTTTATGCCTCTTTCAATGTAGGCATTCTTTTCTTCTTCTGATATTTGTCCACCAGTTACTTTTACTTCTACCATGTTTTTTACTTCCTTTCGTTCTATTTGTTTTACATTTTTTATTTATTATACTATAATGTTGTAAATAAGTATGTTGTTTTTACAACGAAAGGTTCAAATATGATAAAAGATTTTCTTCTAAATGATTGTTTACTATTTAAAAATATGACTGATGATAATATTAAGTCATTATCAAACTGCTTTAAAATGAATATAAAGACTTATAAAAAGAATGATTACATTGTAAAAATGGATGATGATATTGAGTATATACATATAATATATAGTGGCACTTGCATTATCGAAGAAGAAGATTATTGGGGTAATCGTTCAATAATGGATGTTGTTTTAAGAAACCAAGTATTTGGTATTTCATATGCATATGCTAATATTAAAAAATATCCTGTTTCATTAGTTGCCAAGGAAAAAACCAAAGTTATTATAATTCCCGTTAGCAAAGTATTTTCTCCTTGTTCGAAACACTGTGTGCACCACAACACCCTAATTAAGAATGCGGTTGAAGTGCTTGCAATCAAAAATATCTCTCTTATGGAAAAGTTAGAACATATATCTAAACGTACTACTAGAGAAAAAATAATTTCTTTTTTGTCTAGCTTTGCCACAAAAACTAATAGTAATGACTTCTATATTCCTTTTGATCGCCAAGAACTTGCGGATTATCTCTTAGTTGACCGAAGTGCTCTATCTAGTGAGTTAAGTAAACTTAAAAAAAGTAATCTTATTGATTACCGTAAAAATCACTTTATAATTAATTATGAAAATAAGCTCTAGTATCAACTAGAACTTATTTTTTATTTCTTCAACAATTGCATCTTTTAAAAGTCGTGTCTCAACATTTCCTAAATTAGTTAAAAAAATACATCTCAACTTGAAATCACTTGAAAATAAAATTAAGGTATTAGTACCAATAGTATCTCCACAATGGTAATATAGTAACTTATTGTTAACTTCTATTACTTGTATGCCATAACCATACTCAGTTTTGGTTCCATCATTTAAAGTATTTATTTTAAACATTGTTTGTTTTAATTTTGTTTCATTGCTTAATAAATAATCTATCCACTTATTTAAATCATTTATATTAGAATAAATACCACCATCACCTATGGTTGCACTACACCAGTATTGATCTTTTACTATTAACTCACCATTTTCAATAATATGGCCATAGGCCCTATTTGGTATTTCGGTAATTCCTTGGTAATTTACCATTGTATTAGTCATACCAACTTCCTTGAATATTTTTCCTAAATATATAGCTATTTTTTCTTTACTTACTTCTTCGATAATTAAGCCTAAAAGAATGAAACCAGTATTACTATATTGATACTTACTACCAGGTTCAAAATAAGCTTGTGTAGTGGTTTGTAAAAATGTCAAAATATCTCTATCTAAGATTTGTTTGTCATCATCTTTGTGAGGGACAGTTTCATAATCATAAATACCTGATGTATGTGTCAATAAATGTTTTATCGTAATTTTATTAAAGTATTCCGGTAAATCGTTAAATATTTCTTTAATAGTTGTATCGTAATCTAGCAATTTATTTTCAACCAGTTTTATAATACCGTAGGCAATAAATTGTTTGCTAACTGATGCAAGTCTAAAATCAGTATCAAAACTAATATCATTACTATTTCTATCTGCTAATTTGCCATTTACTTTGGTTATTTTTTGGTTTTCATCTTGATAATAAAAAGCATAACCTTGTTCTTTATTTTTTAATACTTCATTTAATAAATTCATTTTAATCACCACCAGTATTATACCATAATTTGAATAAAATTTCTTTTTATGATATAATTTTACATAGATTGAGGTAGTACTATGGAACAATTACAAAAATTAAAAGAGATTATTAAAAATTCAAATAACATTGTATTTTTCGGTGGAGCTGGAGTTTCAACCGAAAGTAACATTCCAGATTTTAGAAGTGATACTGGATTATATAAACAAAAAAAATATGGATATAACGCTGAAGAAATTTTATCAAGAACATTTTTTAATAACCATAAAGATATTTTTTATAAGTTCTATTTTGAGGAAATGCTTTATCCTAATGCTAGACCTAATAAAGCTCATCTTGCGCTTGCAACTCTTGAAAAAGAAGGAAAACTAAGAGCCGTAATAACTCAAAACATTGATGGACTTCATCAAGATGCTGGTAGTAAAAACGTAATTGAGTTGCATGGTAGTGTAAGAAGAAATCACTGTATAAAATGTCGTGGCTTTTATAATGAAGAAGAAATGATTAAATATCGAGGTATATGTCCTGTATGTGGTAGTTATATAAAGCCCGATGTTGTCTTATACGAAGAAAGTTTAAATGATAATGTTGTTGATAAAGCTATCTATTACATCTCTACTTGTGATGTATTAATCGTAGGTGGTACTTCTCTTAGTGTGTATCCTGCCGCTTCATTTATTAGATATTTTAAAGGTAAGTATCTAATACTAATAAATCGTGACAAAACAAGTTATGACGATTATGCTAGCATTGTAATTCATGATTCAATTGGTAAAGTATTAGAAAGTGTAATAAATCAAAAAATGTAAAGGTAATATACCTTTACATTTTTTATCCTAGAATCATTTTATCATCTAATTGTATGTCATCATCTTTTTCGAATTTTTCTAATAACTCTTGAACGGTTAGATTTTTCTTTTCTTCACCTGAAATGTCAAAAATAACTCTTCCTTCATTTAACATAATTAATCTATTACCATATTTTATAGCATCACGCATATTGTGAGTTATCATCAAAGTTGTTATTTTTTCTTCTTCTACTATTTTTGAAGTTAATTCCAAAACTACTTTAGCAGTTTTAGGGTCAAGAGCAGCCGTATGCTCATCAAGAAGTAGAATATCTGGTCTTTGTATTGTTGCCATTAATAATGTTACTGCTTGTCTTTGACCACCTGATAACAAACCGACTTTTTGTTCAAGGCGATTTTCTAACCCTAAATTTAAGCTTTTTAGTTTATTTACACAAGCTTCTCGATCTCCTTTATTGAAGCCCCATTTTAGGGTTTTCTTTTTAGTTCTTCTGGTTGCAAGCATCATATTTTCTTCAATATTCATTTGTGATGCGGTACCCATATTAGGATCTTGGAATACTCTACCTAGATAAGCCGCCCTTTTATATTCTGGAAGTTTAGTTACATCTTTCCCAGCGACCTTTATTGTTCCACTATCAAGTGTAATCGCACCTGCTATTGCGTTCATCAAGGTTGATTTACCTGAGCCGTTTCCACCAATGATTGTTACAAAGTCACCTTCTTTTATTTCTAAATTTAAATGATTAATCGCAACTCTATCATCTTCGGGGTTTGTTGAAACTTTAAATACTTTTAAAGCATCGTTTATTTCTAACATATTTCTAGTTTCCAAGCAAATCACCCTTTCTTTTGTTTTTATTTTTTGATATTGCTTTTTTAACAAGAGGTATAACCAAGACAATTGTTATTAATAAAGCATATAATAGTTTTTTACAGTAATCTGGTAAACCTAATTTTAAAGCTAAGCATATTACTAAATAATAGATAACAGCACCAAATGTAACTGATAATATCCAATTTTTAAATGAACGTTTACCAAAGATTGCTTCACCTATTATTATTGATGCTAGTCCTATTACTAATACACCAACACCCATAGTATTATTTGCGGTACGATTAACTTGAGTATACAATGCTCCGCTCATAGCAATTAATGCATTACTTATACCAAGTCCTAAAATAATCATTAATGAAGTATTTATACCTTGCGCTCTAGACATTGCCTCATTCATACCAGTAGATCTTACTGACATACCAATCTCTGTTCCAAAGAAGAAATAGATAATTGCTAATACTAAGACAACTAATAAAATATTAATAAATATTATGTTATAGTTTTTAGCACTAAAGAATCCTAAGAAAGTATCATATATAGTTTTAATAACTACTCCATTAGTATTCTTGCCATTTAGGTATACATTTGAAGCATAACCACTTGTATTTCCTTTTGAGCCAAAGCCCATAATAAACATGTTTATTGAAAATAAAGCAGTCATAGTGATTATACCTGAAAGTAATTTAGGAATTCTCAACTTAGTGTGTAATACACCAGTAATTATACCTGCTAAAAATCCACAAACAATACTTATAAGTAAAGATAAAAAGGGATTCAAACTATGATATAAACAAATAGCAACAACTGCTCCCCCTAATGTGTAACTTCCTTCTGCCCCTAAATCGGCAAAATCTAAAATACGATATGATATGAATATACCAAGTGCTAATACACTATATGGTAATCCAAATTTTAACACATCGATAAAGAAATTTAAAAATCCTTCCATAAATATATCCTTTTTATTTCATTCGTTTTTTTATTGAATCTGGTATTGTAATACCTAATTTATTTACACTTTCTTCATTAATAACAATGTCTAATTCTTCTGGTGATGTTTGCATTCCTACAGGAATATTACTAGGACTTACATTGTTAAATAAAATTTGTATTGCTTGATTTGCGGTTTGTTTACCTAATGCATAGTAGTTAACACCATATGTAATAGTTCCACCACCTAAAACGCAACCAGCCTCACCACAAATTGTTGGGATCTTCTTTTCATCAGTAACAGATGTAACGGCTGGCATGTTTGCGGCAATCAAATTATCGGTAGGAATATATATAGCTGTGCATCCATCATTGATTAAAGCTGATACTGTAGCTGCAATATCTGATGCATCAGAAACAGTTCTTACTTTACATTCTAAATTTTGATTTACTGCTTCTGCTTTAGCAAGATCTGCTTGTACACCAGAGTTTATTTCTGAAACATTATATATAATACCAAATTTTTCAGTATCAGGAAGTAATTCTTTTAATAATTGAATTTGCTCCTTTACAGGGTTAATATCAGAAGTACCTGTTACATTTTTACCAGGTTTTTCATTTGATTCAACTAATCCTGCTTTTACCGCATCAGTAACTGCTGTAAATAAAATAGGAATATTTTTACCTTCTATTTCAGCCGCATTTTGTAATGCCACTGCCGCATCAGTTGCGATACCAAGAACTAAATCACAACTTCTTACTAAATCTGTTGCCATTTGGTTAACAGTATTAGGATCACCTTCAGGATTCTTTACAGTAATACTAATATTTTGTTTATCGACATAACCCGCTTCTTTCAATTGATCTATAAAGCCTTCTCTTGCACTATCCAACGCACTATGTGTTGCTAATTGTAGAATACCAATCTTAACAACTTTAGTCTCTTCATTGCCTTTAGTTTTACAAGAAACAAGACTAACACCTAAAACAAATAAACAAATAATAAATAATAAATTTTTTAATTTTTTCATAATAAACCTCCTAAAAAAATGAAAAAATGTTACTACCTAATAAGTAATAACATTGTAAGTTCTTTGATATTTTCACTTAAGTTATTACTTACCTTTTTATGAGTCGTAAATAACTTAAGTAAACTTCCACGCCAAAAGGCCAAGGGAATTATTCGTTATTAACGACACTCACTTGGAAGTAATAATAAAAATATGAAAATGTAAAAGACTTAGTTAATTGCATATTTTCTTTTTCCTTCATATAATTACACCAAAATTATATACCTATTTTTATACAAATGCAACACTTTTATTAAAAAAAACGCTTACATTTGATTTTTTTATTTTTTTTACAAATTAGAAAATACCAAATCATCACTATTTTTTTCTTTTTTTGTTATAATATTATTGGTGATAATAATGAATAACAACCAAATAATACTAAATAGATTAAGTCAATACTTAAACTTTTGTGAAAAATCAATTGATGATTCCCAGATAAAAGCTGTAACTACTTGTGGTGTTTCTATTAAAGAAGCTTACATTTTACTGTTACAAGAATATTTGAATTTAGATTATAACTTTAAAAGAGAATATTTAGAAGAAATGGTAAATATTGAAGATCCTACTGAATACCAAAATAACCAATATTATAAAGACATTATTTTTAAACCTATTAAAATAAATAATTGGGATATTAAATATTCAAACTATGAACCATATGAACTATTCGTTCGTGATGATTTTAAATATAACTGTGATAAAGTACTACCTCAACTGGGATTCTTCACGTCAAATTTTCGCTTTCCTGCCATTTATGAAAATGACATTTTGTGGATGAGCGTTACACCTAATGAAATTAATACAATGAAAGAACCTATTGATAATGCTTTTGGTAAAGTTCTAACCTTTGGTTTAGGACTTGGCTATTATAGCTATATGGTTTCACTAAAGAATAATGTTGAAAGTGTAACTATTGTTGAAAAAGATCAAAATGTTATTAACCTTTTCAGTAAACATATATTACCACTCTTTAAAACTAAAGCTAAAATAAGCATTATTAATATGGACGCCTATGATTTTTTAGAAAAGGTAATGAAAGATGGCGACTATGATTTTGTTTTTGTAGATATATACCATGATGCAAAAGATGGTTTAGAGGTATACAAAAAAATAAGTACTTATGAAAAGAAATTTAAAAACACTACCTTTTCATACTGGATTAAAAAAACATTAGATTACTATCTTAATAACTAAAAGGTATACCAGCTAAGGGATATACCTCAGACTGTTGACAAACAAGTTTTAAAAAAAGAAATAAATGCCTATTTCAAAAAAGGGCATTTATTTTTCTTATGTAATAAAAAAATAGCATCTATTAGATACCATAATTTGTTGATTTGTATTTATTAGCCTTATTATATAACAATAAGGCTCAGACTGTTGACAAACGAAATGTCAACAGTCTGAAATGAATTAGAAAACCTCTAATTCATTTTTTTAGTTTGATGATCATAATGACAATCGCAATATTTTCCACCACTTGCAAGAGTGAATTTCCTTGTAAATTTAGTGTTATTTAATCTTGCCATATCATAATCTAGTGAACACATTGCGGGGATATATTCTTCTAAGCCTAATTTTCTCATTAAATAGCATATTCCACATGTGTAAAATGTTGCAACATATTGATTTAGTGTTTTACCCTCTTCTACAGTAAATTTCCAAGAATATGGGTTTTCATTACTCATACTTTCTTCAGCACTCTTTTTTAGTTTTTCTCTTCCTTTTAAGGTATATGATTTACTCTTTTTAGCTTTAGACTTCAAAATAGTATTTTCACACATTACCTTACGATAATAAACTCTAACAGTTTCTAAGTCATACTTATTTTCTACCGTTAATAATATTGAAGATAGCATTGCACAACTTAAAATATTCATAAGAAATCTATCACCTTTTTTAAACTCATCTACTCCTGCTAAGATTTCCTTATATCTAAGATGGGCATTTTTCATTACTTGTTTAGGGTTGCTTTCATTAAAGGTTTCAGTTAATTGTTTTTTGAAATCTTTTTTAAAAACCATCCACATTAATTTTGGTAAAGCAGAATATTTCATTTATTTATTTCTCCTATATCCTAATTCATCTATATATTCTTCGTGCAATTTAATGTATTCATCTTTACTCCCACAAATTGTGTAGTCACATCTGTCACCGATAGCACAAGTTGTTGTTCTAACTAATTTGGCATTTATTAATTCCATTGCGGTATAATCACCGTTACAAAAAGCTGGCATAGTTTCTAACAAATTGTGTTCTCTAGCAAAACTTGCAACTGGACATTCCGTAAATTCATAATATATTGGTTTATCTTTTTCAAATGGATCTAAATTCATTTTATAGTCTTGCCACTTATCACATTGTTTTTTCGCATTAAGAAAAGATTTGTACAATAATTTTTTAAAAAATGGTTTATTACAATTAACAAATTTTAACATGTGAAAAGCAGGTAAAAATAAACTTTCCTCCATTTCTCCTAATTCTTTTAAATTAGTTACATCTTTACATACCACATAATAACTCATAAGTGCTATGCAATCATAGGTTCCACCTTTTCCATTGTGAAAGTTTTTCTTTCCGCCAAGTGTTACATCCCAGTTTTTTAGAAAGTCTACATATTGAAGTTGAATTTTTGTATATATATTTTCTACTTCATCTTTATTATAATGTAATGCTAGTTTTTTCTTTATTACTTTTTGGCATGTTTTCGAATACATAACATATTTGGTTTTATCATAATTCAAGTCTTTACTTTTCATAGTATCACCTTTTATTTAATTATAGCACAAATATTAAATCATTTCAAATAGTTAGCAAACGCTAACCCTTTCTTTTTAGAAAAAACACTCATTCGAGTGTTTTACTTTATTGGTTCAAAATCCGAAGCACCATGTTTACATAATGGACATATATAATCATCAGGTAAGACATCACCTTCATAAACATAGCCACATACTTTACAAACAAATCCTTTTTTGCCATCTGTATCGGGTTTAGGTTTTACATTTTTTTGATAGTACTCATATGTCATAGTTTCTTTGTTATTCATAACTCGTGCTTCAGTAACTGAACATATGAACATACCATGTGAATCTAAGTCTATATAGTTTTCTACTTTCAAAGAAATTGAAGCATTTATATAGTTAGTTAGTATTGGTAGTCCATTGTCAGACAATATGTATGGGTAATTAACAAATTTATCGGTATTCCTTCCACTTTGAAAACCAAAATTCTCAAATACTTTAAATGGAGCATCTACGGTTAAACAATTAACGTTTAATATGCCAGTTTGTTTTATAACATGATATGAGTAATTTGCTTTATTTATGTTTACCGCAATTCTATTAGGATTATCAGAAACTTGAGTTACTGTATTTACAATTAATCCATTATTTTGCTTTCCATCATTTGATGTTACTACATATAAGCCATAACCAATTTTAAATAATGCATTCATATCATTTTTATTTAAATGTACAACATAATCTTTACATAATTCTTTGGCCATTAATTCTATTTCTTCTTTATTATTAGGTTTGATTGAAGACATTATTGAAACATTATGTTCTAGATAAGTTATTTGTTTTGAATTAGCTAGCATTGCTTGCATTGTTTTTTTGGCAAGTGGTGCCCATGAACCATTTTCTATGAACCCAACTGTACGATTTTGAAAGTTTCTTTCTGTTAAATGATTAATAAACTCTTTCATAAATGGAAATATATCTGCATTATACGTTGTTGTTGCAAGTATTAGTTTTCCATATTTGAATGCGTCCGCAACACATACTGACATATCGTCTCTTGCAAGATCGTGGATGACTATTTCTTTAGCACCTTCAATTATTAGTTTATCTTTTAAAAGTTCTACTGCTTTTTTGGTAGCACCATATACCGAAGTATAGGCGATACATATTCCTTCTTTTTCTACTGAATATGAAGACCAAGTATTATATAAATCTAGATAATACCCTAAGTTTTCTTTTAGAACTGGACCATGTAATGGGCAAATCATATCAATTTGTAATTTAGATGCTTTCTTAAGTAAATTTTGTACTTGCATACCATATTTACCAACTATTCCAATATAATATCTTCTTGCTTCATCAGCCCAAGCTTCTTCAATGTCTAATGCGCCAAATTTTCCAAAGCCATCAGCACTAAACAAAACTTTATCTGTCTCATCATAAGTTACCATTACTTCAGGCCAATGCACCATTGGTGCAAATACAAACATTAATTTATGTTTGCCTAAAACTAATGCTTCACCATCTTCTACTACCTTTGAATATTTATATATATCACTATTAAAGAAGTTTCCTATCATTGTGAAAGTCTTCTTATTTGCAACAACAATTGTGTCAGGATATATCTTTAAAAAGTTAGCTATGTTAGCAGAATGATCAGGTTCCATATGTTGGATTATTAGATAATCTGGTTTTCTATTATTAAGAACTTTAGATATATTATCTAACCATTCATGTGTAAAATTCTTATCAACAGTATCAAAAACCGCAATTTTTTCATCCATAATAATATATGAATTATATGACATACCATTGGGTACTTTGTATTGTCCTTCAAATAAATCAATTTGGTGATCATTAACACCAATATATTTTATATCTTTAGTTATATTCATTTTATCAACTCCCGGTAATATTATATCATACCAACCAAAGGTTTTCAAATTTATTGTAAAAATTGGTTACTTTTTAAATATTAATATAGCTTTTGCGGTTGTAGTAATTGAAAAAGTTAATAGTTGATATCCTTCTTTTTCCATTTCTTTTGCTTTATCTTCAATTTTTCTAGCCATATTATCAGCTTTAGGACAATATTCTATTACAACACTTTTATACATCATTTACCTCCTATTGTTTATCTTTTTTATTCTTTTCAAAAATATAGCAAATTATCATAACTATTCCCACCAAGAATATACCTATTGATAGGCCTATTAATATACCACTACTGAATTTATCAAAGTTAGTTGTTTCTTGTTTGCTAAAGTAATTTTTAGATATATATGAAACGATGCTTAAAATTATTAACGATATACCTAATATTAATTTTTTCACATTGCGCACCTTACTTTTTTTGTATTTTATCATAGATATTTTTCATATTCAATAATATTTACTAACTTCTTACTATTATTTACTAGATTATTATATTTTAAAAAGCCTCTTAAAATATTAAGAGACTTTTCATTAACTTCTAAATTGCTTCTATAGCTGATTCAACTATTGTTTCTTTATTCTTTTTATTTAAATCTTTTAGAGTAGCTATGAAGAATGGTACACTAAATAGACTTGTACATATATCTGAAATTGGTTGTGTTAATATAACACCATTTAATTTAAATATTAATGGTAATATTAAAACAAATGGAATAAAGAATAAACCTTGTCTACAACAAGATAGTATTGACGCAATTACTGATCTTTTAGTTGATTGATATGTCATATTAACTATTACATTTAGGCTCAATATTGGCATTGAAATACATTGAAATCGTAATGCTTTTTTACCAATTTCTATTAATTCAGTTGTATCTTCATGGCTATTAGCAAAAACTGTGATAATTTGTTTTGCAAAAATAAAACATACTAATGATACTAAAGTCATTGCGACAAAGCTAAATATAAAGGTAAAGATCATTGCTTCTTTTACTCTGTCATATTTTTTCGCAAAATAGTTGTATCCACAAACTGGTTGATAACCTTGGCCAATACCTAAACACATCGAAAATATTATCATAACTACTTTATTTGTTACACCGATTGCGGCAATAGTAGATTCATTACCATAATTTTTTGCGGCATTATTTAATAAGATTGTTGCAATACTGGCAAGTCCTTGTCTACAAAGTGAAGGAAATCCAACTTTTACAATTTCACCATAAACTTTTATTTTATGTGAAGTTTCTTTTATACTTAATTTAATAATACTCTTTTTAAGTAAAAACATCATAAGTAATATGGTAAAACTTACTGCTTGGCTAATTACGGTTGCAATTGCGGCACCACTTATGCCAAGTGAACACCCTGAAATTAATACTGGGTCTAATATCATATTTAAGATTCCACCTGTAGTAAGACCTATCATAGCAAATTTTGCTTTTCCTTCACTTCTTAATAGATTATTCATAACGAATGAGCCAGCCATCAATGGGAATCCCGCAACAATCCAAAGTGAATAATCTCTTGCATATGGTAGTATATCATCGGTTGAACCGAGTAATTTCATTAACGGATTCATAAATATATAACATAATACTGTTATTATTGTGCCTAGTATTACTGAACCATAGAATGCACTTGAACCAATTATTTGTGCATCTTCATTTCTTTTTTCACCTAATGCTGATGATACTAGACTACCTGCACCCATTCCTAGGGTAAAACCTACTGCTTGGATTATAGCCATAAGAGGAAATACAACGGTTACTGCTGCCGTAGCATTTTTACTAATATCTGAAACAAAAAATGTGTCCGCAATATTATATATTGCTGTGATTAGCATACTAATCATTGTAGCAGTTCCAAGTGATAATACGAGTTTTTTAGTGTTGCCTTGGGTCATCTTTTCATATTGTGCATCTTCTTTTGTCATTGTCATATTTCCTTTCTAATTTGATTCTTATATATTATAACACAATTTTGGCTTTTTTATTTCTTATTGCTTTTATAAAATATTAAAAAGCACCTTATCAATTAATGATAAAGTGCCCTTTAAATTACATTTCTTCAATGTGATATATATATTCAATTGATTTTAGTGCTGTAATAATTTCAGTATGAGTTTTATATTTTTTCAATTCATCACTAATTATTGATAAAGATACAGTATAAACACTTAGTCCAGAATTTAAATAAGCAGGGTTAGCTTCTATATCATCAATTTTTAAACCTAACTCTCTTAATGTTGTTGTGAAATCTTTTAAGTAGCTGCTATTTTTTAATTCTAAATGAACTTCAAAATGATTAGAACGATTCTTTAGATATATTTCAATTTTTGGTAAGATTGATAATATTAGTAGATAACTTGCAAAACAAATTAGAACAGCTGTATAAGCACCTATTCCAATAAGTAATCCTAAGATTCCACTTGCCCACAAAGCTACAGATGTTGTTAAACCTTTAATTTGATTCTTTGAACTATATAAAATAGTATTAGCACTTATAATTGCTATGGCAATTATTGTTGCTGCAGAACATATTATTGTTGAAGTTAGATTAGTTGTTAGTGACATATCTACTATCATAGCTATTGTAGAAGCCACCATTACTATAATGAAAGTTCTAAGCCCCGCCGCATGTCTCTTACTTGATCTTTCACAACCAATTATTGCTGAAAGTATTAATGCTAAAGCTATTTTTAAAATTATACTCCATATATTCATTTCACTTGACCAAGATCCTAATAATTTACTTATAGGGTCTTCATAATTTATTAAACTATTTATAAATATCATATTATTTACCTCCTATTATATTGTTTCTTTATTAATCCTCTACGCATATTCATATATTGCTCTTCGATAGCATCATTGAAGGCCTTTTCTTCTTCTGATTCTGTTTCTTCATGTTTTGGAATAGTATCTTGAATTTTGTTTATTCTTTCTATTAAAACTTCTACTTCTGATTTGGTTGTACCATCTTCTTTTACCAATTCAACATCAGTTATTTGTTCTAAATCATTAGAGTAAGATTTAGAAAGATATAATGATACTTTTGCGCAAGCTGGTCCAATTAATTCATACAAGACACTGGATGCTAAAATAATGGTATTCAAAGCTTGACCGGACTGTCCACCTAAAGTTCTTGCACCCCAATCCGCTAAACCAATTGCTACACCGGCTTGTGGTATTAAGGCAAGACCCAAATAATTTCTAACTTCTTTGGTTTTTTTTACAATGGCACATCCACCAAAGGCACCAAAATATTTACCAATTATTCTGACAAAGAAATATACGATACCTATAACAAGTAACGGTGTAGTTCCTACTGCTTCTGAACCATTTGTAAGACTACCTAAATCAAAATTTAAACCAGATCTTACAAAGAATAATAATAGAATTGGTGGACTAAAGTAATTCAATTGCTTAAATAACTTATCATCATTTGTTATATTTATATATATAGTTCCCATTGACATACATCCAAGAAGTGGAGAAGTGTCAAGAACTGCACATATTCCACAGAATAAAAAGATTATTGAAAGAGATACAATTAATCTATTATCAGTTGAACGTTTCTTTGGCATTAACCATTTTAAAACAAATCCAAATCCGCAACCAAGGGCAAGTGATAATACATTGAAGCCAATATTTTTAACAACATCCATAAAATTTGAACTTGTACCACTACTACTAACCATTGCAACAGAAATAGCAATACTATAAGCAATAAGACCAACTACGTCATCTAGGGCTACTACTTGTAAAAGAGTATCAACAAAATCACCTTTTGCTCCAGTTTGCCTAATTGTCATAACAGTTGAGGCAGGAGCCGTAGCTGCTGCTAAAGAAGCAAGCACAATTGAGAAGGCTAAATTTAGATGTAATATAAAATACATTACAACAAAAACTAATATCGATGCTAATAATGCTTCTAATAACGTTATTATTACTACTTTAGGACCATTCTTTTTAATAGTAGAGAATCTAAAGAACTCACCTGTACTAAATGCAATAAACGCAAGCGCTATATCAGATAGAAAAGCTGTACCATCAATTATCTTTTGTGGTATTAGATTTAATACGTATGGTCCTATTAAAATACCTGTTACAATATATGCTGTAACATTTGGTAAACGTAATTTTTTAGTTATTCTTGTCATTAAGAATCCTAAGAACAACATTAGTGCTATTGATATGATAATTATAGCTATATCAGATGTTATATTTAATTTTTCATAAATATTATTAATAATAATCCCTCCTAACTTAAATGTTTTACTTAATTCTTTAAACTTTTCTTGCATTACTTTTAAACTTGTGTTACAATAATTATACCTTATTTTTCCATAAAGTCAAATTATGATTTTTTAGGCATCCATAAATTTTTTTTATAATTGGAGGAAATATGCTAGATCAAAAGTTAAAAACACTGCTTGCTGTAGCAGAAGAAAAGAGTTTCACTAAAGCATCTTTAAAATTATCACTAACTCAACCTGCAGTTAGTCACCAAATTCAACTATTGGAAGAAGAATATAATGTCAAGATTATTAATCGTGGCAAAAAAGAAATTACTTTAACTAGAGAAGGTGAAGTAATAGTTAATTTTGCCAAAAAGTTCAAAGCAATGGAAGAACAAATGATTGGTGAACTACATAATCTTTCAATAAAAATAAAAATGGGGATAACACATACAGCAGAAAGTAACGCAATTACCGAAATTGTTGCAAGATTCACTAAACTTAATCCTAACGTTTCAATAATAATTATCACCGATACTACTCCTAATTTATACAAAATGGTTGAAAATTATGAATTAGATTTTGCCTGGGTGGATAGTAAAATTACTGAAGCAAATATTAATTGGTTCCCACTGGATACTGATTATCTTGTCTGCGTATTAAATAATGATAACCCCTTAACGAAGAAAGAGGTTATTACTTTAAATGATTTAAAAAAAGAAAGATTAATACTTAGACTTAAATCTTCTACCACAAGAAAAATATTTGAAGCAAGTCTTGAAGCAATCAATGATTCAATTAATAATTATAATGTCGTATTAGAAGTTGATAATATTGCAACTATTAAAGATTTAATAAGAAAAGACTTTGGTATATCAATTCTATCAAAAAGTGCTTGTATGGACGAGGTAACAAAGAAAAAACTAACGATACTTCCTATTAAAGATCTTAGCATGGAACGTCAAAATTATGTCATATATAGTAATTTTTCGAATAATTTACCAATTATTGAACAAATCGTAAAATCATATCGAGATGAATATAAACAATTAGAGCAAAATTAAAAAGGGTTTTTCACCCTTTTTTTATATTTGGATTAACAGCACCAGTAACATCTAGTGTTTGATATGAAAAATCAAGACCTCGTTTGATTCCATCTTCTATTTGTAAGCCATCAAGTATTCCACTTATTACCCCCGCAACAAATGAATCACCTGCACCAGTTGTACTTTTGATATCTTTTTTTTGCTTTGGCTGATATTGTTTAGTAAATGGTTTTGTAATGTATATCACTGGTTTTGAACCATTTGTAATTATTAAGTTAGTAGGTATATTTTCATTTAAATCTGATTCCAAATGTGAATATTCATTTTCATTTACCTTTAATATATATATTTTGTCTAAGTGGTTTCTTAATTTATCAGCCTTTATTGTGCTCACCGCATCACATATTATTGGTTTATTCACTTTTTCAAACAAATAATCTATTGTATCACTGTCTAAGTTAGTATCTATTAAAACATAATCAAAAGTGTTTATTGTATCGATTATAGTAGATATATATTCTTTATTTATTAAACTAACAATGTCAGTATTAACAACCGAATAAACCATTTGTCCTTCTTTATCATTTATTGCTAAATATATAGAAGAGTTGTATTGTTCAGTTTTTTTAGGCATTATTATCTTTACACCTAATTCTTCCAAATCACTTTTATATTTTTGACCATAAAAGTCATTTCCAACCGCTGTTACAAATGTAACATCTGCCTTTACTCTAGCTAAATTTTCCACAATGTTTCTTGCAACCCCACCAGCTTGAATGCTAACACTTCCTGGATGAGATTCTCCAAGCATTAATTCATATTTAGTAGTTCCTATATAATCTACGTTTATTGAGCCAATTACTATTATTTTCATTATTCACCTAAAAACATTTTTCTTTTAATAATTTTTTACATTCTGTTTGGTTTTTACACATATAGCACACTTCATTTTCTCTAATTGGTGTACCTTTATTAAAATTAATAAGATTATCTATTGAAGTTTTAGCTATATTGTCTAACGCTTCAGTAGTTAAGAAAGCTTGATGTGAAGTAACTATTACATTTGGCATTGATATAAGTCTTGCAAGTTGGTCATCTTGAACAATATGGCCAGAATAATCTTGGAAGAATATATCTCCTTCTTCTTCATATACATCAAGACATGCGGCACCAACTTTTTTGCTTTTAATTTTTTCAATTAAATCTTCAGTATTAATTAAAGCCCCTCTTGAAGTGTTAACAATAACTACACCTTTTTTCATCAAATCCATGCTATCTTTATTAATAATATATTTAGTATCATCAGTTAGAGGGCAATGTAGTGAAATAATATCAGATTCTTTAAATAATTCTTCTAACGAAACATACTTTAAACCACTATCCTTGTTAGGAAATTTATCATAACATATTACATTCATTCCAAAACCATTGCATATATCTGCAAATATTCTACCGATTTTACCTGTTCCAATTATACCAACCGTTTTACCATAAAGGTTAAAACCAGTTAAACCGTTTAAAGAAAAATTAAATTCTCTTGTTCTATTATACGCTTTATGAATTCTTCTTATTGAAGTAAGTAATAACGCCATTGTGTGTTCAGCAACCGAATACGGTGAATATGCTGGAACACGATAAACATGAATATCTCCATAACATGCCTTAGTATCAACATTGTTAAAACCAGCGCATCTTAAAAGTATAACTTTTATTCCATATTCTTTTAGTTTTTCAACTACTTCTTTATTAACAATATCGTTAACAAATACGCATACCGCATCATATCCTCTAGCTAAACTAACTGTATCAATAGTTAATCTTGGTTCATAATACTTTATTTCAATATCATTTTGTCTTGCATATATATCAAAACTATTTTTATCATATTCTTTGGCATCAAAAAATGCTAATTTAGTCAATGTATCACTTCCTTTTTATTATTATTGCTTATTCATTTATGATTATGTATCTAACTATTATATCCACCAAAAAGGTGTAAGTTCTTCTAAAGTCTTCACTATTCTTTTTTCGTAATCAATCATTACTTCGATTTTTTTATAATCGCTTGTCATAACTTGAGTCATTAATTCACGACATGCTCCACATGGAGTTAATAATTTACCATCACAGTTAACTGCTATTACACGTTTAATTTTACTTTCGCCATTAGTTATCATATTGAACATTGCATTTCTTTCTGCACATATTCCTAGTGTACATGCACAATCAATGCATACTCCAACATATATATTTCCTGATTCAGCTTCTACTGCACTAGCAACTCCACCAACCTCAACGATATCAGAAATTTTTCTTGGATTTAATACTTTCATTGCTTTTTCATATAGTTTATCCCAAATATCTTGCATACTTTTTCTCCTTTCTGTGTCTACCTTAACAAGCCATACTTATTCATTTGTAATACTCTCTTTATATAAATAGCATTCTTTATCATGGGAATATATAATTCCTATTGCTTGTAAAAAGGAATATATGATTTTTGTTCCAACAAACTTCATTTTTCTTTTTACTAAATCTTCTGATATCTTGTCAGATAATTCTGAACTTACTTGATCTACTTCTATATATCTATTACCATTTGTAAATTGTTTTAAATAATTATAAAAACTTCCATATTCATTTTTTATTTGTTTAAATATTTTGGCATTGTTAATACTTGCGATAATTTTAAGTCTGTTTCTTATAATATCTTTATTATTTATTAATTCATTAATTTTATTATCATCAAAAGCACATACTTTGTCTAAATCAAAGTTCTCATAGGCTTTTCTAAAAGCTTCTCTTTTGTTTAAAACGCATTCCCACGAAAGTCCAGCTTGAAATGATTCAAGTATTAACATTTCAAATAGGTAATCATCATCATATTGTTCTTTTCCCCATTCTTCATCGTGATACTTGATATATATTGGATTATTTAAATTACACCATTTGCATCTAGTCATAGTTTACTCCAAACAAAAGCACCTTTTTTCTTAATTTTATCATATCTTTAAAGAATTAATTAAAAAGGTGCAATATATATTATTTTTTTGTTTTAGTTAATGTACACTTTATAATAATATTAGTTATTTTTTCAATATCATCTTGACAACCTTTATTTACCCACTCCATAATGACTGCTAGAATACCCTTAATATAATATTGCATAGTATATTCTTTTTCATCATCTTCTACAGAAAATATAGTAAGTATAGGATCAAATATGTCGTCATACATTTTTCTAAATACTTTTTCACAATTAAATAGTATTGGTCTACTATACATTAATTTAAACAATTTCTTATTATCTTTTATAAAATTGAGATATGGTGATAAGTATTTAGGAGTAATTAAAACTAATTCTTCTTTTTTACTACTTACTTTCCAATTTTCTTTAAAACTATCTTTTACTGGACCAAATGAATTATAAAATCGCTCATTAACCATTTCAATAGTTTCTTTTAGTAAATCATCAATTGTTTCGTAGTGTAAATAAAAGGTACTTCTGTTTACTCCTGCTTTTTGGCATATTTCCTTTACAGTAATATATTCATATTCTTTATTTTCTAAAAGTATTAATAAAGCCTCATCCATACATAGGGCAGTATTTAGATATTTACTTTTATATTTATCCACTCTATCGCCCCTTTTTATCAAGTTATTCTTCTTCTGATATTTCTTTAGCAAGTCTTATAATATCATAAGCATATTTTTTCTTGCCTTTTTCTAACATTTTTTTATAAATTGGATAATTAACACCCACCATTACAATTCCAATCAAACCAATAATAATTCCAAGTATTTCCATTAATGTAGATTGATCACCAATTATCTTCATTGATAGACACATTCCAACTCCTAATACTAAAGCTCCAATTATTCCAAAACTATAAGTAAAAATCTCAGCTGGTAGTTTTGCTTTTTTGTCTAATTTCTTTAAAGCAACTATTTTTGAATCATCCTTTGGTGCATATTCACTTGCTATATTTTGTGCATATATTTTATCTGTGTTCATATTATATACCTCCTTGTCAACACACTAATATTCTAACATAATCATATATATAATTTGAACAACACAGATTCTAGTTTTTGTTGATTTGAAATATTAACTATTCTAACAAAATTATTATATCACAGTATTTTTATAAAATCAATTGTTAAAATTAAATTTAAAAAGGCCTGATAGTTGGTCTATCAAACCTCTATTATACTCCTGCTTCCATTACCTCTATTAAGCCATTGGGATATTCTTCTATTATTTTGCTTTTGTCACTCATTTTTATAGATTTGCAATTATTAAAGTCTAATGATATTGCATACTCCAAAGCTTCTTTTGCCATTTTTCTAGCATCATCAATACCAACACCACAACTTTTCAATCCTGGAATATCTGGGAATGTAACATTAACCCAGTCAGAATCATCTTCATTTATATATACAACCCAATATTTATTTTTCATATTACCTTTTCCTCACTGTTTCTTATTTTATACCTGCTAGGGCTAAAAACTTTTTGTCAGATTGAATTCCATGAGTAACAAAATCTCCATTACTAAACAATGCATATGTTGTTACAGGTGAAGGTGCATTCTGTGCATCTTCTTTTGTTGTGATATGAATTGTCTTTAAAGGAATGTTATTTTCTTTTGCGACCGCTTCTACTCGAGGTACCCAATAGTAAGTAAATGGACATTGGTCAGTATAATAAATAACAAAACAATGTTCATCAATTTTTGGATGCTTTGCACATTCCTTAAATTTTGGAGGTTCTACTCCTTCTACAATTGGCAAATACATCAAATTTATACCGCAATCGGATGTCTCCGCAATCTTGAATCCTTTGTGTTGCATATATTTAGGATCTGATAAAAATTCTTTTTTTCTACCTTCTGAAGAAAGAATACATATTCCTTTTTTATTTTGTGCTTTAGCATCTCGAATACATTCGTTTAATAAGTCATTAGAATATCCGTGGCCCTTCATTAAACCTGTAATCCACAAACAGTTAATATATAAATAACCTTCTGCAATAATAGGCACCCAAGCATTTTCCGCTGGAATATATTCAATGAAACATTTACCGCGCTCTTCACTACGATAAAATACAAGTCCTTCATCAAAGCGTTGTTTTAGCCACTCTTTTTTTGTAATGCTTTGCTTACCTGACATAGCACAACATATATGTTCTTTATCAATGTTTTCTTTGGTAATCCTTATATAATTCATATATTGCCTCTTCTCTATGTATTTATTTTACCATACGTCATTAGACTATTCAAGTATGTTAATAACTATTATTTAAGTTTTAAAATAGTAGATTCAATAATTAAAGTATAATTTTTATATCAATTTTTCTTAAACAATAAAAAGACTTCTAGATACCTCTAAAAATCTTTATCACTTTTTTATAGAACATATTATATATCAAATACCATTTCATCAAAAGTATATCCATTATGAGTTATTTTCATTCCATAAAGTACTTTCTTTGATAAGTTGAATACTCCATCACCATCAATTCCAACACAATTATCTAAAGAATGCAACAATTTGTTCGCATTAGGATGAAATGTTGATGTCGTAACATATATTCCTCTACTTGCTTTAATTGCATTCATAGCTCCATAGAAATTACGTATTTCATTTTCAGTAACCTGTGAATTGATTCTACATTTAGCTTGTACCATAATTTCATCAACAAAACCAAGATCATCGGACAGTTTTATCTTGATGTCAATACCACCATCATTTGATCCACCACTAACAGTACAGTCCCATACCGTTCTACCAGTAAGTGTAAAATATTTTTCTAGGACATTTGCGAAAAATCTTTCAAAGAATGAACCACCATTTTCATGTAAACGGCTTAAAAACTTCTCTTTAAACTCTGTTTCTGAAATAGGTTTTGTGGGATGCTTTTCATTTATTTTATTCTTTATGTGATACTTATTATCATAAATTTCTAAAGTACAATCATTAACATAAGAAGAAAGCAAATTTCCTATATATTCTTTTATCTCATTGTCATCTTGCTTACTTGTAGTTTTATCTGCTCCTAATTCTTTGATAATAGTTTTATACAGATCTGCTTTTTTATATTCTTTCTTTTTCAATAAATCAAGTAATATTGTTCTACACTTAGCTTTATCAACTATAATTTTATCTTCTTCTATTTTAGAAATAACCCCATTTTTATTAAACAAAGTTTTATCAATAAGTAAATCATTTAATGCCATACCAATATAACTTCTTGATTCAGTTTTTTTTACAATTGCTATTTTACTTTGTTTACATTTTTCATTAAAAATTTTTGTCGCATTATCTAAAATATCATTTCGCGTCTTTTTAGAATTAGTACTTCCAATATATTTCAAAATACATTCGACTGCTATATTTTTCATTAGATTTGTTTTCTCTTTTTTGTTCATATTCTAACTCCTATATAAACTTTTATCTATACTTTTGTATTCTTTTCTCATTTATTAACTCTTTTTTGATTTAATAAATGACTCTTATCGTAATTTCTTACTCTAGTTAAAACTCTAATTAAATTATATTTATAAGTATCGGTTTCTTTTAATTAGTACAGTCATTCATATCACATATAGCATACCACAAAAATAAAAAAAGTGTTACAATTTCAAAAATATTTTTAAAATGTAACGCCTTTTTTTAACTTGCGATTTTATTTACAACAGTTATTAAAATTTACACCTAGAAATTAAAGAAAAAATGTTCAAATAATTATAAACATTTTGAATCACAATAGTTCTAAATAATACTAAGACGTCTTTCAATCAACAGTTATATTCTAAAAAGCAACAAACTCTTTATTCACTTTTTACATTTTTTTAATTTAAAATTTAACGTAATATATTGTGAAAATTATAACTAAAGGAGTGCTGGTAATTTGCATTCCATAAAAAATATGTTCCAAGTTAACTCAAAAGAGAAATCTTTTGAAAAAGGCATCAACAATAACACCTCCCTAATTTCATAACCAATTAAAAAAGCAACAGCAACACAAGCATCAACTATTAGTAGTATTTTTAATGCTTTTTTCATTAACCATTATCCTCCTTAATGCACAAACATTATTTTGATTTAATATACTTTGTATTTTCTATATCATTCTTTAGTATTCTACTAAGAAAACAGTTCAGATTGCCTTCTTTGAATTTCCATTGTTCTTTTTTACAATTATATCAAAAATATATCATTTTGTCTATTTAAATTGCATCGAAGTTTTGTTTAAATAACACGAAAGGCTTCTATTCACGTTACTTTCAAAAAAGGCTTGATACTTTTCGTATCAAACCACTATTTTTCTTATGGTGGACTAGCCGAGACTCGAACTCGGGTCCGAATTATCATCCATTCTGTTTTCTACATGTTTAGTTTATTTATTTGTTTCATAATAATTAATTAAATAAACAAAATTAATTATCACTAGTCCCTAATTCTCGAAAAAATACCTGCGACCACAATATTCTTTCAAAGTCTACTCTC
>ENA-ORNY01000052-ORNY01000052.1-human-gut-metagenome-genome-assembly--contig:-NODE-52-length-95127-cov-15.639179_pt1 | contig 95127 bp, 86 predicted proteins | sample MGYA00242122_ERZ509036 | MGnify/ENA primary metagenome ERZ509036 (study PRJEB26280, sample SAMEA2338696) | human gut metagenome | biome: human gut; feature: human-associated habitat; material: faeces... | reverse complement strand
GTTAGCCGTATCGGAAGGTGCGGCTGGATCACCTCCTTTCTAGGGAGACATGTGGGACGAAGGTCCCGCAGAGACTCCGGTCGACAGGGACCGGCGAGCAATCGCCGAGGCTTTTCAAGCCGAGGTTCCTGAAGGGCACATTTATCTGGTCCTTGTTATTTGGTTTTGAAGGTTCCAACCAAACCTTCAATCGAGGGCTCCGCCCTTAAGCTTTTGTAATGGGCCTATAGCTCAGCTGGTTAGAGCGCACGCCTGATAAGCGTGAGGTCAGTGGTTCAAGTCCACTTAGGCCCACCACATTATAAAAGCGGACAAAAACGGAAGCGGGGGCGTAGCTCAGCTGGGAGAGCACCTGCCTTGCAAGCAGGGGGTCAGGAGTTCGATTCTCCTCGTCTCCACCAGTTTTTCTGGACCTTGAAAACTAAACAGAAGAAACGAAAGACTTGATCCAAAGATGAGTTGGATCGAGCAACCTCAATTCAAAGCGAAAGCTGAGAGTAGAGAATTAACGAGTCATAGCAAAAGCTATATTGACAAGAACCGGAAGAGTGGAACGCGAGCCGCGAGGCGAGCGGGACACGAACCCAGTTCTCCCAAGTAGAGAAATCAAGCTACAAAGGGCATATGGTGGATGCCTTGGCGCCATGAGCCGAAGAAGGACGCGATAAGCTGCGATAAGCCGCGGGGAACTGCAAATAAGTATAGATCCGCGGATTTCCGAATGGGGAAACCCGGCAGTCGTAATGGGCTGTCACCCGAGAGGGAGGGAACCCGGTGAACTGAAACATCTAAGTAACCGGAGGAAGAGAAATCAAACGAGATGCCCGTAGTAGCGGCGAGCGAAGGGGGCATAGCCCAAACCGTGGGCCTTCGGGCCTGCGGGGTTGCGGACCGGCGTAAACGGACGAGTTGCTAGTAGAATTACCTGGAAAGGTAAGCGAGAGAGGGTAAAAGCCCCGTATACGAAAGCGACGAGGACGCGGCCGGGATCCAGAGTACCACGGAGCACGAGGAATTCTGTGGGAAGCAGGGGGGACCACCCTCCAAGGCTAAACACTCCATGGCGACCGATAGCGCAGAGTACCATGAGGGAAAGGTGAAAAGAACCCCGGGAGGGGAGTGAAAGAGAACCTGAAACCGTATGTCTACAAGCAGTCGGAGCGAAAGCGACGGCGTGCCTATTGAAGAATGAGCCAACGAGTTACGTGCGCCAGCGAGGTTAAGCAGAAGATGCGGAGCCGCAGGGAAACCGAGTCTGAAGAGGGCGAAGAGTTGGTGTACGTAGACCCGAAACTGCAGTGATCTACGCATGGCCAGATTGAAACGCAGGTAAAATTGCGCGGAGGATCGAACCGGGACATGTTGAAAAATGTTCGGATGAGCTGTGCGTAGGGGTGAAATTCCAATCGAACGCAGAGATAGCTGGTTCTCCTCGAAATAGCTTTAGGGCTAGCCTCAGGCAGTAAGCGCAGGCGGTAGAGCACTGATCGGGATAGGGGCCGTAATGGCTACCGAACCCTGTCAAACTCCGAATGGCAGCGCTGCAGAGCCTGGGAGTCAGACTACGAGTGATAAGATCCGTGGTCAAAAGGGAAACAGCCCAGACCATCAGCTAAGGTCCCCAATGCCGTACTAAGTGGAAAAGGATGTGGGGTTTCATAAACAACCAGGATGTTGGCTCAGAAGCAGCCACCATTTAAAGAGTGCGTAATAGCTCACTGGTCGAGAGACCCTGCGCCGAAGATTCCCGGGGCTAAAGTACGGAACCGAAGCTATGGATGCATCCCTCGGGATGCGTGGTAGAGGAGCGTTCCCATCGGGCAGAAGTCGTTCTGGAAGGAACGGTGGACTGGTGGGAAGTGAGAATGTTGGCATGAGTAGCGAAAAGAATGGTGAGAATCCATTCCACCGAAAACACAAGGATTCCTGAGCAACGATCGTCGTCTCAGGGTAAGTCGGGACCTAATCCGAGGCATGGAGCGTAGGAGATGGACATCCGGTTGAAATTCCGGAACCGGCAGGAATCGTCAAGAGCAAGGGAGTGACACAGGAAGGCAGGCGCGCATGAGATTGGAAGTTCATGTGCAAGCGTGCGACGCGCGGGACAGGCAAACCCATCCCGCACAAGCGCCAGGCGTGACGCGGAGGGAACCGCGAGGGACCCGAAGGCGCTGGGCCTACACTGTCGAGAAAAGCTTCTAGCAAGAGACCTGCCGCCCGTACCGTAAACCGACACAGGTGTGTGGGGAGAGAATCCTAAGGTGCGCGGGAGAACCCTCGTTAAGGAACTCGGCAAAATGTACCCGTAACTTCGGGATAAGGGTAGCCGTCGGGCGTGAAGGGACCAGCTCCTGGAGCGCCGGATGGCCGCAGAGAAGAGGCCCAAGCGACTGTTTACCAAAAACTTAGGTGCCTGCCAAAGCGAAAGCTGACGTATAGGTGCTGACACCTGCCCAGTGCCGGAAGGTTAAGGAAGGAGGTCCGGGTTCGACCCAAAGCCTTCGACCGAAGCCCCGGTGAACGGCGGCCGTAACTATAACGGTCCTAAGGTAGCGAAATTCCTTGTCGGGTAAGTTCCGACCCGCACGAAAGGTGTAACGATTTGGGCGCTGTCTCAACGAGGGACCCGGTGAAATTGAAATACCTGTGAAGATGCAGGTTACCCGCGACTGGACAGAAAGACCCCATGGAGCTTTACTGTAACCTGACATTGGGTTCTGATACTGCATGCACAGGATAGGTGGGAGGCACGGAAGCCCTTCCTTTGGGGAGGGCAGAGCCGCCGTTGGGATACCACCCTTGCGATATCGGAATTCTAACCGTAGCGGTAACGACGCTCGGGACAGTGTCAGGCGGGCAGTTTGACTGGGGCGGTCGCCTCCCAAAGAGTAACGGAGGCGCCCAAAGGTTCCCTCAGCGCGGCCAGAAATCGCGCGCAGAGTGCAAAGGCAGAAGGGAGCTTGACTGCGAGTCAGACAAGACGAGCAGGGACGAAAGTCGGGCTTAGTGATCCGGTGGCATCCAAGTGGAAGGGCCATCGCTCAACGGATAAAAGCTACCCTGGGGATAACAGGCTGATCTCTCCCAAGAGTTCATATCGACGGGGAGGTTTGGCACCTCGATGTCGGCTCATCACATCCTGGGGCTGAAGTCGGTCCCAAGGGTTGGGCTGTTCGCCCATTAAAGTGGTACGCGAGCTGGGTTCAGAACGTCGTGAGACAGTTCGGTCCCTATCCATCGCGGGCGTAAGAGATTTGAAGGGGGCTGCTCCTAGTACGAGAGGACCGGAGTGGACGAATCAATGGTGTACCAATTATGCCGCCAGGCGTACAGTTGGGTAGCTACATTCGGGAAGGATAAACGCTGAAAGCATCTAAGCGTGAAACCTGCCCTAAGATGAGATCTCTCACAGCATAAGCTGGTAAGACTCCTTGAAGAAGACAAGGTTGATAGGTCGGGAGTGTAAGTGCAGTGATGCATTGAGCGGACCGATACTAATAAGTCGAGGGCTTGATTTCATAAGACTTGTTACACGTAGTTTCTTCTGTTTTGTTTTGAAGGCCCGGCCTTCAGGAAATCCGGTGACGATGGCTGAGAGGAACCACCTGTTCCCATCCCGAACACAGCAGTTAAGCTCTCACGCGTCGAAAGTACTTGGGTGGAAGCGCCCTGGGAGGATAGATTGTTGCCGGTTCAGGAAAACCCCTTTACGCCAACGCGTAAAGGGGTTTTTTGTCGCCGGTAGTGCGCGCATGGGGTGGAATTTCTGCTTCAGTTACGGTAAAATTAAGGGGAGTTCCCTGCTGTTTGGATAAAACGATAGTAAAGGTGCGTGATGTCTCTTGCCTACGGAAAAACGACGGTCCTGGATTTGTCTTCTTTTGTTTTTCCTTCTGCTTCTGCAGATTCTGACTGCGGTTTATTACGGATATCAGAAGGAAGGCCTGTTTGGCGACGAACTTTGGACCTACATTTTAGCCAATAATTATAAGGAACCCTTTCTGGGGGGCATGGACAAGTACCTGGATGTCTGGATTACGGAACCCGGGTTTTGGGGAAACAAGATGACCGCAGTCCCTGGGCATCTTTTTGCTTACGATTCCGTGCTGTACAACCTGTCTTGCGATGTCCATCCTCCCTTTTATTTTCTGCTGTTCCATACGGTGTGTTCCTTCTTCCCTGGCCAATTCAGCAAGTGGTTTGGACTGGTGCCTAACCTCTTGTTCTTTGTAATTGCGCAGCTGGCCTTATTCCGCCTGAGCGTGAAACTGTTGCGGAAGCCCTGTCTTGGGTTGGCCGTATGTCTGTTTTACGGATTCGCTTGGGGAACAATCAACAATGTAGTCTATATTCGAGCCTATGTTCTGCTGACGGTTTTTGCCATTTTGGCCTTTGCCAGTCACCTGGAACTGAAAGAACGGTTTACGCCGGGCCGATTAGGGCTGGCCCTGCTGATCAGCCTGGCAGGATTTTTAACGCAATACTACTTTTTTGTGTATCAGTTCTTTGTATCGGCAGGGTTTTGCGTGTGGTTGTTGTTCGAACGGCGTTATCGGCAGACCCTTGTCTATAGTGTCGCCTACCTGTTGGATTTGGCGGCGGTGTGGCTGCTGTTTCCGGCGGTTGTGGGACAGCTTAGTGGTAAAATCGGTTACCAGGCTGCGAACGCGTACCGAAATCTGGTTGCCACTTCGCTGGGAGAGCGCATGATAATTTTTGGCAAAATCTTGTGTAAGGATGTGTTCGGACTTAATAAAGATGCCTTGCTCATCCTCTTGGTGGTGGTTTGTGTCGCGCTCTTCATCCGGAAGTTCTGCCAGATCCGAATCCATCTCTCCCCCGCGCCGGGAGGAGGGTATACCATCACCTCCCTGGACTGGCAGTGGAAACCCCGACCATCGATATCCTGGGCCCCTGGTGAAACCGGTCTGAGCCTGGGATATATGGCATTTGTTGCCGCGGCTTATTTTGTGGTTATCCTAAAAGTTGCCCCGTACTACGCGACGCGTTATATTGTGATCATAGAGCCGTGGGTCTGTGTCCTGTTCATTTTTATACTGGATAGGCTTCGCCAGTCTTTCCGTATGTCGTGGAAAGGGTTCTTTTTCGCGCTGTGTCTGCTGATTGCCTTGTCTGCCCATAAAATGTATTCTGTCAACAATCTATTTGTATATGATTGCTGGTATCCGCAAACGATGACCGCCATTGCCCAGGAGAAAGGCAACATTGGCTTTGTACTATTCAAAAGCGAGAAGGATACCGGTTGGTGGAAAGTCGTTTGGAACATGCTGTATTTGCGCAGCGTCCGGTATTCTTACGTCACGCAGGAGAACAACCTGGATAAGGCCGCGGAGATTTTACAGGACTACGGGAAAATCCATGACAAGGTGCTGGTATACCGTTCCCACGATTGTCGGGCGCCACGGAACGAGTTTGCCAACCAGGTGTCTGCGCTCACGGAATTCAAACATTGGAAGATCCTCAATCCAGGGGGAACGGGAGGAGAGATTTTCTGTTTTGAAAAATAATCGCCAAAAGACATCCCCTGCGCGAAAACACAGATAAAGACAGGGGTGTGTGATATAATGACATAACTTAATGGATTTACTGCCATAGCATAGTCCCAATAGAAGGAGATTAATTATGTTTGATTACCTGATTGTCGGCAGCGGCTTGTTCGGCGCGGTCGTGGCCCATGAACTGAAAAAGGCGGGCAAGTCCGTCCTCGTGTTGGAACGCCGCTCCCATGTAGGAGGCAACGTCTATTGTGAGGAAAAGGAAGGCATCCGCATCCACCAGTACGGCGCCCATATTTTCCATACGTCCGATCAAAAAGTCTGGGACTACGTGAATCGGTTCGTGGAGTTCAACCACTACATCAATTCGCCGGTGGCGAACTACAAAGGCGAGCTGTACAACCTGCCCTTCAACATGAATACCTTCACGAAGATGTGGGGTGTCGTGACGCCGCAAGATGCAGCCGCCAAGATTGCACAGCAGCGGAAAGAAGCGGGTATCACGAATCCGAAGAACCTGGAAGAGCAGGCTATCTCCCTGATCGGCACGGACATTTATACGAAGCTGATCAAGGGCTACACGGAAAAACAATGGGGCCGCCGCTGCACGGAACTGCCGGCCTTTATCATTCAACGCCTGCCCGTGCGGTATACCTTCGACAACAACTACTTCGATGACCGGTACCAGGGCATTCCCATGGGCGGCTATAACAAGCTCATCGACGGCCTGTTGGAAGGAATCGAAGTGCGGACCGGCGTGGACTATTTGCAGCATCGCGAAGAATACCACGGTATGGCCAAGACCATCGTGTATACGGGCCCCATCGACGAATATTTCGGGTATTGCCTGGGCACTCTGGAATATCGCGGCCTCCGGTTTGAAACGGAACGGCTGGAGGAAGAGAATCACCAGGGCGTGGCCGTCATGAACTACACGGATCGGGAAACGCCGTGGACCCGGATCATCGAGCACAAGCATTTCGAGTTCGGGACGCAGCCGGTCACGTACGTGACGAAGGAATACCCGGCGGACTGGAAACCCGGCGAGGAAGCCTATTATCCCGTCAATAATGAAAGGAATCAGGCGCTCTACGCAAAATACGTGGAGTTGGCAAAAAAAGAGAAGGACGTCCTCTTTGGCGGCCGCCTGGCCGAATACAAGTATTATGACATGGATGATGTCATTGCCAGCGCGTTGGCAATGGCAGGGAATTTGGCGCGTTAAACGGAAGTGGATTGCTGGCAAGGATATGGTAGGACATGACGGACAAGAACATAAAGATTCTGATCGCCGCGCATAAACCGTACTGGATGCCGAAGGATCCCGTTTATCTGCCGCTTCATGTGGGCGCGGAAGGCAAACCGGATTTGGGCTATACCAAGGACAACACGGGCGACAACATTTCCGCAAAAAACCCCAATTTCTGTGAGCTGACAGGCCTGTACTGGGCCTGGAAAAATGTGGACGCAGACTATCTGGGCCTGGTCCATTACCGTCGCTATTTTACGCGAAAAGAAGCGCATGACAGGGAAGGAAAACGGAAGCAGATCCTGACCGGTTCCGACTGGGAGGAGCTGCTGTCCCGCTGCCCCGTTGTCGTCGCGGATAAACGAAAATACTACATCGAAAGCAACCTTTCGCACTACAACCATGCCCACCATCCGGAAGGCATGGCTATTGCCCGGGAAATCCTGGCGGAACGGAGTCCGGAGTACCTGCCGGCCTTTGACAAGGTCATGCGTCGTACCTGGGCCCATATGTTCAATATGTTTGTCATGCGCCGGGACTTGTTTGACGCCTACATGGCATGGATGTTCGGTGTCCTGTTTGAGATTGAAAAACGGATAGACATTACCGGATGGGACGCGTATGAATCCCGGATTTATGGGTTTGTCAGCGAGCTGCTGCTGGATGTCTGGCTGGAAAAGAATGGCGTGGCCTATCATGAACAGAATGTTTCCTTTATGGAAAAGCAGAACTGGCTGAAAAAAGGCGGAGCGTTTTTGAAGAGGAAAGTGTTGGGGAAGTAAAATTGATGAGAAACTATTAAAGCGGTCAACCAAATATAATTTAAACTCAAAGAAGATATTAAGTGTCGGACGAATAGATTTTCAAAAGGGATATGAATATCCCAATTATGCCATTTATGCCATGACATCAAGGTGGGAAGGCTTACCGATGGTATCATTGGAAGTACAGGCAAACGGTCTACCGATTGTGAGTTATGATTTGTACTCGGGTCCGTCAGATATAGTAACGGATACTGTTAATGGATATTTAATAGCTCCAGGTGATATGGAGGATTTTAGCGCTAAAATATGTACTTTAATTGAAAATCCTGCATTGCGGGAGAATCTGTCTAAGCATACAAGGGATGATCTTAAGAAATTTAGTAAAGATCAAGTCATAAGGCAGTGGAGGCACTTAATTGATTCAATTTTGCAAAGGCAATCGCGGGGAATGTCCTTATAATGGCGTAAAAAGAGAAATCGACAAAATGAGCTATATGCTCATCCTTTAAGGTATAATGTAAATCAATCAAAACCCACAGTACACCAAGGAGAAAAAACAAATGACTCACCTTAGTATTACACTGGATCAGGAAGAAATACTAGCCCTTCTTTCGGTGGATCATGACGGAGCGTTCCGGAAATTGCTCCAAGAATGCCTGAACAAGGTTTTCCTGGCAGAATCCACGGAACATCCCATTTAAAACCATGTCCTTTGAAAATCACGCCCGCTCAACGGCCCGTATCCTTTCCTGAGATGCTACCTACTTCAAGGTGTGCGAGACCCACCGCATCATCTCCAAAGCTTTCATGATAGCCTACGGTAGCAACAGCTATGGCAACCGTGAGATTTTGGGGCTCAACATATATCCGGAAGAGTCCACCAATAGCTGGAGGGACTTCCTGGATAGTCTCAAGAAGAGAGGCCTGTATGGCACGCTGCTTGTGACCTCTGACGCACACGGTGGCATTAAGGCTGCCTTGCAGAAGGAAATCCTTGAATCTGCATGGCAGCGGTGCCAGTTCCACTTCACCAAGAATATTGGTGAAATGATGCCCAAGAAGTACCAGGCAGGTCTCCGTGCAGAGATCAATGAATTGTTTCAGGCAAAGACTATGAAAGAAGCCATTGAGAAACGGGATGAAATCCTTGCCTCGTACAGCGAGGTGGCTCCCAGAGCAATGGCCTGTCAGGAAGAAGGATTCGAAGATGCCATGACAGTCATGGTGCTGCCGAAGGGAATGAGACGGTTTTTCCGTACCTCCAACCACATCGAGCGTGTCAACAGAGAATTCAAACGCCGCTCAGATGTCATTGGGGTATTCCCGAATGAGACTGCGCTAATGCGATTGATGGGTTCAACACTGATGGAACTGAACGAAAAACGACAGGCAGGCAAGGCTGTTTTTTCTCACCAAAGCTACGAAGAGATGATGAAAAGTGATACCCCTGCCGAGTTGAAAAGAGCGACAATTCGCCAGATTAATATGGCGGCAGCATAAATGATTTCATGGCCTAAAGGAATTTACACACAAATTTGGACTTGACTACCAAATGCAGTGAATTGTATAGAGGATATTCCATTAAAGGTGCTTTTCCCAGGGGAAAGGATAGCCGTAAAAAAGGAAATTTTATCACTTATGCGGTAAAAGCCGATGGAAAATTCAATGTGAGACTGGATATCCAGAACCGAACCGGGATAGTTTCGGAAAGACATATGGGGAAGATTCGCAGGGGGATAGATGAAGCTTTTAATGGAGTGTATTTATAATTAAACTATCAGCTAGAGTCAGTATTAGTAGAGGGTGGTGGGATTTTTTTATAAAGACATAAGCGGTTGTATATATTCTTGCAAAATTATCATAATGCAGTATACTACATAAAATAGGGCATTTTATAATTAACCGATTTTAAATGAGATTTTACAATATATTGTTTTTTTCATTGATATTGAAAAAAATTCTACTAATAAGTAGTATGGCAGTTAAATGATAGATATGATAGGGTATTCATTGTTTGATATTTGTATAAATTGCATTTAATTTATTAGAATGACTGATTTAAAAGGTGTTTTATTATGGAAAAGATAAACTTGTCAAAAACTGGAAAATATGATAGAACTCGAATTCCTTCTGTCTATGGATATAACGATAATAAAGCTATTTTATTTCAAAGTATAAATGGTATATATATAGATCATTTCAGATCTTTAAAGGGAAGAGAGTTAAAATTAGGGAAAAATATCACTCTGATTACAGGAAAAAATGGAACGATGAAATCATCAATTCTTGGGCTTATTGCTCATCCATTTACCAGCCCGAACGATGCTAAGGATATGTACGGAAAAGTTTTAAAAACCAATTATTCTGATGTATTCCGTCTTAGTTTGGATAAGGATGCAGATGAATATATTTATTATCTTCAAGCGACCACTGTCAAGGGTGAAAGTATTTGGGAACCTGTTCGGATTTATAGAAGAGAAGCAGAAGAACGTCACCGTGTTACTGTGGGATCAGGAAATGAAAAAGGTCAAGGAAATTTTTCTCTTAACACATCTTATTTAAATTTAAAAAGACTCTACCCAATTATTGAAACCAAGGCCAAAAAAGCTGATATTCTAATTTCTGATGAAGATAAAGAATGGATAGCACATTCTTATGAAAGAATTATGCAAAGATCGGCTTATAGTGATTCGGAAGCAATTACTGATGGTCAAGGCAAAAACACATTGGCACCAGCAGAAAGTTACTATGACTTTAATTCTATTTCATCGGGAGAAGATAATCTTGGGTATATTCTTTCTAAAATGTTAGCTTTTAGAAAGAATAAAAGGCAGGAAAACTGTTTGCAAGGATTATTCTGTATTGATGAAATTGAAGCATCACTTCATCCTTCAGCACAGAAACAATTCTTGGATTTTTTATTGAAATGGAGTAAACAAAATAATATTCAAGTGGTTGCGACTACCCATTCTCTTTATTTGCTGGATTATTTCATGCAAGTACAGAGTCATGAAAAGGATTATGAAAGTTTGGTTGTTAATAATATAAGTACCATGCAGGTCGGGAATGATAGAAATTTTAATATTAAGATCAATCCTGAGTTTAAAGTAATCCGTAAAGAATTGACTTATAAGGATAGTGGTGATGAACTCTATAAAGTTAATATTATTTGTGAAGATCAAGTGGCTGTAGAGGTATTGAAAAAAATTTTTAAAAGAGGATCTGTTAGTAGAGAAGTAGAATATATAAGCGATTTAAATAATGAAGAAAAAGGATTACCTTATAGATTTTTAATCTCATTAGCTCGAAAAGGGAAAAAGCTACTTGAAGATTCTCTTATTATTTTAGACCCTGATGTGCCAGAAGATGCAATAAAAAATGGAGATAACAAATTCTTACTAAAGATTCCAGAACCGGATCAATATTTACTGCCTTTAGAAAGACGAATTGTATACTATATATCTCAATTGGATGGTGCCTCTCCTTTATTTAAGGATATGGAGAAAAGTGCTATAGAAAGTACATATAATGAATGTGAAATATATAAAGACAAAATTTTGGATACAAAGCAATTTGATACAAATGCCTTTAAAAAATGGAAAGAGAAAAATAAAACAATTTATAAAAAAGCACTCATACAATATATAAAAGATAATCAAGATATGTTTGATAAATTTAAAGAACAAGTAATTTCTTTGATCAATGAAAAACGAAAAATGCGCGCTCTCCCGCCTATAGAAAAATAGTAAGGAGGTGGCAAAACGATGCCGTATAGTTATTCTCCCCTGCGATATCCAGGGGGAAAGACTCAATTATATAACTTTATACTTCATGCTATAAAACTAAGTCAGCTGGAACATATTCATTATTGTGAACCTTTTTGTGGTGGTGCTGGACTGGCAATGAAACTTTTAATAAATGGAAAAGTGGAAGCGGTCGTATTAAATGATGCGGATACGTCTATTTATTCAATTTGGAAGGCTATTTTAGACGATACAGCATCATTTTTGCATAAAGTTCAAACGGTACCTATAACTGTACAAGAATGGGAAAAACAGCATAAAATTTATGAGAACCTAAAAAATAGTAGAAACTACGATTTTAATCTTGGATTCGCTGCTTTTTTTCTCAATCGAACTAATCGTTCTGGAATTATTGAAGGTGGACCGATTGGCGGGAAAAAGCAATTATCAAAATATAAAATAGACTGTCGCTTTAATCGAAATACATTATTAAAAAAGATAACTAGTATTCGTGCGTGCAAAGAAAAAATAACGGTATATAATTTAGACGCATTGGATTTTATTATCCAAAAGCTTCAAAAAGACAAGACGATTAATTTTATTTTTTTTGATCCTCCATATTATGAACAAGGGCAAAATTTGTACAAGAACAGTTTAAGTAAGCAATACCATTCGGATTTGGCCTATGCAATCAAGGCTATAGATGCCCGCCCATGGATTTTAACTTATGATAATGCTTTAGATATAAAAAAACTATATGCCGATGTTAAGGGATGGAAATATGAACTGTTATATAGTGCACAACTTAAACGTAAAGAATCGGAAGTTATGTATACTAATTCGTCATTTCAAGTGGAATCATATGATAATGTGACACTTATACCTATAGAAAAGGAATAATTGACACCTATTTCTATAAAATTCCATATGGGTAAAGATATCATATTTTATTGAAAAAGCTGTTATAGAGTAAAAAGGAAGAATATTAAATGAGTACATATAAAATTCTAACACATATACATACAAAGTGTTCCCATGATAGCATACTACCTTTCTTTTTACTCTATAATAAGTGTATAAAGCATGGTATCCAATATATTGCCATAACAGAACATAACAATATTCAAGGGGCAAAAGAGTTTCAATCCTATTGTAAAAAGCGAGGGAATAAAATAAAAGTTATTCTTGGGGAAGAAATAATGACTACTGGTGGTGAAATTATTGGTTTGTATATCCGTGATAATATTCCTGCCATGTGTTCTCCTGCAGAAACTGTTAAAATGATTAAAAATCAGGGAGGGGTTGTTTATGTTCCTCATCCATATGATGAAAAAAGATATAAAACAGTCTTAAAGGAAAAATATATTTGTGAATTGAAAGATCAGATTGACTGTATTGAATGTCATAATGGACGTAATATTTCAGAAAGATATGATGAAGAACAACGACACATCGCAGAAAAATATGGGATTCCCAAAGTGATTGGGGCTGATGCTCATACGTACTTTGAGGTAGGTCGTAATTATATGGAAATGGAATTTCCTCCTGATAATAGGGAAAACTTTTTGAAGGCGCTGCAATCTGTTTCTTTGTTCCCCGCTCCCTGTATGTTGCTTTGTCACCATCTTACAAGGGGGGACCGAATTATCCAATTTCTCTTGAAAGGAGATTTTCATGGATTATTTAGAACTATCACTAGAAAGTTTGCACATTGAAAGTATACATCTTGCGCAAAACATTGAAATTTCCTTTCATCCAGATATTGTTGTTTATGTCGCAAAAGGTGGCTATCTTATCGGCAAAGATATTGCAGAATATTTCAAAGTGCCATATGTTGGGATTTTCGCTCAAAGAGAGGGAAATGACGCTAAAGCAAAGCTGGCTGTAATTTAAAAAAGGCTGCCGCGCTCCATTACAAAATTTTTGAGACAGGTTGAATTAAGATCGGGGCTGCATAAAACTGTAAAGGAACGTAGGGTATTTTGGGATCCGTCGGATGACTGCTTGGAGAAAATGAAAAAGGCTCACAATGTACTTTTGGTAGACGATTCAATAGATACAGGGTATTCAATGCAAACATTACTTCCCTTTGTAAGAGAAGCTGCTTCCGTACCAATTGATATTCGAATTGCAGCGATTAATGTGTGGAGTAAGAGTAAAAGTATAATTAGAACTGATTTTTATAATTATCGGGATACGATTATTGCTACTCCCATGTCTAATGATTCACAGGAACATGATTAATTTCTTCAATTATACGCAAACCGACATGGTAAACATAAAAAAATTTAAAGAAAGATGGGCTTCTCAATGATAAAAAATGCCGGCCTTTGATAGAGCTGATGTTTCTGTAATTATACCAGTTTATAATTCAGGCAAGGAAGCGTATAGGGCCGTTAGATCAATTGCACATCAGACACTTCTGCCACTAGAAGTGAAGTAATGGGTAATATCCTTATAATGGTGTAAAAAGGAAAATCAAAAAATGAGCCATGTGCTCATCCTTAAGGACAGGATCTGACTTTATTGAATCAGCTGTTTTTTATTTTTAGTAAAGAACAGCTAGATAAAAAGTGAAAAAAATTGGAAGGAATTACAACTTAAATTATGGGAAAGAAAATGCAAAAAATAGACGATGTGTTGCTTAAAAAGTTGGAACTTAATATTTTAAAAAATGTTGCCGAATTTTGTGATAACAACAATTTGCGTTATTATTTATGCGGTGGAACCCTATTGGGAGCAGTACGTCATAAGGGGTTTATTCCCTGGGATGATGATATGGATATAGCCATGCCTAGGGAAGATTATGAAAAATTTCAGAAATTATATAATGGTTATTCGGATCGTTATGCTGTGAATGGTATCGAAAATAATAAACAATGGCACATGCCTTTTGCTCGTGTGGAGGATTTGAATACAGTTCTTTATGAACATACCTTAAAACCTAAATATGAAAAATGTCATGTATTCGTAGATGTTTTTCCTATAGATGGAATTCCTAATAATCATATAGCTGAAAAAATTTTTATGCTTAGACAAAAACTTTTAGGGATATTGGTAAATGCATCTTCATTCTGTTTTAATCCAAGTAAGCATTATTCCGATTCAAAAAGCAAAAATATCACCTTTAGAAATAACCTTAGAACATTTTTTAAATACCTGGCAATAGTGCTTTTCTCTTGGGTTAATACACAAGATGTTATCAAAGCAATGAATAAGAACGCTCAGAATTATAAAATGATTAATTCTAAAGATGTTGGTCTTACCGTATTTGTATGGAATTGGAAATTTGAAAAATCAAGTTCTGAGTCATTTTCAAAACGTAGTAAGTTTGAATTTGAAAATAATGAGTTTTGGGGGCCGGCTGGTTTCGATGAGTATCTAACCCGAACATATGGGGATTATATGACGCCTCCGCCACCTCAAAATCAAGTCTCACATCACAGCTATGATGCATACTTAATTAAATGAAAAAAATATAGGGGGTAGCACTATGCCACATGTAAACAGTGATATAAAAAACACCTTTAGAGTATTTCCTGAACAAGGTAGATATGGAATGCATCGTTTTGATATGAACGAGAATCCCGAAGGCCTTCCTATGGACTTTGTTAATAGTGTTTTGCAAGAAATTACGCCTGAATTTTTGTCAATCTATCCTGAACCTAATAAATTTATAAAAAAGTATGCAGACTTTTTAGGAGTGGAATCTGAAAATATAACAGTAACAAATGGATCTGATATGGCTATTCGTTACTTATTGGAAGTGTTCGGAGAAAAGGGTAAAGAAGTAGTAACAGTGGCTCCTTCTTTTGAAATGTATTGGGTAAATTGTTGCATTTTAGGATATAAGCATATTCCCGTTGCTTATGAAGAAGACTTTACAATTAAAGTTGAAAAAATATTGGAAGCTATTAATGATAATACTCGTATCATTGTTTTATTGAACCCCAATAATCCGATGGGTAATGTTTATACTGAACAGGAAGTTCAGCAAATTATTGAGAAGGCAAAATCTGTAAATGCTTTGGTGATAATTGATGAGGCATACCATTATTTTTATCCCAAAACATTTCTTTCTCTGGCATTAGAAAATGATAATGTAGCCTTGTTACGAACTTTCTCTAAATTATTTTCCATTGCAGCACTTCGCTTAGGTGCAATTATTGCAAATCCTAATATCATTCATTATGTACAAAATGCAAAGTTAACTTTTGATGTAAATTCTATTGCTTTGTTATTTGGGGAAAGGATTATTGAACATCCCGACATGATTCAGCAGTTAATAGAAATTGAAAATGTGGGGAAAAATTACACTATTTCCGAACTAAAAAGAAATGGATATGAATGTAGAGACTGTAAAGGAAACTTCATTTTTGTTAAGCCCAAGCATAATGCAATAGAAGTTGCAAAGAGGTTGGAAAAAGAATCCAAAGTTTTGGTTCATCCTTATAGTAATGCTTTACTCAAAGACTATTTAAGAGTTTCTGTTGGCTCAAAAAAGGCAATGAGTTTTTTCTTGAATGAATTTTTCAAAATTGATGGCGAATCTTTTTAGGAGTTTGACATGAAAAAAGTCATTACCTATGGAACCTATGATTTGTTCCACCAAGGCCACTACAATCTGTTGAAACGCGCAAAAGCGTTAGGGGATTATCTCATTGTAGGAGTTACTTCTGATTACTTTGATAAATCCAGAGGAAAATTCAACGTCCATGATGATTTGATGACACGGATCGAAAATGTCAAAAAGACTGGATTTGCAGATCAGATTGTTGTGGAAGAATACTTTGGCCAAAAAATCGATGATATAAAAAAATATGGAGTCGATATTTTTACGGTCGGATCTGACTGGAAAGGCTATTTCGACTACCTAAATGAGTATTGTAAGGTCGTTTATCTTGAACGAACTAAAGGAATTTCCAGTACCCAGATCCGCAATGAACACAGTGTCCGACTGGGTATTGTTGGGAATGAAATGATTCTGGATCGTTTCATCAATGAGATGAAATATGTCAGTGGGATTGAAATTGGCGGAGCTTATGCGCCCAAAGATGATGTGGATCTTAAATATAAATCGGTTCAGTTTCAGCAATTTCCCCAATATACCACCTATGAATCCCTGCTTGATAATGTTGATGCTGTCTATATTAATGCACCTTTAATGCAGCGTGACGACTTAATAGCAGAGGCTCTTGAAAAGGGGAAACATGTCCTGACGGAATTCCCATTTAGTCTTAATTATCAAAAAGCCAGGGAATTCGTAAAAACTGCCTCTGAAAAGGGGCTAGTCCTGATGGAAGGATTAAAGACCGCTTACTGTCCGGCTTTTGGAAAGATGGTATCGTTGGTAAAAAGTGGACGGATTGGCAAAATACTCAGCATTGAAGCCAATTTCACCCAGATTCTCGGCGAAAATCTCCAAAATCAGGTACGTATAGCAGGGGGCAGTGTAGCCTCTTTGGGAGCATACCCGCTTCTGGTTATTTTTAAACTGTTGGGATATGATTATAAAAAGGTAGAATTCATTACCCATCAGGAAAATGGTATTGATACCATGACTAGGATGAACTTTATTTACGATGGGGCCATTGCTACATCTTTGGTGGCGATTAATGCGAAAGCAGAAGGGTCACTGACTATATCTGGGACAAAAGGATACGTTTATGTTCCTGCGCCTTGGTGGAAGACAGAATATTACGAGTTGCGGTATGAAGACATCAATAAGAACAGCAAGTTCTTCTATAAGTTTGAGGGTGAAGGTCTTCGGTATGAGATTGTGGAGTTTGTAAGATGCATTAAGGAAAATGCAGAGATAAATTTATTGTTTAATCATGATAATATATTAGCAGAGACTAAGATATTATCATTGTTTCATGATAAAAATAAATTAATCATATTTTGAATAATAATAGAGGTGGAATACAATGAAGTTGCTAACTGCCAATGAGATAAAGCAGGAAGAGTTAAAAATGTTATTACTAGTTTCCCAATATTGCAAGAAAAACAACTTGACTGTTTATCTTTGCGGAGGCACTTTGTTGGGAGCGATTCGCCATAAAGGATTTATTCCTTGGGATGATGATATTGATGTAAGTATGCCTCGTCCTGATTTTGAAAAATTCGTAAAGAATGCGGAATCTTTCTTTAAAAAATATAATATGACTGTTGAATATGGAGATGGAAATGGTGGACCTTGCAAATTTCCTTATTGTCAGATTTGGAACCATAATCTCTTGGTAAATAGGAAATATACCAACATCAATCCTTATTTATGGTTAGATATATCGGTAGAAGACGGCTTACCGGCAGATGATAGTGAATTAAAGCATATTTATACAATTCGAGATCGTTATACTAAGATTATTCAAATATCTAATTCAAAACTAGGGGAAGGAAAGACTTTGATTCGTAAATTGGGAAAATTTTTCATGAAACCTTTAGCGAATCTATATGGAGATGATAGAGCTTTAAGAAAAATCATTGAACTTGCCAAAAGATATCCGTATGAATCAAGCGAATATATTGGTGCCATTACAGCTGGACTTTATGGTGTAGGCGAAAGAATGAAAAAATCTGAATATGAAATTTCCATTGAAGTTGAATTCGAAGGATATAAATTTCAAGCTCCATCTTCGTGGGATAGTTACTTAACAGGATTATATGGAGATTACATGAAATTACCTCCAATGGAAAAAAGAATAGCACATACGATGGAAGTTTATAAAATATGAAGAGTACCATTATAACAATGGGCTTTTATATTCTATAAAAGGAGCATTGTGGACTATGAACATAGCCGTTATTTTCGCCGGTGGTACTGGCAAGCGCATGAATACAAAATCGAAGCCAAAGCAGTTTTTAGAAATGCATGGGAAACCGGTACTGATTTATACCTTGGAGAACTTTGAAAATCATCCCATGATTGATCAAATCATTCTTGTTTGTTTGGAAGGGTGGATTGATTATGCTGCTTTCCTTCTGAAAAAATTTGGAATTACTAAAGTTGCCAAGATCGTTCCAGGTGGGTCTACCGGGCAAGAATCCATTTATCATGGAATCAAAGCTGCAAAAGAACTGTATGGAGGAAAACATGTTGTTTTGATCCATGACGGAGTGCGGCCTTTAATTAATGAAGATACGATAACACGATGCATTTCCAGTGTGAAGGAAAATGGGAATGGGATTACCGTATCTCCTGCAATTGAAACCATTTTTTTGAAGGATGATCAGAATAATCAAGTAGGACAAATCGTTGACCGTTCCCACTGTGAAATGGCCAAGGCACCACAATGTTTTAAACTGCAGGAAATCTATGAAGCCCATGAAAATGCGCGGGCAGAGGGAATCAATGATTTTATTGATTCGGCCAGCTTAATGCAGTATTATGGACATGAACTATTTACGGTAGAGGGCCCAGCAGAAAATATTAAGATTACTACGCCATCTGATTTTTATATTTTTCGGGCTATTATGGATGCCCGGGAAAATTTACAGATTTTAGGATTATGAGGATAAACTATGAGTACAAAGCAAGATGTATTACAAGAAGACTTGGTTGCTATCAGCCAGGTCGATTATATTCCTTGGGATAAGTTAAAAGAGCAAAATATCCTGATTACTGGTGGGACCGGACTGGTTGGGTCTACCATTATCAAAGCTCTTTGTTACGCCAGTACCGTTAAAAATTTGCAGGTAAAGATTTTCGCTCTGGTTCGAAACTTAGAGAAAGCTGAACAGATATTAGGGCATGAAAATGAAAGCCTGCATTTTATAAAAGGATCTGTTGAAAATCTTCCTGCCATCAATGTGCCGGTAGATTATATTATCCATGGTGCCAGCCCTACAGCAAGCTTGTTTTTTGTACAGCATCCTGTGGAAACCATTCAAATCGCAGTCAAGGGAACAAGCAATCTTCTGGAATTGGCAAGAGAAAAAGTGGTAAAAGGCTTTGTTTATTTGTCCAGTATGGAAGTTTATGGGGCTCCCCAAGCTGATACATTAATCCCGGAATCTCATGGATGTACACTGGATTCTATGACGGTTCGCAGCTGTTATCCCATAGCCAAACGGCTTTGTGAGAATTTATGTGCCAGTTATGCGCAGGAATACCATGTACCGGCTAAAGTAATCCGTTTGGCTCAGACCATTGGCCCCGGCGTTTCGAAAGAGGACAAGCGGGTTTTTGCCGAATTTGCCAGAGATGCCATGGAAGGGAAAAATATAGTTCTTCAAACCAATGGAGCTAGTAAAAGAGAATATCTTTATACAGCAGATGCGGTTACAGCTATTCTTACTGTTTTATTGTGTGGTCAAAACGGAGAAGCATATAATGCGGGGAATCCCAAAACATATTGCAGTATTGTGGAAATGGCAAAAATCGTGGCGCAAGAGATTGGCAAAAATAAAATTCAAGTTATTATTCAAAGTAATAATTTTAATAATTCCAAATTCCCGCCTTCCCATCATCTGTATTTAGATACAAATAAGATGGCAGGGATAGGGTGGATACCATCTAAAAATTTATTAGAAATGTACTCAAGAATGATTGAAAGTATGAAAGGATAGAGTGAATAGTGAACAAACTGGCAAGTGATATAGGTTGTATAATTGTTACATTCAATAGGATAGAAAAGTTAAAAAAAACATTAGATAGTTACGCAAAACAAAATCTGCTCCCCAAATATATACTAGTCGTTAATAATGCTTCTACTGACGGGACAGCAATGTTTTTAGAGAAATGGGGGAAAAAAGATGAAGGCTTTGAGAAGATAGTACTGAACTCAGCCACTAATATTGGAGGTAGTGGTGGATTTTATTTGGGAGAAAAAGAGGCTATTAGGCTTAATGCAGATTGGATTATGATTGCTGATGATGATGCTTATCCGCAAATAGATTATATTGAGGGTATGCAGCACTACATTGAATCTCATGACATGAGCTTTGTTTCTATTCTTTGTGGCAAAGTTCTGCAACATGGATCTCCCTTAAATTTTCATAGGGGGAAGTGGAAATCTCAATGGGCTGTTGATTTTTATAGTGCTGCTAATAAAACAGACTATGAAAAAGAGGAATTTTATCTAGATTTCGCCTCATATGTTGGAATTTTAATTAATAAAGATAAATTGTTGAAAGCTGGATTTGTCAATAAAGATAACTTTATATGGTATGATGATACGGAACATACGTTTCGACTAAGCCAAGTAGGAAAGATAGTATGCATCCCTCGGTTTGCCATAATTCATGACGTGGACGAAACACATAGTGGCTTAAGTTGGAAAACATATTATGGATACAGAAATAGTTTAAACTTTTTTAAAACCCATTTTCCAACACATTATCCTGTGGTTATCAGTAAGCTGTTCTGTAAGACTTTATTAATACCTTTGAAGGGTCGTTCCTTAGAAGAAATTAAACTCAGAATGGCAGCCATTAAAGACAGTATATTAAATCACACTGGAAAACATAGTCTTTATAAACCTGGATGGAGGCCTAAATGAACTTGTTCCGTATGGGATCAAAGTTGTCGATTTATCAAAATCGTTATACAAAACTTTCGAACAGACTGTGTGGTTGCGAAATTGGCGAAGAAAGCAAGCATCAAGGTTAACTTCATACTGAATTTCTTAAACCAGATCCTGACAGTGATTGCTCCTTGTATTACGGTTCCGTATCTCGCGCGGACGTTAGGGGCTGCTGGGTTGGGGGAGTATTCGTTTGCCTTGTCCTTGGCGACTTATTTTTCTGCTTTTACGAATCTCGGCATCAATCTTTACGGACAAAGGCAAATTGCCTATTTGAAGAATAAATCAAAACAGGAATATAGCAAGGCATTTTGGGAGTTGATTTTTCTTCGTTGCTTTACAGGCCTGATTTCGATTGCTTTATATTATCTATTCGTAGTCAGGCTGAATCATTCCCATTTGCTGAGCATCATCCTAAGTTTTGAAATCTTATATGTCGTTTTTGATGTAACGTGGCTTTATCAAGGGTTCGAAAATTTTAAAATCATTGTCGTTAGAAACTTTATCGTCAGGTTTCTTTCTATTATCGCTATTTTTGCTTTTGTAAGAGAACCATCCCATTTATATCGTTATGCCATTATTCTGAGCGGTGCTAATTTTTTGGGAGCGCTCAGCATGTGGTGTTCCCTAAAAAACTATATTACCCTGATTCCACTCCGGGAATTGCATGTATTCTCGCATTTAAGAGGGGCTTTTGCTTTATATTTGCCGCAGATTGCCATCCAGGTCTATACGGTTCTTGACAAAACGATGCTTGGACTGATTGTCAAATCGAATTATGAAAACGGGTATTACGATCAGGCACATAAAGTCGTGAATATCCTGATCATGGTTGTTACGGCTTTGGGCCCAGTCATGATGCCCCGCATTTCCAATCTCTTTGCAAATCGTGATAGGAAGGCAATCGAAAATTATATTGGCAAGAGCTTTCATCTTGTGTGGATGATTAGTCTTCCTATCGTTTTTGGCGTTCTTTCCGTGTCCGACGTGTTTGTCCCATTTTTCTTTGGCAAAGGTTTTGATAAAGTCGTTATCTTACTTTCCTTGTTTTCCTTTATCATTATTCCCATTGGGGTAAGCAACATCATCGGAATTCAATACTTACTGCCAACGGGGAGAGAGCGGTCTTTCACTATTTCCGTGACGATTGGGGCTATGGTGAACTTCGCCCTCAACTATTTCTTTATCCAATGGTGGCAGTCTATCGGAGCAACAATTTCATCCATTGTTGCCGAAATCTCCGTCACTGCCTTTCAACTTTGGACAATCCGAGAAGAATTGCCCATTAAACAGTGTATTTTTATGGTAAAAAATTATTTTATTGCCGCATCAGTGATGTTTTTGGCCTTAAAATTTATATCAATCCCTCATGCTTTGTTATTCATGCGCTTAATGATAAAAGTCTTTTTTGGCTTCGCTATCTACGTTTTTGTATTAATGAGCATGAAAGATTCATTTTTTAGGGAAGCCCTTTTCATCATTTGGAACAAAGTAGCTCGCAAAGTATCAGTTAAGTGAGGAAGAGTTAAGATGACTATTACTGTAATGCGTCAATTAGAAAAAATGGCATTGTTGGGTGCTATTTTTTTCTTACCAATCAGTAATTTACCCAAACGTTTTGCCCCTTCTTTTATTTCTCACAATTTAGCGGAAGTATTTGCAGTGGTTGGGTTAGTTTTGCTTGTCGTAGAGTATTTTCAATTTGGATTTCCCATTCCTAAAAAAGCTAAATATTTTATCCTTATTTTTACGGGTTGGCAATTTCTGTGTTTGGGAATAGGCTTTATATCTTATCCTTACCATGATTTGATTATGGTAGAAAATAGCCGTTTTTTTCAGACTTTTGCGATCATTAGCGCTTCCGGACTTTCTATAAGTAAATATTTTATAGAAAATTTGTGGTTGTTTTATCGTTCCGCGAAAATAATTTTGTTAGATGCGAACATGGTTTTTTATGTAGCGTTTCTAGTTTATCATTTATATCATGATAACTATCAGGAAGCGTTTTATGATTTTCGCAAAGCCGTACTCGCCATAGTCATAGTGATGGGGATGTATTCTCTGATAGAACTATGCTGGATAAAAACAAATAATGAAGTGGCGAAAGACTTATTAAAAATAATCAATCCATTTTTTTACGATCCTAAAATTGCACATGGATGGTGGCCTCCGTTGTTATGGGAAGGACAACTAAGAAGCATAACCTGCGAGCCCTCTTTTTTTGGAATTGTTGGTGTGTTTTGCTTGCCTTTTTTATGGAGTTATCTGTTTGAAAAAAAGCATATAATGTCCATTTTGATTTTTTATTTTTCATTGATGATATTTGCCACCAATGCAAGAACTGCCATTGTGATTGCCCTGGCAGAATTATTGCTGCTAGCGGGGTCTTCCTTGTTGGCAAAGAAAAAGGATTACACAAAATATGTTGCGGTAATACTCGGAATTTCTGTTTTTGCTTTTTTAGGAAATTTGGTGAATGTTAACTCATTATTCCACGGTTTTAACAAAAACACGAGCATGAGTGTGGGAGAATATTATGAAACCAATATTCATAGTCTGAGTAAAAAAGATTCCCGCTCCAACAGTGCCAGATTTGCTAATCTTGAGGCAAATATAAATGCGATTAAGGAGCATCCAGTCACAGGGGTAGGTACGGGATTGACTGATGGCTATATTGATGCTCATATTCCGGAGAGTGCGTATTCGAACAATGAGGTTAGAAATTGGAGCCGTTATCTGCATATGTTAGGCATTCCCAAAGCCAGCTTTCCTAAATTAAATAAATATGCGTTTGAGGGAATTAAAAATGGCATTCCGGGCTTGGGCCTTTACCTTTTACCATTTTTTTATTTGGCTGCCAAGATCCTGAAATATAAAGAACGTTATTTAAAAGATCCTTGCCTTATTAGTTTAGAAATTGCCCTTGCAGGGCAGCTTGCATGCTGGATGAGTAATGTAGAATTTTCTCTTATTAAGGGAATCCTGCTCGGAATTTTATTTTGTGTTCCGGGGCGATGTTTTCAGGTTGAAAAACGGAAGAGAAATAATGAAATATTGTTGTGAAAAATTATATTTTTAGATTTGAAAAGTGCCAAATCGTTAAGAAATTATGGCATCGGGAATCGGGAAAAGGGTGTCCCATGAATCTGTTGGTTACCGGCGGGGCCGGGTTTATCGGAAGCAATTTCATATTGTACTGGCTGCGGCAGCATCCGGCGGATCGGATTGTCTGCCTGGATAAGCTGACCTACGCGGGCCATGTCTCGACGCTGGCCCCGGTCTGGGACCGGCCGGATTTCCGTTTTGTTCAGGCCGATATCGGCGACCCTGCCGCCGTGGGCCGTTTGTTTGCAGAGGAACATCCCGACGTGGTGGTGAATTTCGCCGCCGAATCCCACGTGGACCGGTCCATTACGGATCCGACGTTGTTTTACAGGACGAACGTTTTGGGCACGGTGACGCTGCTGGAGGCGTGCCGGCAATACGGCGTCCGGCGGTTCCACCAGATTTCGACGGACGAGGTGTACGGGGAGTTGCCCCTGAAAGGCGGGCGCGCGTTTACGGAGACATCGCCGCTGCGGCCGTCGAGCCCTTACAGCAGTTCGAAGGCTGCCGCGGATTTGGCTGCCCTGGCTTCTTTTCGCACGTATGGCGTGCCGGTGACGGTGAGCCGCAGCTCGAATAATTACGGGCGGTACCAGTATCCGGAAAAACTGATTCCGCGCATGATCCAGCTGGCTCTGCGGAACGAGCCGCTGCCGGTCTACGGCGACGGACGGAATGTGCGGGACTGGCTGGCCGTGGAGGACCATTGCCGGGCCCTGGATTTGGTGCTGCATCGCGGCCGGGTAGGGGAAATCTACAATGTGGGCGGCGGCAACGAGCGGAGCAACCTGGAGGTGGTGCGCCTGATTTGCCGCACCTTGGGCAAGCCGGAGTCGCGGATTCGGTTTGTGGAGGATCGCAAGGGGCATGACCGGCGGTACGCCCTGGATTGCGCGAAAATTCGGGAAGAGCTGGGATGGGAACCGAGGACGGAGCTTGAAGAGGGAATGCAAAAGACGATAGAGTGGTATGAGGAGGAATATGGGGAAAGATAAAGTCGGGAGAAAATACGTAACAGGAGTATTTCCCGGGAAAAGAGAAAATGAGAAGAAAAGGAACCCCTCCAGACGCGTTGGCGCTGGAGGGGTTTGGGTCATGAAGAAAGAAGAATCGCGTCGCAGCGGCCCGGTTCGGGGAGGGGAAACGCTTCTGGACCCCGGCCAGGCTGCGGCGCAAAAATACCGCCAGTCGATGGGCCCGCTGGCGGTACGGAAATAAATCCTCATTCCTGATGCATCAAATACGTCAAATAGAGACTGGGCTTGTGGAGTTTTTCCTGCTGCATCTGCAGCAAATCGAGGAGGGTCAGGTTATCAATCAGTTCGTCAATGGTGTCCTGAATCAATTTCCAGACTTCAACGGTGGCACACCGGTCCACCCGTTTGCAGGGATTCAGCTTTTCGTCCAGACAGGGCACGAGATACAGGTCATTTTCCAGGGCGCGCAGGATTTGTCCGAGGGAATAGTGCGAAGGCGGCTGGGTCAAGGAGTAGCCGCCCTTCGATCCTTTGGTGCTTTTGACCAGATCTTGCTGGACGAGCGCGCTCATGATGTGTTCCAGGTACTTGAGGGAAATTTCTTCGTCTTTCGCGATTTTTTTAAGGGGGACGGTTTCAATGCCGTATCGGTCTGCCAAATAAAGAAGGACGCGCAGCGCATACCGACCCTTTGTGGTGATAAACATAGGGCTTCCCTCCTTGAATGCCGACTCGGCACATAGGTGATGTGAAAACGGGTAAGAAAACAACCGAAATTTAAGTGGATACCTTGCTTCATTATAGCATGCCCTCAATTTTTTAACAAGAAAATTGAGGGCAATTTTAATACAATTCTTTCAATGGGTAAAGAGCATACAGACGAAAGAGGTATGCTTTGTAACCAAACCAAAAGATGGGAGGAATGGCATTTCTGCGTACTTCGCGCCGTGAGGATGTATTGTTACATATTAAAAAATCGGAATATTCAAATTAATGCGCCACAGCGCTTGTAGGTATTTACAGGATGTCTCGGCTTGAAGCAGACTGCTTCCTTGGTAAGCTTAAATCAGGAATTGGAAAGAAGGAGGGAGCTCGATTGGAACGACGCGACTTTTTGTGCAAAGGGCTGCCAGGATTTTTCTTTCAGTTAGGCAGTGACTTCGTCAAAGAGGCCGGATTTGCCGAGGAAGAGCCGAAGGATTATTTCGATTCTTATGAAACGGCCTACCCATTCCTGAATGAAGTTACCATGGAGATGCTGTACCAGGCTGCAGAGCAGGAGGGCATTGACCCGGCAGGGAAAAGCAAACTGGAATTGGCGCGCGAAGTCTATCGTCATAGAGGAGTGGTGTATCATGACGGTTGAAGACGTTCTGACGGAAGCCACGGTCCTGTATCTGCAGCAAGGAAAAGGGCATGAATTGGAATTTATCAGCAAATCGGAAAGCTCTTCCCTTGGCTGGTATTTTTGGCTGCACGGCGTGGACGGGGTCTATGAAATCGAAAAGAAGAAGGAGTTGCGGCCGGAAAGCAGGGAGTTTTACGTTCGATACTATCCGGGGAAAACCGAGCCTGTGCTGGAAGAGTACTCCGTAGAAGAACAACTTCTGCGATTTGACGAAGAAGTCTTTGACGATGCGGTAATCCACCGGCCCCTGGAAGAGCATGAGGTGTGCCCCTGCTGCGCCGCAGGCCATCCGCACGGCAGAAGTCCGGAAAACTGCGGGCACGAAATGCATGACCGCCACGCGGCAGAGACGGGACGGCCGAAAGGGATTCCCAGGCTGTTAAAAAAGTTCCTCCTGAACAAAGAGATGTTTTTAATCGGGGCCCTGTGCGTCACGGTCAACACAAATGGCGCGGTTTCCGCGGAAATCAAAACCAAAAAGAGACTGGTCAGCCATGCCAAAGACAGCATACGGATTATGCAGGAGGGGCACCCGGTGGAATTGGTGCGGAAAGGGGAAATCAACCGGAACGTACCGGGGTACGAATTGTCCAGGAAGTTTATGGAGTTCTTTGGACCGTGTCTTTTGGGCGTTTCCTGCCAATGCGGCCAGAATCCGTCCGCAGGACATGGCGGCATCGAGGAGTCGGTAGATACGGGGAATGAATGGGTCATGATCCGTTATACAAATTCAAGGATAAAGGAGGCGATACTATGACGGACGCACCGGTTACCCAGGAGACAAAAAGCAGTTCCGGAATCTCCTGGCTTGGCGTAGCGGTGGGAGTGGTGCTTGGCGGCGCTTTGTTCCTGGCAACCATTCAGATCGTAAAAATCTTGATGTATTCGTTGACAGCAGCGTAGAAGGAAGGAAGTGTAACAGATGTCAGTGTCACGCAGAGAATTTTTGAAAGGATTGGCACTCGGCGGCACTGCGGGGTATCTTGCGGTTGCTGGTGTTACTTCGACGGTCATGAAAGACATGTTTCTTCCGGAGGAGCCGGTAGGAGATGTGGATATCGGGGCCTGTAAGAGTGTCAAGTGTACGGTAGTCTCCGAAACCAGTTGGTTCAATAATTCCGTTACCGTCGGGGATATGATGAAGGCCGGGGGACTGCTTGTCAACCAGTATATTATTCCCTGGACCCACAAAGGGGTCAAAGAGGGATTCAATGGGGATAACGCAGGGGGATACAGTACCCTCATTGATGTGGAATTCCTGGATGGCACCAAAAAGAAAATCCTGCTGGATACAGGCTGGAATGCCGATTGGATGCGGGAGTGCTTCCGGCGCGAAGGCGTAGATAAGATGCTGCAGAAAGATCAGATTGACTTGCTGTTCCAGACGCATGAGCATTTTGATCATTTCTTCGGGATCGAGGCGGTGCTGGAGAATTGCGCGGATATTCCCATGACCGTCCCCAAAGGATTTTACCAGGAAGGCTTTGATTTGCTGCACGGCGCGCATTTTGATGTCCCGCAGGTCAAGAACGACCACAAGCATACAGGCGATTTGGTGGTCCGTGAATCGGGGAAAGTGCATAAGCTGTTTCCCGGCGTCGCCTCGATTACCTTTGATTCCTCCATTATCACCCGGGTCAAGGGAGAACAGGCGCTGGTATTCAACATCAAGGATAAGGGCCTGGCTGTCATTACGGGATGCTGCCACATGGGCATTATCTCCCTGCTGCAGGAAGTCCGCCATCGCATCCAGGGCGGAGATAAGATTTACGCCATCCAGGGCGGACTGCACATTTCGCCGTTTGAAGACTGGGATCCGCAGTACGACGACCTCATTTTGGCGATTCCCAAGTACGGGATTGAAGTAATGGGGTGCAACCATTGTACAGGCTATCTGACGGCGGAAAAAATGATTAAGGCCGGGCTGCCGGTGGTGGAAGGAACCGCGCGTTTCAAGAGCCGGAAAAAACTGTACCTGGGGAATGGTGACCAGATCGTCTTCGGATAAACGAGGGAGGTGAATAACATGATCAGTTTGAAAGACCATATGTGGCTGGAAAGCCGGGTCCTTGAGAATAACATAAAGCAGCCCCTCCGTGGGATTTTGGGAGTCTTGATTTCTTTCGCGATCTTTTATGCCATCTGGTGGATTTTCATGGATGTGCGGGGAATTATGCGTTGGTATACTCCGCAATATGGTTACATGTATGTTCGTTGGATTTTGATTGTCGTGATTTGGCAAGCGTATATCTTCAACTTCTGGCCCTTCAGCAAGTTCCGCGAGAAAGCCCATCCGCTTGTCTCGGGGGCGGTGTTTATTCTCATTAATTTCGCGTTGGTAGGAAGCGTTATCTGGGGATTCTTCTATAATTTCCTGGGAAAACTTTCCATTCCTTACTTAAGCGTGGATCAACTGGTCCAGTTGCATATGACGCCGTTTTACGCACGGGAATATTCTTCGTTGGCTATTCTGATGTTCGCGGCTATTGCCTCCTGGCTGAGCCCTATCGTACCGGTCTGCTTTGGAAACCACCCCTGGCAGAACATGAAACAGCCGGCCCGGGGAATCACGGTATTCCTGGTAACGCTGTTTGCGTCGGTCTTGTTCTTTTTCTGCTTGATGCATCCGCATTATCATGTGCTTTTCTGGCCGTTCCAGGAATATGCGGCGGCGTATCCCTGGTGGTATAGCTTCGCGCACACGCTGCACGGCAACTACAATGTCGGTTGGGTCATGTGTGGCACCGTCGCGATCTGGCTGCTGGAAATTACCTTCGACCGCTATCCGTTCTGCCTGATCCACAATAAGATTATCCGCGGCATCGTCGGATTCTTTGGCGTATTCGCGTTTGCGATGTTGCTGTTCTATACGTTCAACTTTGTGCAGGACCTGGCGTGGGGGCCTGCCGTGGACGGGGCGAAGCGGATCTACGCTCCGGACTGGCGGTATTTGCACAGCGGCGAACTGGCCATTATGATGTTGATTCCGGCCATGATCTTGAACTTCTATTTCGATAATGGCCCGAAAAAATACAGCGCGCCCGTCAATATCGCGCTGCGGCTCCTCATTATTTTGGTCAGCATGGGTGTGTTCCATGCCCTGTACTACAAATTCTCCCCGGCCCTGCTTGGTACGCAGGCTGGGTATTCGCATCCGCAGCAGTTCCCCATGGCCCCTGGCATTTTGTTTATCTGCTGCATGTTGTTCCATAATTGGTTTATGGATTTGTGGCCTGGCAAAAAACGTGTGGGAACCCGCGACATCCTGCTGGATGACGATGGGGAGGTCATGGAATCCCGGAGAGACGGTACGAATCCGGTGCTTCAGCCGGCGATGGCCATGGAAAGGACCCAGGCCGAGACGATGGATAGGAACCGGGACGCAGGAGCCGTGGGAAAGGGCGCAGATCCAGGACCGAGGGGACTGGAAAAGACGCCGGTTCCTTTGGGGACGGATTAACCGCGCTGCCTCGGATCCTTGGCGGCAAATAAGTATTGGACGGCACAGGGAAAAACGCGACTTTCTCCTCCCGCGGATCCTTTCCCTGTGCATGTTCAGGGAACCGGGCATAGATAGACTGGCAAGGGGGTGTTGTCTTGGGAATCGGATTAGGCGAATTTGTAGTGATCCTGTTGGTCGCGTTTATTATCGTCGGGCCCGAAGATTTGCCAAAAGTTGCGCGCACCGTGGCTAAATGGGTCAAGACTTGCAAACGCTCGATGAAAGAAATCAGTTCCACGCTGGAACTGGATGCGGAGAAGAAAGAGTGGAATGCCGTGGGCCAAGAGATTTCTGGGGACATCCATGGTGTCCGTTCCGAATGGGAACGAGTGCAGAAACAAGTTTTGGAGAGCGCGAAAAAAGAATCCTGAGAGGAAGGGACGTAAGTCAGAAAGCAGGTGTGTCATGAGATTAGGAACGACGGAAATTTTACTGATTCTGGTCATTGCGCTGGTCGTGTTTGGTACGAGTCGTCTCAGTGGCGTAGGGAAGGCGCTGGGCACAAGCATCCGCGAATTCAAGGAAGAGATGAGGAGCCCGGATCACGCGGAGGGTGGTGACGGCGATGCTGAAAACGCCGCAACGAAATGACGGGGAACCCGGGGATTCCTATGATGTAAAAGCAATTGCGGCCCTGGAGCGGCAATTGGCCGCAGGCAAGACGCCGGATGCCCCTCCGCAAGAAGAGGACCTCGCGGTCAATCCCATTACCAGCCATTTCGCGGAACTGCGCAAACGGATGATCTACTGCGTGATCGCCATTGCCGTACTGTTTTTCCTGATTGTGTCTTTTGGGGCGGAAACACTGGTTCAGCTGGTTACGGCGCCTGTGAAAAATAAGGGGATCGGGTTCGTCTATCTGGGGTTGGCCGAAGCGCTGACCGCGGAATTGTGCGTTTCTTTGATTGCCGCCGTGATTTTCGCGACCCCTGTGATCTTTTATCATGTCTGGAGTTTTATCAAACCCGCCCTATATGAAAACGAAAAGCGATATTTGCTGCTGTTTATGGCCAGCTGTATTTTGCTGTTTGTCCTGGGGGTGGCGTTCGGATATGGCGTTGTCTTTATGTCCGCCATTACCTTTTTTGTCATGACCGGGGAAGGGATTGCGACGCCCATGCTGTCCATCAGCCAATACATTGGTTTCTTGTTCACGTTTGTCCTTTCCTTTGGTATCGTATTTGAAATCCCGATTTTTAACTTTGTCCTTTGCAGGCTTGGGGTAGTGACTCCGGAACAACTGATCTCGATTCGCAAGTATGTGGTGCTGGCGGCCTTTGTCATTGCAGCCTTTTTAACTCCGCCGGATGTGTTGAGCCAGACCTTAATGGCCTTGCCGATGCTGGCATTGTACGAGATTGGCATTATGGTAGCCAAGTGGACGGCCTGTACGCGCAACCAGGCGGCTGGCGCCTTGGAAAAATAACAAGGGAGGGCCTCCGGATTTTGAGAGCGTCATTTTGAGAACCTGGAAAATTTCATGGTATGATAGGGAAGAGAACCACATTTGTCGTACTACAGGAGAATTACCATGAAAAAATTGTTGCTGATCGACACCTCAGAGATTACCCGGGAAATGCTGACGGGAACGTTGGAAAAAGATTTTAAAGTGGTGGTTGCCGAGGATGATTTGCAGGGACTCAGCATCCTGGAGGCAAACCATTCCTTCGATATTGTCGTCATCACGCTTTGGCATTCCGGGGTGCGCGGGCTGGAGCTTCTTCAATCCATCCGTTCGGATCCCAACTATAAGAACCTGGCTGTCGTCATCATTGAACCCGCGGCGATTAAGGATGAAGTAACGGCGCTTACCTTGGGGGCAGACGATGTCATCATTTTACCCAGCGAGCCGGAGTTTATCCTGCTGAAAATCAAGAATGTCATGATGAATCGTGAATTGCTGGCAACGTCCAACAGCTGGAATGGCCTCCAAAACAATATCCTGGATGGCACCAACACGGCCATTTATGTGGTCGACGCCATCAATTACAAGCTGTATTATATCAATCATGCCACGTGCCGTCTGATGGGCTGCGCAGAAAAAAGTATGTCGGGAAACTTTGTTATGCATTTTTGATGAAAGAAAAGAGCCCCTGCTCTTTTTGCAAGCTCGCGTTGGCACACACTTGCCAGACGGGGGAGGTCTATGTTCCTTGCATCGACAAGACACTGAAAGTGACTGTCCGCATGATGGAATGGCTCGGCAAACCCGCGTATGTTGTTTATTCGGATGATATTACGGAGCAGAAGAAGAATTATCTGCTGGCGGAACAGAAATATCAGCGGGAATTGCAGCGACGCAGCCGGGTGGACTTGGATTTCATGGCCTACTTGCTCATGAATGTGAGCAAAGGGATTGTGGTGGATCACGATCCGCATGGATTTCCCGTGCCGACCATTCCTTCGGGTCGGCCGATCAGCGATTTTGTGGAGCGCGTCCTGCCGACGGTCATCGATTTTGAAACCCGGCAAAAATTCGCGGCGATGCTTTCCCTGGAGTATTTGCAGAAAGAATTTGAAAACGGGAATGAATTATTGTACATAGACTATCGCCGATACAGCCGGAAAAACAACATTATGTGGGCAAGGTCGACCATCCAGATGATGAAGGATCCCCAGACGGGCGATCTGACCGCGTTCTTGTATACGTATGATATCGATGAAGTGCACATGATGAAGGAGACCATCTCGGCCGCGGTTCGCTACGATTATGATGTGATTGCCCACATTAACTTGTTCGCTTCGAAATTCAAATGCTATGCCCAAAAGAACAAACACATGCTTCCGTTCTTGAAACAGGAGTATCCGTACGAGGAAACGGTGAAACGATATGTACGGAAACATGTCGTACAGGCCGCGCGGAAAGAGGTGCTGCGGAAAGTAGATATCCAGACCGTGCAAAAAGCACTGGAAGAACGGGATTATTATGAAATCATTGTGCCGGTCCTGGAAAACAGGCAGCTGCATCACAAAAAATTCCGCTTTGCGAACATGGATAAACAGTATGGACTGGTATTGCTGACCAGTAATGATGTGACCAGTGTCCTTGCCGAGGAAAATATCCGGAAGAGAAGGCTGGAACAGGAACTGGAGGAAGCAAGGCAGGCGGTACGGACGCGGACCAAGTTCCTTGCCGCGTTCAGTGAACAGGCGAAGAATCCCTTGAATACGGTCATCGGCATGACCTCGATCATTGAAGAGGAACCTGGGAACGAAGAACTGGTCCAAAAGAGTGCCATGGCGATCAAAAGCTCTTCCGACAGACTGCTGAAAATGATGGATGACATCGCTCATCTCGGGAAGCTGGAATTGGGGGAACTTTCCTTAAAGGAAGAGTTGTTTGATCTAACCGTTGGTCTTGATTTGCTGAAACGGCAGGCGCGAGGAGTATTGGCCGCGAAGAATCAACAGCTTATGGTTGTGCATCAGATTTACCACCAAGTGTGTGTGGCAGACCGAAACCAGATGCTAAAGGCGTTCCAGAATCTGGTGATGGTCACCTCCCATTTGTCGCCGGATGGAACCGTGATCAAGCTGAAGGTATTTGAACTCCCCAGTCTGGAGTCCGGGAAAGTCCATTATCATTTCCTGCTGCAGGCAGAAAATGTCGAGGCAGACTGGAACCGGTGGAAGCGGCTTTTTGAACCGTTCTACTACCATGGGGCCCTGGCACAGATGCAGGAACTGACGGGCATGGAAATGGCCATCGCGAGCCGTGTGTTTCAAGCATACAAGGGCTCGCTGGAAGTAAAGCTGCTGCACGGGAATACCCTGGCCTTTATCGGGGATGCGCATTTCCCGGAAAAAAAGGACTCTTCCGGGACGGAGCGGGAACCGGAAACGGAAGGATGGAGAGAGTTTCCCATAAATCGGCTGCGCCTTTTGATTGCGGAAGAGAAGCCGATTCGCATCCTGGTCGTTCGAAAATTGCTGGAAAGCCGTGGCTGTAAGGTGGACTATGTACAGGACGGGCAGGCGGCATATCAAAAATTTGTGGAATCTGAACCAGGTACGTATGACCTGATCCTGATAAATCTGCATTTGCCTAAACTGGGAGGGTACGCTGCCACGCAGATGATCCGGGAAAGCGCCCATCCACAAGCCCGGAAAATTCCCATTATTGCCATGTCGGACAGACCGGGAGACAATAATGAGGAGAAATGTATCGCTGCGGGGATGAACGCATACCTTGCAAAACCGATTAAAGCGGAAATCTTTTTCAAAGAGGTTTGCAGACTGGTATCTGCGCAAGAAACTACGACGTGACAGGGGGCGGTTTTATGTTGGGAAATCTGCTGGATACGTTTCAAAGAGGCGGGTACGTTATGTATCCGATACTGCTTTGCTCCATATTCAGCATTGCTATCGCGGTAGAACGCGTCTGGTTCTACCGTTCGTGTTCTACGAAAGCCGATTTTCTGGCAGAACTTGGAAAATTGCTGGGACAGGGCAACTACGAGGAAGCGTTGTCTTTTTCGGAAAAGTCGCAGGGGGACTGCGCGGATATGGCGGTCTTCTACCTCAAATACGCGGGCAGGAAACGGGATGAGGTGGAAACCCGCGCCAACATGATGGTCGACGCCTATGACGACAACCTGATGTTTTTGAATGTCATTGTGACGATTTCCCCGCTGTTAGGATTGTTGGGGACGATCATAGGGATTATCAGCGCTTTCAAGATCTTTGATTTGCGGGCTGGACAGCCTTTTGCGATTACCGCGGGAATCGGGGAAGCGTTGATTGCCACGGCGTTTGGATTGATGGTAGCTATCCTGGCCCTGGTCCTTTATGCTGCGCTCAAGTACCAGTCTGATATTTTAGCCAAAAAAATCATGCATTGTTGCGCTCTGCTGGAAGCGGCAGACAGGGGACGGTGATTTTCGTGAAATTCAGGCGTAAAAGATCGGGAATGCCCCCGATTATCGTGGTCCCCATGATCGACATTATGTTTTTTCTGCTTGTCTTTTTCATGTTGAGCACCATGTATATGACCAACGTAAAGTCGGTTCCGGTTCAATTCAGCAACTTATCCCACGGCCTGGGCAGCCAAAATGTTTCGTTTGCCGTTTCTGTGGATGAGGAAGGAAAAATTTTTATTGGCGACACCCCGGTCGATCGGGCCACCCTCAGCCGGTATGCCGCACGGGAGGCAGAAAAGAATCCCGACGGTTTGATTCTCCTTAGGACGGACAAGCGAAGTCCGTATGACTCTTTCGCGCAGGTTATCGAAACGCTTCGGAAGTCTGGCGTCAGCAGATTCGGTATCGCCACGGAAATGGGTGATTGAATATGGTGATCGTAACCAAGGGGAGAAGATTTTTATATGCCATCCTCATCTCCGCCGCGCTGCACGGAGTCCTGCTTGGCGGCGCCCTCTTTTTTGCGGGAACCGGCTTGTTCCGGGAAACTTCCGAGGAGATATACGCTGTCAATGAGGACGCCGGCAACGCCCTGCCCGACGAGACGACAGCCGTCTCCGCCCCTAACCGTGCCGCCATGAAAAAACTTTCTGCGGGAATCAAATTTGTCCTGGTGAATGCCGCGGAGGCAAAGGCGCTGGAAGGAAAAACTGAGGCGATATCCAGGGAACTGGAAAAAGAACGAAGGGCCCAGGAGCGCAAGCAAGTACCGGTCGTAAGGAATCCGGCCGTTAGGCCGAAATTAATCCGTTACCAACCCGTTCCCTACCCACCTGCGGCAGGAGGGGCCTCGGGTACGGTGATGGTCGTCATTCTCGTGGGATATGACGGGCGGCCGGAGTACGCTTCCCTGGCGGGATCCTCCGGGAATCGTTTCCTGGATGCGGCCGCGGTGGAACATTGCATTGAATGGCAGTTTACCCCTGCCCGGGACGCGAAGGGAAGGCTGGTCCGCTGTCTGGTGTATATTCCCGTTCCATTGAAACAATGATTTTACGAGAGAAAGGAAGCAACCCCGGAATCCGCGTTTTTGGCGGATACCGGGGTTGTTTTGCTGTCAGAATCTGTCTCTCTGAAAGGGTATTCTATGACCAAGGGAGTTTATCTTTCGAAAAGGGATTTTTGGGGGCTTTGTCGAAGTATAGGAACATACGTTTTTGTATTCTTCTAAAATAAAGAAGAATACGGGAATGCGATGGGAGAGGACCACGGGGAGAAATACGACACGGATACCAGACAACGCAAAAAGGGCAAAAAAATAAACCTGCCGGAGCAGGTTTCATGCACACACCGTGTGCGGCCGGACAAGCCGGCGATGTCGCAAAAGCGTTATTTGAACTCACTGTGTAAATTCCAGGAACTCTCGTTCCACGACCATGGTAACCGATTTAGGAGGTTTTGTCAAGATGGGATATTATTTAGGCCTGGATGTAGGCACTAACTCTGTCGGCTATGCGGTGACGGATGAACAGTATCGTCTGCGCAAATTCCACGGGAACCCGATGTGGGGCTCCCACGTGTTCGAGGAGGCAAAACCAGCGGCAGAGCGGCGTGGTTTCCGGACGGCACGGCGGCGCTTGAACCGGCGGCAGCAACGGGTCCAACTCGTGCAGGATATCTTCGCCCGGGAAATTGCCAAGGTGGATTCGCGGTTCTTTATTCGCCGCCAACAGAGCCGGCTTCATCGAGACGATGTGGAAGCCGGGGACCGGAATCTGCTGTTTAACGATGTAACGTTTACAGACAAGGAATACTACGCCAACTATCCGACCATCCATCATCTGCTGCTGGAATTGATGCAGAGCGACGCCCCTCATGACGTACGGCTGGTCTATCTGGCTGTCGCATGGCTGGTGGCCCATCGGGGGCATTTTCTCAGCGAAGTGGACAAGGACAATGTCGAAGCAGTCCTTCGGTTCGACGAAGTGTACCAGGACTTTCAGGATGTCCTGGGCATGTATGGCCTTGACCCCTGGACCTGCGACGAGAAAAAACTGCAGTCCGTTTTGTTGCAGCGGAAACGAATCAAGGAGCAGCAAAAAGACTTGGAAATGCTCGTTTATCCGGGACAAAAGCTGAAAGCAGGGGAGGAAGATCGGGTCGACAAAAAGTTGCTGTTAAATCTGCTGGCCGGCGGCACTGTTTCTTTGGAAAAACTTTTCCCGCAGCTTACGCTGGAGGAAAACAAAAAACTGTGCTTCCAGGATTCCGAGGATAAAGTGGAAGAGGCCTTGCAGGTTTTGGATGAACAGGCGGATTTGGTTATTCAGCTGCGCCGCCTCTACGATTGGGCCTTGTTGAAGCACTCCTTGCAGGGAAGCCTGTTCGTTTCGGAAGCAAAGGTCAAAATCTACGAGCAGCATCGCAAGGATTTAGCGGACCTGAAGGATTTTGTGCGCCGCTGTGCGCCGAAGCAGTACAACCGCATTTTCCGTACGATGGACGGCAAAGATACACTGGCCAACTATGTGGCTTATTCCTATGAACTGAGCAATGTCAAAGGACGGATTCTGCCCAAGAAAAAGGCGACACAAGCCGAGTTCTGTGATTTTCTGAAGAAGGAGCTGGAAAACGTTTCCTGTTCTGGAGCGGATAAGACGCTTTATGATTCCATGAAAGCCCGTTGGGAAGACCATACGTTTCTGCCGAAACAGGTCAACGGGGATAATCGTATCGTTCCGTATCAATTGTATTATCATGAATTGAAAATGATACTGCAAAAGGCGGAGAAGTATCTGCCTTTCTTGGCCGTCAAGGATTCAGACGGGATGACGGCGAAGGAAAAACTGCTTTCCATTATGACTTTTCGGATTCCTTATTTTGTGGGGCCCTTGTGTAAGGCGCACTCCCATATTGCCTGGATAGAACGGAAAGCGGATGGAAAGATTTATCCCTGGAACTTTGACCAAATGGTGGATTTGGATGCCAGTGAAGCGGCATTTGTCCGCAAAATGACTAACATGTGCACCTATCTTCCGGACCAACCGGTTCTGCCGATGCAGTCTTTGCTGTACGAACGGTTTGTGGTGCTGAATGAAATCAATAATTTGAAAGTCAATGGCGTGCCCATTTCCGTGGAAGCGAAGCAGGGCATCTATGGGTTGTTTACACAAAAACGGAAAGTGACGCGTAAGGACGTGGAAGCGTTCTTGCTGAGCAATGGCTGGATAGAACGTGGGGATGTCGTCTCTGGCGTGGATGCGACGATTAAGAGTGCCTTGACCTCAAAACATGATTTCCGGTCCCTGCTGGAGCGGAAGGTGTTGACAGAAGACGAGGTGGAGCGGATTATCGAGCATCTGACGTATACAGAGGACCGGACGCGCAGTCGGAGGTGGCTGCAGGAACAATTCCCACAACTGGCGGCGCAGGATATTCAATACGTTGCCAAGCTGAAGTATAAGGAGTTCGGGCGTCTTTCGCAGGAATTTTTGGCCGGGCTCCAAGGCGTCGATAAGGAAACGGAGGAACAGAATAGTATTCTCGGTTTTCTGTGGGGTACAAACGACAATTTGATGCAGTTGTTGTCGGATCGGTACACTTTCGCGGACGAGATAGAGCGCCGTCAGAAGGAATATTATAAGGAATCGGGAGCTCGGCTGGAAGATATTCTGGACGATATGCGGGTATCCAGCTTGGTGAAACGCCCGATTTACCGGACGCTGGATATCGTTCGTGATGTTTGCAAGGTTTGTAAGGAGCCGCCTGAGAAGATTTTCCTGGAAATGGCCCGGGGAACCAAGGCCAAAGAAGACCGGAAGGTGTCGCGGCGGGAACGGTTGCAAGCGCTGTATAAACAGATTAAGACAAAAGATTGCGCCGAAGTGGACCGTATGTTGACCGAGCTGCAGGGAAAATCGGACCGGCAGTTGCGAAGCAATGCCTTGTATCTGTACTTTGTACAGTTGGGAAAGGATATGTATTCCGGGAAACCCATTGATTTGGAACATATTAAGGACCGCACCCGGTACGACATCGACCATATTTTTCCGCAAAGCGTCGTCAAAGACGACAGCCTGGATAATCGAGTGTTGACAGCGACGGAAATTAACGGAAAAAAAGGGAACCGGTATCCGCTGGATTCAGAAATCCAGCACCGCATGGCTCCGTTCTGGAAGATGTTGAAAGAAAAAGGCCTGATTTCGGAAGGAAAGTACAATCGCCTGACGCGCATGACGCCGTTTACGGCAGACGAACGGTGGGGCTTTATCAATCGGCAGCTGGTGGAAACGAGCCAGTCCACGAAAGCGCTGGCGACTATTTTGCAGCGCAAGTTCCCGAAGGCGAAGATCGTCTACGTGAAAGCAGGACTTGTTTCGGACTTCCGCTGCGAGTACGATTTAGTGAAGTCGCGTTTGGTCAACGATTTGCACCACGCCAAGGATGCCTATCTGAATATCGTCGTCGGAAATGTATATGATACGCGCTTCAACAGGCGGTGGTTCCGCGTGGAGGAGCCCTATTCTGTCAAGTTGAAGACCTTGTTTAAGCATCCTGTCCAGGCACGAAAAAATTCGCCTGTCGTGTGGAATGGGGAAACAGACATCGGCCGGATTAAGAAAATTGTCGCCAAAAACAATGTCCACTATACGCGTTACGCTTTTGTGCGGAAAGGCGGCTTTTATAATCAGATGCCCGTGCGGGCAAAGACCGGTTTGATTCCCTTGAAAAAGGGTCTGGAAACGGAAAAATACGGCGGATACGATTCAATAAGAGTTGCGTTTTTCTACCTGGTTCGTTGCGAAGTGGCTGATAAAAAACCAAAACGAGATATGGTGTTTGTCCCTGTGCATGTATATCTTGTTGACAGAATTCAAAAAGATCAGGAATTTTTTAAATCGTATATTATGTATAAGGTATCTGATATTTTAGGAAAGCCGATAAATGCCATTAAAAATGTAGATTTTCCAGTCGGATTGCGCAAGATAAAATTGAATACAGTTTTATCGCTTGATGGGCTTTTAATGGTCGTTAAAAGCGAAGATAGTGAGGCGAGATTTAAAACAGCTTTACTTCTGCCATTGCTTTGCAGTCGCGAACAGGAAAAGTACATATGGAGATTGGAACGGTTTAGAGAAAAAATTCTTAAAGATTCAAAAATCCTCGTTTCAGAAGAATATGATCACATTACTCCAGAAGAAAATATTGCGCTTTTTAAATTTTTGATATCCAAGTTAAAATATCGCCCCTACGCTCTTTTCCTGACTTTAAGCAATATTCAGAAAATCCTTGAAGACAAGGAGCAAGAGTTTGTTGCCCTTTCAACAGAAAATCAAGTGCTATTACTATTGAATTTACTGGATGTTTTTAGGGCTGGTAGGAGCGATGGGTGTGATTTGCGATTTATTGGACTTAGTAAAAATTCAGTAAAAATGAGGATGTCCGAAAAATTATCAACAATAATTAAAAAATATCATCTAATGAAAATAATCGACGTTTCTGCATCCGGATTGTTCCAGTCGGAAAGTAAAAATTTGTTGGAGTACTTATGAGCTATCGAACGGTTGTAGTTACGAAGCGGTGTAAGTTGGACCTGCGGATGAATTATTTGGAGATTCGACAGGTTGATGAGAAAAAACGGGTGCTGATGGATGAAATCAGCACCCTTATCCTGGAAAATCCGGCCATATCCCTTACAGGCTGTCTGTTATCCGCGTTATTGGCCAAGAAAGTGAATGTCATTTTGTGCGATGTTCAGCACAATCCGCAGGGAACCATTCTCCCCCTGGCCGGATGCCACGACAGTACGCGCAAGATACGGCAACAGCTGGCATGGAATATGGAACAGCGTGGCCTTGTATGGACGGCCATTGTGAAGGAGAAAATTCGACAGCAGGGATTGTTTTTACGGGAGCTGGGAAAACAGAGGGAAGCCGTATTGTTGGAAAGTTATCTAAAAGATGTCCAGTTCAAGGATGCCACCAATCGGGAAGGCCATGCGGCAAAGGTCTATTTTAATGCCTTGTTTGGCCTGGATTTTACGCGGGATGCGGAAAATCCAACCAATAGCGCATTGAATTATGGATATGCTTTGCTCCTTTCTCTCGTCAATCGGGAAATCAGCGCTTCGGGTTACTTGCTGCAGCTTGGGTTGTTTCACGATAATATTTTCAATCCATTCAATTTATCCTGTGATCTGATGGAGCTATTCCGGATTGTGATAGACCGCTATGTTTATAATGCGAAATACACCGCCTTTGACACGGAGGAAAAACATGACCTGCTGAATGTTTTAAGTCAAGAAGTACAAATCAAGGATACGAAGCAAGTGTTTCCCAACGCGGTCAAAATCTATGTAAAAAGTGTGTTGCAAACGTTAAATCAAAAAGACTTGTCGACTCTTGCATTTTATCAAATATGAGCTATCGCTTTATGAGAATCCTGGTGTTTTTTGATTTGCCGGTCGCAACGTTGGAAGACCGGCGGAACTACCGATTGTTCCGAAAAGGCCTGATTCAAAACGGGTTTCTTATGTTGCAGGAATCCGTGTATTGTCGGATGGTTCTGAATCGGACGACCGAAGCCACCGTGGTTCATACCATTTGGAGCATCCGCCCTCCAAAAGGTCTGGTGCAGGTATTGACGGTAACGGAAAAGCAATTCGTCGGCATGCGGCTGATTGCCGGATCTTATGAAAGTGACGTTATCGATAGTGATAAAAATTTGGTGATACTATGAAGTTGACCTATCCATGGTTTCATACGGTGTTGGAATGGGATGGCACTACCGTGCAAAGCCTGGTCATCGAAAATCCGGGCCTATTGTACCGCTTCCTGTGTGATTTGCAGGCACAGACGAACGGCGCGGACGGGGAAGTGGTTGTGTCCGAAAAAGAAAGTCCTATTCCGATTTCCAAGCGAGTAGAACTCCTTACCGATTTTATTGGTTGGGATGGGAATAATCGGAAGGTTGTCTCCAAATTGGTCGGAATCTTGGATAAGGCCTCGGCGGAAGATCCATTTCTACAAGAAAGGAATGCCATTCTATCCGGATTGGAAAAGTATATCTACGATTTGGCAGATTCACAGGATGTATCGGTATGCCTGGATAATTTGTCGATGACGGCATTGTTGAAAGCGGCAGGAATTCGCATTGATATGGAGTACGATTCATTGGGGAAGCGGGTGTTTTCGTATCTGGATTTTGTGTCGCGATGTGAGGGGGATAAATTGTTTGTTTTGTATGGGTTCCGTTCAATACTCCCCTCAGGGGAGTTGGAGCTGTTTTCCCAAACGGTACTGCAACATGGCATGAAACTTTTATTGGTAGATGGTGTGGAGTATCCGTTGTTGACGTGCGAAAAAAGAGTTGTGATTGATATGGATCTATGTGTGGTATAATGAAAAAGTAAGCGAGTTACATGTTTTGTGCTTGTTTTAGATTCAAAGTATGTGGGATTACACGACGGTTTACTGGCCGGATTTCTCAAATTTGAGGTTTGAGAGCTGTGTAAATTCCAGGTACTCTAAAACTGAGGGCAGGAAGGTCGGGGCGTCCGCCCAGTTTGAGAGCTGTGTAAATTCCAGGTACTCTAAAACAAGGTTGAGCAGGACATGACGGGCCGAACAAGTTTGAGAGCTGTGTAAATTCCAGGTACTCTAAAACGTTCATCAATCCTGGTCACGCCCCGAACGGGTTTGAGAGCTGTGTAAATTCCAGGTACTCTAAAACGGTAGGTTTGTGTGATTCCATCGCCGAGAGAGTTTGAGAGCTGTGTAAATTCCAGGTACTCTAAAACGAAATACAGCGTGAGGAAGGGCTGTAAACAGTTTGAGAGCTGTGTAAATTCCAGGTACTCTAAAACCGGATAGGCGCTGTGTCCGACACGCATCATGTTTGAGAGCTGTGTAAATTCCAGGTACTCTAAAACCCGGCTTTTACAAGGCAGTACGCTTCCGTCGTTTGAGAGCTGTGTAAATTCCAGGTACTCTAAAACTTTCAATGTAGGTCAGCCCGACTGCGTATGGTTTGAGAGCTGTGTAAATTCCAGGTACTCTAAAACTCTGTTTCACTCCGGAAACCAGCAGCGCCTGTTTGAGAGCTGTGTAAATTCCAGGTACTCTAAAACGATGTGTCCGCAGGGCAAATACGTAGCGGAGTTTGAGAGCTGTGTAAATTCCAGGTACTCTAAAACGATATTTCGCAATGCCTTGTGCTTAAAAGTGTTTGAGAGCTGTGTAAATTCCAGGTACTCTAAAACCGTCTAGTGCCATATCCCGATATGTATCGAGTTTGAGAGCTGTGTAAATTCCAGGTACTCTAAAACCGCAGTTCCGGCATAGCCATGCGTCCACGCAGTTTGAGAGCTGTGTAAATTCCAGGTACTCTAAAACCGTAGAACACGCATTGCCTTGGGAAGCTCTGTTTGAGAGCTGTGTAAATTCCAGGTACTCTAAAACTTTATACGCTGACAGAAGAAAGCACGACCAGTTTTAGAGATTTATCAATTGGTTCTATGTATATTTGGGGGCTTTGTCGAAGTATAGGAACATCTTCTATTCCCTAAAGGAGCCATTCTATGCGTACGATTCATGTCGTGGCCGCCGTGCTGGAACACGATGGCCGCATCTTCGCCACCCAGCGCGGCTACGGCGAATTCAAAGGATATTGGGAATTCCCCGGCGGCAAAATCGAGTCCGGCGAAACCCCGCAGCAGGCCCTGCGCCGCGAAATCCAGGAAGAACTGGCCACGACCGTCGACGTGGGCCCTCTCGTCGGCACCGTCGAATACGACTATCCCGACTTCCACCTGTCCCTGCAGTGCTATCACTGCCGCGTCCTGGCCGGGCACCTGACCCTCCTGGAACACGAAGCCGCCCGCTGGCTGCCCCTGGACGCCCTTGCTTCCGTCGACTGGCTGCCGGCTGACCGCGATCTGGTTCGCCAGTGGCAGCGCCAGGGAACCGTGGCAGCGAAAAAATAAGCAAGACAGGACAAGATGCCCCCCCCGTTTTCGTCCGCGAATTTCCTCGGGCGACGGGGGATTTTTTTTCAATTTCCGTCCGATTTTCCTCCAATTTCCCTCCAAATTTTTCCCCAATTTCCTTCTTTTTTTGCCTTTTTGGTGGGACATCTTCCTGCTTGAAAAATACATTACGGGACTGAAAATGCCCCTCAATGCTCTTCTTCGTCCTTCCTGCCGGAAAAAATCCTGAAAATTTTTAAACTGTCGCAACCCATGGTCCCATGCGGGTTCCCGAACTTCGCGCAGCGCGAGGTACGGATTTTTTTGCTTTTTTTAAAAATTTCCGTGTAGGTTTTTCAGTCTTCGAGCGTATATATGGGTGAGAGGGTAATTAGGAACCCCCAGGTACGGCCCCCAATCCGCCTGGAAAAATGGTCCCGGTTCCGTCCCTCATCTTACAGGCCAAAGGAGTGTTTCCCGTGTTACTTACCAATCCTCGCGTCGTCACGGAAGACGACATTATCGACATGGCCCGCGAGGCCGCCGGCAGCATCGATACAATCTATCTGCACTGGACGGCGGGCCATTACGGGCAAATCTTCGACGACTACCATTTTTCCATCGACGGAGACGGTACCATCTATGCCGCCTGCCGGTCGCTGCTGGAGAAAAAGTGCCACACTTGGCGCCGCAACAGCCGCAGCATCGGGATCGCGCTGTGCGGCGCGTACGGCGCCCGCGTGACCTTGCCGACCTGCGAGATCGGGGCCGGCGTGTCCGCCCTGAGCCGTGCCGAGCAAGTCATGCCGCATATCCCCCACATCGTGGAGTATGGCCCGGAGCCGCCTCTTCCGCTGCAAACGGAAGTCATGGCGCGGCTGGTCGCGATTCTGTGCCGTCATCTCAACCTGCCCATCGAGCCGGCGACGGTACAGACCCATTGCGAAGCCGCCATCCGCGACGGCTACGGGCCGTGCTCCGACGACCCCGAACTCCGCTGGGACCTGTGGTTCCTGCCCAATGCCGATCCCTCGGCCGCTGCGTCCGGGACGCCGGATGAAGCCAAAGCCCGGGAACGGCAGGCCCTGTCCGTCACGGTGGCGGACGCCGAAGAGGCCGCGCGGCTCGTGGCGGAGCTTCCCATCACACGGGGAGGGGACCTGGTGCGGGGCAAAGCGCGGTGGTACCACGCGCACACGTGGCTGAACTAATCCTTCGGCTCCTGCGAAAGGAGGTGAGATCATGGACTTCAACGTAACCAAACGGACCCTGGGCGTTATCGTCGAAAACGGCACCGATGCCAACGACGAAATGACCTACAAGACGTTTTCCTTCCACGGCGTCAAGCCGGGCGTGGAGAAAGACGCTCTCGTGCAGGCCGGCCTGGCGCTTGCGTCCCTCATGGACGCCGTGCTCTACGGCATCGGCCTGACCGAAAAATCCGAAAGCAAACAGAACTAATCCTTAATGGAAAGAGAGGAATTTTATGGCAGAAGTATTGAAAGCTTCGCGGGAAAAGAAACTGGAACTGATTTTCGCGACGGCCGGTGGACAGAAAAAGACGATCGCCATCGCCCAGCCGAAGGAAGACGTCACGAAAGAAGCGGCCGAGGCGGCCATGCAAAAGGTCGTGGACGCCGGCGTCTTTACGACAGCGAAAGGGAACCTGGCAGGAATCGTGGGAGCCCGTATGCGCACGACGGACCTGGAACCCCTGGCCTGACCGCCGGGCTCCTGACCTCCCTTGGATACGGAGCAGCTGCTGCGCGGCATCGCGGACGTCGGCTTTCCCATCATCCTCAGCTGGTACCTGCTCGTGCGCATGGAGAGCAAGCTTGCCGGCCTGACCGAGGTGTTGCGGGAGCTGAGCGTCAATGTGGCGGCCTTGCGGCAGTAACCGTGGGACCGCCATAACCGCCTTGATCACGTCCGCAGCGGCAGCGGGGCACTCCGCCGGGAAGGCGGAGTGCACGGGCCCGCCGGCAGGAAAGCAGAAAAGACGCCGGCCGGGGCGCCCCCAGCCCCGGCCGCGCCGAAAGCGCCGCCGGCGCGGCCTTGCACCCCCGACACAGTGACGCGCAACACGAAGCGCCTGGATCTTCGCGATCCAGGCGCTTTTTGTTTCCCGTGAAACAAGGGCAGGGAAGCCCGGGGCTGCGCCACCCTCCGGGGCCGCGGCGTAGGCAGGGGTCCGCCTCATTCGTCCAGCAGTTTGGCGCCGGTCAGGAAAAAGTCGCTTTTCCGGTAGCGCAGGAGTCCTTCCTTCTGCATCTTGCTCAGCTCGGCGCTCAGGGCCGACCGGTCGACCCCCAGGTAATCGGCCATCTGCTGGCGGTCGAAGGGGATGGTGAAACGGCGGCTTTGGGTCTTTGTCGCCAGAAAGGACAGATAGGACAGAACGCGGCCGCGGATCGTTTTGGGCGCCGTGTGCAGCATGCGGCGCGACAGGGATAGGTTTTTCCGCGCCAGGATATGCAGCAGGTTCGCCGTCAAGCGGGGATATTCCCAATGCTGCCCCGCCGGGATGGTCAGGATCCTGGACACATCCAGGCACAGGACATCCGTATCCTCGGCGGCGACCACGTGGATCAGCAGCGGCTCGTCGCCCATGGCGGCGTAGGCTTCGGCAAACAGGTCGCCCGTTTCCGCTTGTCCCAACAGGGCGCGGTTGCCCCAGACATCGTCGTGCTCGATATGGACGCGGCCGCGCAGGACCAGACTCATCGTGTGGACCCGGTCTCCTTCCAGATGGATAAAAGCGCCTTTGGGATAGGACCGGATCACGGCTCCGAGGGCAACCAATTTCGCCTGGATGTCCTGTTCGGCAATTCCGGCAAACAAGGGTGTCGTGGCCAGGAAACGATAATCCAAATCAGACAGTGTCAGGGCAGTCCTCATGCTCCATTCCTCCTTTTAGTTGGCAAGACAACGGCAGTTCTCTCGAAGGTATCATATCCTATCCTAAGGAAAAGGACAAGGGGATTCGCGCCCCGCCCCGCCGCACACGAAAGCGCAGCCCCGCCGCTTTCACCACCGTGGGAAGGGCCGGCCTCCCATCGTCCTCCCTGGCCAGGGCCTTGCCGCATCTACCATAAAAACACAATCGTCCTTTTGTAATACTGTATTGTGCTGGTTTTTGGGGAATTTGATGGAAAATTTTCCGTAACGGTAGACAATTTTTGAAAACACGGTATAATGTGAGATATGTGTTTTTGAACGACGCACGCGGCGGCAAGAGAGAGAAAGCCGGCGGGCGGATGAGAGAAAAAGATCCCAGGGGGTTGGAGAGTCGTATGGATGAGAATCAGAGAAACAGTTTTACCGGTACTTTAGGATTTGTCATGGCCGCGGCAGGCAGTGCCGTCGGCCTGGGGAATATCTGGCGCTTCCCGTTCCTGGCTGCCCGTGACGGCGGCGGCCTGTTTTTGGTCTGCTACCTGCTGCTGGTGGCGACCTTCGGGTACACGCTGCTGACGACGGAAATCGCGTTGGGGCGCGGCACGCGCCAGGGCCCGCTGACGGCGCCGTCCAAAGTGGACCGCCGCTTCAGCTGGGTCGGGGTGCTGGCCTGCCTGGTGCCGGTGCTGATCCTGCCGTACTACAGCGTCATTGGCGGCTGGGTGTTGAAATACCTCTGGGCCTTCCTTTCCGGCAGCGGGACGGCCGCTGCAGGGAGCAAGTATTTTACGGGCTTCATTACGAGCCAGTGGGAACCGATCGGCTGGTTCCTAGTCTTTATCCTGTCGACATGCTTCGTCATTTATCGCGGGGTGGAGAAGGGCATCGAGCGGTATTCGAAGGTCCTCATGCCAATCTTCTTCCTGCTCATCGTCGTCGTTTCCGTCTATTCCCTGACGCTGAGCTACACCGATTCCGCCACGGGTGTCACCCGCACAGGCTGGCAGGGGTTCCTGATTTATACCATCCCCGATTTCCAGAACCTGACATTCGGTAAATTCCTGTCCGTCCTGATGGATGCCATGGGGCAGTTGTTCTATTCCATCTCCGTCGCCATGGGCATCATGATCGCCTACGGTTCCTATGCCAAAAACAAGACGAACCTTTACCAGGCGGTCAACCACATCGAGTTCTTCGACACCCTGGCGGCGTTCCTGGCGGGCTGCATGATTATTCCCGCCGTCTTCACCTTCATGGGACGCGAAGGCATGTCCGCCGGTCCGGCCTTGATGTTTATTTCCCTGCCGAAAGTGTTCGACGCCATGGGCGGGTTTGGGGTCGTCGCGGGCATCTTCTTCTTCGTCATGGTCACCTTCGCGGCCCTGACCAGCAACATTTCCATCATGGAAGCCATCGCGGCCAGCTTTATGGACCGCTTCGGCTGGTCCCGCGCCAAAGCGACGACGATCATCGGCCTGTACGCCATCCTGGGCGGCCTGATCGTCTGCCTGGGCTATAACAAGCTCTATTTCGAGCTGCCGCTGCCGAACGGCGCCATCGCCCAGGTCCTCGACCTGGCGGACTACATCAGCAACAACATCGCCATGCCGGTCGTCGCTATCGGCGAATGTATCCTGATCGGCTGGGTTGCCGGTCCGGACTGGGTCATCGGCGAATTCAAAAAGGGCGGGTTCCCCTTCGGCCGCGAAACGATGTACAGATTGTTTGTCAAGTTCGTCACGCCTATCCTGCTGTTTATCCTGTTCCTGCAAGCCTTCGGCGTCTTCAACTGAGACGGCGCGGAATTTTCTCCGGACCTCCTTCGGGAAGTCCGGAGTTTTTGTTTGCCAGCGCGGGCGCCGTCGGGTACAATAAAGACAGCAAAGGAGCGGAAGCGAGGCGGGACGCGTGGTTCCCGTCCGGGGGCTCCCTGTTTTCGCGAGGAGGTAGTGCCTATGTTGCTGCGCAAATCGTTCCTGGCCCTGTTGGCCTGCACGCTCTTGACCGGCGCTGTCGGCGGGGCGGGGGAAGCGGCCCCGACCGCCGCCGCGCCGCGGGATAATTTCTACTGGCTGGGCCAGATCAACAAGGCCACGGACATTATCAACACGGACGAAGGCCTGCTGACGAAGGAAGAAGGCCGTGCCTTCGCCCAGGCGATTGCCAAGGTCCTGGCCGACGGCAGCCGCCCCGGCGCCGACCGTCCGTCCAACGTCATCCTGTTTGAACCCTACCTGATCCAGGCGGCGGGTCCGCAAATCACGAAAATCCATGCCGGTCGTTCGTCGCAGGATATGCTGACCACCGTCGGCATCCTGGAACAGCGGGAACATCTCCTCGCCCTGGCAGACGGGCTGAACCGCGTCCAGGCCGATTTGATCGCCCTGGCCGAAGCGAACCGCGAAACCATCATTCCCAATTACACCAACGGGGTCGCCGCCCAGCCGAACAGCCTGGCCCACTACCTGCTGGCCTACGCCGACGCCTACAGCCGCGATATGCAGCGCCTGCGCCAGTACTACAAACGGCTCAACCGCTCGCCCATGGGCGCCACGGTTCTGAACGGCACCGGCTGGCCCCTCAACCGCGATCGCATGGCTCATTACCTGGGCTTCGACGGCCTGGCCTACAATACGTACGACGCCGGCCAGGTGTTCCCCCAGGAAGCCCTCATCGAATCGGGAGGAATCACGAACTGCATCGCCATCCACACGACGGGATTTATTGAAGAAATCATGCAGCAATATGCCCAGCCGCGGCCTTGGATCCTGCTGAAAGAGGGCGGCGGCAACACGTACGTGTCCTCCGCCATGCCCCAGAAACGCAACCCGGGAATCCTCAACCGCTGCCGGACCGACGCCTCGACCCTGTTGGGCCTGTCCGTCGAAGCCGCGTTCCGGTCCCACAACATTCCCGCCGGGATGGCCGACGGCCGCCTCAACGGGCGGAACGATGTCTTTCCCCGGGCCACGAAGGTCCTGGCGGGCCTGGACCAAATCCTAAACAACCTCGTTATCGACCCCGACCGGGCCCTGGAAGAACTCAATCTCGACTGGACCTGTTCCCAGGAAATCGCCGACCGGCTCATGAAAAACCATGGCATTCCCTTCCGGACGGGACACCATTTCGCCAGTGAAATCGTTTCCTATGCCCGGGCACACAACATTACCCCGAAAGAGTTCACCTACGACCAGGCCCGTCAGGTCTACGCCCGCGTCGTCGCCAACGATCCGGTCCTGCCCCAGGCCTTCCCCATGACGGCGGAAGAATGGGACAGCGCCAAAGATCCCCGGGCCATCGTCCACAACCGTGCCGTCAAAGGCGGTCCCCAGCCGGCCGAACTGGATAAGATGCTGCGCATGGCGAAAGAGACCGTGGCGGACCATGAAGCATGGACCCGGCAGACGCGGAAGAAACTGGAAGACGCGGAAGCACGGTTAAATGCGGATTTTCAGGCCAAACTATAATTTCACCGGGTCGCTATGATGGTCGTTGTCGCAAAATGGAATGTTGGATACGTGTCGTTTTTACACGTGTTTTTGCGATACGTATGAAAATGGGAAAAAACAAAAAATCTCCTGTGACCGCTGTCTGTCACAGGAGATTTCGTAATTTCACAGGCAATTTACTGCTGCGTGCTGACCAGCCCTTCTGTCGAAATCGCTTTCTTGCTCACGAAGCTGATGCCACAGAACACGCCGCCGCAGACGAGCCATTCGGCGTAGATCACATGGGGCAGGACGCGGACTGCCGGGAGGAACATCCAGGCGACAAGCACGACGATGGAGGCGAGAATCGTCCAGAACGCGGCCTGGCGGGAGCAGTACTGGGGAGCATACATGGTCATGAGTACGATGACGGAGAAGGCCGCCATGAGAGACAGGCCGGCCATGAGGGTGGAAATGATGCCGCTGATGGTGAGGGCGAAGCCCAGGGTCAACAGGCCGAGCAGGAGGACGGAAATCCGCGTGACCCGCATGTAGCGGCTGTCGTCCATGTCCGGCTCGACAAACCGTTTGTGGATGTCGTGGGAATAGAGCGTCGCCGCCGACAGGAGCAGGTTGCAGGCCGTGCTGACATCGGCCGCCCACAGGGAGGCCAGGGTAATGCCCGCGATCCACGGATTGAGGCTCATGATGAGGCGGGGCAGGGCCGTCGTCGGCGCGATGCCCGGGTACAGCTCCGACGCGATGACGCCGAGCAGGGCGGCGACGAAGCCGACGGGCAGCATGACGAGGCCGCCGTAGAGGAACCCGCGCTGCGCCGTCCGCACATCCCTGGCGCCCAGGGAAATCTGGATGATGGCCTGCAGGGACAGATTGACCGTGACGAGGACGACAATCCACGTCACGATGGTCATGCCGCCGACACCGCCGACCAGATCCAGGGCGTGGACCGTCGGCGCCTGGACGGCCACGACATCGATCCCGCCGGCCAGGCCCAGGATCAGGAAAGCCGCCACGGTAATGCCGATATACTGGAGCGTCACGTTCAGGATATTCGACTGGCTGGCGGACCACATGCCGCCGATGAGGGTGATGCCGATGAAGACGACGGCGCTGGTCAGCATGCCCGTCAAGGGCGTGAACAGGTCGGGCAGGAGGGACGCCAGGATGGCGCCGCCGGCCACGTACTGCAGGCTCATGATGACGAGCTGCACCAGAATCTGGCAGGTAATGCCCGCCACCAGGGCCCGTTTGTCATAGTACCGTTCCAGCAGTTCCGGCACGGTCGTGATGTTGAGCTGGCGGTACTTTTTCGCGACCGTGAGGCCCATGACGATGGCGCCGATGCCCCAGGCCGCCGTGTACCAGCCTGCCGACAGGCCCACTTTGTAGGCCTGTTCCGCCACGCCGATCGTGGACGCGCCGCCCACGGCGAGCCCGACGATGGACACGAGAATCAACGGCGTCGTCAACTTGCGCCCTGCCAGGACATACGCCTCGGCCGACGCTGCCGCCCGGTGCTTCACATACGCGCTGATGCCGAACAACACGGCAACGTAGGCGACAATGATGAAAATCTGTACTGCTGAACCCATTTTTGATACTCCTCTCTCTTTGTCGGCGCCAACAAAAAAAGCCGTTCCCTGAGGGACGACTTTGTCGCGGTACCACCCTGCTTACCGATGGAAATAAAAAAGGGTGGCCCCCAGGGACGGAAACAGGTTCCGCGGTACCACCCTTCTTATCTCGAATCGATCAACTCATGGCCGTGTAACGGCAGGCCCACCGGTACGGCCTACTGTCAATTCAGCCGTACAGCTCCGGGATGAACTTCATGACCTTTTCCCTGGTCCCCTTGCACCATCCGGGGCCTCTCTGCGAAGTTCCAAGGCACTACTTTATCCCTTCGTCACTGTTTGCGTTTTGCGTTATGGTTTCATTGTACCGGAAAGAGGGACGATGTCAAGCTTTGTTTCGCGAATTTTCGCGGTCCGGACAAAACTGTTACATCTTGTACAGATTATTGGATGTACTGCGCCTCCAGCTGGGCCATGGTGCCGTCCGTCTCCATTTCCGCGAGGAAAAAGTTGACGTAGTTCAGGAAGTCCTGGTCGCCTTTGGCCAAAAGGGCGCCGAAGCGGCTTCTGGTGAATGGCTTGTCCACGAGGGGCGCGGCCAGTTTTTCGTTCAGCCGGACGTATTTGCGGGCTTCCATGGTTTCCGTGATCATGATGTCGGCCTTGCCTTCGCCGACGAGAGCGGGGATTTCGGCGTTCTGCTCATGGATGAGCAGCGTCGCTTGGGGCAGGTTGGCGCGGGCGAATTTCTCGTTCGTGCCGCCGGGGTTGACCATGACGCGGACGCCCGGCTGGTTGAGGTCGGCCAGGGTCTTGAATTTGGCGGCGTCTCCCTTGCGGCAGAGGATGGTCTTGCCGAAGAGCAGGTACCCGTCGGACATGGCCAGCGTGCGCTCGCGGTCAAAGGTGCGGGTGATGCCGCACAGGGCCAGGTCGAATTTGCCGTCTTTCGTGTCCTGCGAGAGGGTCTTCCAGGTCGTAGGGACGTATTCCACTTTCACGTGGAGGGAAGCGGCCAGTTTTTCCGCTAGTTCGGCATCGAAGCCTTCGTATTTGCCCGTTTCTTTGTCCCGGTAGGACATGGGGCGGTAGTCGCCGGTGGTGCCGACGCGGATGGCGCCGCGGGCGGCGATGTCTTCCAGGTGGGCTGCCCAGGCGGTGGTCATGGCACCCAGGCACAGGCCGGCGGCCAAGGCTGCCGTAGCGCCGTATTTCCAGAATTTCAGGGACATGGGGAAACACTCCTTTGTTTTATTTGTTTTCGTTGCGGTTTCGAAGCGGCTGCTGGCCTAGGCGCGGCCCAGGGCGAAGACGGCGCCGAGGATGAGCGCGATGCCGGCGGTTTCGACGAGGCCGAAGGAAAGGCCGAAGCAGATCATGCTGAAGAGGATGGACGACAGGGGTTCGATGGCGCCCAGGATGCCCGTCACCTGGGGCGGGATGTACTGGACGCTGGCGATGTAGAACCAAAACGCGAGGACGGTGCCGACGAGGATGACGAAGGCGAAGGCGCCGAGAAAGGGCAGGTCGTGCGGCAGGTCGTAGTTCCAGGGCTGGGCGAAGGGCAGGCATACGAGGCCGCCCGTGAGCATTCCCCAGCCGACGACGAGACGGGCCCCCCAGCGCAGGATCATGGGGCGGGGCTGGACGGTATAGAAAGCCGCCGCCGCCGCCGACAGGATGCCCAGGACGAGCGCTTTCGCGGAAACGGCGAGGGCGTCCCAGCGCCCGCCCGTCACGATGAGGACCGTCCCGGCGATGGCCACGGTCGTACAGAAGATTTCGCGCGGGGTCGGCAGTCGCCGTTCACGCAGGCACACCCAGAGGACGATGAAGAGGGCCATCAGGTACTGCAAAATCGTCGAAACGGCGGCATTGCTCTCCTTGATGGTGGCAAAGTAGAGGAACTGCGTGCCCAGCATGCCGATAATCCCGAAGGCGATCATGGGCAGGCGCAGGTCCTTGTCCTGCCAGAAGTCGTACGGGTTGCGTCCCGTCAGGACGCGGTCCAGGGCGAGCAGGATGACGCCGGACAGGACGAGGCGGGAGCCTGTGAGCCAAAACGGGGAAACGCCCCGGTTGAGGAGCAGGTACTGCCCTCCGATGCCCGAGGCGCCCCAGAAGATACAGCCGAAGACGGCAAGCAACAGGCCGCGGGTGTAGTTCGTTCGCATGTTATTTTAAGACACCGATTTCCTTGTAGTATTTGACGGCGCCCGGATGAAGCGGTACATCGGCGATATCCTTGACGGCGTCGGCCGGTTTCAGGCCCTTGAGGTTTTTCTGGGATTTGCCCAGTTCGTCAATGTGTTCCCAGAAGGACTTGGTCAGCTGGTAGACCGTGTCTTCCGACAGGTCGCCGCGGCAGAACATGAGCATCTTGATGGCCGTCGTCTGGACCGCTTCTTTCTGGTTCGGGTAGGTGCCGGCAGGAATCGTGTATTTCACGTACCAGGGGTACTGCGCCTTCAGTTTCGCGAAGACATCGTCACCGATGGGCAAGAGGCGGCAGTCGGCGGTCAGTGCCTGGGAGACGGCGGAGGCGGGAGCGCCGGACATGATCCAGGCGCCGTCCAGGGTGCCGTTCTGCAGCATGTCGGCCGCGCCGCCGAAGGCGATGTACTCGGCCTTGAAGTCCCCGGGGAAGTTCAGGCCCGCCGCGGTGAAGTGGGCTTTCGCTTCATTGTAGACGGAAGAACCTGCCGAGGCGACGGCGAAATGTTTGCCTTTCACGTCGGCCAGGGAGCGGATGCCGGACTTGTTCGTTACGACGACCTGGTTCGGGTTCAGGTAGAGGCCGGCGATGGCCTTGAGATCCTTGTAGGCGTGGCCCTTGAAGCTGTCCGTGCCGTTCAGGGCCTGGGACGCGTTGCTGGAAATGGCGATGGAGACCTGGGCTTCGCCGTCGGCCACCATGTTCAGGTTGGCGATGCCGCCGGCCGAGGCCTGGCTCGACGCCTGGACGGTCGGCACGGTCTTGTTCCAGTTGTTCGTGATGGCGGCGCCGACGGCGTACAGGGCGCCCGAAGCGGAAGCCGTCGGGAAGTTGATCTTCACCTTCTGGCCCGGGGTGGGGGCGGCAGCCTTTTTGTCCCCGCCGCCGCAGCCGGTCAGGGCGCCGACGGCCAGGGAGGCCATCATCAGTGCGCACAGGGCGCGTTTCCACAGTTTGTTCATAGTACAAAACTCCTTTCCCACACGTGAAACACAATACATCTGCTATTTATCTGGAAGGCGCGGCGGGCTGCTGCTTGCGGCGGAAGAGCTGCAAGGCGAGCGCGGCGGCCAGGCAGACCAGACCGGCGCCGTCCGTGGCCATGCCCGGATAGAGCAGGAACGGGGCGGCGGCGACGAGGAGAAGCCGTTCGACGACCCGGGCTTTCGTCACAAGCCATCCTTCGAGGCCGGCGACGAGGGAAATGGTCCCCACGCAGGCCGTGGCGAAGGTCCAGGCACTTTGGAAGGCCGTGGCGGTCTTGTCGGCGCCCAGGAGTAGGATTGGGTTGTCGAGGAAGAAGAAGGGGATGATAAAGCCGATGAGGCCCAGCCGGACGGCCCAGATGCCGGTCTTCGTCTGGTCGCTGCCGGCGATGCCCGACGCCACGTAGACACTCATGGCCACGGGCGGCGTAATGTTGGACAGGCAGGCGTAGATCAGGCAGAAGAGGTGCGCCGTCAGGGCGGGGACGCCGGCGTTGATCAGGACCGGCACGGCGACGGCCTGGACGATGACGTAGGCCGCGACGCCGGGCACGCCCATGCCGAGGATGACGGACATGACCATGACGAGGAAGCCTGTCAGGTAGACGCTGCCGTTGTCCACGACGGACAGGATCAGGTAGCCCATGTTCAGGCCCATGCTGGTGAGCGTGACCGTGCCGATGATGACACCGATGATGACGCAGCAGACCCCGACGGAAATGGCGCTCTGGGCGCCTTCCGCCGTGGCGGCGACAATCTTGCCCCAGCCCATGCGCGTGTCTTTGCGCAGCCAGCTGGCCACAATGGTGGCGAAAATGGAAACGACGGCCGCCAGCAAAGGCGTATACCCGGCGAACATCAGCCCGATGAGGGTAATCAGCGGCAGGACCAGATGTCCCTGTTCCTTCAGGACTTTCGTGGCCTGGGGGATGTTTTCCCTGGCCAGGCCGGAAAGACCCAGACGTTTCGCTTCAAAGTGGACGGAGAAGAGCAGTCCCAGATAATACAGGAAAGCGGGCACGATGGACGCCACCATGACGACGGTGTAGCTCAGGTTCAGGAATTCCGCCATGACGAAGCCCACGGCGCCCATGATGGGCGGGCAGAACTGGCCTCCCGTCGACGCGACGGCTTCGACGGCGCCGGCGAATTCTTTCCGGTAGCCCGTGCGTTTCATCAGGGGAATCGTGATGGTTCCCGTGGTCGCCACGTTCGCGATGGCCGATCCGTTGATCATGCCTAGGAGCGCCGACGCTACGACGGACACCTTGGCGGGACCGCCCGACGTCTGCCCCACGAGGGTCAGGGAGAAATCGTTGATGAACCGGGAAAACCCGCTGTGCTTCAAAAAGGCGCCGAACAGGACGAAGAGGAAAATGTAGGTGGCCGACACGCCGATGCCGGTTCCCAGCAGGCCCTGCGTGCCCCAGAACTGCGTCACCAGGACCCGCTTCAGCGTAAAACCGTTGTGGCCCAGCAGGCCCGGCAGAAAGGCGCCGAACCAGTTGTAGGCTAGGAAGAGGAGGGACAGGATGGCCAGGTTCCCCGACGCGCGCCGCGCCGCCTCAAAGACGACGAGGACCGCCACGGCGGCAATGCCGACCTCAAAATCGGTCACGCGGCCCCCCATTTCGGCGATGCGCGTGAAATTCAGGATCAAATAGCCGAAGGATCCCAGGGACAGGGCGATGAGGACCAGGTCCCGCAAAGGCGGCAGCGTCCGCTGCCGTCGTTCCGATTGGTACGCGGGAAACAGCAGAAACGTGAACAGCAGCAGGAACATGCAGTGGAACGCCCGCAGGTTGATGGCGCTGATGACGCCGATGGTCGTAAAATACAGCTGGAACAGGGCCCACAGGCACAGCAGGACCGTCAGGACCTTGCGCATGGGACCCTGGTACGCGCGCAGCCGCGACTCGGCCTCTTTTTCCTCCAGCATGGCCTGCGCTTTGGCATTCAGGGCCGCGGAGCCCGGCGTGTCCGCGGGGGTTGCGGCCGTCGGCATTTCCCGGGAAATAGGTTCTTGCGAAGATGAATGGGACATAGTACGTAAACTCTCTTTTCTCCTTTTTTCTCTCGATTCCGTCACGACACAGTCGCGCGGAATTTATAGTGTGCCCATGATACCATATTTTGCAAAAAGTTCACAGCCCTTCACACTTTAGCAGTGAAAAGAAGAGACGAGATTGGAAAAGGTGTAAAAAACTTAACGGAATCGGTGGGAGATAGGCGGGGAATGGCGAATCCTTAGGGCAGCAGCATTTCCATGACCCGGTATCCCGCGACGGCCAACAGCAGGCCCAGCACGTTCTGGGCGACGACGTAGGCCAGCCCCTGACACACTTGTCCGTGGAGCAGGAATTGGGCCCCTTCGTTCATGAGGGACGAGAAGGTCGTAAACCCGCCGAGCGCGTTTACGACAAAGGTGGCGCCGGGAAAAAATAGGCCCCGAGGACAAGGTTCGCGCCGTAGCGGCATAACGATCCGATGGCGCCGCCCGTTCCCGACAGCCGGTCAGGCTGTCGTCGGGGTGGGACCCTGGCCGCTGCCGCTCCAGGCGACGGCGGCTTCCACGCCTTGCCAAAGCCGCCCGGGGGGGTCCTGGAAGTGGCCGCCTGCGTGGAGCTGGAAGACCGTGTGGACGCCCTGGTTCCGCAAGTGTTCCGTCACGGCCCGCAGATTGTCTTCGATGGGGGCGAGGCGTGGATTTTTCGCTTTCCCTTCGCGGTCGCCGACGGAGCCGTGGAAAAAGCGCCACGACGGGGCCACGGGCCGCGCTAGGGCAAACTCCCGGAAGCCGGGGTACCAGACCGACGGGGAGCCGCAGACGCAGCCGGTGAATAGGCCGGGCCCATCCGCGCTGGCGTCTGTACTGGCGTCCGCGCCCGCTTTCGTGGGCGAGGCATACAGGGCGTACAGGGCGAAGAGCCCTGCCAGGGAGTAGCCGGCGAGAAAGCGCAGGGAGGGAACAAAGCCTTCCCCCGCCAGGCGGGTTTCCACGGCCGGCACCAGGGTGTTCGTGAGCCGCGCCAGGCAGGCGTCGGCGCCGCCGGCAAAATCTGGGCTGCCGCGGAACAGGCGCGGCGCCGGCCAGGGCGTAAAGTTCCGCTCCCAGTCGTTGCCGGTGATGGCCACGAGGAGGGCCGGGAAGGGGCCGTGGGCGGCTTCCCATTCTGCTTGTTTCCCGTGAAACAGGGCCGCTTCTTCGCGGGCCAGGTGGACGTAGACGAACGGCAGGACCTGTGGGATCCGGCCCGGAGGAAGGGGGCGGCCCCCGATGCCGGGTTGGCCGGAGGGCCCGCCGCCCTCGCCGGGTACCCCCTCGGGGGTATGGGGCCGGAAGACCGTGACGGACGGCGCGTCGGCGGAATCGGTCCAAACGACCGTTTCAAGCGTGTGGAACGGAGAAGGATGTGGCATAAAGTTTCCTCTTTCTTTCCATTTTCAAGGTGAATCCTATAGTCGTACAGGGAATTTCGTGATACAATGAATTGGCGCGGGAAAAAGACGGCGGTGGACCACGTGGGACGCCGGCGGCAACAGGCTGGACCCGGCCGGAGCCGCGCCGCGGCCGTGCCTGCGGCGTTGCCGCGCTGTTCCGGCGCCTTTCCTATATTATACGGAATTTGGCGGAGAACGCAACGGCGGCGGGAAATTTGCCGCCGGACGGGCGGGGCGGGCCCCTAAAAGAAGGGCTGCCGTGATTGACAGAAACCCCCGGAGCGTATACAATAAATTATAACCTAGAAAATCCCTATGAATTGAACGGATGGACAAAACGGACGGAACGGACCACGTGCCGGGGACCGGACAGGACAGCCGGGCAGACTAGGGGAAAACCAGGGAAAATCAGAAAATGCCCGCGCGGGACTCGGAAGATCCCCGTGCAGGAGATAGAACAGGACAAGGACACAGAAAACAAGGAGTCCGGAGAAACAAAGGAGTGACGACGATGGCTGACACGCTTCTCGAAATCAAGGATTTGCATGCCGGTGTAGCGGATAAGGAAATTTTGAGGGGACTGGACCTGACGGTCCGCAAGGGCGAGGTCCATGTCATCCTGGGGCCGAACGGGTCCGGGAAATCGACGCTGATGAATGTGATCATGGGGCATCCCAAGTACCAGGTCCTGTCGGGCCAGGTTTGCTTCGAAGGGGAGGATGTGACGGAAGAGCCCACGTTCGAGCGGGCGCGCAAGGGTATTTTCCTGTCCTTCCAGACACCGGAAGAGATTCCGGGGATTACGGTGGAGAATATGCTCCGTACGGCCCGCCAGGCGATTACGGGCAAGCGGGAACGCATCTTCGGCTTCCGCAAGGAGCTGAAGGCGGCCATGGAAGGGCTGCAGATGGATCCGTCGTATGCGGAACGGTATTTGAATGTCGGCTTCTCCGGCGGCGAGAAGAAACGGACGGAAATCCTGCAGCTGCTGATGTTGAATCCGAAGCTGGCCCTGCTGGATGAAACCGATTCGGGCCTGGATGTGGACGCCGTGCAGATCGTGTCGAACGGCGTGCGCCAGTTCCACAACGAAAACAACGCGTGCCTGATCATTACGCACAACACGCGGATTCTGGACAAGCTGCGCGTCGACAAGGTTCATGTCCTCCTGAACGGACGCATTGTCGAAGAAGGCGGTCCGGAGCTGGTCGATGTCATCAACCGCGAAGGGTTCACCCATCTGCAGCAGAAAGCGTGAGGTGCGCCATGGAAGATTTGACCAAGAAAAAGACCTATGTGGCGGATGTCGAGCGCACGCTGTATGATATCCGCGACGAGGACCGGTCGAGCTACAAGACCGCCAAAGGGTTGACGGAAGACATTGTCCGGGACATCTCCGCGAAAAAGGAGGAACCGGAATGGATGCTGCAAAAACGGCTCGAAGCGCTCCGGATCTACCACCAGATGCCCATGCCGACGTGGGGACCGGATATTTCGGCCCTGCACATGGACGACATCGTGACGTACGTCCGCCCGGACACCAAAATGACCGGGAACTGGAAGGAAGTGCCCAAGGAAATCAAGGATACCTTCGACCGGCTGGGTATTCCCGAAGCGGAAAAGACGTCCCTTGCCGGCGTCGGCGCCCAGTACGATTCCGAGGTGGTCTACCACAGCATCCAGAAGGAGCTGGCCGACCAGGGCGTCCTGTACACGGATTTTGAGACGGCCGTGAAGGAATATCCGGAAATCGTGCAAGAGTATTTCATGACCCTCATTCCGCCGACGGCCCATAAGTTCGCCGCCCTGCACGGCGCCGTGTGGTCCGGCGGGTCCTTTGTCTACGTGCCCGAAGGGGTCCACGTGGACATTCCCCTGCAAAGCTATTTCCGCCTGAACGCCGCCGGGGCGGGCCAGTTCGAGCACACCCTCATCGTGTGCGAAAAGAACTCGAGCCTCCATTTTATTGAAGGCTGCTCGGCGCCGAAATACAATGTGACCAATCTCCATGCCGGCGCGGTGGAACTCTTCGTCAAGGAAGGGGCGCGCCTGCGGTATTCCACCATTGAAAACTGGTCCCGCAATATGATGAACCTGAACACGAAGCGTTCCTTCGTGGAAAAGGACGGCGTCATCGAGTGGGTTTCGGGTTCCTTCGGGTCCCATGTATCGTGCCTCTACCCGGCGAGCGTCCTCCACGGCGAGAACGCCAAGTGCGAATTCACGGGCGTCACCTTTTCCGCCAAGGGGCAGGACCTCGACACGGGCGCCAGCGTAATCATGCTGGCCCCGCATACGTCGGCCAATATCAACACGCGGACCATTTCCAAGTCCGGCGGCAAGGCGACGTACCGCAGCGCCGTCAAAGTGGCGCCGGCCGCGACGGGCGCCAAGTGTCTCGTCAACTGTGAATCCCTGATGCTGGACAACGACTCGCGCAGCGATACCCTGCCGGTCATGGACATCCAGGCGGCGGATGTAGAGATCGGCCACGAAGCGAAAATCGGCCGCATTTCCGACGAAGCCATCTACTACCTGACGAGCCGGGGCATCGACGAAAAGGAAGCCCAGGCCATGATTGTCCGCGGCTTTGTCGAGCCGATTTCCAAGGCCCTGCCGTTGGAATACGCCGTCGAAATGAATAACTTGATCAATTTGGAATTGGAAGGAACCATGGGGTAAGGAGGCAGTGATGGAAACGAAAGAAAAAACCCTGTACAGCGCCATCCCCATGCGGACCTGGAGATGGCTCGGCGTCAATGAGGCCTATGTCCCCGACGATATTCCCGCCGCCGACGGCGGGGAACCGGCCGGGACGGTGCTGCGCAAGACCGTCGCCGCCGGCGAGAGCCGGACGGAAACGCTGGTCTATCGGTCCGAACAGTCCGCCCGGGTCGTCTATGAGGTTGAGGCGGGCGGGACGCTGCATCTGACCAAAGTACAGCTCCTGCCGCCGGACAAGGGCCATGTGGATGCCCTGGAGATCCACGTCGCCGAAGGCGGCGAAGCCTACGTGACCATCGCGGAGCTGGGCGCGTCCCATACGGTGACGAAAGTGCGGATAGACCTTGACGGGGACCATGCCGTCGGCGATTTGGCCGCCATCTATCTGGGCAGCGGCAGCCAGCGCGTCGACCTGAACTACGTCCTGTGCCAGAAGGGCCGCCAGACCCGCGCCGACATGCAGGTGCGCGGCGCCCTTATGGGGAAGAGCGAGAAAATTTTCCGCGGCACCCTGGATTTCCGGAAGGGCAGCAAGGGCAGCGTCGGCCGCGAACGGGAAGAAGTGGTCCTGCTGAACGAAGGCGTGCGCAACCGCAGCGTGCCGCTCATGCTCTCTGGCGAGGACGATGTGGACGGACACCATGCGGTGAGCGTCGGGAAAATGGACCAGGAAAAACTCTTTTATGTCATGAGCCGCGGCCTGGACCTGAACGAAGCCCGGCGCCTCGTCGTCGAAGCGTCGTTCCAGCCCGTCCTCGAGCGCATTGCCGACGGGGACCTGCGGGCCGAAGTAGAACAACAGATCGAGGAGTTGATTGCTGATGGAAAATAAAGAGCGGTCCCGCCGGGACCTTCGTCATGATTTCCCGCTCCTGCAGCGGACGATGAACAACAAACCGCTCGTCTACCTGGACAACGGCGCCACGACCCAGAAACCGGAAAGCGTCGTCCGGGCCATCTGCGGCTACTATGGCGGCTGTAACGCCAACCCGCACCGCGGGGCCTACGAGCTCAGCATCCAGGCCACGGATATCTATGAAAACGCGCGCGCCAAGGTCCAGCACTTTATCCATGCGCCGAAGGCGAACGAAATCATCTTCACGAAAAACGCCACGGAAGCCCTGAACCTCGTGGCGTACAGCTACGGCCTCGCCTTCGTGCAGCCTGGCGACGAAATCGTCCTTACCATCGCCGAACACCACAGCAACCTCGTGCCCTGGCAGATGGTCGCCAAGGCCAAAGGCGCCGTGCTGAAATACATCTATCTCGAAAAGGATGGCAACCTGTCCGAAGAAGACATAGAAACGAAGATTACGGAAAAGACGAAGATCGTCGCCGTGACCCACGTGTCCAATGTCCTGGGCCTCGTGAATGACGTGCGCAAAGTCGTCGACAAGGCCCACCGTGTCGGCGCCGTCTGCGTCGTCGACGGCTCCCAGAGCGTTGCCCATCTCGCCGTGGACGTGCAGCAGCTGGACTGCGACTTTTTCGCCTTCAGCGGGCACAAGCTCCTGAGCCCCATGGGCATCGGCGTCCTGTACGGCCGGGAAGCCCTGCTCGACAAGATGCCGCCGTTCCTTATGGGCGGGGACATGATCGAATATGTGACGGAACAGGACACGACCTACGCCGAGCTGCCCGCCAAATTCGAGGCGGGGACGCAGAACGTCGGCGGTGCCGCCGGCCTGGCCGCCGCCATCGACTACCTGGAAGACTTTACCTTTGCCCGCGTCGAAGCCGTCGAACGGGATCTCGTCGCCTATGCCCTGCCGCAGCTGCGCGAACTGCCCTACATCGAACTCTACGGCTGTGACTCCACCCGGGACAACAAGACCGGCATTATTACCTTTAACGTGAAAGATGTCCATCCTCACGACGTCAGCACCATTCTCGACGCCCAGGGCGTGGCCATCCGGGCGGGACACCACTGCGCCCAGCCCCTCATGCGCTACCTGGGACAGAACGCCACGTGCCGCGCCAGCTTTTACCTGTACAACACGCGCGAGGACGTGGACCGCTGGATTGCCGCGCTGAAGACCGTCCGCGGCGTCATGCGCCTGGACTGACCGGCCGCCCGGACAGGGCGGAACAAAGAGGAGGAGAAGAACCATGCCCGATTTAAGCGGAATCTATACGGAACTCATCGCGGAAGAAAGCCGGAATCCCGAAAACCGGCATCACCTGGATCATCCCACGCGGACCGAACGGGGCCATAACCCCAGCTGCGGCGATGAAATCACCCTGGAACTCCAGGTCGCCGGCGGTGTCATCCAGGACGCGTCCTTTACGGGCGCCGGCTGCGCCATTTCTCAGGCCTCGACGTCGTTGATGATCAACCTCATCAAGGGACAGCCCGTGGAAAAGGCCCGTCATCTGGCGGATCTCTTCCTGCGCATGATCAAAGGCGAGATCACGGACGACAGCCAGCTCGAAGAACTGGAAGACGCCATGGCCCTGAAATCCATCGCCCACATGCCGGCCCGCGTCAAGTGCGCCGTCCTGTCGTGGCACACCCTGGAAACCGCCCTGGACCAGGACAAAGCCTGAACAAAAGAAAAATGGCCGCGGCGCCGCCGCGGCCATTTTTTTATGGGTGTTTGGGGGAGAGCTTTCCTGCGGGACAGGGACGGAAGGTGGCGCGGCCGTTTTTCCCCGCCGCCGGGGACCCTTGTCCCGCCCTCCCGCCACTGGGCCGTCCGGGGCGCGTTCACTCCGGGGCCTTCACGGCCCAGCGTAGCTTGGTCGGTTTGGCCCGGGGATTGTGCAGGCATTCTTCCCGCGAGGGACGAATCACGTCGCGGGCCAGGTCGGAGAAGCGGCCTTCTTCCCAAAAGAGTTTGAAGGCTTTTTTGACCAGCCGGTCCTCGCCGGAATGGAAGGTGAGGACGGCTACGCGGCCGCCGGGGGAGAGCACGTCGGGCAGGGCGTCCAGAAACGTGTACAGGGCTTCCAATTCGCCGTTGACGTCGATGCGCAGGGCCTGGAACACACGGGCACAGCTTTTCTTGACGGCTTCCTTTTGTTCCGCCCGGGGCAGGAAGGACAGGGCGCTGGCGATTTCGTTGCGCAGGGCGCCCGTCGTTTCGATCGAAACGCCGCGCCGCAGGTCGCCGCTGATCGTGCGGGCGATGGCTTCGGCATAGGGCTCGTCGGAGTTCTCCACGAAGAGGGACGCCAGGTCCGCCGGATCCTGGGCGAGCTTGCGCAGGAGCTGCGCCGCCGACTCGCCCTTTTCGGGGTTCATACGCAGGTCCAGGGGACCGTCGGCCTTGTATGTGAAGCCCCGGGCCGGGTTGTCGAGCTGCATGGATGAAATGCCCAGATCGGCCAAAATGAAATCGAAGGGGCCGAATTCCGCCGCCAGGCGCCGGATGCCGGCGAAATTCTGGTGCCGGATGGTCAGGATGTCTTCGCCGTATCCCGCGCCCCGCAGCCGTTGTTCCGTTTTGACAATCTCGATAGGGTCTACATCGGTGGCGCACAGATGCCCCCGCCCCTCCAGGGCGTCCAGCATGGCCCGCGTGTGGCCGCCGTAGCCTAGGGTCGCGTCGAACCCCTTGTCGCCGGGCCGTATGCGCAGCTGTTCCAGGATTTCCCGCACCATGATGGGCAGGTGCGTCCCTGCCGGCGTATTGCCTTTGCGGGTAACGTGCTCCGCCATGGCGCCGTATTTGTCCGGCTGCAGCTCTTTGTACTTTTCCTGAAAATGCTTCGGATATTTTCCGCTGTAATGGATGCGTCGCATGGGTTTCTCCTGTTTCCGGCAGAATCGCTGCCTTTTCTTTTCTTCCCTATACTATACGATGAATCAGCCAGGACAGCAAATGTAAACATTGTGCAAACTTTCCGACTACGGTATAATAGAAGAAATGAGCCCTGCCCCGGCAGGGAAGGGAGTGGACGCGACATGGTAACACACGAAAGCTTGAAGGAATGGCTGGCCGTCCAGGGGCATCCCCTCGAAGTGGTGGAGGATCCCCGCACGGGGATGCCGATTTATGTCCTGCAGCAGCGGTCGGACGTGGCGAAGATGAGATACCTGGGTCTCCTGGCGATTCCGCCGGGCCGTTTCATGATGGTCAAAGTCGTCGGCTGCAGCGTGGAGAAGTATCATCCCCGGGCCTGTGAAGCCGTCCTCACGCAGTTCAACGGCCTCCTGAACCGCCGCAAGACGAAGGACAGCTACAATTACGTCATCGACAAGGGGCACTTAGCTATCGTCTTTTGGCCCGAAAACACGACGACGGACGAAATGGGCCGGGTCCTGCAGTTCGGCTTCGACCGTCTCGACTTTATGTTTCGCAACCTGGAACGGCTCGACCTCGAAGGGTGAGGGACCGGCAGCCGGCAGGCCGGGATGGCGCCGCCGCGGTTCCCGTGGCAGGGGAAATTTTTCGGGGCCCCTATTGACAAAAGAGGCACTTCGCTGTATCATAATTGAGTAACACGTATGGTCCACTAGCTCAGCTGGCAGAGCAACTGACTCTTAATCAGTGGGTCCGGGGTTCGAGCCCCCGGTGGATCACCATGTGGGCGCTTAGCTCAGCTGGGAGAGCGTCTGCCTTACAAGCAGAATGTCAGCGGTTCGATCCCGTTAGCGCCCACCATTTTTTTATCTATGGCCCGGTGGTTCAGTTGGTTAGAATGCCGCCCTGTCACGGCGGAGGTCACGAGTTCGAGTCTCGTCCGGGTCGCCATGATGCCTCGGTAGCTCAGTTGGTAGAGCAAAGGACTGAAAATCCTTGTGTCAACAGTTCGATTCTGTTCTGAGGCACCAGTTGCCAATACACCCACGGTCTTTACGGTCCGTGGGTTCTTTACTATCGGAACCGTTGGGGCGGCGCCTGCCGTTTCCTGTTCCCTGTTCCCTGTGTAGGAGGTACCCGTATCATGTTTACCGGCGGTGAAGAAACCATCAATTCCCTGCGTTTTATCTGGGGTCTTATCTTCCTTTGCTCCCTTCGCGGCAGCTACAAGAATCTGCGGGACGGCGAATACGCCTTTGGCATCGCCTTTACCATCCTGATTCCCCTTTCGGCCTACTTTTTGGCCGACCTGTTTGACCTGCTGCCGGCCGGCGTGCCCCACGTCTTCGAATGAGGCGCCGCCGCGGCCCGGGCTGGTAACGCGGGATAGGAAAGCGGACACGACAACGCCCGCCGGATTGCCTTTGGCAGTCCGGCGGGCGTTTTTGTCGTGGCGGGCAGGGGAGGGAAGGCGGGGGCATATGTTTCCCGTGAAACATCCGGTCCTGTTCCCGCGGCGTTCCTCCCGCGGCTCTTCCCGTTTGGCCCCTGTCCCTGGGCCGCCGCTCCCCGCGCGGCCGCGGGGGACGGGAGAGGCGTTACAGGACCCGTTTCAGGTAAGCCAGGCAGTTTTCGTGGGCAATCTTGTCCAGCGTCGCGGCGCTGAACTTGCCGGCCAGGTACGCGAACAAATCCTGCCAGTGCTCGGCCCGGTTCAGGTTATACGGCGGATGGCTGATGCCGTCGAAATCGCTGCCAAAGCCCACATAGTCGTCGCTCCCCATGAGGTCCATCATATAGGCCAGATGGCGGTAGACGCTGTCGATGCAGGCGTCGTGGTAGTCCGGCTCCAGGAACTGGCCGGCGAAGTTGATGCCGACGAAGCCCTGCGTTTCCGCCAGGGCGCGGAGCTGGTTGTCCCGCAGGTTCCGCGGGTGGGCGCAGAGGCTGTAGGCGCAGGAGTGCGTGGCGAGGATTGGCTTGGCCGATTGCTCGAGGACATCCCAGAAGCCGTACGTGGAGATGTGGGACACGTCGACGGCCATGCCGAGCCGGTTCATTTCGGCCACGACCTGCCGGCCGAAGCGCGTCAGGCCGCTTTTGCTCTCTTCTTCGTTGACGCCGTCGGCAATGTCGTTGCGGTTGCTCCACGTCAGGGTCATGCAGCGCACGCCGAGCTCGTAATAGACGCGCAGGACTTCGAGACTGCCGTCCAGGGCGCCGCCTTCCTCGATGGCCAGGAGCGTGTTGAAGGCGTGTTCCTTGGCATGCTCCACATCGTCGGCCTTCAGGATCTTATGGATGTCCACGCCGCGCTCCGCCAATTTCCTGGTTTCCTGGATGTATTTGTCCACCAGTTTCAACGTGTACCGCGTGCCGCCGCCCCAGCGGAATTCCTCCGTCGGGACGTACATGGCGATGAACTGCAGGCCCCCGCCGTTGGCGAGGAAGCGTTTGGCGTCCAGCATCAGGTCGTTGGACCAGAGCTCCTTCTGCTGTTTGTATAATTCGCTGATCGTGTCGCAATGACAATCGCACAGAAACATGATATCCTCCTTCTTCCGGGAAGGTGTCCGCCGGAATCGTTGTTTTCCCCTGCGGGGAAGATTGTCTTCATTATAGCACAGGCGGCCCGCTTTGGGACAGGGCCTTCCCGAGGGCATCAAAAAAGGAGCGCCGCGAAGGCGCTCCTTGGGAAATTTTTTCGGGAAATCAGCCTGGAAGACTCTTTCGGGACCTGGGAAAGTTACTGGTGCATCCCGCCTTTGGCCCCTTCCTGCATTGCTTCCAGATAGTTCCAGGATTCGAGGGCACGGTCGACGAAGAGCTGGCGGACGGCTGCGTTTTCGCCCAGGCCGTGGATATAGGTGTTGACATGGAAGCCGTTCTTCAGGAGGATGTTCTTATGGGAATCTTCCTCATCCCCGGCCATGTCGTTGTTGGCATGGTCCCCGGCAACCATCATGAGGGGCATGAGGGTGACGTTCTTAATGCCTTTTTCTTTCAGCATGGGCATCACGTCTTCCAGGGAAGGCCAGCCTTCGACGGTGTAGACGTGGGCATTGCCTTTGCCCAGCCGGTCCAGACGGGTCTGGATGACAGCGTAGTACGCGTTGGACGGATCCGGCGTGCCGTGGGCCATGACGAGGACGGCGTCTTCCTTGCCGGTTTTCGGGAACTGGGTTTCGAAGGCCTTCATGGCGTCCATGACGTCGTCACGCTGGTCTTCCTGGCCCTGCCAGTAGAGCAGGGGCAGGCCGATGGTCATTTTCTTGAACTGGTTGCGGTACAGGCGGTAAATCGCCGTCTTGTAGTTGTATTCCATGCCGGGGATAACGTCCAGGGTCGCCAGGGCAACGCGGGTATAGCCTTCCTTTTTCAGCTGTTCCAGGGCCTGTTCCGGCGTGGGGATGGTCAGGCCTTCGTTGGCTTTGACGCGGTCTACGATGATGTGGGACGTATAGGCTGTCACGACTTTCACATGGGGCAGAGCCTTCTGGATGGCAGCGACGGTCGGGTTGATTGTTTTTTCGCGGGAATCCTTAAACGTGGTGCCGAAGCTCATGACGACCATGGCATCCTTGTTCGGGAGATTCTGCAGTTCCGGATTGTTATAGACGCGGACACCGATTTCGGCGGCTTCCTTCAGGGCCGGCGTGGCATCCTTGACTTCGGGGTTCAATTGATACGCGGCCAGGGCCGGCGTGGCGGGAATCACTCCCAGGCAAAGTGCGGATAACATCGCTGCGGACAGAGCTTTACTCCATTTCTTCATTTCGCATACCTCTTTCTTCGCTGAAATTTTCAAGGGAGACTGGCGGAAGCGGGAGGCGTTTCCTGCTGTCTCACGTATCTATATTATACTCTGTCCGTTGTGGAAATTCAACATTAATAGTAAATTTTCTTATTAGTGGTGGTCTAATCCTGTCCTTGCCAGGCTGGGGCCGGTCCGGGACCGGCCCCAGGCGGTTCCCGGGGAGCGCTTCAGCGTTTCTGGCGCGTTTCGAGCGTCAGCCTCTTGATGCCGGCGAAGGTTTCCGGGCTGAGGATGTGCTCGATGCGGCACGCGTCTTTTTCCGCGATTTCCGGCGATACATGGATCACCGTTTCCAGGAACTCCGTCAGCGTGCGGTGCCGTTCCAGGACATCGGAGGCCTTTTTCAGCCCCTTTTCCGTGAAAAGGAGGTGGCCGTCCGTGTTCACTGTAATATATCCTTCTTTGCGAAGCAGGCCGACGGCGCGGGAAACGCTGGGTTTGGAGAAGCCCATGTGGACCGCCACATCGACGGACCGCGCGTAGCCTTTTTCCTGCTGCAGCATGAGGATCGCTTCGAGATAGTTTTCGCCGGATTCGAGTAAAATCATGGTCGAACCCTCCTTCCCTGTGCGGGCCCGCGGATTTCCGGGAAGCCTTCCACGTCCTGTTCCGGCGGGAACAAGGCGGTTTTTCCCCATTTTCGGGAGAAAATCGGGGCCCGAAGTATTTCCCCCTATTATACTACAGAAGACAGGTCGTTACAACCGCCGTGGGCCGTGCTATAATGGGGGCAGACAGGCAGGGACGCCGCGCGCGGCCCTTGCCGGGACGGAGGGGGCGGCGCGGGACCGCCGGAAAGGAGACTTGTCATGCTGACCTTTTTGCGGGAACGGGAATTCCTCTGGGACCGCCTGGCCCGGACGGGGCGTCCCCTCGTCCTTTACGGCACGGGCGACGGCGCCGACAAGATCCGGGACCGCCTGGCCCGCATCGGGCGCGCTGTGGATGCCGTCTACGTGAGCGACGACCACGCCCGGGGCCAGACCTACGCCGGGCTCCCCGTCCGGCCCGTATCGGAGCTGCTGGCGCAAGCGGGTCGCCAGGCCCTCGATTGGCCCTCCGGCGTACCCGCTTCCGGGTCTGCGCCGGCCGACGCGCCCCTTGTCCTCGTGGCCTTCGCCAGCGAGCGGCCCGCCGTCCTGGCGACCATCCGCTCCGTGGCGGCGGCCTGGGAGACGTACGCGCCCCACGTGCCCCTCTTTCTCGGGGAAACCGCCCTGGACGCGGCCTGGCTGGCGGCGCATGAGGCGGAACTGCAGTACGTGTACGACCATTTGGCCGACGACAAATCCCGGCAGGTCTTCGCCGACATCCTGGACTATAAGATCAGCGGCAGGCTGTCCTGGCTGTGGGACGCCGAAACGCGGCGGGACGAGGACCTGCGCGCCCTGTTCTCCTTCCGCGACGGCGCGTCCTGCGCCGACCTGGGCGCCTACGACGGCGACACGGCGCGGGAATTCCTGGCGCTGTTGGCGGAGCGGGGGATTGCGCCCGGGGACCTTTATGCCGTCGAGGCGGACCCCAAAAACTACGCTAAGCTGCGTGCTTGGGCGGACACGGCCCCGACGTCGGCCCGCCTCCATTGCGTCCACGCTGCCGTGGGCGCCGCCCCGGGACGCGTCCTGTTCCCTGCCGGCGGCGGCCGTCAGTCGTCCCTGTTGGCGGGCGGGGGAAAAGGGCGGCGGCGCCGTCCCAAAGAGACCGAGGTGGCCGTCGAGTCCCTGGACCATCTGCTCGGCCTGGCGCGGGTGGACTATGCCAAGCTCGACGTGGAAGGCGTCGAGGCGGAAGCGCTCCGCGGCATGAAGGACCACCTGGTGCCCGACGGGGACGGCCGCCTGCCGCAGCTCCTCGTGGCGGCGTACCACCACGACGACGACCTGTTCCGTCTGCCCCTGCTGCTGTGGCGGCTGCAGCCGGCGTACCGGGTCTATTTGCGCAAACATCCCTACGTGCCGGCGTGGGAGCTGAACTTTTTCTGCCGGTGAGGCGCCCCCTTTTCGGCCGGCCGGGAAGGGGCGTCGCGCCCTGTCTGTACTGGGACCTTTTTTGCACCTCTTGCGGGACAATTTGTGTCCATGTAGGACAAAACTTGTAATTTGTACATTGCATAAAGATTTGCAGGACATATTATGTACAACTTTACGAAAAAGATAAATTTTGAGACAAATTAATTTACATTGTAAGCAGGAAATGGAAGGGGTTTGACGAAAAATACGAATAGTACAGTATTTGCGCGAGTTTGCCATGACGAGATGGCGGCGCGCGGAGAATGACGAAACAAGCGGCATAAGGTGGAGAAAAGGAGAGTGGCAAAGATGTTCAAACACAGGAAACTGGCAGGGGCTGCCCTGATGTTGGCTATGGGCGCCATCGTGGCGGCCGGTTGCGGCGGCGGGGACAAGAAGCCGGCCGCGAACGACGGCAAGGGCGGCGTCAAGGGCGACGTCATGGTCTATACGTCCATCTATCCGGACATTATCGACAAGATGTGCAAACCGAACGTGGCCAAAGCCTTCCCGGACATGAAGGTGACCTGGTTCCAGGGCGGCACGGAAAAGGTAAAGACCAAGATCGCCGGCGAAATCAAGGCGAAGAAGATTGGCGCCGACGTGCTCATGGTGGCCGACCCGTCCTACTACCTCGCGCTGAAGAAACAGGGCCTGCTGCTCGACTATGTTTCCAAGAACCAGAAGGACGTCATTGCCGACAAGGACAAGAATGGCTCCTGGACGGCCGTCCGCATCAGCAACATGATCATCGCCTACAATAAGGACAAGGTCCAGAACCCGCCGAAGAGCTGGCAGGACCTGACGGATCCGAAGTGGAAGGGCAAGATCGCCATGCCGAACCCCATGCTGTCCGGCACGGCCTATGTGGCCGTCGGCGCCCTGGCCGACAAGTACGGCTGGGAATACTTCGATAAGCTGAAAGCCAACGGCATCCGCGTCGAAGAAGGCAACTCGGCCATCCAGAACAAGCTGCTGACGGGCGAATACGCCGCTGCCATGATCCTGGAAGAAAATATCCTGAAACTGAAAGAGACGAAGCATGAACCGCTGGAGGTCGTCTATCCGAGCGACGGCATCATCTGCGTTCCTTCGCCCATCGCCATTTTCAATACGACGAAGAATCCCGACGGCGCCAAGGCCCTGGTGGACTGGTGGCTGTCCAAGGAAGGCCAGCAGGCTGTCGTGAAGGGCTGGATGCACTCCGTACGCGGCGACGTGGAACCGCCGACGGGCGCTCCGAAGCTGAGCACGCTGCTGCCGAACGCCGTCAAGGTCAACTGGGACAAACTGGCCACGGAAGACGCCAAGATCAAGGAAGCCTTCCGTACCCGCGTCATGGACTGATTCCCCCGGCACAGGGAAGCGGCGGCCCCGTCCGGCAAGGCGCCTGACGGGAGCGGCGCGGCCGTTTGATACAGCCGTTTGCTACATAAGGAGAAAAGGAGCGTGATTTCCAAATGAAGGGTAAAACGTGGTTGGGCGCGATGGCGTTGCTGGGCGTATCCGCGGCTTTGATCGCAGGCTGCGGCGGCGGAGACAAGAAGGCCGACAACAAGGCCGGCGCCAAGGGTCCGAAGGGCGCGGCCATGGTCTATACTTCCATTTATCCTGATATCCTGGATAAATTGTGCAAACCGAACGTGGAAAAAGCCTTCCCGGATATGAAGGTGACCTGGTTCCAGGGCGGCACGGAAAAGGTGAAGACCAAGATCGCCGGCGAAATCAAGGCCAATAAGATCGGCGCCGACGTGCTCATGGTCGCGGATCCGTCCTACTATATCTTCCTGAAGAACAAGGACCTGCTGCTGAACTACAAGTCCCCGCAGATGAAGGACGTCATCCTCGAAGCCGACAAGGACTTTGCCTGGAGCCCTGTCCGCGTCAACAACATGATCATCGCCTACAACAAGGACAAGATCCGGAAGGAAGACATTCCGACGAGCTGGGAGGATTTGACGAACCCGAAATACAAGGGCAAGATCGCCATGCCGAATCCCATGCTGTCCGGGACGGCCTACGTCGCGGTGGGCGCCCTGTCCGACAAGCTGGGCTGGGATTACTTTAAGAGACTGAAAGCCAACGGCCTGCGCGTCGAGGAAGGCAACAGCGCCATCCAGAACAAGCTGCTGACGGGTGAATACATGGCGGCCATCATCCTGGAAGAAAACATCCTGAAACTCCAGGAAACGAAGCACGAACCGCTGGAAGTCTGCTACCCGAAGGAAGGCTGCATCATCATCAACAGCCCCATCGGCATCTTCAAGTCGACCAAGAACCCCGAAGGCTCCAAGGCCATCCTTGACTGGTGGCTGAGCCCCGAAGGCCAGAAGGCCGTCACGGCCGGCTGGATGTACTCCGTCCGCAAGGATGTGGAGAAACCGCACGGAGCCAAATACAGCCTGGCGGAACTGAACAAGAACGCCATCAAGATCAATTGGGAAAAACTGGCGAACGAAGACGCGAAGATCAAGGAACAGTTCCGTACCATCGTCATGGAATGACCCTTTCATACGTATCCCCGTTAATTCCAAATCAGGGGCCGGTCAGACCGGTCCCTGATTTTCCCGTCTTTATCTGCAGCCGGAACTACCGGGAAAAAGGAGTTTTATAGTGAAAAAGTCTTTGCCCCGACTGGATAGTAAATTTATCGTCATTGCCATCTCGGTCTTATTATTAATGTATTTCATCGTCTTCCCGCTGCTGGTGCTGATTTATGACAGCTTCTTCGTGGATGGCGTCCTCGACATCAGCAACTATCGGGAAGTATACGGGAAAGCCGTCAACTGGAAATCGCTGACGAACACGGTGCAGCTGGCCTTCATCGTCATGATCGCCAGCGTCCTCGTGACGTTTCCCATGGCCTGGCTCGTAGGCCGTACGGATCTGCCGTTCAAGAAGACGTTCCGCACGATCCTCGTGGCCAGCTACATGATTCCGCCCTATGTCGGCGCCATTGCCTGGGTCCAGCTGCTGAACCCCAGCGTCGGCTATCTGAACAATATCTTCAAAGCCGTGTTCGGGCTCTCCCAGGCGCCTTTCAATATCTATACCATGGGCGGCCTGGCCTGGGTACTGACTTTGTTCTATTCGCCCTTCGCCTTCATCACCATTTCCCGGGCCATGGAGAAAATGGATCCGACCCTGGAAGAGGCGGCCCGTATTTCCGGCTCGTCGCCCCTGCGCACGCTGAAGGACGTGACGCTGCCCCTGATGATGCCTTCCATCGTCGCCGGCGGCCTGCTGGTGTTCATCGCGGCGGCCTCCTGCTTCGGAATTCCGGCCATCGTCGGTATGCCGGGCAATATCGAAGTCATGACGACCCGTATCGTCACCTTCGTCTATCAGGGGGACGCGGCGGGCATCCGGAACGCCACGGCCCTGGCCGTCTCCATGATGATCATCGCCAACGGCCTGCTGTTCTTCATGAGTTACCTGCTGAGCCATAAGGACTACACGACCATCAGCGGCAAGAGCACGCGCCCGAACATGGTGGAACTGGGCAAGTGGAAACCCCTGGCCCTCCTCATCGTCGGTGGGTACGCCTTCATCGCCGTCATCCTGCCTTTGGGCTCGATCGTCATGACCTCGTTCCTCGTGAGCATGTCCAAGGGTGTGGAACTGGGCAACTTCGGGATCGACGCCTGGATTCCCGTCATCACGAGCTCCCAATACATGGAAAGCATCTGGCGGTCCGTCGTGTACGGCGTCGTCGCCGCCTGCATCGGCACGGTCCTGGCCCTGTTCGTGGCCTACCTTTCCGTCAAGACGAAGATTACGGGACGCTCCCTGCCGGACCTTTTGGTCGTGCTGGGCGGCGCCACTCCGTCCATCGTCATTTCCCTGGCGCTGATCATTACGTTTTCCGGGAATTACGGACTCAACATCTATTCCACCATGTGGATCCTGGTCGTGTCCTACCTGGTCAAATACATGACCATGAGCGTCCGTACCATTGCGGCGTCCCTCAGCCAGGTGCACAGTTCACTGGAAGAAGCGGCCCTGAACTCCGGCGCCAGCTGGATCCGGACCTGCAAAGACATCATCATTCCGCTGATTGCCCCGTCTATCGTAGCCGGCTGGTTCCTGATCTTTATGCCGAGCTTCTACGAATTGACCATGTCCAACCTGTTGTATGGCGCGGACACGAAGACCATCGGCGTATTGCTGTACGAGCTACAGACCTACGCGGACACGCAGAACGCGTCCGTCCTGTCGGTCATCATCCTGTTCATCGTGCTCGTCGGCAACCTGATCCTGAACAAGGCCACGAAAGGCAAAGTAAGTATTTAACGCGGAGGGAACTGCATTATGTCTGGAGTTAAACTGGAACATATCTATAAAAGATTCGGCAAAGTAACGGCTGTGGGGGATTTCAACATCGAGGTGAAGGATGGCGAGTTCGTCTCCTTCCTGGGGCCTTCGGGCTGCGGCAAGACCACGACCCTGCGGATGGTTGCGGGCTTTGAGAAACCGACGGAAGGGATGATCGCCATCGGCGACACCGTCGTGAGCGACGCTTCGAAGGGCTTCTTCATGGCGCCGGAAAAGCGGGGTATCGGCATGGTCTTCCAGTCCTACGCCGTGTGGCCCCATATGAACGTCATCGACAACGTGGCTTACCCGTTGAAGATCCAGAAGGTGCCCAAGGAGGAACGGCTGAAACGCGTCATGAACATCCTCGAAGTCGTCCACCTGCAGGAATACGCGCAGCGCCTGCCGAACCAATTGTCCGGCGGCCAGCAGCAACGCGTCGCCCTGGCGCGGGCCCTGGTGGCGGAACCGGGCCTGCTGCTCCTGGACGAACCGCTGTCCAACCTGGACGCCAAACTGCGCGAGAGCATGCGCTTCGAAATTTCGGGCCTGCAAAAGAAACTGGGCATTACGGTCATCTACGTCACCCATGACCAGAGTGAGGCCATGACCATGTCGGACCGCATCGTCGTCATGAGCATGGGCAAGGTCCAGCAGATCGGCAAACCGGTCGATGTCTACAGCCATCCGGCCAACCAGATGGTCGCCGATTTCGTCGGCCTGGTCAACTTCATTCCCGCCGAAGTCCGCGGCGACGGTCACGTCTACCTGGAGAACACGGACATCCAGTTCCCCAACGACAACCACCTGTCCGGCAAGGTTACCCTGGCCGTCCGTCCGGAAAATGTCGCCATGAGCAAGGACAAGGGCCGGATCCAAGGCATCCTGGACCACCATTTCTACCTGGGCGACAGCATCGACTACCGCGTCAAGGTCAAGGACCATTTCGTCCGCGTCATCGTCAAGGGCGCCGAGTTCGGCTACTTCCGCGACGGCGACCCGATCTTCCTTGATTTCAACAAGGTGTTGACATTTCCGGCCCAATAACCAATACTGAAAAGAGAAGGTCCGTCTTTCCGGCTTTCGGGAGACGGACTTTTCGCGGAATGGGGCAGGCGGGCCGGGCCGGGCCGCGTCTTTCGGCCCCCGGTGCGGAGAAGCGGAGGAGTGGGCAAATGGCAAGGAAAACGACGCGTGTCCTGGCAGGCGCCTTGTGCGCGGTCCTGCTGGCTTGCGGGCTGGCGGGATGCGGCAGTAGCGGCAGCGGCAGTTCCGGGAATCCCCGGGTCGTCGCCGTGGCGAGCAGCATGAACCGGAATCTGTCGCAGGCCCTGACGAAGGATTTCGCCAACCGCACAGGAATCGTCGTCGAATTCGAGCCCCTCAACGCGCGGGGCCTGCGGGACCGGCTGGATTCCTTCGGCGAAAGTACGGCCGACGTGTGGATGGGCGGTACGGCGGAGGAATACTACCTGGCCGGCGACCGGAAACTCCTCGTCCCCTATCATCCGGCGGCGGCGGCCAATATTCCGCCGCAGTACCTGGACCGGGAAGGGCAGTGGACGCCGTTGTCCATCGACCGCATCGCCCTCCTGTCCAACACGGAGGTGACGCGGCGGCTCCATGTGCGGCCCCCGGAAACGTGGATCGAGCTGCTCCAGCCTGTCCTGCACAACGAGACCATCCTCGCCGCGCCCGAGGCGGGCGGCGCCTCCTATGGCATGTTCACGACGCTGTGGCAGCTGCGGGGCCGGGAAAAGGCCCTGCAGTACGCCGGCCTTTTCCGGACGCAGAAGCCGACGTACGTGCCGACGGACGCCAAGGCGGCCTACGCCGTCTTCCAGGGCAGCAAGGCCGTCGCGGTCCTGCCCCTGCGTCACGCCCGCATGCTGGAACGGGAACACCGCTTCCTGACGGCGACGGCCGTGACGGACGGCAACAAAAATCTCATTACGGCGGTGGCCATCCTCAAAGGCGGTCGGCATCGCGCCGAAGCGGAGCGGTTTCTCGACTACCTGCTCAGCGCCGATGCGGCCCGCATCATGCGGGACTACGGCTTCACGCCGCTTTTGGACGACGTCCTCTCCCACGACCGGACGCCGAAGGACGAAGGCCCCATCGCCAGCGACGACCTGCGCTGGGCTGCCTTGTACAAGCAGGATATCATCAAAGCCTGGCTGAACGCCAAATGAATCTCCCGGACGGCCCACGGGCCGCGGCCCGGGCAGGCCAGGACATCTCTCCCGGAAGGAAGGTATGCATAGTGACGGAAACAAGGCGACTCGTTCCCCCCTGCGGCGCCCTGGGGCGGCTGCAGGCCATCCGGTGCTTTTTGTTCGACATGGACGGCACCATCAACCTGGGACAGGAACTTATCCCCGGCATGGAAGGCTTTTTTGACAAGCTCACGGCCGCGGGGCGGCGGTTTTATCTCGTGACGAACAATTCCTCCCAGGACCACGCCCACTATGTGCGCAAAATGAACCGCATGGGCGTCCCCGTGCGCGAGCAGGATGTCCTGATCTCGACGGACGCCATGGTCCATTACCTGAACGGGATCCGGCCGGGCGCGCGTCTTTTCGTCCTGGGAACGCCGGCGTTGAAAGGCCTGCTCCGCCAGGCCGGCTTCCGCCTGACGACGACCCTGGAAGAAGGAGCGGACGTCGTCGTTGTCGGCTTCGACCAAACCCTGACCTACGAAACCCTGACCATCGCCTGCCGCCTCATCGACCGCGGCGTGCCCTACGTGGCGACCCATCCCGACGTGCGCTGTCCCATCGAAGGGGGCGAATTCATCCCCGATACGGGGGCCTTTCTGGCCTGCATCCGTACGGCGACGGGCAAGGAGCCCCAAGTTATTACGGGCAAGCCCTACGGGTATATGGTAGAGACCGTCCAGGAGCGGACAGGCTTCGCCAAGAACGAAATCGCCATGGTGGGGGACCGCCTGACCACGGACATCGCCTTTGGGACGGACAACGGCATCCTGTCGGTCCTGGTCCTGACCGGCGAAGCCACCCTGGCCGACGTAGGACAAAGCCGCGTGAAACCCGATATTATCCTTCCCCATGCCAACGATTTGTTGAACTATTTGTAAATTCGGCCCCCCCGTGCCTATTTATGAACAAGATGTGATATAATAAGAATGTAGCAACCATTTTTGGGAGGTGTTGATGATGAAAAAAATCCTGATTACCCTGATGGCACTGCTCGCCATCTCCGCCAGCTGCTTTGCCGCCGGCGCCAGCAAGAACTTCGCGGCAGAAGAAAAAGCGGCAGACGCCTTTACGGCGGCCTTGCTGAACAACGGGGCCTTTGCCACGGCGCAGGCCGGCGTTGCGTCGAACATCAACGAAAAAGGCTTTGTGGAAGCGCAGAAGCAGATCAAGGAAAAGATTGGCCGCATCAGCGATGTCAATTTTGTCCTGTACCAGAAAAACTACGACGTGGAAAAGGCCCAGTACGGCGGCGCGGAAGAATTGGTCTATGTCGGCAAGGTCGTCGGCAAACCGGACCAGGTTGTCCGCATCAACGTCGTCTTTGCCCCGGAAAACGGCAAGCAGAAGATCGTCAACTTCTTCGTCAATGTCCTGACACTCCAGAAACAGGACAACGCCAAGAAATAAGCGAGCGACGGCGAACGACAAAAGAGGGTTGTGAAGGAACGGATAGGGATATCGTTCCTTCGCAACCCGTTTTTTGTTTCGGAAAAATAACAAAGGACCGCGAAGAAATGAAATTTCTTCGCGGTCCTTTGTCGTTGCGGGGAATCACGCGCGGATCAGTCGGAACGGGGCGCCCGGTCCCAGGCGCGCCAGCTGGTCCCGGTCGGCTTCGGCAATGCGACCCACGGGCGTGGACCGTGTCTCCGCGGGGCGCGGTTGGAGTAAAATCTGTGTTTCGCCCTGATAACGCCCGTAGAGAAGATTATCTACCAACAGGGTGCCAACGGGCCAGACGCTGCCGGAAAACGCGGCAGCGGGCGTTTTACGCGGTCGGATTTCCAGGCCGCGGAACAGATCCCGTCCTTCGGCCACGCGGATACAGGCGGCCGCCGGATCGGGCCGGTTCGTCAGGCCCCGATCCAGGAGGCGGGACAGGAGCTGGGAGGGGGAACGGTCCTGCAAGCCGTCGGCGCGGGCCGTTTCTTTTTCCTCTTCCGGCCAGGGTTCCACGCGCCACACGAGGGGAATACCGGAACCCGCTTGGGACGGCGCATCCGGCTCTGGGGTGACAGTATGTGTCTCCCGGATAGGGCCTTGCTGCCATGCCGCCGCCAAGTTTTCCATTTCCTGCCGCGAAGGGCGGCTCTCGCTGAGCAGGAGAAAGTCGCAGCCCGCGTCCCGGGCCGCCGCGGCTGCCTCTGCCGGTTCCCGGTCCCGCCAGGCTTCGACGGTCGGCAGGCCTTCCCGGAGCGGGGAACGGCGTCCGTGCCGTCCCGCCAGGAACAGGCCGGCAGCGGCGCCGTAGCGGTGGAGCAGATCGTTTTGGCGGCGCACGTAATCCAGGGACAGGCCGGTGTAGCGATGTGGATAGAAGTTGTGCAGTCCTTCGAGACGGGACAGGTCGCACCCGGCGGCGGCCAGGGCCTGCAGGTCCCGCTCCCGGAGGGTCGAGGCGTTGCACTGGATGCGGCATACGCGGCTGAAGGCCACCATGGTGCCGCTGTCGATGCCGTAGTCGAAACGCACCGTCGTCACGCCCAGGTCCAGCAGGCGCGCCGGCTCCCAATCCGGCCAGGAAAACAAGGCGGCCGTGGCGGGGGAGACATCGGCCATGATTTGAAATCCCAGGGCGCGGGCCAGCCGGAACAGGGACACGGCCTGACGGCGCAAAATATCCCGGTCCGCCTCGGGAATCTGGAGCGACGTGAACAGCCGCCCGTAGCCGAGGCGGCTGGCTTCTTGCAAAAGGGCCCGGTTGTCGGTCTCGCTGTTGTCTAACCCCGGGTAGAGGGACAAGCCGAGGCGCGCCGTCATGGGGTTTCCTCCGCCGGCGGGTCGTCGAACCCGAGCAGGCATGCCGCCGCGAAGCCTGTCACGTAGGCGATGGCCACGCCGGCCAGGTAGGCTCCGGGGCGCGTGACGGAGGCCGCCAGGGGCAGGCCCGAAATGCCGATGGCGTAAGCCCCCGTGGCGGCAAAGGCTTGCCAGGCCCCGCCGCAGGCGCCGCCGAAGCAGGCAGCCAAGAAGGGGCGCCCCAGGGGCAGGGTCACGCCGTAGATCAAGGGCTCGCCGATGCCGAGGATGCCGACAGGCAGGGCGCTCAGGATGGTTTTCTTCAACGGCTGGTTCCGTGTTTTCAGGTACACCGCCAGGGCCGCGCCGACTTGGCCTGCGCCGGCCATGGCGCAGATGGGCAGGAGGAGCGTCGGGCCCGTCGTGGCGAGTAGGTCCAGGTTGATGGGCGTAATGCCGTGGTGGACGCCGGCCATGACGACGGGCAGGAAAACGCCGCCTAGGACGAACCCCGTGCCGGCGCCGCCCCGTTCCAGCGTCGTAAGGGCGAAGACGCGCAGGGCGTCGGAAAGCCACCCGCCCAGAGGCTGGAATACGAAGAGGGCGCCCAGGGCGACCGCGAAGAGCGTCCCCAGGGGCGTCAGGAACAGGTCGAGCGATTCCGGCACGTGGCGGCGCAGGAACCGTTCCACCGTGGCCGACGCGAAGCCGATCGCCAGGGCCGCGAAAACGCCGCCCCGACCGGGAATCAGGGCTTCGCCGAAGAGGCGGATGTCCGCCAGTCCCGGCGCGGTCAGGAGGGCCGCCAGGACACCGCCCAGGGCCGGCGTGCCGCCGAACTCCTTCGCCGCGTAAAGGCCGGTGAAAGTGTTGAGGACGACGTACACCGTGCCGCCGGCCAGACGCAGGTACTGGACGGCCGCCGCGTCGGCCAGGGACGGGACGGCGCGCAGGAGCAGGGAGAGCAGGCCTGCCAGGAGTCCGCAGCCGATGAAGGCGGGAATCAAGGGAAGAAAAATATGGCCGATGTGCTGCAGGGCCTGCTTCCAGACAGACCGGCGATTCCGTGCCCGGATGGCCTCATGCAGGGCCTTGCCGTCGCCCGGGGCCGCCCCTTGGGCAAGCTGCGCCACCGATGGGGAGACGGACGGGGAGACAGACGGGGCCTCCGGGGAATCCGCCGGGGCCGCCGCCCCGGCCCCGTGCCGCAACTCGTTGAAGGCCGCCGTCACGGTCGCCGCCTTGCCGGGCCCCAAGACCACGTGGATTTGTCCGGCCGCGGGGAAGAGGACCCCTTTGACGCCGGGCAGCCGCTGCAGTTGTTCTTTCGTGGCCGTGACCGCGCGGACCGTGATTCGCAGGCGGGTCATGCAGTGGACGGCGTCTGTCACGTTGTCCGCGCCGACCGCTTCCAGCAGGGCCCGCGCCAATTCCCGATTATCCATGCCTCCGCCTCACTTCCCGGCGCTGCGGAACGCTTCCAGGGCTTTGCGCAGGAAGCCCTGGTTCTCCGCCAGGAGCTGTTCCGCCTTGGGCCGCGACAATCCCGTCAGATGGATCAGGATGGCGGCCTTGCAATTCCCGCCGGACGCGTCGAGGTATTCCTGCGCCTCGTCCGGGGTACATCCCGTCACGGCCGCTACGATACGCCGTGCCCGTTCTTCCAGTTTGTGGTTGGTGCACTGCACGTCGACCATCAGGTTGCCGTAGGTCTTGCCCAGGAGGATCATGGTGCCCGTGGAGAGCATGTTCAGGATCAGCTTTTGCGCCGTGCCGGCCTTGAGCCGCGTGGACCCCGTCAGGATTTCCGGGCCCGTCACGGCCGTCAGGGACAGGTTCGCGTGGGCCGCCGTTTCGGGGTTTTCCGTACACGCGACGGCGATGGTGTAGGCCCCCAGGGACTGGGCGTACTGGAGACCGCCCAGGACATAGGGCGTGCGGCCCGACGCCGAAATCCCAACGACGACGTCGAGTTTCGTCAGTTCCGCGTCCTCCAGGTCGAAGGCCGCCATTTCTTCCGAGTCTTCCGCCCCCTCTTGGGCGCGGAAAATGGCCGGCGTACCCCCGGCGATGAGACCCTGCACCAGGTCCGGGTTCGTGTTGAACGTAGGCGGGCACTCCGCCGCGTCCAGCACGCCGAGCCGTCCCGACGTGCCCGACCCCAGGTAAAAGAGACGGCCGCCGTGGCGCAGGTGCCCGGCAATGACCGTAATGGCCCGCGCGATGTCCGGTAAAATCTTCTTCACGGTCTGCGGGACCGTCTGGTCTTCTTTATTCATCAGGCGGCAGATTTCTTCCGGTGTCGCCACGTCGATGTTCATCGTATTTTCGTTCCGTTGTTCCGTCGTCAGTTTCGTTAAATCAATCATGAGGGACCCTTCCTTCCCCGACTTCGTCGCCGGTTTATCCTTCTATTATATCGTATTCGGGCCGCCGTGGCAAAAATCCTGCCCTGTCCCCCGGCGGGGTTCGGCGCCGCCGGGCCGCGAATTTCCTTGACAAACCCCTTACGCCCGTGTATGATATCTTCATAGTAGTACCAAACAGGAACACAAAAAGAGCTGCGGCGCGGACAGGAGCGCTCGGCGCGGCGCCACGGAAACGCAAAGGATAGGAAGGACGCCATGGATACGATCGAGGAACTCAAATATTTCGGCCTGACCGGGCAGGAAGCGACGATCTACGTATGCCTCCTGTCACGGGAGCAGCTGACGGGCTATGAGGCGGCGAAGGAAACGGGAATTTCCCGCTCCAACACGTACACGGCCCTGGCGGGACTCGTCGAAAAAGGCGCGGCCTACGTCATGGAGGGCAAGGCGACGACGTACGTCGCCGTCCCCATCGGGGAGTTTTGCCGCAACCGGCTCCGTAAGCTGGAACAGCTGCGGGACGACCTGGTCCGGCATCTGCCGGCGAAAAAGCTGCCCGTGGAAGGCTACATTACCATTGCGGGGGAAGAGAAAATCCTCCAGCAGATCCGCAACATGATTGACGAGGCGGAAGCCCGCATTTACGTGGCGGCGGCGCCGAAAGTCCTGCGGGGCATCCGTCCCGAACTGGAACGGGCCCTTGCCCGGGGCCTGAAGGTCGTCGTCATCGCCGCGGGCTCCTTCGGGCTGGAGGGGGCAATCCTCTACCGGGCAAAATATGAGACGGACCAGATTCGCCTCATTACGGACTCGTCCCGCGTCCTGACGGGCGAGTTGGCCGGGGATCCGCCCATCTGCCTCTATTCGGGCAAGGAAAACCTGGTGGTCCTCTTCAAAGAGGCCCTTAAGAACGAAATTACGCTGATTCAACTGACGGGCTCCGAAACGGGCCGTTGACTTTGGAAAGGAGAAAAGACCATGAGTAAAAAAGTTCCCTTTGTTTCACGGGAAACAGTCGCTGAAATTGCCAAAACCTATCCTACGCCCTTCTACCTGTATGACGAAAAGGGAATCCGCGAAACGGCGCGCCTCGTGCGCCAAGCTTTCGCCTGGAACAAGGGCTTCCGGGAATACTTCGCCGTCAAGGCCACGCCCAATCCCTTTTTGTTGCGGATTCTCCGGGAAGAGGGCTGCGGCGCCGACTGTTCGAGCTTGACGGAGCTGGAGATGTCCGATGCGGTCGGCTTCCAGGAACACGAAATCATGTTCAGCTCCAACGAGACGCCTGTCGAGGACATGGCCCTGGCCGCCAGGATGGGGGTTCTCATCAACCTGGACGACCTGACGCATATCGACTTTTTGGAACAGGTCGCCGGCGGCCTGCCCGAAACCGTGTGCTGCCGGTTCAATCCGGGCGGCCACTTCGCCATTGCCAACAGCATCATGGACAATCCCGGCGATGCCAAGTACGGCATGACCCGCGACCAGATCGAAGAGGCGTACCGCATCCTTGCGCAAAAGGGCGTGAAACACTTCGGCATCCATGCCTTCCTGGCCTCCAATACCGTGACGAACGATTACTACCCGGAACTGGCGCGGCAGCTGTTTACCCTGGCGGTCGAACTAAAAAGCGCCACGGGCGCCGACATCCGCTTCATCAACCTGTCCGGCGGCGTGGGCATCGCCTATCGACCGGAACAGAAGGATAACGACATCCTCGCCATCGGCGAAGGCGTCCGCAAAGCCTACGAGGACATCCTGGTCCCCGCGGGCATGGGCGAGGTGGCCATCTTTACGGAAATGGGCCGTTTCATGCTCGCCCCTTACGGCGCTCTCGTGACCAAGGCTATCCACGAGAAACACATCTACAAGGAATATATCGGCGTCGACGCCTGCGCGGCCAACCTGATGCGGCCCTGCATGTACGGCGCGTATCATCACATTACGGTCCTGGGCAAGGAAGATGTCCCCTGTACCCGCCAATATGATATTGTCGGCGGCCTGTGCGAAAACAGTGACAAATTCGCCATTGACCGCATGCTCCCGCGGATCGACAAGGGCGACTACCTGTTCATCCACGACGCCGGCGCCCACGGCTTTTCCATGGGCTACAACTACAACGGCAAACTGCGCAGCGCCGAACTGCTGCTCCGCGAAGACGGTCGTGTCCAGCAGATCCGCCGGGCAGAAACGCCGAAGGATTATTTTGCTACCTTCGACTTTACGGACGCTTTCCCGAAATTGAAAGAATACTGAGCAACAGGGAAGGACCCCGCTGCCGGCCTGCGTTTCCGGGCGAAAAAAAGACCTTGTCCCCGAGGGGGCAAGGTCTTTTTGCGTAGAAGGACGGGGGAAAACGGGTTGCGGCGCGCGGGCCCGGGACATGGCGCCTTACCGCCGGTGCCGCGGTTCCCGGGGGGATTGGAGTTCCCCGCCCAGGGTCAGGAGCGCCGGGACGCTCCGGGCGTCGGCCAAAATGTACAGGTAATCGCCGGGACGCAGGAGCAGGCTGCCGTCGGGAATAATCTGCCGGTCGCCGCGCTTGACGTCGACAAGGAGGACGTGGGGCGGCCAGGCGACTTCGCTGATGCGGCGGTTCTCCAGCTGGCTGCCGCTGCCCACGGGGACTTCGATGATGGTACGGCTGTCCAGGGTTTCTTCGGCGGGCTCTTCCTTGCGGTTCTTGAGCTGGCGCAGGAGTAGGGCTTCGTAGATGGGCTGGCTGCCCAGGAATTCGGCGACGACATAGGCCAGGGCCGAGGCCATGGCCAGGGTCATGAGGTGGGAGAAACTGCCGGTCATTTCGCAGATCAGGACCGTGCCCGTAATGGGCGAGCGGACCGAGGCGGCGAAGAAGGCCGCCATGGCGATGACGATGACATTGGCCGTGTGGGGCGCCGCGATCCAGCCCAGGGCGACGAGAAAATGGGCGCAGACGCTACCCGTCAGGGCGCCGAGGACGAGCATGGGCAGAAAGAAGCCGCCGGGCACGCCGGTGCCGTAGCTGATCAGGGTGAAGGCGAACTTGCCGGCGAGGAGGAGCAGCAGCAGGTCCAGGGGAAAGGTCGTCCCGGCGAGGCGGTTCACGAGCAGATTGCCGCCGCCGAGGACATCGGGCAGGACAAAACCCAGGACGCCGGCGCAGAGGAGGGAAAAGAGGATTTTCCGGTAGAGGCTGCCGCCGAAAATCTTCAGACCATAAAAGCGCTGGACGTTCAGCAGCCCTTTGTTGAAGCACACGCCGGCCAGGCCCGCGATCACGGCGGTGAGAAAGGCATAGGCCATGTGGTGATCCAGAGGCATGGGCGGCAGGCCGTAAAAGCTGAAGATGGGAGCCCGGCCGAAGATCAGGCGGGAAATAAACGTCGCCGTGAGGGCCGCTGTCATGGCCGGCAGCAGGACCACGGCGGAGAAGTTGCGGTGGATTTCCTCCAGGGAGAAAATCACGCCGGCCAGGGGCGCGTTGAAGGCTGTCGCCAGGCCTGCCGAGGCGCCGCTCGTGATCAGGTAGCGTTCTTCCATGCGGGAACGGCCGAGAAAGCGGCTCACGCCCTGGGCCGTCACGGCGCCGAGCTGGATGGACGGGCCTTCGCGTCCCAGGGACAGGCCGGCGCCGAGGCCGAGGATCCCTGCCGTGAGTTTGACGTAGAGGATGCGGAACCAGTTGAACCGCATGAGGCCGAGGATGACGCCCTTGACCTGGGGAATGCCCGAACCGCCGGCCATAGGCTCGTGTTTGGTCAGGCGATACAGCAGATAGGCCAGGACGCAGAGGCAGGCGAACCACGCCGCCACATATGGGGCAGGCCTGCCGATCAAAAAGTCGTACAGGCGCAGGCGCAAGGTCTCCGCTTCCGTCAGGCCCCAGCGGAACAGGCTGTTCACCAGGCCGGCGAAAATGCCGACCACAATGCCTTCCCAAAAGAGCTTGAGCTGAAAATCGTGCCAGTGGAACAAGGACTGGTACGTCTGGCGGATGCGCGAATCGGTCTGCCTGTCCCCCTGCGCGTGGAAAAAACTGCGGCGCAGGCGGCCCAGGACCGTCTCTGATCGTTTTGAATCCTTAGGCTGCATGGTAACATCCCTTTCCCAATCCGGTGCCCGGTCCGACGGGGCCGGATGCAATGCTGTAACTTTTATTATACCATGTCGGCGAGGCTCTCGCCAAAGAAGGCTGTGGCCTGTAGGATTCCCGCAAGGAAAACGGCCCCCTGGCAGAGGACTTTTTTGCCCATGCGAAAAAAGTCTGGTCCCGGTGGAGGTCAAGGAGAAACGGGGAACGCCGCCCACGGCCGCAGGCACAAAAAAACAGGGCCGGTCCTGTTCGGAGGACCGGTCCTGCCGGAAAAGGGCGAAGAACTGCCCGGGAATGACCACGCGCGTCCGCGCGTCTTTTAGTCTGCCGGATGGACCGCCACGGTCTGGGGCAGGGTTTCGTCCTGCGTTTCCGGGTCGAAGCGCGGGTTCAGGTAGTTGACGAAAAGCCACGCCAGGATACTGCCCGAAATGTTGTGCCAGCAGCTGAAGATGGCGCCGGGCACGGTGGCCGCCGGCAACCCCGGGAAATGGGCCTTCGCCAGGCCGGCGGCGAGGCCCGAGTTCTGCATGCCCACTTCGATGCACAAGGCGACGCATTTCTTCCAGGACATGCCGGAAGCGCGGCCAATCAGGAAGCCGAAGGCGCAGCCCAGGCCGTTGTGCAGGATGACCACGAGAAGGATCGTGGCGGAAGAAGCCAGGATGGCGCCCCGGCTGGCGCCGGCCAGGCCGGCGACGAGCAGGGAGATGCACAGGCACGACAGGACCGGCAGATACGCCTTGGCGGCCTCGCAGAAGCGCGGGCAATAGTGGCGCAGGGCCACGCCGAGGCCGATGGGAATGATGACGATTTGGACGATGGACCAGAACATGGCCACGGGGCTGAACTGGATGCGCTGGCCGATGAGGACCCAGGTCAAAAAGGGCGTCAGGATCGGCGACAGAAGCGTGGAGACCGTCGTCATGGTGACCGACAGGGCCAGGTCGCCTTTGCTGATAAAGGTAATGACGTTGGACGCCGTGCCGCCGGGGCAGGTGCCGACCAGGACCACGCCGGCCGTCAGGGCCGGTCCCAAGTCAAAGGCATGGCAGAGCACGTAGGCGAGGAACGGCATGACGGCGAATTGGGCCACCGCGCCGAGGAAGACGTCGCGCGGGCGCTGCAGGATCAGGACGAAATCCTTGAGTTCCATGGTCGTACCCATGCCGAACATAATGACGCCGAGCATAAAGCTCAGCAGGGAAAAGCCCAGGAACTTTCCCAGCACCCACGTGAAGGCCGGCGGACAGAGCATGCCGCCCAAAAAGAACAAGATGATGACGACGCCGAAGTACTTACTGATCAGGGAGCAAAGCTGTTTCATGGAAAAATCCTCCTTCTGTCGCTTTGCCGGGGAACAGGGCAGGAGGCGAAAAAAGGCGCACCCCCGAACGGATGCGCCTGTGTGTTCTTGCCTGTGCGTCTCGTCCCGGTCATTACAGATCCAAGCGATGGTATGACTTTTTCGCAGGGAATCAGGAAGCGCGGATCTAGATCCGCCGCCGCCGGTAAAGCTCCCTGTGCAGGGATGCCTTCCGTCCTGTACGCTGCGTATGGTTGTATGGTAGCACAGACGGGGCGGGAATGCAAGCCAGGTCTTTGAAATTTAGCCGGGCGGCACAAAAAAATCCGCCCGCGAAGGGCGGACGGATTGGGATTCGGACTCAGTCTTCCTCGGCCAGACGTTTTTCCAGGGCGGCCTGTTCCGCGGCGTAATCCGGATCGAATTTCGGATTCAGCACATTCTGATACAGCCAGGCCAGGACGGCACCGGAAATGTTGTGCCAGGCGCTGAAGACCGCGCCGGGAGCGGCGGCCAGCGGCATGGAGGCGAAATGCGCCTTGGCCAGGCCGACGGCGAGGCCCGAGTTCTGCATGCCCACTTCGATGGAGAGGGCCACGGCCTTCTTCCAGGTCAGGCCGGCGACGTGGGCGATGGCGAAGCCCAGGGCGTAGCCCAGGCAGTTGTGCAGGATGACGACCAGGATGATGATGGACGAAGCCGCCAGGATGGCGTTGCGGGAAACGGCGATGACGCCGGCGATGATCAGCGAAATGGCAAGGGAGGAAACGGCCGGCAGGTAATCTTCCGCGGTTTCCGCCAGCTTAGGCAGGAATTTCTTGACGGCCAGGCCCAAGGCAATCGGGACGATGACGATCTGGATGATGGAGAAGAACATGCCGACGGGGCTGAAGTTGATCTGCTGGCCAATGATCCAGTACGTGATGAGCGGCGTCAGGAAGGGGGACAGGACCGTCGAGACCATGGTCATGGTGACGGACAGGGCCACATCGCCGCGGCTCATGTAGGTGATGACGTTGGACGACGTGCCGCCGGGGCAGGTGCCGACCAGGACCACGCCCGCCGTCAGGGCCGGACCCAGGCCGAAGACCGTAGCCAGCACGTAGGCCAGGAACGGCATAACGAAATACTGGGCGACCGCGCCGAGGAAGACGTCGAAGGGACGCTTCAGGATGAGCCCGAAATCCTTCAGGTCCAGCGTGGTGCCCATGCCGAACATGACGACGCCGAGCAGCGTGGACAGGACGGAAACGCCGGCCACTTTGCCGACGACCCATTTCCATGAATCGGGGGTCGTCAATCCCAAGATCAGGAAGACGATGGCGAGGACGCCGAAATACTTACCGACGAGTGCGCAAAACTTTTTCATTTGTAACTACCTCTTTCCTTTTAAAATCCCTGAAGTTTTTCCCCCGGCGGTATCCTGTCAGGTTGTCCCGCGGATACATCTTTTAGACGGGGTTGCCATTCAGTATAATGAATTGTTCTCGTCCTTTCAATGCTTTCTTGGAAAAAAGTGGCAAAAGGCGTGGCTTTGGAAAATTTTCCCCGCCGGATTGTTACATCTGTTGCATTTCCCGGGAAATAGCCGATTCGGGGGAGCTGCAATCCGAGCATCCCGTTTGTAAGGGGAAATTCCCGCTGCCGCCGTGCCTGTGGTATAATGAGGCTATCACGACATGCGAGGCAGAGGTACCATGATTTTGACGATTGCGAAAGACATCCGTGTGGAACAGGTGATCCAGAAGAGCCGCTTCCTGTGCAGCCTGAAGAAGGTCGCGACGGAGGAGGAAGCCCAGGCGTTCCTGCGGGCTGTCAAAAAAGAATTTTGGGATGCTACCCATCATTGCAGCGCCTATGTCATTGACGAGACGGTCCAGCGGTCCAGTGACGACGGGGAACCGTCGGGGACGGCGGGAATCCCCATGCTGAACGTTTTGCGCAAACAGGGGCTGACCGGCGTGGCCGCCGTGGTCACGCGGTATTTTGGCGGGATCAAGCTCGGCGCCGGCGGGCTCGCGCGGGCTTACGGCGGCAGCGTGGCGCAGGCTGTGGCCGCGGCGGGGATCGTGCAAAAGGTCGCTGTCGGCACGTACACGGTGACTTGCGGCCCCGACGAAGCCGGCAAATGGCTGCATGTCCTGTACGGGCAGGACCGTTTTCCCGTGTCCGGGGTGGACTACAGGGACCGCGTCGTCATTGCCCTGTCCTTTCCCGAAAGCCGGGCTGCGGAGGCCGAAGCCTGGCTGACGGACACGTTCCGCCGGGAAATCCTTCTGGAGCATCAGGGCAGCGCCTTCGCGGAACTTCCCTGGAACGGCGGGGAGGACGGGACGGATGGGACGGACCGGCAGCGCTGACCGGGCGCGCCGGGGGGATAGTTGACACCCGTGCTATAATAGAGATGAAAGGATTCGGGAGGATTCCGGATTCTGTGGTTGGAGACGCGTTTGAACTGGGTGTCCGTACGGGTAGGTACGGACACCCAGTTTGTGTCTTTGCAAGATGTGTACACTCAAGCAAATGCTCATGCGTGGCTGTCCGGAGACCCTGCCGTTGGGACGCGGGGCCGGGCCCGCGCGGGAGCCGGGGATTGACAAAGGAGGTCCTATGCTGTTTTCTGTTTCCCCTTTCCGGGGACATCGCGCTGTTTCCCTGTGGCTCGTCCTGACGGCGCTGGCGCTGCTGCTGACGGCGGGCTGCGGCCCGTCCGCGGCCGAGAAAAAGGCCGACCCGGAACGGCTGCCGGTGGCGGCCACGTTTTACCCCATGGCGGAGTTCGTCCGCCAGGTCGGCGGGGACCACGTCCAGGTGACGACGCTGGTGCCGGATGGGACGGAACCCCACGACTGGGAGCCTAAGGCCAGTGATCTGGGAACCATGGCCGCTTCCCGCCTGTTCCTGTACAATGGGGGCGTCGAAGGGTGGGTGCCGCAGGCGCTGGCATCCATCGGCAAGGGGAAGGTGAACGCCCTGGAAGCCGGCCGCGGCCTGATCCAGGACGGCGATCCCCATGTGTGGAACAGCCCCCGCCAGGCCATGCGGGAAGTCCAGGTGATCCGCGACGAGCTGATCCGCCTCGACCCGGCCCACCAGGCCGATTATGAACGCAATGGCGCGGCGTATCTGAAAAAGCTGGGCGATCTGGACCAGGAATTGTCCCGCGTGGCGGCCACGGCCAAACGCAAGGAATTTGTCACCACCCATGCCGCCTTCGGGTATGTGGCCCGGGATTACGGGTTGACGCAGATTCCCGTCATGGGCATCAACCCGGAAGCGGAACCGGCGCCGGCCGAGATGGCCCGCCTGGTCCACCTCATGCAGGAACGCGGCATCCGGTACGTGGCCTTTGAGACCCTGGTCAGCCCGAAAGTGGCGGAAACCCTGGCGAAGAGTACGGGCGCCCAGACCTATGTCCTCAATCCCCTGGAAGGATTGACGAAAGAAGAGCGGGCCCGGGGCGAAGATTTCGTGACCGTCATGGCCCGGAACATCCGCTCCCTGAAAACGGCCCTGAACGAATAGAGGTTTTGCATTTGGATACGATTAGATTGGAAGATTTGGGATTCAACTATGGGGACGGATGGATTTTCCGGCATCTGTCCCTGACCGTCCCGGTAGGGGATTTCGCCGCCGTCATCGGGGCCAACGGCGTCGGCAAGAGCACGCTTCTGCGGATGGTGGCCCGGATCCTGGCGCCGACGGAAGGCAAGGTCTTCCTGTACGGCACGGAGGTTTCCCATTTCCAGGATTGGGGACGCCTGGGCTATGTGCCGCAGAATCCGGCGAGGCGGCAGCGGAGTTTCCCCATCAGCGTCGAAGAGGTGGTGCAGCTGGGCCGGTGGGACGGGCGGGGCTTGTTCCACCGCTTTGACCGGCAGGACCGGGAGGCTGTGGAGGCGACGCTGGCGCGGTTCGAGCTGCGGGACTTGCGGCACCGCAAGGTCGGCGAACTGTCCGGCGGACAGCAGCAGCGCGTCTTTTTGGCGCGGGCCATGGTCAACGATCCGGAGCTGCTGCTGCTGGACGAACCGGCCACGGGCATCGACGCCGACGCCAAGGAAGCCCTTTACCGGATGCTGGCGGACCTGAACGGCAGGGGAAAGACTATCGTCATGGTGTCCCACGACCTGGAAATGGCCGCCCGGTATGCCAAGACGGCGATTTGCCTGGATGATGGCGGGCTGTGCTTTTTCGGCCCCATTCGCGAAGGCCTGCACCATCGTCACAAGCACGGCTATTTCTTCGGCGGCAGCCGGATTGGATGAGGAGGGACCCATGGAAATCTTTTGGTTGGATTTTATGCAGCGGGCCTGGCTCGCGGGCTTTTTCATGGCCGTCCTCTGTCCTGTCATCGGCTGCTTCCTTGTCCTGCGTCACCAATCCATGATTGGGGACGGCCTGGGGCATATTGCCTTTGCCGGCGTGGCCGGCGGGGCCCTGCTGGGCTTTCAGCCGGTCCTGTCCGCGGCGGCGGCGACGGTCCTCGGCGCGCTGCTGATTGAAAAGGTGCGCGCGAAAATGCGGGATTACTCCGATCTGATCCTGGCCCTCTTCTTTTACGCCGGCATGGGCCTGGCCGTCGTGTTCACCAGTTTGAACCGCGGCGGCGGCGTGAGCCTGTCCAGTGTACTCTTCGGCAGCCTGATGACCATTTCCACGCTGGATTTGTATATCGTCGGGGCCCTGGGCCTGTTTGTCATCGCGTTTGTGGCGCTGCTCTACCGGCCTTTGCAATACCTGGCCTTCGACGAAGTGTCGGCCCGGGTGGCGGGCCTGCCGACGGTGTCCCTGAACCTGTGGCTCAGCGTCCTGACGGCCCTCACAGTGGCCCTGTCCATGCGCATTGTGGGCATCCTTCTCGTGGCTGCCATGATGGTCGTTCCCGTGGCGTGCTCCCTCCTCGTGGCGCGGAGCTTTTCCGGTACCCTCCTGGGCGCGGTCTGCTTCGGCCTCTTTTCCGTGGCGGCGGGCATGTTTTTGTCGTATTACGCCAACCTGGCGCCGGGCGGGACCATCGTCCTGACCGGCGTGGCCTGTTTCCTGCTGTGTCTCGCGCTGCGGCTGGCCCGCGGCGCGCGCTGAGACCCCCACGCGCCGGACGGGACGGCGGCCGCGTTTTTGAGGCCATCCCTTCTGGGTCGTTTTCCATGCCTTGCGGGTATGCCTGTGTATCGGAAACAGGTATGCCCGGAGGCGTTTTTTTGTGACGGCCCGGCGGAAAGTATAGTATAATAAGGCGAATACAGGGACAGGTTCCCTGTGTTTCACGGGAAACAAAACGGGAAAACCAAGCGACAGGAGGAACGAGGACGGTGCGGGCGGATTTCCATATTCATACGACGGCATCGGACGGCACGTGGGATCCGGCAGAACTGCTGGACCATTTGCAGGCGGCGGGCATCGGCGCCTTCGCCGTGACGGACCACGACAGCACGGCCAACCTGGCGGAAGCGGCGCGGCTGGCCCGGGAAGCGGGACTGCGCTTTCTGCCTGGCGTGGAACTCAATGCCACGAAGGACGGACACAATTTCCATATCCTTGGCTACGGAATCGATCCGGACGACAAGGCCCTGCAGGACCTGTGCCGCCACAACCAGCGCCTGTTGGAACAAAAAGACGAGGACAGCGTCCGGCACCTGGCGGAACGGGGCTGGGATGTATCCGTGCCGGAATTCGCTACGTATGATTACGACCGGCACCGCGGGGGCTGGCGGGCCCTGGCGTACCTGGAGGACAAGGGCCTCTGCGCCGGGGTGGGGGACTTTTTCCAACGCGTTTTCACGGCGGAGAACGATCTGGGCTTCCCCGATTTCCCTTCCGTGACGGAGGTCATCCGTGTCATCCACGGCGCCGGCGGGGCGGCCTTGTGCGCCCATCTGGCGAGCACCTTCCACGGCGCCGGCATGGCGGCGTACCTGCCAGGCCTGCAGGCGGAGCCCCTGGACGGCCTGGAGTGTTATCACTCGGGCCATTCCGGGGAGGACACGCGATTCCTCGTGGCCTATTGCCGGCAGAAGGGGCTGTACATCTCCGGCGGCAGCGACTGCCACGGCGGCTTTGTCCCGTCCCGCCATCTGGGGAGCCCCGCTATCGACACAGCGGATTTGTATCTGCCGGGCCTGCTGTGACCTGGCGGTAAAGGAGGAGAGAATATGAGGACGAAGGCGAAGGTGTATTTTGCGGATTTCCACATGCCCTATGGCGGTGACCCGCTGCCCGTGAAGCTGCGCAAGCTGATGAAGAAGGCCGGCTTTGAGGAGTTGGACCTGAAGGACAAGTTTGTGGCGATCAAGATGCATTTCGGTGAAAAAGGAAACCTGGCTTTTTTGCGGCCCAACTACGCGAAAGCCGTGGCGGATTACGTGAAGGAACGCGGCGGCAAGCCTTTTCTGACGGATTGCAATACCTTGTACGTCGGCAGCCGGAAGAATGCCTTGGAGCATTTGGATACGGCCTATGAAAATGGCTTCAACCCGCTCTGCACGGGCTGCCAGACCATTATTGCCGACGGCCTGAAGGGGACGGACGAGGAGCTCCTGCCCGTGCCGAACGGCGAGTTTGTCCGGGAAGCGAAAGTCGGCAAGGCCCTGGCGGACGCGGATGTCGTCCTTTCCCTGACCCATTTCAAGGGACACGAGATGGCGGGCTTCGGCGGCGCGATCAAAAACGTGGGCATGGGCGGCGGCAGCCGGGCCGGCAAGATGGAGCAGCACAACTCCGGCAAACCCTTCGTCAAGCAGAAGCTGTGCGTAGGCTGCCACGCCTGCGCCAAGATTTGCGCCCACGGCGCGCCTACCTTCGGTCCTGACAACAAGGCCACCATCAACACCGATAAATGCGTAGGCTGTGCCCGGTGTCTGGCGGTCTGCCCCAAGGACGCCATCCAGTGCATGTACGACGAGGCCCCCTCCATCCTGAATTACAAGATTGCCGAGTACACCAAGGCGGTGGTGGACGGCCGTCCCTGCTTCCATGTGTCTCTGGTGATGGATGTGTCTCCCAACTGTGACTGTCACGGCGAAAACGATGTGCCCATCGTGCCCAATGTGGGTATGTTCGCCTCCTTTGATCCTGTGGCTCTGGATCAGGCCTGCATCGACGCGGTGCTGGCCCAGCCCAAAATGCCCAACTCCGTCATCGGCAGCGGCGAGGCCTGCCAGTGCGAGGATCACTTCAAGGCCGCCCACCCGGATACCGACTGGGAAGCCGCCCTGATCCACAGCGAGAAAATTGGTCTGGGCAGCCGGGAATACGAGCTGGTGAAGATCTGATCTCGCCAACCGCCCGCCGGGACTTGACACCGGCGAAGATGCCTGCTATATTGATAGAAGTCAAAATAGCGTGTTGAACGGAAAGAGTACCGTATACCCAACGGACAGAGAGGGCGCGCCGCCGGCTGTAAGCGCGCCTGTGGAGGGGTATGGGAAGTGCGTCCGGGAGCGCGGGGGATGCAGATGCCCTCCGGACTGCCCACGTCACGGGCATTTGAGTAATAAATGAGAGTGGAACCGCGGTTTTTTGATCGCCTCTCGTGCCAAACCGGCGCGGGAGGCGTTTTTTCGTCCCGTGTCCGCGTCAAACAAATACCCGGAAAGGATGAATGTTATGTATCTTTACAACTCCGCCACCCA